>WNEZ01005005.1_pt1 | contig 16947 bp, 18 predicted proteins | sample 5400521 | NCBI WGS metagenome assembly WNEZ01 (sample SAMN13153339, study PRJNA577476) | soil metagenome | isolation source: 120 cm saprolite under Douglas fir tree site 2 hole 1 replicate 1 | place: USA:California | collected 2015-04-18
CGCCCAGCCATGGGTCGGCCACTCCCTTTTGTCTGCGCCTTTTCTCTCGGCGCCCTCCGCCAGCGGAAGCGCCGCTAGCACCGACAAGCTCACGAACATCAACGCCGAAGCGATCTCTTTCACTTGCTGGGCCTCCTAGGATTCAAGTGAGTTTCGGAGCACAAACTACGGGCGTCGTGCTGCTGTGTCAAGCTCCCAGGACTTTTGCAGGTGTGGGAGTAGTACTTTCTGACACTATCAAGCGAAAAGGGATTGCTGGGCTGAACGTGGGTTTGAGAAGCGCTAATCCCGCGCGTCAAAGGGGGCATGGTCCGTAAACAGGAGACTATGCGGTTGTTGTCGCAAAATTGCCTTCACGCTAACACCCCGTCGCCTGCAGTCTATGAATGCTGGGCGACCCACGCGGTGGGCAGGTCTGGGAGGCGCTGGATCGGGAGATCGGCAAACCCGGGAGAATCGCGGCCATGTAGTCGCGCACTGGGAGTTTCAACCTGCGGCAGCTTTTCATGAACAGTTAGTCCAGTTAGGCTCACGAGCGTTCTTCGGGTGTTTTCCCCTATTTACTGACCGGAATACTGTAGTGCGATGCGACAACTTGCCACGTGCCGTTGAACTTCGTCCAAACATCGGTGAAACGGTCGCGGTATTCGTAAGGTTTACCCTTGGATCGGCCCTTTTCGTGATACGCGCCAATGACCACGACTGTGCTGCCGTGTGTTCGAACCTTAAGATCCGACATTTCTGTAAGCTCTACGTGGAGAGTAGAGTCCCCGTTGTGCGCAATGTAGCCAAATTTGCTAAGTGTGCTCCCGTCTTCTACGGTGATGATGAAATCATCAGCAAGCAAAGACTCCATGGTCGCGATATCCCCTCGCTTATAGGCTGCATTCCATTTGTTCTCCAATGCAAGAATTGTGGCCGACACAATCTCGGGCTTATCTTGTGCGGCTGCCGAATCCAAAGCCCACACGGCGAGCGATGCAACGACAAAAAGCAAAACCCTGATTTTCATGAGCTGGTGCGCATTTTCTCGCGTTCCAATAGGGTAAGCATAGTGACAAACCTGATAGCAACCTTCCTCTTCCCGCACCATGGGGCACAATCTCGCCGGTTTTGAGTGGCCATTTTTGAGATCCGCCCGGCGTTCAGTTTTAATTGTGCTCCAGCTGTGCTCCATTGATCCATGCACTTGTGAAGTCATACAGTTGCGGGTGCAGCGGTACAGCGGTTTCATAATTGTCTTCTTCTCTTGTGATGCCCTGCAATCCCAACAATTTACACTCGCACCGACAGACCAACGGCAGTTTCGGGACACCGCTCGGGACACTGCAGTCCTATCCGCTTTGAGCCTGGTAACGGAATGAAGGAAACGGACTGGGACGCCGGAACAGAATTGCCCTTTCGTACCGCGGCGCGGAGACCCGTTCTTTCTATTCCGCAGCCTTAGCCGCCAAGGTTTCAACTACCGCTATGTTTTGCACCATGTCTTGTGGCAGGTTGTGCCGCTTCTGTAAATAGACAGGACGGTTGTAGCTAACCCAGACCTTGGCTTGCGGATCTTCCCACACCAAGATCTTGAGAGGAAGGTCAAGGGCGATGCTGGGCGCGGCCAGCATCAGGGGCGTGCCGGCCTTCGGACTCCCGAAAATTAAGAGCTTGGTCGGAGGCATTTTCATCCCTACCTTCTCAGCTTCTCCGCTATGGTCGATCAGGGCAAACAGCGTGACTCCCTTAGCTTGCAGAATATTCTTGAGCCGATCCACCGTTTCCTCGACGGAGTGATTGCTCGGCTTATCGGTGATTCCTTCAGTTGCTGCTGCCGGTGTCATGGAAACCTCCTCGTTACTGTGGGGATGCAGATTCGCGAAGCTGTGAACGGTAAGCAGATAAATCGATAAATCGTCATTGCCAGCCCGATCAATGCCAGGAACAAAGCAATGGCGACAGGCTGGATGGAAGGTCGAGAGTGTGCCGTTTCACCGCGGTCCAAGTCCCGAACCAGTCGGAGGTGGTGCCATCCGGCAAAAGCATTCACGATTACTCCAATTGCGATCAGCACCGTGCCGAACCACGGAGACAGCCCGTACGACTGTGGCGACAGATTGTGTGATTGTGTTGGGCGACCCAGAGTTGCTGCAGCAAGAGCCCGAAGCGCGCCACCACAAAACCGAATCCCATCAAGGCCAGGCCGGTGCGGATCCACGCAAGCATAGTGCGCTCGGCGGCTAGAGGCGTTGGCGCTAGCGTTGGCGTGTGCCAGACTGCCGAGGGCAACCTCAGCTTCGTGACGGCATCGCCCGTGGACTCGCGGCTTGACCCACGAATTATTAGGTGCCGGCCGAAAGCGGCCGACTGCCTCAATGTCCAAAGAATCACAATGCAGATGTTAAGGCGTTAAGGCCACTGAAGAACTCCTTGATTCTGGTCCTTTTGTCCTTTTAGCGTTCGCTGGCTTCTCACCGTCGCTTCGCGCAGCAGCCATCAGGCTGGGGCTCTCACAAGCCGTGACGCGGAAGGGATCCGCAGGTTTTCGCAAACCAGCGGATCGCGTCTGGTACATGTCCAGACTGCGGGGCCGTCTTTTACAGTTGCTAGCTATGTTGAGTTGTTTTGCTCGTCAGATATGCCGCATGGCTGATCCCAAGCAATGCGACGAGCGCATCCGATGGCGTCGGCATTGCGAACCCCCTTGCCGGATAAATGTCATTCATGGCTGAGTACAGAGCATACGCGTAGGCCAGGACAGCCACTATAGTGAAGTAAAACATCTGGACTTTGAAAACGTCTACATAGGCGGTGTTTCCAATCTCATCTCCCTGAAACATATCTATCAGTGACGCGTCGGCAATGCGTGGGTTTGAGTACAGTGTTCCTTGACTGTTTCTTTGAATGTCGACGACCGGCTCGTTCAGGGCCGCTGCTGCCTTGTCGACCGTCTTTGGCTGCGGTTCTTGATTTGTTTTGGAACTTAATATCAAGGGGCTTCCAACCAGGGATGTTGCGCTGATTCCCATGAGAGCCCACAGCCGCCAGTCCATCGAGATATTGATCGGCAACGCAGCGGAGTTCGATGATAGGACATGCAGACGTTTCAGCGCCACGTCAAAAAAAGCAGAAAGTAGCAACACGGTCCAAGACATCATCTGAAACCGTGAAAGACTCATCAAATTGGCTCGTTCACGAGGATGCCTAACGGCCTCGCGGAGATCCACCGTCCCAAAAAAAGACAATACACAACCATCAATAGTGCGATGACGAACCACCCCGTCCGTGGCGGCAAGTAGATCCCCCCACACACAGATAAGATCAGCCACAGTAACGACACTATGGTCACATCCGCCGTTCTGAAATGAGGGAGGCGGAGGGGATTCGCTGCTTGGAGGGCCGGGGTTGCCATAGAGAGTCTCCTTTGATCGGTAGGTTCAAGAGCTGCATCGACCGCTCGGTCAGGCCGTTCCCAACGCCTCGGCAGTTTGCCACTGTAAATCTAGCCTGACAGACCCATCTACAGCTGAACCCCCAGAGCTTGTGCTGTTTGCGGGCCAACTTCGCCGTCCGGCGTCAGACCAGACGAAAGCTGAAATGCTACCACTGCAGCCTGAGTGTGCGGCCCAAACTCACCGTCAATGGTGCCAGGATCGAAACCGGCAGCCTTCAGCTTCCGCTGCATCTTCAATACCTCGTTTCCACTCATGACTGGCATCATTAGACGATAGACGGCAGTCTGCGGTGGAGAGACAGACACTGCAGCGCCTTGGGTGTACTGGATACCCGCAATCAGCACACCCGTATCCCAGCGCCTTTTGGCGAGAGTAGACGTGATCACTCCATCGTTCGAGGAGTGAGCTTCTACCGTTCCCCCCGCCCCATCGGAGAGGACGATATGACCGATGGCGCCCGCCTGGGGTATGCGCAAGACAAACGCACCGGCTGTGCGGGACGCTGACTCAAGAGAGACGATTTGGCCCAGGCTCTTGGCGTCCCGAGCCCAATAGCCGGTATACGCGTCTGCCGTGGCGGGGTCCCCGAAATCTCGTCGACAGCCGTAGAGCTTGGCGGCAATCTGGAAGACTAGCCAAGACGCAAACTCAGCGCAATCCCACGGTCCTATCCAGTCCGGGTTGTTCTTTGGAGCCAATGCCCCGAGAACATATTTCTCACCCACGTGCTGGTGGGCGAGCCGAAGTAAGCTGTTCCCGTCTGCCGGAGCTGGGCTGGCCGCACCTGTGGACATGAACTCACCTCAATTCTCGCCGTCATGCAATCTATGCTGGGATTGGAACTCCTGCGGCCCTGACCGCTACTTTGGCGGTAGCAATCATTTTTTGGAGCAACTTCACGCGAGCTTTTTCGTTGTCAATCTCTTGTTGAACCTGTTGAGCCAAAACTCTAAGCTGAGATGTGTCCGCGATCGTAACTGAGTCGATGTCCTTTAGCGGGTCGAAAGCGGCTACCTCAAGTTCACGTTCGAGTTGGAGAATGAGAATGTGCAGATCCCGTTTACTCGTGTCGTCGATACCGGCGTCATCAAGCTTCTGGAAAGTGCTGTTTAGAGTGCTAATGATGTCTTGAAGCGTCATGGTGATGCTGCCCCCTTCGCCGGAAAGAGCTTTTCGATCTCGTTTGCAATATTCGCGATGTCAGTGGTTGACTGGGTGATCTTGTCCCGATTCACGCCTACGATACCGGAGAGCTCATTCATAACAACATCATCCGCCTTTTGGAGTTGAATGTAGTCATCGAGTTTCTGCTGGGCGGACGCTATGTTTTGGTAGGCCTCCAACATTTCCGCTTGTTTGCCCTTCAGTTTGGCGACAAGGTCCGCAATTCTTTGTTTTTGTCCGGCGGCAGTTGCTTGGTTTTCGTCGATCTTGCTCGCGAGGTCGTTGAGCACTTTGAGACGCGCATTGTCGTCTCGGGCCGCTGCTACTTGGCCGAGGGCAGCACTCTTATACTCCTGCTCAATGTCTTTCGTGAGACGGTCGATTCTGAAGTCACTCGCTTGGACTTGAGCATCAGCAAACCGACTTATCACGTCGAAGTACGCCTTGAGAGAAGCCGAATACGAAAGCTGTGCTTTTACCTGCTCAGCAGAGAGGCGCTTCACTGCCATGGGAGTGCCGCATCCCAGGCAGGTAAATAGTAGGAACGTGAGTAACAGTGTTTGCTCTATTCCAGGTCGGTTTGGTGTTGCCTCCGAATATGTTCCCATCAGAGCCTCCTACGGCAGAAAGACCGATCGAGTACTCCTAGCTGCAGCACGAAATGAGTTATCGGCTCGATAGCCGCTTGGAAATGTGGCACTCGTTGGCTTTGAGGACTTCCGAAAGCTCCTGACAAATCCGCTCCTTCCAGGACCTTCGCGTGCCGCACATGCTTCGTCATAATGCCCGGGAGGAGAGCCCAAGTACTTATCGTTCGTCATAGAGGTTCGGCCGACTAGACATGGCTAAACCGCTGTCTTGGAACTGCGCTCGGCAGCAATTTCACTTATTCGGACGAGAAACCTGATAGGGAGGAACCGGCCCCTGTGACCATCGCCGGAACTGCGTTCTTCAATTGCTCAAGTTCGGCCTGAACTTTCGCCCAATCTTTTGGCTTTCGCTTAGTCGCATACGGAGCGTCCGGATGCCCAAAGAATTCCATAAGTTCGGCCCGCACCTCCGGCGAAGCACCATTGAAATTCTGCTTCGCCAGCACGTGGAGCCACTTTGCATGCGTCTCATCGTTGAGCTGATATTTTCCCGGTCCCGTTATTTCACCAGTGTCAAAATTGTCGTTGGGCAAATCCAGCTGGCCGGTGCCTACCTGGCTTAGCAGCTGTCGGTAGCGATCCAGAGTCGCGTTGAAACTCGCTTCAAACATTCGTTCCGTCTCAGGCGTTGGTGTCTTGAGCTGTAGTCCTTTTAGAGGGCCTATCTTTGGGAGAATCCGAGCCAGGAAGGCGAGAAATCTCTCGCCAAAGGTGGGCGGCTGATATTGGTTTCCCCAATTCTTTTGGTAACTCGCGCGAGAAAGATTATAGAGAAACTTCTTTTTCGTCATGCCGGGCTGATCCTTCATGATCTCGTTTTTCTTCAGGCTCCAGGCAATGCGCGTCGCCTTGGGAAGAAGCTGGCTGACATCGTGACGGTACGAACCGAGGACCTTGTCTTCGTCAGAAAGAACACTTTTCAGATCTAAGCTGTAGGTTTCCCGAAAGGCTTGTTCCAATAGAGGAGCCGAAACTCCAAAGCCGATGAAGTCGTGGTAACTATCCGGAGCGTAACGTCCGTGCGCTACTTCTAGAACGTCGAATCCAAATTCCGTCTTTACGTGCGCCAGCCGGTCTTGTTCATACGTAACCGAGCCGCCGTATTTCTTCTTCAACTTGGGATACAGGAGCGGGACCGCGCGATTCGTACCGATGGGATGACCGTTATTGTCCGCGGCATAGTGAGCGAGTGCCCCAAGCGCAAACGCGTAGCTGTTAAGGTCCTTGGCATCGGCTAAAAGAGCCAGGATAAAGTCTCCGCTCCGCACATAGTGTGCCAAGTCGCTGAAGAAAAAATTTCCGTGCGGGTAATAACCCATGTCCTGGATAATAGCCCCGCCGTATGAATAGCCGTGCGCTTCTTTGATTTCTTCTGGCGTCGCACCGGGAAAACGCTTCAACAGCAAGGGGCGTATGTTGGTGTCCCATACGCTGTCAATGATCGCTTCATGCGCAAGAACGGCGTAGGCCGCGGTCTCGCTTGGCCAGCACATAGACAGGACTAGCACCATGATGATGACGAAGACTCTCACAGAACAATTACCTCGCCCCGTCTCAATCTGCCAACCTCGTCTGTGACGCGGCACATTGGAACTCAAGCAGCGCAGGACAGGATAGATTTCTTCGCGACAATTTGTCGGCAATTACGTGTGTGATCTGACATTTTGTTTCTCCTTGCTGGTCCAACTGTCCCTAGCAACGTGAGCATTCTTGAACAGACCGGTTTACCTTGGGTTGGTAAACTCGTCGGCGATGTCCGTCATCAAGCACATTCCCGATACGTCACCGGGGCCGACCGGCACCTCTTGCCTAGGATACCCGCGTGGCACCTGGCCTCCGCTGACCTCCTCATTCTGCGCCAATCCTTCGGTGGATAACAACCGACATCAAGATTGCAGCCTACCAGGGTGTACTTGCCGATGCCACACCCATTGGAGATAAGTCAGGAACTGCGCGAGCCGGGATCGCGTCGTATGCCGTGTGGGTCGTGCGATAAAGTCATTCAAACGGTGAGCAGCATATGGCCAATCTCGCAGCATCCATCAGACCGGAAACTAGCTCAGGGAACGCGACGGAGGCATCCAATGACTCATGTGCCTAGATCCGTCGCGACTACCACGCAGTGGCACAAGGGTCATGAATCCATGACAAAGCCGTCACGGTCTTGCTGTCACGGTCTTGCTTGACTAGCCTCAAGTACAAAGTGTCAACTCTAGGGCGCCACGGTCGCTGGTTGGAGATTTTTGTCAGTCCGTGTGTTGACACCGCTCCTGGTCTTGCTGGTGTCGAACCGTGGGTCGTTCGGATACTGGACAACTTCGTCTTCGCCCGCCCAGCACTCAAGCGAAACCAAGTCGATGCGCAAGAGCCTGCCAAACTTCGGCGAGGCGACTACGACTTTGTATCGCGGCGGTCAGCCTTCCAAGGGAGGATTTCGCATCCTGGCAGAGATGGGCGTCAACATCGTGGTGGACCTGCGTGGGTCGCGCGATAGTGAGCGCAAGATCGTGACCCATCTCGGGATGCAGTACGTGGCCCTATCCTGGCAGTGCTCGTTTCCGAAAGACAAAACGTTTGCGCAATTCCTCCCGTTGCTGCGGAAGAATCGAGGCAAAAAGATCTTCGTTCACTGCCGTCTAGGTGACGACCGCACGGCAATGATGATTGCATCCTACCGTATAGCCGAAGAGGGCTGGTCTGCCGAAAAAGCCGAGAAGGAAATGGAGAAATTCGGTTTTTCCTTCACCCACAGACGTCTGATTTGCCCGGCCTGTCTTCCTATGAAGAGCACTTTCCTCAGCGATTTAAAACCGGCCCGCATTTCGGGACCTGCGTTAGGAGGCCAAATCTAGATCGTCAGCACAACAATAGCCGCTTGGTGGTGGAACAAAAGAGGCGACCGCTAAAGCAGTCGCATCGGTGGTGGCAGAATTGTATGCTGTTGAGCCAAAGCGAGCGGCCCGACCGGTTTCACGCGTGCAGTTAGCAAGAACAGTCCTTGATACGCTTCGGGAATCCCTGGGTGGAATTGCACCAAACTTGTTCACAATTGAACTCTTTAACGACTGGTTTTGTAGCACGCTAGTGGATGCCAGTCGCTCCACCGGTTGCTCGTATCGCCCGGCACGAAAACAATTGTATTCTAAAGCTCGCCATGCCCATCCGCCGTGGAACAGGTCTAATCGTTGTGGGAATCGCCGCGATACTTTTGCTCGCGCTTATTTTCGTTGTACCCGCCCTCATTAACGTGGATCGCTACCGGCCTCAGGTAATTTCCTATCTCCAAGAAAAAACTGGAAAGCAAGTCGAAATCGGACGGCTGGCACTCACGTTTTTTCCCGTAACGATTCACATTGATCATATCGGCGTGAAGAACCCTCCGATATTTCCCTCCGGCTATGTTGCCCAGGTAGCGCGGATCGATGCTGAACTTAGCGTCGGAGCGCTCCTGCACCGGCAGTTGGTCATCAAGTCCCTCGTACTTGAGAACCCGGTCTGGAATCTGACTTCGGATCCCGACGGCCCGTGGAACTTCGAGAATCCTCAATCAAAGGTTTCGGGGAATGCCTTTCCTCTCGGCCCCATTTCGAGCGTGAAAATTAAGCGGGGGGTGATGATAGCGTCGAATCTTTTGCCGTCCGACGCAGCGGGCCCCGTTTTTTTCGAAGCCCATGAGATCGCCTGCGAACTGGGGCAGGTGAACCTAGTCGGAATTATCAATCCTTCTTCTTCCTCGATGGACGGCCAGGGCAACCTAAAGGTGGGTCTTCTGCGCTTCGGCGCCGTCGAGGCAAGAAATCTGGAGTCCAAACTGCGGTTGGAGTCGAGGCGTGTTTTTTTTACGGATGTCAAAGCAGAGGTCTATGGCGGGAGTGCCATGGGTGGCCTCTCCTTCGACTTGTCGAAGAAAGACGCTAGCTTTAAGACCAATGCGCGATTGAACGGAATTAATCTGGCCCAGCTTCTGGCGGCCTTCCCAAACGGCGGCGGAAAGATGACCGGGAAGATGGAAGGAGACGTACGGTTAGCGGGGGAAATCGCACATTCGCTCCGCCCGTTAGCGGGAATCCACGGAACCGGACACCTGACGGTGCGCAACGGTCAGGTGCCGAGTCTCAAGCTCAACGCGAATTTAATGAAGCTGGCGCACTTCAACGATCTTGGCCCGGCCAAAAATGATCCCTCCTCATTTAACTTGATAACCACCGATCTGGAGCTAGCCGAACAGCGGATTTCGAGCAGGGTCATTGACATTGACGGCTACGGGGTCGATGTGGATGGCTCGGGCAGTGTCAGCGTGTCAGGCTCTGACGAGTTGAACTATCGCGGTTTGGCGGAGATTACAACTAAAGAAAGTTTCTTCACCAACACCATTGCCCGGCTGTCCGGAGCCACATTAAAAGACGGTAAGTTGCAGTTTCCCTTTCGGATTGGCGGCACAATCGATAGCCCCGTTTTTTCCAAGGGTAAAGGCGATAAGGACGTGGACGTTGCACAAAGACATCGGTGAGGGAGATGGGAGAGTCTCGCCTTCTGCCGCCTAGCTCCAAAAACCTTTCTTAAACTTAAAACATGGGCAACCCATCGGTCTCGCATCAAGAACAACTGGTTTCTGAATGGCTAACACCCGCGTCCGGAAAATTGGTCCAATCCTCGCATCACTAAAACGCCGACAGCAATTAGGATATGTTTGACCTTTGACTTCCTGATGTGGCGATCTCGTCGGGCATTAAAACTGGTTGAGATCTCCATTCTGGTCTTTCAATCTTGCCCACAACTCACCCGTAGACTAGAGTACGAATTCCGAGGCTGCCGGGCAGCATGTTGATAGTTACGTCTGTTGAAGCGGAATGCTATAACCTAAATTATGCAGATCCGCCCGAGCTGAGTTCTGAAGCCGTCGTAGCTACGTAAATGAGCACGTCTGCAACTTATTGAAAATACAGGGCTATATGTGCATAGAATTCTATGCATAGAATCCGCGCATCAGCACTGAACGGAAAATGCGATTTTTACTGGGCTCCGCAATAACTTCCCGGGAGCCTTATTCGACGCGCTCTCTACGACCTTCGCGCCTTCAGCGCATCACCATTCGGGTGACCCACAGCCGCCCGATTCGGCAGGCGGGATTTGCGTGAACCATGAATCTGTGCATAGTTCAGGTATAACACAGGGAAATAACATGATTCGTTACGCTATTCTTGAGGCCCCATCAAATCTTGGTTTACTATCCATTGGCGTCGAGAATTTCGCCGACGACTCTTCTCGGAGTTGGGCTTGGGACGACGCCTGAGTGCGCGATGTGCGGGTCGCGGTGAGGTGCCAACCTATAATTTCGTTCGAGATCCACAGACTCGCATCCTCAATCCACAGAATATTGCTGACTACGCTGTCACTCTTGCAGACGCCTTTGGAGGGCCTGGGAAGGCCTTTCAACGCGTCGAGGAATACTCACAACTCGCTGCAAACAAAAGGCGCTGGCGGAGAGGGAGGGATGCGAACCCTCGGTACCGGTATTAGCCAGTAAAACGGTTTAGCAATTCTCTGATTCGATGCGACCTCATGTAACCTCAATTACTTATAGTCGCGCTCTCTCGCCACAACTCACGCAAAATAACCCCATTCGGCAGTTTCGGGACACTGCTCAGGACACCAGTCGCAAACTTGCCTTGAGGGACCTTCAATCGCTCCTGTACGAAATGGTTGTTGTCGCACGAACGCGCAAGTTAAATTAGCAGTCACTTAACCCTAGCAACAAATTGAGCGGCCTTAGCCTGAAACCGTTCTAAAAAGGCACATTTGATCGCGCTAGACTAAGTACGGGAGTTTGAGGTATGGGCTGGAAGCCATCGCTCTGGGCCTCGGTGATTCCGCTCGACCCGACTGAGCGCAAGCCGAACCACTACGCGGAGATGCTGCGCGTAGCTTGGGAGAACCGCGACCAGCTCCCCTTCGCCTGGCGCATCCTGAAACACGGCGTCTGTGACGGCTGCGCGCTGGGGACAACCGGGCTTAGGGATTGGACGATGGATGGCGTCCATCTGTGTATGGTGCGATTGGAACTAATGCGCTTGAATACCGCTCCAGCGCTTGATCCCGATCGCCTCAAAGACGTGTCATCACTTTCTGGAATGAGTTCACAGGACCTGAGGGCGCTCGGCCGCCTTCCTGAACCGATGATCTGGCGGAAGGGCGAGAAAGGATTTCGGCTGGTCTCGTGGGCCGAGGCATACGCCGGCGCCGCCGAAAAGATCCGGTTAACAATCCCGGATCGGTTGGCGGTCTACGTGACCTCGCGCGGCATGATAAATGAGCACTATTACGCGGCCCAGAAGGCGGCTCGCATAATGGGAACGAACCATGTCGACAACTCCGCCCGCCTTTGCCACTCGGCTTCGACGGTCGCAATGAAAAGGGCCCTCGGCTACGGAGCCTCGACCTGCTCGTACCGAGATTGGATTGGCACCGACCTGATTGTCTTTTTCGGCTCGAACGCGCCGAGCAACCAACCGGTCACGATGAAGTACCTCTACTATGCCCGCAAGGCGGGGACCAAGGTGGCTGTCGTGAATCCCTACTTTGAACCCGGTCTCCAAAGATACTGGGTTCCTTCGGTGACAGAATCGGCGCTGTTTGGAACGAAATTCGCAGATGAGTGGTTTGCCGTCGATACGGGCGGGGATCTGCCATTTTTCAACGGCGTCTTCAAGATCCTGGTTTCCGAAGGATGGGTCGACCATGACTTCATTTCTAGGCACACAGTTGGTTTCGAGGAGGCAAAGGCTAATGTCGAAAAGCAGGACTGGGATCTTCTCGAACGCGAAAGCGGGGCGACACGTCAGGGGATGAGGCGCTTCGCTGAGATGCTGCGAGACGCCAGGAACGGCATCTTTGTTTGGTCGATGGGGCTCACTCAGCATGCACACGGCGTTGAGACGATCGAAGCACTAATAAATGTCGGTCTCGCGCGAGGGTGGGTAGGACGAGAAAAGGCTGGGCTCATGCCGATCCGAGGGCACTCGGGTGTTCAGGGGGGAACCGAGGTTGGCTGCGCTCCGGGGCTGGACGAAAATCAGTGGAGACGCCTGGAAGAGGTGTGGGGCTTCAAGTTGCCCACTTTCCAAGGCCTGTCCGCCGCCGAGATGGTCGCCGCGGCTTATCGGGGCGGGATCGACGTTTTCTGGATGGTGGGTGGCAATTTCCTGGAGACGCTCCCAGATCCCCCTGCGGCAGCGCAGGCTTTAGAGAATGTCAGCACGCGTATCCACCAGGATGTAGTTCTCTCCTCGATGATGCTGTTGCCCCCTAAAGATACGGTCACGCTTTTTCCTGCTACCACCCGATATGAGTCTCTAGGCGGCGGGACAGAGACCTCAACCGAACGGCGCATTATCTTTTCTCCGGAAATCCCGGGTAGGCGCATCGGCTCAGCAAAACCGGAATGGGAAGTTTTTGGCGAGGTGGCGGCCCGCGTTCGGCCGGAACTGGCGGACAAGATCCGCTTTACCTCCCCGCAACAAATTCGCGACGAGATCGGCAAGGCTATCCCTCTCTACGCCGGGATCGAAGGGCTTTCGAGGGAGGGGGACAACTTCCAGTGGGGCGGGTCAAGGCTGTTTGCCGACGGGAAATTCGCCACCCCCGATTGCAGGGCTCTCTTCTCCGCCGTCACTCCGAAAGAGCGCCGGGCTCCGAAAGGCATGTTTTACGTCTCTACACGGCGCGGCAAGCAGTTCAATTCTATGGTGCAGAGAGCCATAGATCCCTTGACGGGCGCGTCGCGGGACAACATTCTCATTTCACGAGAAGATGTCGAGCGCCTGGGCATCGCGGACGGCGATCTGATCCGCCTCTCGTCAAACGTGGGAAGCTACTGCGGCCGGGCTAGGATCGACGAGATGAAGCCGGGCAACCTCGAGGTCCACTGGCCCGAAGGCAGTTGCCTTCTTTCGCGTGAAGAGATAGACATCGCGTCTCGGGAGCCGGACTACAACGCGATTGTGAGGGTCGAGAAAGTAGCGGAGGAGCCACACTGACACAGGAAGCGCCCATCCCCGATCAGCGAAACGGACATCCAGCGCGAAGCTCCGGCGTTCACCGTTCACGGAGTACTGCCGGGCCGGAGAACGTCACGTTCCCCCCTCCATCGCGCTCCCACACCGGCCCGCCAATGGCGTCGCTGATCGCTTGAGAACGCGGGCGGCGGGCGGCGGTCTCAACTTCTAGGTTTCCGAAGATCCTCTCCTAAACTTCAATCCGCCCGCAGAGCCCTTCATGGGGTCGACGGAAGCTGCACGCCGGGCGGCAACGAAGCCGCCAAAGCTAATATCAGCACGAACATCGCGGCAAGAGCCATCACCAGCGGGTCAAACGGACTCACGCCGAACAGAAACGACTGCAGCAAATGCGAGGCCGCAGCGGCGCCAGGCAATCCCATGACGCAGCCACCAATGGCAAGTTTGGCGGCGGAGGTAAAGACCAGGCCCAACATTCCGGAACGTTGCGAGCCAAGAGCAATGCGGATTGCCATCTCTTGCGCACGCTGAGCCGGCTGACCCAAGTTCAGGACCCAACCGGCACCTACGGCTTCACCTATGACAACATGAACCGGTTGACCCAGACGAGCACCGCCTATTCCTTCCTGCCGTCGCGCACCTTCACGGTGCAGTACGGCTATGATGCCGCCTCCAACCGGGCGAGCATGACCGACCCTGAGAACGGTACGACGCACTACAACTACGACACGCTCAACCGTTTGAGCAGTCTGAACGATTTCCAGTCGCACAACTTCACGTTCAGCTATGACGCGCTCAGCCGCCGGTACCCAGCTCACCCGGCCCAACGGCATCAACACCAATTATTCCTACGACAACATCTCGCACCTGCTCTCGGTTCTGCACCAGCTCAACAGCAGCACAGTGGACGGGGCGCCCTTGCCGAGGACACAAAGGTGGGCTTCGGAGAGGCAGAGATCTGCGAGCTGGAGCTGAAGGACTTCGCAGGAACGCAAGCCATCCAGTAGCATCAGGGCCACGATGGCGAGATCGCGAAAGGTACGGAAGCTTTTCCAAAAAGCGGCGACCTGCTCGGCGGAAAGAGGAACGACCAGGCAGCGGGGCTGCCGCAATCGCAGGCCGGTAGCGATGCGATGGTGAGAGCGGCCGTAACCCAAAGCCGAGCGGGTGGTATAGACACGCTGAAAGTGGGACCTGCCCCCGGGAATCTCCCGACCGTAGTGAAAGCGATAGAGACAGCGCAGCACTCCCAGGCGATGGTTGATGGTGGAGGCGGCGGGCTTGGGCTCATGATCCAGTTGGCAGCGAACATAGTCGATCAGGAGAGATTCGGTGAGGTGTTGGAGAGAATGCCGTGTGTGCGGCAGCCAGCGAGCCAGGTGCAGTAAGTCATAGCCGTAGGCGCGCAAGGAACGGAGCGAGAGTTGGCGCATTCTTTGAGCATCGAGGAAGGTATTAGCCCAGGCCAGTTCCCGGTTTCGCGCATCGACGAGCCGATAAGGAGAGGCACTGGGAAGCGAAGAGGGATGCGAAATGAGGCGCACGGTCATAGCGCTCGAGCCTGGTCGAGGCAGTGGAGGAAATCGCTTCGTGTGGCGCCGGCCGCGAAGTAACTGTTCGGGTCGTGACTGTCCGGCAAGGAGACGATGCGTACGCGCAAGCGGTTCTGATGGAGGCGTTGAGCCAGAGCTTGAGCCGCGCGTTGTCCGGCCTGGTTGTGGTCCTGATCAAAGGCAAGGTAGACAGAGCGATCACGGTTGTCGTACAGCTGAGCCAGTGTGCGGGAGTCAAATGAGTACCGATGGCACAGGTGGTGTTGCGAAAGCCTTCCTGCCACAACACCGCCAAATCGAATAGTCCTTCCACCAAAATCAGTTCGGGAAAGTGGCGGACCGAATCCCAGGAGAACAAGCCATCTTTGGAGCGTGGAAGCAGTCGATGGGGAAAGGCGGCGCCCACACTGCGGCCGTAGAGGTTGACGATGCGATGGTCCTGGCGGCAAGGAAAGATCACCCGGCGGCAGAAGGCATCTTGACCCTGCTGGCCGATCAAGCCGACTTGCAAGAGGCGTTCCAGGGAATAGCCGAGGGCGCTGAGATGAGGGCGCAAGTTTCCGCCGCGCGCATAGCCAATGCCGAGTTCCTCGATCAGGACAGGATCGTGCAGTCCACGCTGCGCCAGATAGTGAATGCCTTCGGGATGGCGGTGCAGTTCGAGTTGATAGAAACCAGAGGTGTGTTCGAGCAGTTGGGATGTGGGTGCGAGTTCCTCCAGCAAGTAGGTGACGCTTTGGCGGAAGGAGAGATGCTGGGAAAGCTCCACTAAACGAATCAGGTCACCGCCTCGGCCGCAGTCGTGGCAGTAGAACAGATTCTTGCGAGGGTTGACGTAGAAGGAGGGATGGGTTTCCTCATGCAGGGGACAGTGTCCGACGAACTCGGAGCGAGCGCCAGCGCGGTGTCCGGTCCAGTGGTGCCGTTGCAAGTACTCGAGCAGCGGAATGCGCTGTTTGAGCCGTTCCAAATCCTCGCCCATGGCGGCCATCGTTCTCCCAGCCCAAACTACGAACTCTGGGCCCCAGTTCCCAGGCAAGGATGGTGGGGCAGTAAGAAAATCTCGTTGACTCTCAGAGGCGCAGGGGCCAGAAGACTTGCAGAAACGGAAACAGGGTCCGCCAGGACAAGCGTAAGAAACCGCACTCGAGTCGCTCGGCGGGTCAGCCATGGCGCCATGGTTTCCAGGGCAGGTCGCAGAAAGGAAAATGCAGGTCGCGAGGAATCCAAACTGTGGAACCAGCGGCGCAGAGTGGAAGGGTCAGGGACTCGATCAGGATCTTGGAGATGCGGCACCGCGCTTTCCCAAGAACCATGCTCCAGAAAGTATCGTCGCAACGCCTGACTGCGGGCGATCAGACTGTAATGAGTGTAGGGTAGGGAGAAAATGGGAAGGAAAGTGAAGGTTGCTTCGCATTGCGTGCAGAAGCCGCGGCGAGTCTCAATCCAGTCGTGACTCTCGTCATGAGCTTGTTTGCGCCGTCGGCCATGGCCGATGATCGTATCGCACAAACACTTCGGACAGAAACGAACGATCGGTTCGCCACTAGCCGCCGCCCAGTCAAAGTCTGGGTTGCAATAGTTCCCAGAAAGTGGGATAAACAGAATCGTATTGCTTGGAGGCTCTCTCACGGCGCGGAACCTTGCCAGGATAAGCGCCCGCAAGAGAGCCTTCTTCCTCCCTCCCTGCAAAATCTCAACCGAGGAAGAATAACCCGATTCTCATCTTTCTATTGATTGGTTTCCATGGATTGGCCGGTCAAGCGCTCAGAACCCGGTCGTGGTTGGGATAGAACTCGGACGCGTTTGCGGTAGGCAGAGGGCTACCACTCTCGCCCTTTCGGTTGCGAGGTGGTTCACAATTCCGCCATGGCCACGTTTTCCGAGGCCCCCCTATAATGCCGGACGGCCGAATTTCTCAGGTCCGGTTTGAAGCCTTGGCATCTCGTCCGTGGGCCTTCCCATTCGCCGCGAGGTTCAAGCGCGGGTTCGCATACGCCCCGACCGCGAATGGTTTGCTCACAGCTTAGTTCCATCTCATACGTACGGCTCCGGTCGGCTCTGTGTCCGACCACCGCGCTGAAAATGGAACCACCAAGTACCCAGAGTCCCTTTGCCTGATGTC
>WNEZ01003836.1_pt1 | contig 16942 bp, 18 predicted proteins | sample 5400521 | NCBI WGS metagenome assembly WNEZ01 (sample SAMN13153339, study PRJNA577476) | soil metagenome | isolation source: 120 cm saprolite under Douglas fir tree site 2 hole 1 replicate 1 | place: USA:California | collected 2015-04-18
CATGGTGATGTGGAACCAGTCGATCAGGTGCTCGGCCTGGGGGTTCAGGTAGAGGGGAAGCTCCCGGACGTCGGCGCCGCCGTGGGTGAGGAAGGTGACCTGCTGGTTGGGCTGCATGCCCTGGGTCTTGAGGAGCTCGAAGAGCCGGCGCTTCGGCTTGGTGTCGTACGTTTGGACGTACCCGAAGGACTTGGCGTCTCCGTCGGCCGGCATGGACTTGCCGGCGATCACGTCGAACCACCCCTCACGGCGAGATCGCTGGTCGCAGGCATGGACGTACCCGCCGTCGAGGCCGACCGTGAGCGGCAGGTCCGGGATCGCCAGCTCCTCCCCAGTCCCTGGGGCAGCCCTCGATGAACATCACCTGCTCGGGTCCCAGCTCCTCCTCCAGGCGCTGCGCCGTGGCCTGGACGTGACGGCGGACCGAGGTGGGATGCAATGAACGTCCGAGCGGCAGGAGCTCGCCCAGGAGGTTGGCGCTCAGTCCGTACGACGATCAGCCCGGCGAACCTCGCCTCGAGGTAGAGCAGCTCCGGGGTCGTGCGCTCCGGCAGGACCTCGGTCAGGAGACTGAAGCTCTGCCGGTCGTTCGACCGGCAATAGCAGTGGTGCCAGCGTGGGCTCGGAAGGCGCAGGGTGCCGAACAGGGTCCGCACCGCGATGCTCCCTCCGTCCTTGTGGCGGCGAGGTCGGCGGCAGTGCGGGCAGGCGACCTCGGCAGCCAGGCAGGCTTGGACCTGCTCGTCGACGACCACCTCCTGCACCCTGGCCATCAGCTTCCTTGGCCTCGGCCAGCTGCAGGTCGCCGCGCTGCAGGTCCGCCACCTGGTGCACCTCCGGCGGGACGTCCTCATCCCCCTCGATCACCACCTGCACCCTGATCCTCATGCCGGGCTCCTCGCTCGATCGACCATCCCTTCAGCCAGTCGTCGGTTGGCGGCACGCCGGTCGAAGCGATCGAGCCTCAACCAGCGGCACAGCTCTTCCAGCTCCTCGTAGCGATCGCCGAGGACCTCCCGGACGCGTTGGTCGGGGTCGGCCTCGAGCTCCAGGAAGGCCCACGGCCCGCCGCATCCCTCCGGCGGGATCGAGCGGCGGCCGCCAATGCAAATCGGGTAGCGCCGAGCCGGCTCGACCGGCAGGATCGCCTCCACCCGAACGTCGTGGCGCCAGCCGTCGATGGAGTCGTACTCATAGAGGAAGCGTTCGCCGACGCGCAGACCGAGGTCGGCAAGCTGGACCTCATGAGGGTCGTCGCGGAAGCAGAGACCGCCCGGGTGGGCGACGCCATACTCACGGCCGTGGACGACGAAGCGGTTCAGGTGCTCGTCGCTCCAGCCCAAGGCGAGCTGGAGAGCGGTGTGAAGGTCGGCGATCGTGCTGTCGCTGCGGACAAGGAGCCGCCGCCAGATCAGGGGGCTGATGCCACGCAGCACCACCCGGAGCTGGTAGACGGAAAGCCTGGAGGTCGGAGCCGAATCCGGCATCTCGCCATCCTGCTCCTACTCATCTCACGGCGCATAGCCTCCCACGGTTTGTCCCGCTCTCCATCTCGTCGGAACTCTCCGCTGCATCTAACCATCCTCTCTCCAACCGTCGCTGGTCGAACGGTGTCCGGTCGGAGGGGGGAAGTTCAACCCTGCGGCGGTGAACTCCGTGCTTGCGGGCAATGGCGCGCACCGACAGGCCCATGCCGTAGTAGTCCTTCCGAATAAGCTCGAACTGCTCCACTCCACCGTGCGCATCCTTTCTCCCTCCTTCCAAGTCCTGACAACTCGGAAGATAGGGCGATCGGGGCGTGAGGTGGGGCCAAATCAAGCCATCAAATGGGGCCAGATCAAGGTAGCGAACTCATGCCCCGGCTGTGGCCACGAGTGGAGGGCCAGGATCGAGTCGCGTTGGCGGGGTGCCGGCTGTCCGCGCTGTGCCGATCGGCCGAGGCGAAGGGAAGCGCTCGCCGCGGAGCGGCCCGACTTGGTGGGGGAGTGGTGCGCCGAGCGCAACGGTGATCTCGACCCCGCCACGATCACAGCCGGCAGCCCGAAGCGCGTGTGGTGGCGGTGCAGGACATGCGGTCACGAATGGGAGGCCCAGGTGGTTTCCAGAGCCGCCAGCCGTGGTCGGCGGGGATGCCCGGCCTGCGCACGCCGCCAGCGCAAGCTTCGGGGAACGATTGCCCAGGACGCCCCCAGCTCGTCGACAGCTGGGACAGGCTGCGCAACGGACCCGAGGTCTCTACGGAGACGGTCACGTGCGGGTCGAACCGCATGTTCTGGTGGGTGTGTCCAGCCGGGCACGGCTGGCGGGCACGCGTCGCAGACCGGGCGTCGGGCGACGGATGCCCCATGTGCGCCGGTCACTACATCGACCCGCTCACTGAGACCCATCCCGAGCTCGTCGCGGAGTGGGACCCCGAGCTCAACGAAGCCAGCCCCGAGTCGGTGACGGCCGGATCGGCGAGGGAGGTCACGTGGCGCTGCCGCAGGGGCCACCGGTGGGTCCAGGCGGAGGGCATCCGCGCGGATGTTGTGCACGACCGTCTCGTCGCCATGGGCTTCGCCGGCGACGAGCGCACCACCCGGCGGGCTGTGGCCGAGGCCAAGGACGCCTACGCCGCCGGGCACCGGCGCACCTACCGGCCCTGGATCCCCGAGCCCGGGTAGCAGCATTAACGGACTAGAAACCAACGAGATAGTCGGGCGAGCATCGCTTCGACCGGTAGTCGTAGGGTCGGCGGGTGCCTGTCAGATTCTTGTCCGATGCCCAGCGGGATCAGCTGTCCGGGTTCCCGGCAGAGCTCGACGCCGAGGCGCTGGAGCGATTCTTCACCTTCGGCAAGGCTGACCTGACCGACATCCGGTGCCGGCACGGAGACGGGAACCGCCTGGGCTGGGCCCTGCAGCTGTGCGGGTTGCGGATGCTGGGGTTCTGCCCAGACGACGTCACGACAGCGCCGGCGGAGGCGGTTCGGTTCGCTGCCCGGCAGCTCGGCGTCGATCCGGGTGTGCTCGGCGGCTATGGGGTGCGGCGCCAGGCCCGCACCGACCACGTGACCCAGGTGAAGTCGTACCTGGGATTCGCCTCGCCGACCGCCATCGAGATGGATGCCGTCCGGAGCTGGCTGGCGGGCGATGCTCTGGCGCAGGACCGGCCGATCGTACTGTTCCACCTGGCGTGCCAGCGCTTTTACGAGCTGAGGCTGGTCCGTCCCGGGCTCACGGTGATCGAGCAGTCCCTGGTCGGGGCGGCACGCGAGGGGGCCCGCCACGAGACCGCTGCCCGTGTCTTGCACCTGTGCACGCCCGAGTGGTGCCGGGCGCTCGACGGTTCTCGTCAGGGTCGTGGGCTTGGTGGCCGAGGTCGCCGGGCCACTCCAGTCGGGTCAGCGACGCCGCCCGGCAGCGGTGCGCGTGAAGGTCACGGTCGAAGAAAAGCGGCACCTGGACTTGCGCGAGGGCGCACTTAAGGGAGCCGAGCAAGACGGTGGCATTCGGCCCAAGTTCGGGCCAGTCGTTGACGCGGTCACAACCCTGGACGTGCACGCGAGTGGTCGCCGCGGCCGTGGCCCGAGGCAGGTACTTGAGGCCGGTGGACTCGCAGGAGACATTGAGGCGACCGACAAGTCCCCTCCGCACGAGCGGCCGGGTGCGGATGGTGCTCCCGACCCCACGTGGATGGACATGCTCACCTGGGTCCCGATCTGCGGCTCGGCATCAAAAGCGGCCCGGATTCCGGCAAGAAGCGCGACGGCCGGTCCATTCACGTCGGTCGGGCCGCGGCTTCTTCCACTCCACCATGGTCATCGACAAGACTGCCTGTTCCTCAACCGGTCACTCGGGGTAGCCAGCCCGCCTCAAGCCCGGGGTCGGACGCCCACAGATGACCCCTCGGCTGGCGGGCCGAACGTTGCTCCCACCCATAGCCCAGGACCTGAGCTTGCAATAATCCTGATCGCAGCAGCCTGGTTGGAAACCCCCAACTTGGTGTAGGCACGATGCTTGCGCTGTTCCACGGTCTTGGCGCTGATCGTCAGCCGGCGCCCAATTTGACCCGCCGTCGCCATCGTCCTCGCCCACCAGCACGACCCGAATGCCCTTGCTGCGCAGTCTCGCTATTGCTTCCCGAGCCCGGGGCAACCCGGGATCCAGCACTACCGCGTCCGCCCGCCCCTCCCACCTCTCCACCTCCAAGAGGCTCGTAGCCACGCCTACCACGGCGAGGCCTGGATAGCGGCTCAGTGCCGCCGCGATGCCTTCGGCAACCATGGCTTCCCCATGCACGACCACGGTGGCCCGGACCGCCGGTTGCTTCGCTCGGCCCGTGGATGCACCAGTGGATGCGGCAGCGACGGAGATCTCGGAGATTCCAAGCGCGCTCAACAACCCACCTCCCCCATCTGACCCCCGCGTGCCTGCCTGCTCACAGCTCAGCGCACGGAGAGGAACCCTGGCGACGGGCTTCCGATCCCCGGCCTGTCGGGACTACTCGTTCGGCTCGCCCAGTTTCAACGCTTCCTCGAGCGCGGCGCTTCGGCGCCGAAAACAGTGGCGCCGCGAGATACCAGTCCTCCGAGCCACCTTTCCGGGCGTCAGACCCCCATGACATGCCTAGGCACTCCCTAACCTCTTTCGGCGTCCACGGCTCCGACCACCCAGGCTGAACTCTAGTAGTCGAGCGAATGATGCGAATAGGTGGGAAATTCCCTATATGTGACCCGAGTTGTTCCTCCAAATGGGACAGTCTAGTGCACGGACGACGCAGAACTCCCCAAATCCACCCCGGGAGACAGTCTTGTCGTTAACATCCGAACCTATCCAATTGTCGCGCTCTGTGCCCGGTGGTAGCAACTTCAATGCTTCCCGCCTCGACCAACGTCCCTCTTACGGAGGGAAGCACCTGCTCACGTACGGATGACTCCAAGGCCCGCCACTGGCAAGGAAGGACGCGCAACGACCCCGGGTCTGCACACTGTCCCCGCATGCCGGGGCCTGCATGCGATAGGGCCACCATCGCGTGCACTGGGGTTGGTCGATTGGGGTCCGTCGGCTTGGTGCTTGAGAGCGGGCAGGGCTGATCTCGCATACCCGTAGCCGTGGGCGACCCCCTTGCCGGTGTCAACAGGTGGAGCGCCGGGTTGGCGGCGCCATCGAGGAGATCGACCATGGATCCTGCCACGACGGGTCGCTCAAACATCCGAGCCACACGATAGGTACGAAAGTCTCCTTGTAGGTTCCGCGGCCCTCCTCGACGACCACAAACCGCTCCTGCAACGGCTCTCCGACACGATAGGTACGAAAGTCTCCTTGTAGGTTCCGCGGCCGTTCCTCCGGGTCTCAAACCTGAGCCGTTATGACTATTGGAAATGGTGCTGATGGGCTGTGTCCCGCGCATCCGAATGGGCCGACAATCGCGAGAGAACAAATTTGCGGTGCAGCTCCAACGAAGACCAAGCCAGGCTCAACGGGAACGGGAGTCGATCTCGCCCAGCCTCCTCGCGATGGATGGGGCTGCCCCCAACCGCGATGCCACAGAGCCTGGTCTCAAGACGCTTCCCGCCCGCTTCGCCGGGCGAACGAGCACAACGAGGCGGTCTATGGCAAACATCAACCATCCCGACGTTGAAAAGCCGCTGGACGCAGGCGATGGCGACGAGCTGGGATTGACCTCCGAACTCGAAGAGTGCCTGGCGATGTTAGTTCGCGCCATCTTCGTCAACTCGATCGATCCGAGCTGGTCACAGGAGCAGCGGTGGTCCGCCTACGTGAATTTTCCTGACTTGCCGTGGGACCCGCGGCCTGAGGACCTGCCGATCGAGATCCCGGACCCTTAGCTGCTAGTTTCTTGGGAAGTAGGGGAGCACCTCTCTGTAGGGAATTTCCTACCTGTCGTGTCACTCGTGCGCCCCGTAGAGTGCACAGTGCAAGAGGTGGGCAAGAGAATGCGGCCGGTCGGACGCGCGTGAGAGGCTGACCCGAACCGCTGGGCGCCATCGATGATGCGGCAACGCCCCCGGGCGATGCCCCTGGAGAGAATCGCCAGCCGATCTCGGTGATCACTCGCACAGACCCAGTCGGATCCCTGGAACACCGATGTAGCCAATGGACCGCCGGTGGGCGGTCGGTTTTCAACGGTCGAAAAATGTCACGCACGGGAGCAACACGTGGGCACGTCCGTCGGCAATTTCGTACCTGCCGCGCGGCACGCCAATCACTCGTAAAGTTCAGCCTCGGTGAGTGGGGCGAGGATGGGTTGAATCCGTGGGGACCTCGTTCGGCGGCCCTCCTCCAACCGCGCCGACGAACACTCTACTCGCTCTTCGACACCCGAGCATTTCTGAACGACACGCAAGCGGAGCACGTGGCTAGGACTTCGGCTTGTATTTACGGCTCGTTTGTATTAAGGAGGCGAACTGCCGTTGTCAGTTGACCCTGAGGTACAAAACATAGCGACAACATTCGACAAGGCCAAACTCAGAGCCTATGTGAAGCTTGCGAAATTCGATATAAAGGATTACTACTTCGGATTGCTCGTGGTCCTTTCCCTTCTACCAGCCGGGGAACGCAGCGATCCACGCAGCCTGCTCACCCTGGCTGTCTTCCTGGTCCATGAAATCTGTGTGGTTGCGGCCTGCGTTTCCTTCGACGACGTGACGGGTTGGGGGGACGGCAGCGACGCGACCAACTACGGATCGGACGCGCCAGCTCGCCGTCTCGCGCGGAAACCGTTGCTCACCGGCGCCCTCACGCCTCGGGAAGCAACTCGCTTCGGGTGGCTTGCTCTGGCCGGGGCGATCGTGTCGCTGGGGGCCGTGGTCGCGATCGCGCCGCATCGCTCGCCCGCCGCCATTGTCATCACAACCCTCACCATGGTCTTTTTCGTTCAATGGTCCTGGGGTCTGAAACTCAGTTACCACTTGATGGGCGAAGTGCTGCTCGTCGGCCTGGGGGTCGGGTGGGTATTGGGTCCCGAAGGGTTGCTGACTGGCCGCTTCCAGGAACTCGCAATCGTCGAATCCGTGCTCTTCGGCCTAGGGCCCCTACTCTTCGGCGTCTTCGGGAACACCAACGATATCGAGGGGGACGCAAAAGCCAACCGGCGCACCGTTGCCAGCACGTTTTCTGCGAGGACCAACAGGATCTTCATCGTCGGTTTGTCGGCGCTTGAGGCCCTCCTCATCCTGGGGGCAGCCGTGACGCGCGTAGCCCCCTGGTGGTTCCCCCTGGCCATGCTCCCCGCCTTCGGGATGCGCGTCCATCAACTCGTGACCGGTGTGAAGAGGGGTGACACCCTTGCGGCTCGCAAGATCGGCATCAAGACCCACCGCCTGGCCACAGCATCGCTGATCCTGGTCAATCTTCTGATACCGGTGGTGGGGGGAACGATCAAATGAGCCCCGATCTCGACGTGGCCGTTGTGGGAGCAGGTGCCGCCGGGCTGGCGACCGCGTTCGCGCTTCAGCGCGCAGGTCGCTCCGTGCAGGTCTTCGAGTCCGCGGACCATGTCGGCGGACGCATGGCCACCCTTCGTCACGACGGGTTTGTGATCGATACAGGGGCGGAGATGATTGCCACGCACGGATATCCTGCGACATGGCGCCTCATTCACGAGTTGGGCCTGTCCGACGAGGACGTACCTCGAGTGGCCCAACCAATTTCGATCTGGCGCAAGGGCCGCGTCCACCCCGACGTGGGTCGCCCCCGGGGCCTGGCAACCGGCGCCGGTCTCTCGGCTCGGGGACGGATGGCCCTGATCCGTTTTCAGGGCTCGATCATGGCCAAGGCCCGGAGCTTTCACCCCGACTTTCCAGAGGACACTCCCCTTGGCGACGTTACGGTCGAGCAGCTTGCGGGTCGGTATCCGCGTGAGTTGACCGATTACATGTTCCAGCCGATCGCCGGAGGCTTTTTCGGCTGGCAGCTGGATCGATCTGCTGCGGCAGCGATGGTTTGCCTACTGATCGCAACCAAGGACACCTCCAACTGGCGAACCTACCGTGATGGGATGGACACCCTTGCCAGGAAGCTTGCCGAGCGAGTAGACGTGCTGACGGCCACGCCGGTGCGGGAGGTGGTGTCCGGAAACGGATCTCCCAGGCTGGTCACCAGCCAGGGCGAACTGACGGCACGCTCGGTGGTCGTCTGCGTCCCAGCCCCTCAGGCCGCGGACCTCTGCCGAGACTGCCCTGAGGTCGAGCGCAGGTTTCTCGAGGCCTGCACCTATGCCCCCATGCTGCGGGTGAGCCTGGAACTTGAACGACCGATGACCTTCCTCGACCAGGCATCCGCGTACGTGGTTCTGATCCCGGCAGCCGAGAATGCGGTGCTGTCCGTGATGGCCATTGACCAGAACAAGGAGCAGGGGCGTTCACCTGAGAGCTCCGGATTGGTTTCGTTGCTTACCGCGCCCACTGCGACCAGGGAACTCCTGGACAGTTCGGACGATCGGATCGTGCTCCGGGTCCTCGAAGAGGGGGAAAGATACCTACCTGGCCTGAGCCAGGCCACCAAGTCGAGCTTTGTCCACCGGTTCCCGCTCGGGTTGCCGGAAGCCACTCCCGAGGCCTTGCGGCTGCGCACCGACTTCATGCGCCGTCCGGCTCGATCGGTTGATTTCGCAGGTGACTGGGTCATGGCGCGCCCGAGCAGTGAGGGCGCGATCCGCTCAGCCGATATCGCCGCCTGGAGGGTCATGGCTCACGCGGGCGACGGGTGAGTTCGGATTGAGGCATCGCCGAGCAGGCGCTCCTCAAGTCGAACCGGCCGCCTTCGGTGAAACAAGACGGCTTCTCGGGCGGCAACGCCTTGCCGCCGTCGATACCAGCCAAGGAGGGAGATCGTCATGAGGATCAGGCCCGGCACGCTGTTCGAGGATGCCGCTCAACGAAGGGGGCAGACCCTTGTCCACCTCGATCGGCCTTTTGACATTGCCCCGCAGGGAGGGCTCACCTATCGCATCGGAGAGTTGGCTGCCCTCGTCCGCGAGGCCTCCGGTTGGCTCGCTGCCGCTGGTGTCCGGCCCGGCGACCGGGTCGGGATCGTCAAGGACAACCACTGGGATATCGACGTACTCGCGTACGCGGCCGTTCGACTGGGGGCTGTCCCGGCCAAAATCCGGAGCAATCTCACTCCGAGCGCCATCGAGACCATGTTGCGACGTCTGGAGCCCTCGCTCCTGGTGACGACGGCTCGGTGTCTGGAGTCCGCTCTGTGCGACGGGATCGACCTGGGCGGGTTGGCGAAGCAAACCCTCAGCATCGACCGACCGGTTGGGGGGTCCCTGTCCATCGATGCCGTCAGGGGCCAACCCGTACCGCCGCCGGAGGACCGCGGTGACGACGACCCGCTGGTCGTGTGCCCCACCTCCGGCACCACCGGGATCCCGAAGCTCGTCGTGCACTCGACCAACACGATCATCCGGAGACTGGCCCAGTTCGAGGCGCACCGGTACCCCTTCTTCGGCGGCAGGCCCACGGATACCTTGGCCAGCGCCAGCGCATTCTCACACGGCAGGACATTCTGCTGGACAGCGGTCGCGCTGACGCTGACTCCCCGCAACATCGTCATCATCTCGGACCAGGATCAGGCGCATGCAGAACCCCTACTGCGAGTTTATCCACCGGATATATTCGAAGCGCTGCCTTCCACCTTTGCTCGTTGGGAAGCGACTGCTACTGGACCACACAACCCATTCCGCAACGTCCGCCTCTACATCAGTACCTACGATGCTATTCATCCACCTGCCGTCCGAACCTTCCTCGAGGCTTCGCAGCGCAAACACGTCGTTTTCATGCACGGATGGGGTCAGTCCGAAACCGGGCCTCTGGCATTCCGTCTTTTCACGCGCAAATCCCTGGCGTCCAAGGGTGACCGCCATCCGACGACCCGCAACGCGGGCAGCCCTACCCCAATCAAAACCCGGCTCCGGGTCGTGGATCCCACCACCCTGCGTCGAGTCCCTTGTGGGACACCGGGGGTCATACTGGCAAGGACGAAAGCGCTGGCCCTGACCTACCTCGGCGAGCAGGACCGGTGGGACGGGAAGGTCCATGGGGCCTGGTTCAACACCGGAGACGTCGGCACGGTCAGCCGCGGAGGGGTCGTGAGGTTACTGGACCGCGAAGTGGACGCGGTTCCGGGTCTGAGTTGTCTCGAGCTCGAGGACGTCATCCATGACCGCATGCCCGACGTAGTCGAATGCGTGCTGCTGGGTGCTCCGGGGCGGTTCCCGCTCCCGGTGGTCGTCACCAAGGACGGGACTTTGGACGCCGAACGATGGCGTGTGTCGACGGCTGACCTGCCTCAGTTGGATGAACCGGTGGTCCTGTCGGATGACCAGGTGCCGTGCACCGGGACCGGCAAGGTGCGGCGTTTGGAGCTACGCAAGGAATTGGGCAGCACCCTTGTCACGTACGGGAAAGGAACCTGGATTTGACCGAGCGTTGTTACCAGACAACCTGCTAGGGGCCGCAACGGCACACCGCGCCGCGCTGGGCGTCGGAGTTGGCAAAAGGCGATCGTGACAAACACTTCGACGGACCGTCTCCTTGAGCCCGCACCGGGATCAGCGGCGGGAACCGGATTGGAACGCCTTCGAATGAGGCGTGCATACCCGTGAGAGGGCGGTATTGCTCGAGGGATTAATCGTAGAGGGCGGGAACGGATGTTCCCGTGCGGCCTCATTGGCGCGTCGGCACCTTGTCGCGCTGGGGTGCCGCCCAGCCACGACGGACGCCGTCTGGCCTCGGCACCCGCAAGCCGACCCCTCGCGGGGTGCCGAGTGGATCGCCCTGGGGTCGGGAAACGCATCGGGGTGCCGGCACGTTGTGGAGTGCTCAATTGACGCCGCAGGCCCGGTCCGCCTACCGCTGGAAGACGAGACAATGGTCCAGGCCGCATGTGGCGTGATGCACGTCCACGGGCGAAAGTCCGGCCGTCCGGAGCCTCTTTTCGTCGACTACGTTTCCGCGGTTTCCGGCGTGCTTGCGGTGCAGGGGTTGCTTGCCGGCTTTTTGGCACGCTTGCGGGGGGCGGAGTTTGCCCGGGTCTCGACCTCGCTGGCGCAGGCAGCGCTGCTGACGGTCTCCCAGTACCTGGCCGCGGCAACGGCGGACGAGTCGGCGGAACGCTTCAACGTGGGAGGCCCGCCCTTTATCTCGTTGGACGGAGTACGGTTCGAAATCGAGGCATTGGAAGCGGGCGGGTGGCGGGCCTTCTGGGGGCTCTTCGATGTTGACCCCGGTGCTGTCGCACGCGGCTGGCGACCGTTTCGGGATCGCTACTCCACAGCGACCTGCCCGCTTCCCATCGAACTGCACAGTGGAGCCGAGCGACGCCCATTCAGCGAAATCCTCTCTTGTGCCAAGATCGCTGGTATCAGCGCGGTGGCAGTCAGCGGCCTGACAGACGTCCGTGGCAGCGAGGGCCCGGATCGGCCCACGGAGCCGCCGTGGCAGTTCGCGTCCGGGGAGGGATTCGCTCCGCCACTCGGCATCTTGCCGCCAGGGGCACCTTTGCCCCTCCAGGGGCTGACGGTGGTCGAAAGCGCGAGACGAATCCAGGGTCCGCTGGCAGCCCATGTCCTTGCTCGGCTGGGTGCGAGGGTGATACGGATCGAGCCGCCGGGGGGCGATCCCATGCGAGGTATGCCACCTTTGGTGGACGGTTGCTCGGCAAGGTTTCTGGCCCTGAACGCCGGCAAGGGAGTGGTGGAGGCTGACCTGAAGTGCCCGGCCGGACAGCGATCGTTCGAGGACGTGGTGACTCAGGCCGACGTCTTTCTGCACAATTGGACGGCAGGGACGGCCGCGGACCTGGGCCTCGACTTCGAGCGCTTGGCATCTTTGAAGCCAGGGCTCGTCTACGCTCACGCGTCGGGTTGGGGAGACGCTTTTGGTTCCGACCCTCCTCTGGGAACGGACTTCCTTGTCCAGGCTCACAGTGGCCTGGCGGCGGCCGTACGGCCGCCGGGAGACTTGCCCGCGCCTTCGTTGATGACGCTCACCGACGTGCTGGGGGGACTCATTTCGGCGCAGGCGGTTCTCGCAGCCCTGGTGGCGAAGCAGCTGACCCGGCATGGATGCAGGGTTGACTCCTCCCTCTTTTCCGCCGCCCGCCTGCTCCTGGAGGAGCGCACCCGGCTCGGGGCCGCGCGGGGGCTGGGAGCCCGGCCTGCTCGTCTCAGGCCTCTGCCTACAGCAGACGGTTATCTGGCGCTCCCTGATCGCGCCTGGCTCGAATCAGACAGGCTGGCGGCAGCCTGTGGTCTGCCTTCGACCGACACGATGTCCCTCGCACCTGATTACCCCTCAAGGTTCCGGCTTGAGGACAACAGTCATTGGGTGGGAAGGCTGCAACGGGCCGGGCTCAACGCCACCCCCGTGTGCCTGAACCTGGCCGACTTGGCAGCCGACGCGGCCTTTGGCGCGGCCCTATCGTCCAACGGATGCACGTTCGTACGCTCACCGTGGAGTTTTGAACGATGAGCCCAGGTCCTTGCCCTGTACGGAACCGTACTATGAGGAGGAACCACTTGGTTCGCATATATAGGGAATTTCCCACCTGTCTTGTCACTCGCCAGGCCAATAGAGTCCAGGCTGGATGAGGATACTGAAGACGCCAAGCGAGGTGAAGCGGTGCCTTGAGAGGTCGGGGGACTGGTACCAACCAGCCACGACGACCTCCTTCCTGCGCATCGGTAGCCATCACCGCACCTTCAGCCAAGAGGAACCGTTCGGACCGGGGTTCATCGACGCCGTCGACGAGTCCATGGAGTTGCGCCGCCGACTCCAATGCCTCGACCCGAGAGACCGGGAAATCCTTGTCCTCTGGCATGTCCTCGGCTTGCCCCCGGGCGAGGTGGCTCGTCGGGTCGGCATCTCACGGCGACACTGCTTCCGGAGACGGAACGCCGCTATCGAGGAAGTGGTGAAACTCGGCGACCAAGATCGCTAGCACCCAAGCGCGGCGGGCCCATCCGGGCAACGTGTGCTCCGTGGCCGCGTTTGGTGATGGCTGCTGGCCAGGACGTGGAGAGACACTTGAGGGTACCTGTCCCGAAGTACATCGGCGTTCGGTATCTCCGGGACAACATGCACTCGCTGATCGAGCGCTTGGCGATGGGAGAGTACTTCGTCATCCTTCGCCACAACCATCCGGTGGGTGCCTTGCTCCCCTACGACGACCTGATCCGGATGATGCGTATGGGGCATGAGCACACCAGCATGCCGGGAACCGAGACGGACGACAAGGAGGCCGAAAGCGGTGGGGATCTCTGAGATTTCGGCTGCTGAAACGGGGATGGATGGAGCAGTTGTCCCCCCGAGGGCTATCGTCGTAGTCCACCGGCAAGCCATGGTTGCCGAGGGCATCGGGGCGGCACTCGACCTGAGGTGTACGTCGCCCTGAATGATCACGTGCCCACCCGCGGCTGGAGCGGTCTGGTCCCCGTCGGTGCCCCATCGCCGGCACCCGTCTCGGCTGAGGGGCCGGGTCCTCAACGTCCGGTCATCACGTATTCGGGGATTGGCGATGAGGCAGGGGCCAGTTTGGGGGACCAGCTCGACGCACTCGCCGAGCTCGGCTGGAACTCGATCGAACTGCGCACCGTCGACGGGCAGTCGCTCGCTCGCCTGGATGACCGGGCGTTCATCCGGGTTGCCGATGCGCTCCGGCGCCGGGGAATGGCGGTGGCCTGCGTCGCCTCGCAGATTGGGGGCTGGTCGCGACCGATTACCGGGGATTTCTCGCACGATCTCGATGAGTTGGCGATCCTCCTCCACCGGTGCAGCGCCCTCGGCAGCCCCTACATCCGGATCATGTCGTACCCAAACGCCGGACTTGACGAGCCCGAATGGGGACGCCGGGCGGTGCGGCGTGTTGGTGAGCTGGCCCGGCGCGCGGAGCGGGCCGGGGTCATCCTGCTCCACGAGAATTGCGTCGGTTGGGCCCGGGCGCGGGCGGATCGCATGCTCCTGCTCCTCGACGCGGCGGGGAGCGCCCTCCGTCTTCTCTTCGACACTGGCAACGGCATCGCGCACGGCTACGACGCTTACGAGCTCCTGTCGCAGATCGTGGGCCACGTCGAGCACGTGCACGTCAAGGACGCCGAAATCTGTGCCGGAAAGGTCGTGTATACGCTTCCGGGCCGCGGAGCCGCCCGGGTTGCCGAGTCGCTGCGCCTGATCGCCTCCAGCGGCTATGCAGGCAGCTGGTCCATCGAGCCCCATCTCAGCCTAAGGCCACACGAACCGCGCGGCCCTGCGACGGGGTGCAGGGAGACGTTCGTGGCCTTCGGCGTGGCCCTCGAACGGCTGCTGTGCGAAGGGGGGTTTTCCGGTCTCAAAGCGCTTCAGCCTGAGCCGGACCCATCTTCAGCGGACGGGAGGGCTTCGCCCCCGCCGCCTGTGGACCCGCCGGCGTCGTGCCACTCTGGAACGCTCCCGCCGTACATCAGCGAATCCTCGTATGTGCCAGGAGCACTTCCGACGACCGTTCGGCTGGCCGAGGCCGACTGCGACCTGCTGGTCAGGCTGCTTCGGACCCCCACGGCCGGGCAGCTGGAGACCGGGAGGCGAGGCCCCCGGCCACGACTCTGGGAAGCCCAGCGAGCCTACGCCGCCGCCGCGGCCGCGCTGGGCTTCCTCCCCGTCTACCATGCTGTGCCCACGCCGGCCGAGGTCACCTGCGGCACCGTCCCGACCCCCGTCGCACGAGCACTTGCGGAGATTCCCGGCTTTCTCGAAAGCCAGCCGAGCCTGGTCCTGCGGCTGGGGGCTCAAGCCCCACGCGAGGCGACCGTCATGTTCAACGTCCACATGGACACCGTCGACCCGATGGAGCCGGGTTGGTTCGACGGGGTCCGGTTTCATGGCCGGGGCGCGATCGACGCCAAAGGACCAGCCGTCGGGCTGCTTGCCGGCATTCGTGCCGCCCTGAAGTCTGAGCCGACGATCCGGAGCCGAATGAGCATCCTCATCCAGGTGGTATCGGGCGAGGAAGGCGGCGCCATGGGCACCATCGGCACGCGTCCGCTGGTGCGACGGGGCTTCGTCGGGCGCCTTAACCTCTTCTGCGAGCCCACGAGCCTTCGCTACCTGCCTCGCGCCACGGCAGCAATGACCGCGCGGGTCACCATTGAAGGCCGTGACGGCATTGACGACCGGCCGGAACGTGCCCATAACGCGACCGTGTTGCTCGGCTTCCTTGCCCAGCATCTGGGCCTCGCGTTGGGAGGCCAGCGTGGGAGCCGGGTGTGCGTCGGTGGGATCCACACCGGCCGGCTGCACAACCGTGTCTACGGTGCCGGGGAGTTGCTCGTCAACGTCGCCTACGACAGTGAAGACGCGGGCAGGCGTCTGGAGTCGGTGTTCGCGGCCGCTCTGGCCGACGGCGTCACGGAGTTCACCCGACGCTTCTCCTCCACGCCGGCCTTCGCACTGACTGCCGCCGAGGCCGCGTCGGTGACCCGCCTTCAATGGTTGAAGCAGGGGCTGCCGGCTCTAGCCGGTCGCGACCCCTGGTATGAGGGCCTCCTGGAGGATGCCGGTGTGGCGCGCTGGCCCGACGAGAATCCGGCGTTCACATGCGACGCCATCTGGATGCACGACGTCGCCGGGGCCTTCACCGTCGTCCTCGGCCCAGGCGATCTCGCGGCCAACAATGCCCATGGCTCAGGAGAGTTTGCGGAGCTGGCCGATCTTGAGGCCTACGCCTCTGCGATCGCTCGGATCCTCGTCGGCTTCTGCCGCAGCCGACCCGCCGGCAAGCCCTGTGGATGATGCAAGTCGTCGTCGGCCTGGAACTGCGCCTACCGCAGAGGGAGGACCGGGGCCCGCTCGCACGATAGCCATTTGGCTCGGGCGAGGAGCCGGACCACATCGCAGTTGAGCGAGAGGTCTTCGCACGTCGAGGTGGCATCGGCAAAGCGCCCGTACGTGCCGATGAGGAACCTGGCCAGCGCGTCGTCACGAAAGACGGTCCGGGCTTCCAGCCCGCCGACGCGAATCCTGAGCTGAGCGGCGTCGTCCTGCGCGCTGCTGGAGTAATGACCGATCAGTGTCCCTCCCTCCAGTTCGACGATGATGCGGCGCTCGCGCAGGGGTGAGGTCAGATCGCAGTCGATCTCGGTGCGCAGGCCCCCCGTGTGCTCCAGCACCAGCCAGGCGCCGCCCATCTCAGGGATCACGGCATCGTCGAACGGCATGTCAGTGGAGCCGGCCTCGGCGACCTGAGCGCTCCCGGCGAGCCTGAGGGCCACGCCGACCGCGTGGGGAATCTCGATGTCGAATGCCGTGGGGTGCCCATCGCCTGCCTGGGTCCTGGTGAAGCGTGGCTTGCGCTGGAGGAACGAGATCCCCTGCACGCGGCCGAGGTGACCCTCGCGCAGGACCGCCTGGATACGAGCGGTGAGGGCGCTGGTCAGCCAGGGGGCTACGACCTCGATCTGAAGTCCGGCCGACCGGCGCAGCCGATCGATCCTGGCGAGCTCGGCCAGGTCGGTCGCCAGCGGCTTTTCCACAAGGATCCGGCGGTAACCGAGGTGTGCAAGCCGCTCCAGCACCTCCGCCCGCGCGGTGGGAGGCGTGCAGACGTGCACGATGGTGTGGCCGGGGTCGGCCAGCGCCGCTGCCTTCACCAACGAGTCGACCACCACCGCCCCGGCCAGCCTGCCCGCGCAGTGGCAGGGATCGACTGCGATGGGCGGAAGGTCGGCGAAGAGATGCCGGCAGCCCTCCATCGTTCGGACGCGGTCCAGCACTGGCAGATGCAACCCGCGTCCCGAGCGTCCCAGACCCACCACGAGCGATCGGAACACCGGCTTAACCCTCGGTTTTGGTCAACGAGCGCGGAGGCCAATCGGCAGGACCTGGGCCTGCGTCCCCAGGGTGGGCCAGGATACCCAGTGTGCTCACGCCGGCCAGACGGAAGGCCCCCTCGCCGTCGGG
>WNEZ01002771.1_pt1 | contig 16935 bp, 13 predicted proteins | sample 5400521 | NCBI WGS metagenome assembly WNEZ01 (sample SAMN13153339, study PRJNA577476) | soil metagenome | isolation source: 120 cm saprolite under Douglas fir tree site 2 hole 1 replicate 1 | place: USA:California | collected 2015-04-18
AGCGATCTCGCTTCCATTCGTGTGGGCCGCCGTGCGCGAGACAAAAGGTAAGACGCTGGAACAAATGAAGGACACAATGAACCTGAATCAGGCTTTGCGTTCTGTGAAAAGAATTTAGGGATAGCAATGCACAACTAGAACGGAAAGGAGTTTAAAATGGATAAAAAAACAAAATCGCTTACGGAGCGTCGCGCATGGGACGCTCTGGTCGCCCACCATCAGAAGGTTCGTGACCTGCATCTGCGGAAACTTTTTGCGGATGATCCCAAACGCGGCGAGCGGCTGACGGTCGAGGCGGTAGGTCTGTACCTGGATTACTCGAAGAATCGCGTTACTGACGAAACTCTGAGGCTCCTCGTACAACTCGCAGATGAGTCGGGACTGCGTGCGCGTATTGACGCGATGTTTCGGGGCGAGAAGATCAACATCACTGAAAACCGCGCCGTTCTGCACGTTGCTCTGCGCGCGCCAAAAGGGGCATCCATCGTTGTTGATGGCGAGAACGTGGTGCCGCAAGTCCACGCCGTCCTCGATAAGATGGCTGATTTCTCCAACCGCGTGCGGAGCGGCGCGTGGAAAGGCTACACTGGCAAGCGAATTCGCAACGTCATCAACGTCGGTATCGGTGGCTCTGATCTCGGGCCGGTCATGGCCTATGAAGCATTGAAGCATTATAGCGAGCGAGCGATGACGTTTCGGTTCGTTTCCAACGTCGACGGTACCGATTTCGCGGAGGCCGTTCACGACCTAGACCCTGCAGAAACGCTTTTCATCATTTCTTCAAAAACATTCACAACCCTGGAAACAATGACGAATGCGCGCACCGCGCGCGATTGGTTACTTGCAGGTCTCGGAGGCGATGAAAAGGCGGTCGCCAAACATTTTGTTGCGGTGTCGACCAATGCTTCGGAAGTGGCGAAGTTCGGCATTGATACTGCCAACATGTTCGGGTTCTGGGATTGGGTCGGCGGACGCTATTCGATGGATTCGGCGATCGGGCTTTCAACGATGATTGCGATCGGGCCGGATAACTTTCGCGCCATGTTGGACGGCTTCCACCAAATGGACGAGCACTTCCGCACAACCCCCTTTGAGCGCAACCTGCCGGTTCTCATGGGGCTACTGGCTGTTTGGTACAACGACTTTTTCGGCGCAGCGACAGTAGCGGTCCTTCCATACGAGCAATACCTGAAGCGATTCCCGGCTTATCTCCAACAGCTGACAATGGAGAGCAATGGCAAACACGTCACACTTGATGGAAGCAAAGTCCCCTGCGATACCAGCCCTGTTTACTGGGGTGAGCCGGGAACTAACGGCCAGCATTCTTTTTACCAGTTGATCCATCAGGGAACGCGACTCATTCCTTGCGACTTCATAGCGTTCTACCAAACGCTAAATCCGCTCGGCCGTCACCACGATATTCTCCTCGCGAATGTGTTCGCCCAAGCCGAGGCGCTGGCTTTCGGCAAGACACCCGAGCAAGTCAAGGCGGAGGGCACGCCGGACTGGCTTGTGCCTCACCGAGTCTTCGAGGGCAACCGCCCATCGAACACAATTCTGGCCGAGCGGCTCACTCCGGAAAGCCTTGGTAAACTAGTCGCCCTTTACGAGCACAGCGTTTTTACACAGGGCGTGATTTGGAACATCGACTCGTTCGACCAGTGGGGTGTCGAGCTAGGCAAGCAATTGGCTCAGCGCATTATACCAGAACTCGAGAGCAAGGAGAAACCTACTCTTGCCCATGATAGCTCAACCAATAACCTGATTTACCAATACCGAAAATCGAAGAAGGCAAATTAAAGGAGGCGTTACGAAATCGATCGACTTGAACGAAGAACAACTGCAGAAAATGAAGGCACATCCCGGCTTCATCGCCGCGCTGGATCAAAGCGGTGGCAGCACTCCCGGTGCACTGCGTCTTTACGGGATCAAAGAAGGTGCGTGGTCCAACGAGGATGAGATGTTTGCGATCGTGCACCAGATGCGCACCCGCATGATTACCAGCCCCAGCTTTACCGGAGAGCGGATTATTGGCGCCATCCTGTTCGAGAACACCATGGACAGGGACATCGAGGGGCAACCTACGGCTGACTATCTTTGGAACGTAAAACGTGTGGTGCCATTTCTGAAAGTGGACAAGGGCCTTCGGTCATCAAGGAAGCCAGGGGAGCAGGCATCAAGGACATCGTGAACCAGCAGTTCGAGCTAGCTGCGCAGATCATTGCCGCCGAACTGATGCCGATTGTTGAGCCGGAAGTTGACATTCACTGCCCGGAAAAGGCCAAGGCCGAAGGGTTACTCAAGGGGGCTATTCTTGAGAAGCTCAACCAACTTCCGGCGGGCCAGCTAGTCATGCTCAAGCTCACGCTACCGGAGCAAGACGACTTCTACGGCGATTTCGTCAAACATCCCAAAGTCTTGAGGGTGGTTGCGTTGTCGGGCGGCTATTCGAGGGAAGAAGCCAACGACCGCTTGCGCCGGAATCACGGCATTATCGCAAGCTTTTCCCGGGCGCTAGCAGAAGGGCTCTCGGCCCAGCAATCCGATACCGAGTTCAACGCGATGCTGAACAACTCCATTCAGAGTATATTCGAGGCATCTAACACCTAAGCGGAACACAATCGGAGAATCGGATGGGAATCGGATGCCGGGATCGGGCCACGCTAACTATGACCAAGAGGATTTAAGATATGGACAAGGGTATCGTTAAACTTGCTCCTTCCATCCTCTCGGCTGACTTTGCCTATTTAGGCAAGCAAGTGGGCGAGGCGGAGGAGGCCGGGGCGGATCGCATCCACGTGGATGTCATGGATGGACACTTCGTACCTAACATTTCGATTGGGGCGCCGATCGTCCAGTCGCTTCGCCAGGTAACGCGTCTGCCTCTGGAGACGCACCTGATGATTTCCGACCCGGACTTTTTCCTGGACGAATTTACCGAGGCTGGGTCGGGTTCATTTCTTGTGCATTGGGAAGGCAACAACAATTTGCATCGCACAGTGCAACGCATCAAAGCGCTGGGCAAGCGCGTCGGCGTAGTAATAAATCCGGCAACCCCCGCGGCAGTGCTAGAAGAGATCCTCCAAGACGTGGATCAGGTGTTAGTCATGACGGTTAACCCGGGCTTTGGACACCAGCGTTTCATCCACACGACGCTGCCAAAGATTCGGCGTGTCCGCCAGATGATCGATGAGATCAAGCGGGACTGCGATCTCGAGGTTGACGGCGGCATCGACGTGACGACCGCGCCACTGGTGGTCGATGCAGGAGCCAACGTTCTGGTAGCCGGATCGGCAATTTTTGGTGAGGGCGAAGGAGTAATCGCAGCCATGAACCGGCTGCGAGCAGCAGCGAACTAGAGAAAGATGGGATACATTCAAATCCAAAAATCCGAATTTCGAAACAAATTCAAATGATCAAAAACAGAAAATTCCAAATAGGCTCATTTCGGATTTCGAACCTCGGATTTTGGATTTTGATTCAGAAACAATCTGTTCGGAAAGAAGGGAGTTAACTATGCAAATCGGAATGATTGGTCTTGGACGAATGGGCGCAAATATGGCGCGGCGACTTCTGAACGGAGGTCATCAGTGTGTGGTCTTCGACAGGTCGCCAAAAGTCGTGCAAGAGTTGGTCGAGGAAAAATCCGTTGGCTCCTCCTCGCTCGCAGACTTTGCGCAGAAGCTAACCAAGCCGCGGGCGGTGTGGTTGATGGTTCCGGCGGCGGTCGTGGACGAGACCATCGCCGCTCTCCTCCCCCACCTTGAGCGCGGCGACATTCTCATCGATGGCGGAAATTCCTACTACGTGGACGACATTCGCCGCGCGAAGGAACTGAGCTCAAAAGAAATTCATTATGTCGATGTCGGCACCAGTGGCGGTATCTGGGGGTTGGAACGTGGCTACTGCATGATGATCGGCGGCGAAAAGGACGTGGTTCAGAATCTGGATCCTATTTTTGCCACGCTGGCGCCCGGCATCGGAAATATTCCTCGTACTCGCGGGCGAGAGAAGCTCGCCGGCACGGCGGAACAAGGTTACTTGCATTGTGGCCTAAACGGCGCCGGGCACTTTGTTAAGATGGTGCACAACGGTATCGAGTACGGCATTATGGCCGCATATGCCGAAGGTTTGGCCGTGTTGCGTGCCGCCAATGCGGGCAAGAAAAAACATGTGGTCGATGCTGAGACGACACCATTGCGAGACCCCGAGGACTACCAGTACGAACTCAATTTACCTGACATCGCGGAGGTATGGCGGCGCGGCAGTGTGATCGCGTCGTGGCTGCTGGATTTAACCGCCAGCGCCTTGGTCGAGGATCCAGCACTCGCGAAATTCGCAGGCCGGGTTTCGGATTCGGGCGAGGGACGCTGGACGATCAAGGCAGCAATCGATGAAGGCGTGCCCGTGCCGGTATTAACAACCGCACTGTACGAACGGTTCGCTTCGCGCGGCGAGGCAGATTACCAAGACAAACTGCTTTCGGCGATGCGCTTTGGTTTCGGGGGCCACCTGGAAAAATCCACCAAATGAGGAGCACGACATGAACGTTCCCCATTCGGATGCGTTGGTCTTCTTCGGTGCCACCGGCGATCTCGCCTACAAGAAAATCTTTCCGTCGTTGCAAGCGATGATCAAACGGGGCCACCTCAATGTGCCGGTTATCGGGGTGGCCAAGGCAGGTTGGAATATCGATCAGCTCCGAGCGCGGGCACGAGACAGCGTCGAGAAACACGGCGGAGGGGTCGAACCGGCGGCCTTTGACAAGCTGTGTAGCCTGCTGCGTTATGTTGACGGCGACTACAAAGACGCGGCTACCTTTCAGACCATCCGCAAGGAGCTAGGCTCTGCGGAGCGGCCGGCGCATTACCTCGCCATCCCGCCTGCGCTGTTCGGCCTCGTTGTGGAACAGCTAACCAAGGCACGCTGCACCAGTGGTGCTCGTGTTATCGTTGAAAAACCCTTCGGTCACGACCTCATCTCGGCGCAGGAACTCAATCGGATTCTTCTCGGCACTTTCGACGAGGAGCACATCTTCCGCATCGATCATTATTTGGGAAAACGACCAGTGCGTAACATGGTCTTCTTACGCTTCGAGAATGCAATTTTGGAGTCGTTCTGGAACCGCAATCAGGTCGAGAGCGTACAGATTACCATGGCAGAAGACTTCGGAGTTCAAGGCAGGGGGGCGCTCTACGATCAAACCGGCACGATCCGCGACGTGGTTCAAAATCACCTGTTCCAGATTTTGGTGAACCTGGCGATGGAGCCACCGGTGAGAACCGACAGTGAAACGATCCGCGACGAAAAGGTTAAGGTCCTGAAGGCCGTTCCGCCGCTGAAGGCGAAGAACGTCGTTCGCGGGCAGTTTCGTGGCTACCGGAAGGAAAACGGCGTGGCGCCGGATTCGAAAGTCGAAACCTTCGCCGCTTTGCAGTTGAGCGTGGATTCCTGGCGCTGGCAAGGCGTGCCGTTCTACATCCGGGCCGGGAAGTCGTTGCCAGTAACGTGCACCGAGATCGTCGTCCGCTTGCGCCAGCCGCCCATCGTCTTTCCGACCTGCTCTCGCGCACAGAACTATTTCCGATTCCGCGTCAGTCCTGACGTCACGGCTGCCTTTGGTGTGACGGTGATGGATTCGGAAGAGAGGATGATTGGTGAACCAGTTGAGTTGCTGGCGAGCCGCTTTCCCGGCGCGGAGGAGATGGATGCTTACGAACGCGTGCTCGGTGACGCCATGGCGGGAGACGCCACCTTGTTTGCCCGGGAGGACTATGTGGAAGAAGCCTGGCGCATCGTCGACCCGGTGCTGAAGGCCGGCACGCCAGTCTACGAATACGAGCCCGGTACCTGGGGACCGAGTGAAGTCGACCAAAGAGTTGCACCTCCCGGAGGCTGGGAAAACCCGACGATGAGCAGCTGAAAGATTGGAGTGATGGAGTATTGGAGTACTGGAGTATTGGGTTCTAAAAACATCACTCCAGTACTCCAACCTCAGCGTAGGAACTGCCATGAACGTTGAGATACTTATTGATGCGGACGCAGTGGCGCGGAAGGCTGCCGAGATTATCGCCGCGGAAGCCCGCGCGACTGTGGCGGAGCGTGGCCGCTTCATTATGGCCGTTAGCGGTGGTCATACCCCGTGGAAAATGCTGCGTGCCCTGGCAAACGAAAAGGTACCTTGGGAAGGCGTGCGCGTGGTGCAGGTTGACGAGCGCGTAGCGCCAGCCGGAGACCCAGATCGAAATCTCAGTCACTTGCGTGAAAGCTTGCTCGAGCACGCGCCGCTGCGACGCGAGCAGATCCTTGCCATGCCAGTGGTTCTCGCCGACCAAGGGGCGGTAGGATCCGATGGCACTGTCGGGGCACCTTCAGAAAAAAACCAGAGCGAGGAGACACGATATGCGTATTGGCATCGCAACTGATCACGGTGGATTTGATTTGAAGGAAGAGTTGGTCAAACAGCTCCGCGGGGCCGGACATGAGGTCGTCGATTTCGGGGCACATGACATGAGTGAGGGCGATGACTATCCCGATTACGTTCTACCGCTTGCACGAGCAGTGGCTACTCAGGAGGTAGAGCGGGGAGTAGCGATTTGCGGCAGCGGCGTCGGCGCATCGGTTTGCGCGAATAAGGTCCCTGGCATCCGAGCTGCGTTAATTCACGACCATTTTTCGGCAAGGCAGGGCGTAGAGGACGATCACATGAACGTGCTTTGTATGGGCGGCAGGACTGTCGGACCAGCCGTCGCCTGGGATCTCGTTCAAACGTTTCTCGCAGCCGAGTTCAGTCAAGCGCCGCGACATTTGCGTCGCTTGGGCAAAATAGCTTCGCTAGAGGCACAAAAAGAATAGGCAAAAACCGACGGAGAAAAACTATGACAGACGAGGAGATGACTGAATTAGCGATCAACACAATTCGTACGCTCTCGATAGATGCGGTACAGCAGGCCAAGTCCGGACATCCTGGTACACCAATGGCGCTCGCTCCGCTGATTTACACGATCTGGAATCGCGTTATGCGCTTCGATCCCGAGGACCCCATCTGGCCTAACCGTGATCGTTTCGTCTTATCGAATGGCCACGCTTCCATGCTGCTTTGGTCAGTGCTCCATCTCACCCGCACACAGGCGGTCAATGCTGATTACGAAATACTCGGTCACGCATCGGTGTCTCTCGACGATATCCGTCACTTTCGTCAGCTCGACAGCAAAGCCCCGGGACACCCCGAGTATCATTGGGTTTCGGGCGTTGAGACAACGACCGGTCCACTGGGGCAGGGTGTTGCTACGAGCGTGGGAATGGGCATCGCCCAGAAGTGGCTTGGCAATCGCTATAATCGGCCCGGCTTCGATATTTTCGATTACAACATTTATGCGGTGTGCGGGGACGGCTGCCTCATGGAAGGAATTGCATCCGAAGCGGCGTCACTGGCCGGCCATCTGGGGCTCGATAATCTCTGCTGGGTTTACGACAACAATCACATCAGCATCGAGGGACAAACGCGCATCACCTTCACCGAGGACGTCGCGGCGCGATTTTTGGCCTACAACTGGAACGTTCTGCGCGTCGGCGACGCCAACGACCTCGAGCGGATTGATCATGCTTTCGAGACTTTTCGAAAAACGAAAGACCGCCCTACGCTCATCGTTCTGGACAGCCATATAGGTTACGGTTCTCCGCACAAGCAAGACACTGCCGCAGCACATGGCGAGCCCCTTGGAGACGATGAAGTCCGCTTGTGTAAGCGCGCCTACGGCTGGCCCGAGGATAAAACGTTTCTCGTGCCTAACGGCGTTTACGAACATTTCACGGCCGGTATAGGCGCCCGCGGCGGTGAGGCCCGACGAAAATGGACGGAACTTTTCACTGCTTATCGAGCAAAGTACCCCGACCTCGCGAACGAGATCGAGCTAATGCAGCGACGTGAACTTCCCTCGGGTTGGGACAAAAACCTTCCCGTCTTCCCAGCTGATCCGAAGGGCCTTGCGGGAAGGGACGCCTCGGGCAAAGCGCTGAACATTCTGGCTCAGAACATTCCCTGGCTTCTCGGAGGGTCGGCGGATCTTGGACCATCGAACAAGACTGTTCTGACGTATGAGGGCGCAGGAGATTTCCAAGCTGATAACCCGGGCGGGAAGAACCTCCACTTCGGCATCCGTGAGCATGCGATGGCTGCGATTGTCAACGGGCTTTCGCTGTCCAAGCTCCGCGCTTATGGGGCAAGCTTCTTCATTTTTAGCGACTACGCACGGCCAGCGATCCGGCTATCGGCTTTGATGGAACTGCCTACCTTATTTGTTTTCACACACGACGCGATGGGCGACGGCGAAGACGGTCCTACTCATCAACCGGTAGAGCATCTGGCTTCGCTGCGGGCAATTCCAGGCCTCGTGACTCTTCGACCGGGCGACGCCAACGAGGTTATCGAAGCCTACCGCTACATCATGCAACTGCGTCACGAACCTGCTGTGCTGGTGCTGTCGCGCCAGCCACTGCCGACGCTCGATCGGAAAAAGTACGCACCGGCATCCGGAGTCGCGCGTGGCGCCTACGTTCTTGCAGACGCGCCCGGTGGCGATCCCGAAGTCGTTCTTATCGCATCGGGGAGTGAAGTCAGTCTCGCTGTGGAGGCGCACGAGAAGCTCATTGCTGAAGGCATCCGGTCGCGTGTCGTATCGATGCCCTCATGGGACATCTTCGAACATCAGACGCAAGAATATCAGGACAGCGTTTTGCCGCCGAGCCTGGTCGCGCGCGTCGCCGTGGAGCAGGCATCGACGTTTGGATGGGAACGATACATCGGAAAGCGGGGACGCATGATCGGCATGAAAACATTTGGAGCATCGGCACCGTTGAAAGAATTGCAGCGCAAATTCGGCTTTATCCCCGACTCGATTGTTACGGCAGCCAAAGAGCAGGTAGCCCAAGTGAGGTGAACAATGCCGATGGCCATAACCCGCGACGATTACGATGCCGTTCTTCTTGACCTCGACGGTGTGATAACGGACACCGCCAACCTCCACGCGGCGTGTTGGAAACAGATGTTTGACGAGTACCTTCAGAAGCGTGCGGCAGAGAGAGGCGAACCATTTCGTCCCTTCGAGCTCGCCACGGACTACCGGCTTTATGTGGATGGGAAGCCTCGATTTGACGGCGTTCGCGACTTTCTCACATCACGCGGTATCCAGCTCCCCGAGGGAAGCTCAGACGACCCGCCGCAAGCCGAGACGGTGGGCGGGCTCGGGAACCGCAAGAATGACTTGGTCAACAAAATCATTGAAGAGCGAGGGGTGGAGCCATATAAGGGAAGCGTCAAGTTCATCCATCAGCTCCGCCGTCAGGGATTCCAAATCGCCGTCGTCACCTCAAGTCAGAACTGCGAGGCCGTCTTAAAGGCCGCCAGGTTGGATGCTTTCTTCGACGTGCGCGTCGATGGCAACACGACCCGTGCGCAGCACCTGGCCGGCAAGCCGGCCCCGGATACATTCCTCACGGCGGCACGGCAGCTCGGAGTTACGCCGACACGAGCGGTCGTGGTCGAGGATGCCATCTCTGGGGTCGAGGCCGGGTGCAACGGGAACTTCGGGTTGGTAATCGGTGTCGCGCGCAAGGGGAACGCCGAGGAGCTTCGGCACCATGGCGCGCATCTAGTGGTGAACGATTTGGGTCAGCTGGTTGACTGACCAATGCCCCATGCTGTCTCGGGAGGAACAGTCCGATGATCCATCATGAACGCCTGAGGCCGCCATCGCACGATTACCCGACCGACGAATGGAACATCATCGAAAAAGGATTTCATCCCGAATTCCTGGCCCAGCTAGAAACGATGCTGGCGGTGGGCAATGGATACCTCGGCATCCGCGGATGCCCAGAGGAAGGCGGCCCCAATGCCGAAAATGGCACCTTTATCAATGGTTTCTATGAAAGCCGGCCGATCATTTACGGAGAGGAAGCCTACGGCTTCCCGAAAACTGGACAGACCATCCTCAACGTAACTAACAGCAAGATCATCAAGCTCTTCGTGGACGACGAGCCCTTGTGGCTGCCCAATGCGAACTTCTTAAGCTACGACCGACGGCTGAATATGCAGTCCGGGACGCTCGACCGGGAAATCCTCTGGGAGACTCCCGCAGGCAAACAGGTATTGATTACCTCCCGGCGTTTGGTTTCTCTCGTGCATCGGCACGTGGCGGCCATCTCCTATCGTGTGACGCTCCTCAACGCGGAGGCCCCTATCGTGATCTCGTCGGAGATGGTAGCTAATGAGCCGATCGCTCGCACCAACGGGGATGATCCGCGCCAGGCGAGAGTCTTTGCCGGTCCGGTTCTCCATCACCGAGCCAGCTATGCGAAAGACGGTCGCATCGTGCTCTGTCATGCGACTGAAAAGAGCCGCATCACCCTGACGTGTGCTACTGACCATGTTTTGGAGACCACATGCACGTACGCCCATAAGACTGTCCACTCCGAAGACTTTGGCCAAGTCGCCTTCACGATCCAGGCCCGACCCGGCTGTCCGATCCACCTCACGAAGTACATGGTCTATCATACGTCACAGACGGCTTCGTCTGAAGAACTCTGCGGCCGTGCTGAGTGGACAATGGATCGCGTAGTGAGCGAGGGCTTCCCGCAGTTGCTCGCCGCCCAAGAGCAGTACATGAACGATTTCTGGCGCCGCAGCGATGTTCGGGTCAGGGATATCCGGAAAGACCGCACTCAGCGCACAACCGTGGAGATCCAGCAAGCGATCCGCTTCAACCTTTTTCATATCCTGCAGGCTTCAGCGCGCGCCGAAAACGCGGGTGTGCCGGCGAAAGGCATGACCGGACAAGCGTATGAGGGGCATTATTTTTGGGACACGGAGATCTACGTGCTCCCGTTTCTGACGTATACCTCGCCGCGGATCGCCAGGAATCTGCTGACCTTCCGCTACAAGATGCTGCCGCAGGCACGAGCGCGCGCCAGGCAATTGGGCCATCGAGGAGCACTGTTCCCGTGGCGCACCATCAGCGGGGAAGAAGCATCGGCCTACTATGCCGCCGGAACCGCACAGTACCACATCAACGCAGACATCATGTACGGGCTCCGCAAGTACGTGCAGGCGACGGGGGACGAGCAGTTCCTGCGGGACTGCGGTGCCGAGATGCTCGTCGAAACGGCACGCCTATGGCTAGACCTGGGCTTCTACTCGGACAAAAAGGGAGGGAAATTCTGCATTAACGGGGTCACCGGACCCGATGAATATAACGCAGTCGTGAACAATAACGCCTACACCAACTTGATGGCCCGAGAGAACCTGCGCTACGCCGCCCAGACGGTCGAGGCCCTGCGGGCAACAGCACCGGATGTGTACAACGCGCTCGTGCACAAAGCAGCGCTAGAGCCGTCGGAGGTCGAGGCATGGACACGCGCGGCGGAGAGTATGTACGTGCCGTATGATGAGAAGCTGAAGATTATCCCCCAGGATGACGACTTTCTGGATCGAGAGCCCTGGGACTTTCGGAAGACGCCGAGCGACCACTACCCGCTGCTGCTCTTTTATCATCCGCTCAACATCTATCGAAAGCAGGTGATCAAACAGGCGGACGTGGTGCTGGCGATGTTCCTGCTAGGCAATGCGTTTTCCCCAGAGGCAAAGCAGCGTAACTTTGAATTCTACGACCCCTTGACCACGGGGGACTCATCACTGTCGTCGTGCATCGAGGCGATCATCGCCGCACAGATCGGCGATATGGACAAAGCCTTTCGGTACGGGATGGCGGCACTCCTGATGGATCTGGCCGATGTGGGCGGTAACGTCAAGGACGGCTGCCATATCGCGTCGATGGGTGGCACCTGGATGATGCTCACCTACGGCTTTGGCGGCATGCGGGACGATGACGGAACGTTGTCCTTCTGGCCACGTCGTGCACCAGAAGAGAACGCCATCCTGCGATTTCCTCTGACGTACCGCGCGCAGATGCTGGAGGTCGAGATCGGGCCGGAGACGGTGCAATACTCGTTGCGTGAAGGCGAACGTCTCGTGATTCACCATGAAAAGGAGGAAATTCAGCTGACCCGGGAAAATCCGCTGGCTGTCCGGCCGGTCAGCAGGAGGTGAGGGGATCGCCATCCATCGTTGCAGCCAAAGAGGCCAAAGAGGTTAAGCGGTAGCCAAGGGTAGCCGTATGGGAGAAGAAGCAGTCATGAACTCTGTTGGAAACGCTGGCCACAGCTGGCCTCTTGGCGCCACCGTCGTTGACGGTGGCATCAATTTTAGCGTGTTCTCCCGCAGCGCTACAGGCGTAGAGCTGCTGTTGTTTGACCGGGAAGACGACGCCCGGCCAACGCGCGTGCTGCGCCTCGATCCTGCCACCAGCCGTACGTACCATTACTGGCACGTGTGCGTGCCGGGCGTGCAGCCTGGGCAGCTCTACGGCTATCGCGTTGCGGGACCGTCTGATCCTGCCCACGGCATACGGTTTGACCCCGCCAAAGTCCTTCTCGACCCGTATAGTCGTGGCGTCGTGGTGCCGAAAAATTACAGCCGCGACGCAGCCCGACGGACCGGCGACAATGCCGCAACGGCGATGAAGAGCGTGGTCGTGGATGGGCACACGTATGATTGGGAAGGTGACACACCACTACAGCGGCCCTCCTCGCGCACCATAGTGTACGAGATGCACGTGCGCGGCTTCACGTGCCATCCAAGTTCTGGGGTCGCGGAACAAAGTCGCGGCACCTTTGCCGGTCTCATCGAGAAGATTCCGTATCTGCAACAACTGGGCATCACCGCGGTCGAACTGATGCCAGTGTTCCAGTTTGATCCCCAAGATTCTCCGCCCGGGCGGGTCAACTACTGGGGCTATGCGCCGGTTTCATTCTTTGCGCCCCACCAGGGCTACAGCTCACGGCGGGATGCGCTCGGCCCGGTGAACGAATTTCGCGACATGGTCAAGGCGCTGCACCGGGCGGGTATCGAGGTGATTCTCGACGTTGTGTTCAATCACACTGCCGAAGGCAATCACGACGGGCCGACCCTGAGTTTTCGCGGCTTCGACAACACCACTTACTACATTCTCGAACAAGATCGATCGCGCTACGCCAATTACAGCGGTACCGGAAACACGCTCAACGCGAATCATCCTATTGTCCGCCGGATGATCCTGGACAGCCTCCGGTATTGGGTCAAAGAGATGCATGTCGACGGCTTCCGGTTCGATCTGGCAGCGATCCTTGAGCGGGATGAATCAGGACAATTGATGCCGAATCCGCCTGTATTGTGGGACATTGAATCGGACCCGGAGCTCGCGGGGACCAAACTCATCGCCGAAGCCTGGGACGCTGCCGGGCTCTATGAGGTAGGCAGCTTTATCGGAGACAGCTGGAAGGAGTGGAATGGGCGATTTCGAGACGATGTTCGGAGTTTTTTTCGCGGCGAAAAGGATTCTGTTGGACGTTTTGCTGACCGTTTGCTTGGTAGCCCGGCAATTTACGGTCATAAAGAACGCGAGGCTGAGGAAAGTGTTAATTTTGTAACATGCCATGATGGCTTCACCCTCAACGACCTCGTCTCGTATGATCGCAAGCACAACGAGGCGAACGGCGAAAACAACCGCGACGGGACGAACGACAACCGAAGCTGGAACTGCGGTGTTGAAGGTCCCACCGATGATCCCGGCGTGGAGAAGCTCAGGAACAGGCAAGTGAAGAACTTTCTCACCGTAACAATGCTTTGTGTTGGTATGCCCATGCTTCTCATGGGTGACGAAGTGCGGCGAACACAACGCGGAAATAACAATGCCTATTGCCAGGACAACGAAACCAGCTGGTTCGACTGGACCTTTCTCGCAAAGCATGCCGACGTTCATCGCTTCCTGGCTTTGCTCAATTCGCGACGTGTTCTGCGGGACCTGGAACCCGAGCGCAAGCGTGTAAGTTTGAACCAGCTCCTCCGGGGCGTGAACCTAGCTTGGCACGGCGTGAAACTTAACCAGCCGGACTGGGGCGAATCTTCACATAGCATTGCGTTTACCGTGGAAATCCGCGAGGAAAAGCTGCTTTTTCACGTGATCTTGAACGCCTATTGGCAGCCGCTCGATTTCGAGCTCCCGCGATTGGATAGCGTGGGCGAAAATCTATGGCGCCGCTGGATTGATACAGCCCTCGACTCCCCGCAGGATATCCGCGAATTCGAGGCGGCAGAGTCGGTTCCTGGCTATACGTATCGGGCCGAGTCGCGTTCTGTGGTTATCCTCTTTAGGGAAATTTGATCCCACTGATTCTCTGATCTATTAAACAACCTTACTCCGCCGCAACCTGAGCGCCTTTCGACGCTACCGACCGTCACGTAACGTTTTCGTGAAATTGCCGAGTGTGGATACCCGACCGTGAGATTGGAACCGGATTGATACGAATAAACTGGCAGTGTCTTAATTGGGCGAAACGCGAATCAGATTTATCGCTGCATTCGGGAAGCAATGAAAGCTTGGACTGCCATTTTCGGCGAATCCACCTCGTCAGTTTCGGCAACGGTTGTCGTTCGTCCAGAGATCGTCGACGCTTTGCCGTTCATCATGACGTTAACGGAGGCAACTGCGGGGGGACGTTTGTCACGTGCCACGAAAGCTGCACACACGGTGATCACGCCCCGCGAGCGAACTGGCGCTTGTCCGAACAATGACGTGTTCGTTAAGTTAGGGCTGAGCCGCCATTCAACGCAGCTGCGGTTGCGTCGATGATTGGTGCGTGTATTGCCCGCGAGCGCTTCATACGCGGCATCGATGACGCAATCGTAAACGCATCGCGAACCGTGCGCGTGCGCAGCGTTGGTCGCAGAACAACGAATCGTTCGCCGCCGCGATCACGTTCTGATTGCCGACGCGTCCACGTTTGCGTCGATCATCGGTTCACAATGGAGGCGATGATGAGTCAGAAATTCCTTACTTTCGCTAAGGGGTAGGGCGTCTCTCCTAACAAAGCCCACGGTCTCTGCCGTGGGCAAAGACGCGTTGAGCTACTTTTGTTTCGCATCTCCACGCGCGTCTTGTGCTGCCATATTGCTCCGCATCTGGTGCGCTGGCTAGCTTTGGTGCAGGCAATGTGTGAGACATGCCGATCAGCGCGGGGAAAATCGAAACGCCGTCCGCTAACGTTCTATTTTTGCGCGATCTTTTGACGGTCGAGGAAGCAGCGGAGCGATTGAACCCCACTCCAAAGACGGTCCGAAAACTGTGCCTATCACGCCGCCTGACAGCGATCCGTGTTCAGCGTTCCTGGCGCATTCCGCTAGCGGCGCTGGATGAGTTTCTTCTGGAACGACTCATCCTTCGCGTTTGATGGCACATCCTTGAATGTCAGGCACGGCAAGAATCCGGGCCGTAGATCGAAGTAAGCAGACGCGCTGGCTTCGTTCATCGGTCGACGATAGTGCCGGAAAATTACGTCAGGGGAGTTGCCCATTTCCAGCGCAAGCGCATCGGCCGATTTCAGAATTGGCAGACGGTGCGTGCCATACGAGTGACGCAGGATGTCCATTTTCCACTCATGCATTCCAGCGGCTTTGTAGGCTTCGCGAGACTTGCGGCGCGAATAATGAACCGAGCCATCGTCGCTGCGAAACCGCATTAACCATTCGCCGAGGTTTGGCTGGATCGGAACGAGTCGGTAGCGGCGCGTTTTCGAATGTCGTGCCCTCACTTCGATCTGCATTGTGTCGAGGTGAATGTCCGACCACAGAAGATTCGCGGCCTCAGATGGGCGCAAACCAGCAAAAGCGCAGATTGCAACGTAGGGCACAATCTCCGGCGCAGATTTGCTCAATAGATTGCGCAATTCGTCCGGCGTAAGAATCGACACCTCACCTTCGGGGCGCCGCCGAATTTTGATGTCCACCGCAGGATTGGCGCGAAGGTATCCGCGGCGCCGGCCGAATTCGAGCAATACACTCACATTGCGGCGGTACGACTCGCGAGAGACGGTCCCGATTGTAAGGCTGCGAATCCAACCCTCGATTTGAGCAACAGTCAGATTGCACACGAGCGTACCGTGAAATGAATTGACGAAGCGGCCGAGTTTGCTGCGCAGATCGGCGAGATACTTCGAGCTCACATTGTCCTGCTGCTTGATCGACAGGAATTCCTCGAACAGCTCGCCCACGGGAATCGACTTCTTGGTCTGGCCGAGGTACCTGAGATAATGATGCACCGCATCAAACAAGCTTGCGTCCCTTCCCTCAAGCAGCCGATAGCACTCGGACGCCTCGAGTTTCTGCCGGTCCGAGAGGCCGAGCGCCTGGCTGTGGTAGTCGCCGAGCTGCTTCGCGAGTCGCTCGACGTACGCCTTCGCAACCGACTCTTTGGTGAAGAACTTTTTCCGCGCACCTTCTATGCGGTGCAGACGTGGCGGCACACGAACCATCCAGGGAGCGCTTGGTGTGTAGTTCGTTTTGACGACTTTCAGAACGGCGCGCCTAGACATGCTGCACCTCCTTTTTGTCGATTGAAGCAGCCCCGTAAAAGGACCGTGCGCTCGTTTGGGAGCGGATTGCGGAGACCGTTTTTTTAGTGGGAGTAAACGGCAGTGAACCCACCGTCGATCTTGTTGATGCCGAGCGCTCTTGCTCAGCAACGCACTGGTGTGAAAGGGCTTGTAAGAGAGCCGGCAGTCGGATTCGAACCGACGACCTGCTGATTACAAATCAGCCGCTCTGAACCAGCTGAGCTATGCCGGCGTTTACCTGGGAAAATACTCTCTGGTGCGTCTCCCGCGAGCGTGTTTCTATACGCCCTTTCTATACGGCTATCTTTAACGCCTCTAAAGGCCTCGTTTTGGATTCGCCGGGAACGCACGCGCGGCTATTCGCATCGTTTTGGCCTTCCTGCAACGACGCACCCGCTCCGTCCCTGGAGCGGCCGCGACGTTTGTTCGGGCAACACTCCACCGATGCGAGCA
>WNEZ01007973.1_pt1 | contig 16930 bp, 15 predicted proteins | sample 5400521 | NCBI WGS metagenome assembly WNEZ01 (sample SAMN13153339, study PRJNA577476) | soil metagenome | isolation source: 120 cm saprolite under Douglas fir tree site 2 hole 1 replicate 1 | place: USA:California | collected 2015-04-18
CGATTGCTGCTTTAAATCGTGTTATACGCCGAGATAACCTGGAAATGAAACAAGATCCCGGATCCGCAGATATGACACTGCCGCCCTTAGTGGCGTCAAGATAAAGGATACTACATTTATGTCGACTAATCCTGAAGTGAATCCCCCTCCTGTAGATACCCCTGAAACTGTGCCCGTAGAACGCCCTCGTGTACGTTTTTCTGGCACACGCTGGTTCTTTACAGGCATTGTGCGCCTTTCCTATCGAGGCTGGACGCGTGTTGCTGCGTTTCTCTTCCCAGAGGATTCAAAAGCCGAGCGTATAGCTCAAACCTTGCATATTCCTTTGCCAGACAAACTCAATATGAGTTGGATAACTCCCCATCTTGCTGTTGGTGGTCGTATTCACCCGGAGGATATCAAGGCATTAGCCGCAGCAGGTGTAACTCATGTCGTGGATACTCGTTCGGAATATCGTGATGATGCTGAGGCATTAGCTAAGGAGCATATCGAGCTATTATACCTGCCTACTGACGATTCCCGGCCGCTTACAATTGAGCAAATGTTACAGGGTGCGCAATGGGTGCAAGAGCGAATGGAGCAAGGGGGACGCGTGTTAATTCATTGCGAACACGGCGTTGGACGTAGCGTCCTACTTACCAGTGCAGTACTAGTCTACGGTGGAATGAACGCGCAGGATGCTTTACAGTTGGTGCTACAGAAGCGTTGGCAGGCAGCTCTTAATCACAGGCAGGTCAGGCGATTGAGAGAGTTTGAGTCTACAGTGGTTGCATTGCGCAGCGCGTAGTATGCGATTGCTAGGGCTACTCCATCCTCACAGTTACTGGTTGTGACAGCTCGCGCAGCAGATTTTACAGCCTCGGAGGCCTGCCCCATCGCGACTCCCCAACCCACCATTCGCAACATCTCTATATCATTGTTGTTATCCCCAATCGCCATTATCTGCTCTAGTGGAATGCTGAGATATCGAGCAAGTTCTGTGACTCCGCTGGCCTTTGAACACGATGAGTTCATTATTGCCAATTCCGTGCTGCCATAATTGCCTCGCCTGGTGATTGTCCAATTGCAATCGAGCGCGGCAACTTCTGGCAGTAATGTATGGATGATCTCTTCAGAAGCAAATGCGACTACCCGTATCGGGTCAGGGTGTCCTGTACAGAGTGTCTCAAATGGCATGCGGTGCACTTGCTCTGGGGCGCTGGCGAAGTACGTATCTACCCAGGGATTATCAAGATCAGCAGGCCCTGTCCATATTTGCTCCTCTACGCCCTTAAAAGGGTGTACGACTGGTTGGAGTTTGTGGCGAACCAGCATATCTACTGCCTTTTGTCCCACACTAGCCCGTAGAAGCTGCGTGTGCAGGATTGTTTTGTGTGGATGTTGTATAATCATTGCCCCATCGTACAGAATGAGTGGGATATCCAGACCCAGTTCATTTGCGATTATGGTTGTATTAGTGTAACGGCGTGCTGTCGCCAGTGTCACCACTATTCGCGCTTGCTGTGCAGCCCGCACCGCTTCCAATGTAGGCGCAGTAATACTTCCTACTGGAGTAAGTAACGTACCATCAATATCGATAACAACCATTTTTATGTTCGCAGGTGCATCCATACCTCTAGCATCTCAATCTTTAAATCATAGTAATGCGACGGGCAAGATTTTCGATCCCGTCGCATAATCCCCGGAATGGGGTATATCCTAACTATAGCACATTTGTATAATCAGAGACTGGACCGCTACATCCATTCAGCTAGACATTCTTGCCAGGCTTCTGCTACAATCCCCTCATGAGTATGCAAGAAAAGCGTTCCAGACACGAACACGCAAAACAACAACCTGACGCGAATGATCACTCCAACGAGGATGTTGTGCAGCGTGGTATGGTGCTCCAATGGAGCGATGCAGCAGGCTTGCCATTGTTACCCGATGAACAGCCCATCGGTACTGTGCGCGATAGTCTCTATGACCTGATTCCCCTCGGACCACGCGAAGAGAAATTGATCGGCACTGCTCCGTTCCTGCGCATGCAAAAAATCAAGCAGCTCGGTTTTGTCTATCGTATCTGGCCTGGAGCGACGCATACTCGCTATGAGCATAGCCTCGGTTGCTATTACCTGGCAGTGCGTGCATTGCGCTCACTGCTACAGCGAGGAGATGATGGCGGGCTTTTTGGGGTCTCCGTGAGCAGCGTTCAAACGCTCGTCGTTGCTGCTTTGCTCCACGACATCGGGCATTATCCTTTCTCGCATACAATCGAGGAGCTGGGTTATCCAATCATCGCACACGAAAAGGTAGGGCGTTCGATCATTGAGAATAGTGAAATAGCCACGATCCTTGAACGGGATTATCACCTTGCGCCCGAGCGTGTAGCTGATTTTATTGATCCTCCCAAGATCAAAGCTTTGCCACCCGATGATGAAATGCTCAGTAGTTTATTGAGTGGCGCTCTCGATGTAGATAAGTTGGATTACCTACCGCGTGATGCGCGTGCCTGTAATGTTCCTTATGGCGGCGTCGATGTCGCACGTCTGCAGGGAGCCTTACGCATTCGTCCTAACGTCAATGGTCAGCAACGTATCGTGGTGACTCACAAAGGTATCAGCCCACTACACTCGCTGCTTCATGCTCGCCAGGAGATGTTTGACAACATTTACTGGCATCACACGACTCGAGCGTTACAGGTCATGCTGATGCGAGCTGTCCATGAGGCTCTATTATGCGGAGCGTTGCAAGTCGAACAACTGGTGGGATTAGACGATGCCTCCCTGCTCTCCCTGCTGGCAGAAGAGCATATGCCCACCAGTTCCCGTAAGCTGGCAGACGATTTAGAGATGCGTCGTCCCTATAAAGGTGTGATAGAGATCAGCCGCCTTGCTGGTCGCCTCTATAACCGCCTCGATGCGCTCTTCTGGGATACCCAACGCCGTCGACGTATCGAACAACTGCTCGCAGTCGAACTGGCGAATGCATTGGAAATAGAAATTGCCGATTACGAGGTGCTCTTCGATATTCCGCGCCCTGAAAAGTGGGAGATGGATGTGTGGGTAACCTTTAACAATCCACCCGTCGGCATGAACTCGCTGGTAACCTGGGTTGAGGCCACTGGCCTGCAATCGGATGATTTAGCGCGCTATGAACAACACCAACGTCGCATTCGTGTTGTGGTATCTGAACGGCTTCGCGAGCCTTTGCAGGCTCTAAAGGATGATGTGCTCCTGTCGGCTTTGGAGAGGCTGGTGGGGATGTAATTGACCCTGGATAAGCAAAGTTTCTTATTTCTTCCGCTTCTTCTGCTGGTACATCATCCTCATCGCCTTCTCGTGAATCCTGCGGGCGGGCGGGTACTCATCATCGATCTTGAGTGCGTATTCAGAGGCGCTGACGGCCTCGCGGTAGCGCTGCAATCTGTACAGGTTATCGGCCTTAATCATCCAGTAGCGCACGTTGGTCGGGTCAAATTCCAGGATACGGTCAATGGCCTCGCTTGCTTCTTCAAAGCGCGCTGTGCCACGTAGGGCGGACATATGGAAGTCCCAGGAAAGAGGACTATCAGGTGCGAGGTGCACCAATCGTTGGGTAATCTCAAGCAAGCGATCAAACTCCCCTAAAGTGCGCAGCGCGTTCGCCATTAAATTGAGAGCCGAGATATCGTCTGGTGCGAGTTCCAGGGCGTGATCCATCGTTACCACAACTTCTTCAAATCGAGCATACCTGCGTAGGATTTCACCCTTTGTCTCCAGGGAGAGCAGAAAGTCGGGATCAAGAGTCAGGCTTTGATCAGCCGCTTCCAAAGCCTCGTACGTTCTATTCATACGAAGCAGTGCCAGCGCTTTGTTGCACCAGGTGCGAGCATCGCCGGGGTCGAGTTCAATGGCGCGTTCCGCATATCGCAAAGCCTCTTGAGAATGATCTAGTAGCAGTTGCTGCCCACAGCGATTAAACCATGCCAGTGCAAGGTTGGTATCGAGGAGCAGGGCCTGGTCATTAGCTATGGTGGCTTCGGAAATGCGGTCGAGTTTCTGTAACGCTCGCGCTTTGCAGGCCAGGGCAAGCGCTGAACCCGGGTCAATTTCCGCAGCGGATTGAGCCATCTCGTACATCTTTTCATACTCGCCTAGCCGATCTAGCGCTAAGGCGAGTCCAAGCATGGCATCTACATCCTTTTGATTACCCTGGAGAAGTTCGTTGAATGCCGTGTGTGCCTGGAGCCATCGTTTGGCTTGCAGGTGTTCGTGAGCCTCTTGCCGGAGTTTCTCAAGTTCGTCCGCTGTTTTTGATTCTGCGCTTCCATCCACAGTATGTATGCCCTGGATCGGCTCTGCCTTCTTTTCCAAAAGAGTTGACCTCCTGCTCCTAAATACTGTGAGGTATTATCGCATTAATGTCTAATGGTGGCAATAGGGCAGGATAGCGGTCTCTATGCAGGAAGGCGGGCTTTTTCTGGACTCGTCTGCCTGCTAGTGACTGGACGACGGCTTGCGAGCAGCACACCCGCGAAGAATACTGTCCAGCCTAATGCCTGGATGATCCAGAAGCTGCTCTCTAATCCAAAGAAGCGGGCGAGAGTACCAGCGGCAGCATTCAACAAAACACCCACCAGGATCAACACATTGGCCCACAAGAGGTTGATTGTCTGTATGCCTGCCACACTGGACTGGCGACGCGCCAGTTTCCATCCCGAATACCCGGCCACACCGACCACCGCCAACACTCCTAAAGTGTTCAAGACAATAATGGTTACAAGCCATGCTCCGGGGTTCAGAATACCTGTGCCTGGTGTACCTGCAATGTGATTAAGTTTGGATATATTGATAGTGGCAGTGGAGATGAGTACTATCGCCAGTACGCTCAACACACTCAAGACAATCAGGCAAATACGTGTGATACGTGGACTTGCCACCAGTGCGATGCTGCCAAGACCCAACCAGGCGGGCACAAGGGCGCCACCCAGAATGTAATAGATGCGGAAGAACACTATGCCTGCGTTACTCGTAGGCCCTACAATGACCATGAGTACATAAGCTAGTGTGGCCAGAAAAGCCATAATCAGGGCGATTGACCAGTAGAGTTGGGAGGCACGCCTTCGTCGTACGTACTGGCGCAGGACTGCTCCCGCAAAGAGGCCAGTTACTACTACGTTCACGATTGCGAAGAGTAGTAAAATAGAGTTGTCTGTCATGGTTTGGTTCCACCTTTGTATTTTATTCAGGTTGTGAAACAACACAAATGGTCTTTTAGAGAATACTCCTGGTTGGTTTTTTCGTCAAGCCTTAAATATAAGAAAATCTGTGCAAAATATAGATATTGCGCGTAGCATTGAGATTTTCATCATGCACTGACCATGCTGCACTCCTGAAAAAGCTCTTGTTGTCACCTGGCCTTTGCGCTTATACTATGTTCTGGATAGGAGTTGGACATAATGGCCCAAAAACTTGGAAACGAGAAAAAAGAACAAGATCTGGCAAGAAAGCAACGACAGGAATTGAAGGCGGAGTTGGCTGACAATTACGCACGTTTGCCGCGCAAGCCTCGCAATCGGGGCAGGATCGTTACGTTTGTTGTACTTGGTGTTATTGCGCTGCTAGTGGGAATCTTTGGCTGGCTGGTCTTGCAACCCTCATCAACTCAGCAACCAGTGGCTGGCGTAGCTATAGGCACTGCGGCTCCCGAATTTACGCTACCGATTTATGGTGGTAGTGGTGTTGGTGGTACTGTAAACCTTCTTGCTTTACGTGGACATCCTGTAATACTCAACTTCTGGTCCGAATCTTGCCCTCCATGTCGCTTAGAGATTCCCTACCTGGAACGTATGTACTCGCACAATGCAGCAGGGGGTCAATTCGCGCTGCTGGGCATCAATCAAGCTGATCCGAAAGATGATATTGCCAGATTTGGCGGCGATTTTAATGTTACCTACCCTCTCCTTTTTGATAAGGGGGGTACAACCAATGCTGACTATGTTGTAACTGCTATTCCTACAACTTATTTTATCGATAGCAATGGTATTGTGCGTTCCGTCTTCGTGCTGCCGCTTACTCCTCAAACTATGCAGCAAGGTCTCTCCTCAGTGGGAATTAGCATACAGTGATGTCTCCGGTTAATTCACAGCGACACGTCTACGCCTTGTGATAACCAAGCCGATAATGCTCAGAGCTAGCAAAAAAACCCCGAGGCTAAGTCGTCCCGCCGGTTGACCAGGGTCGAGTACTGGTGGGACGGTAGAGCCTTGATCTTTCGTGGTACCTGAGCTTGCTTTTGTTGTAGCTGTGCCGTTCGGGGTGAGTGTATGTGTGGGTACCTGTGTAGGTGTTGTAGTAGCCGCCCCTTTAGCCGCCGCTTCTTGAGGACGAACAGTAGTGGTCGCATGAACACCTGGAGTAGTGACAGCAGAATGAACGCTACTTGCTTCTCCAGACGAGCTATTCGAAGTGGCTGTCGAGGCAGAGCTACCTTTGCCAACGTTCATGAATGGCAGAATACCTGAAATGATAAAGAACAGTGCAAGCACAGCCGCAAGTGTGCTTACGACCCTGATCGAACGCCGGAGAGTCGAGATACGTGTACGCTGTCTTTGGGGAACAGGGGTGAGTGTTGTGTCTTGCCGAATAGTTCGGTCTGGAACAGTTGTCAGGCCGCCGGATAAGACGAAAGAGTGTGGTACTTTTTCTTCAGGTATTGCATGCAATAGGGCAACCGTCAGCCGTAAGTCAGCCAGGTTGAGTTTGCACTGCTGGCAGGTGGACATATGAGCATCAAAAACAGCCTGCTCCTGTGGAGAAAGCTGCTTATCGAAAGATGCTGAAAGTTGCTCAGTTGTTAGATGCTCATCGTGTAGTTGTGCCACGCAAAAACTCCGTAATGTTTTACTCTCTATCAGTTAGTAGACGATAACTACGCGGTAAAAGTTCCCGGTACTGGTACAGGTAGTCGCGGAGCCGCTTACGTCCACGCGCAATACGTGACCGAACGGTTCCTAGACTGGTTTGAGTACTGGTTGCAATCTCTTCATAGGAAAGCCCCTGCACGTCGCACAAAATGACCGCGACTCGCTGATCGAGGGGTAGTTCCTGGATTCCTTTCTGAAGTAGTTCTTGTAATTCCTGATTCAGCAAAAACTCCTCGGGATTTGCTGCTTGTTCTGGCGCGATCAGTGCACTCAGCAAACCGGCGTCGTGTAGTTCATCCTCATCCATGATAGTGTCCAGCGAGTCCTGTGGATGGCGGTTAGTGCGTCGCCAATAGTCACATGCCTGGTTGGAGGCGATGCGAAGCAGCCAGGCACGAAATGAGGGGCCTCCACGAAATGATTGAATGCCTCGAAAGGCAGCAATAAAGGTATCTTGTGTCACGTCGGCAGCAGCATCACGATCGCCAAGCATGCGCAATACCACATTGTACGTTGTCTGCTGATAATTCAACACCAACTGATTAAATGCGTTAACATCCCCTTTTTGGCTGAGATTGATGAGTAGCATCTCATCTTCTCGCCCTGGCTCCGCCATTGCGCTGCCTCTTTCTTACTCTATTTTCGTTTCGCTAGTGTAGCATATTTCAGCTAGTTTGAGTACCTTTGCCTGAATAGGTCTTTCTATCGATAATTACGCTGATCGGTGGTGACATTTCGCATATCTGAAAATACTTCCCAAAAAGTACGAAGGTAAGTCTTTTTGCGGCATTCGCTCGTTAGTATTAAAGAGTGTAATAGTATCAAATGTCTTAAACGAGAGAATTGTGAAGAAGAATAGTATGCAGTATATACAATATCCATTTCTCTGGTTGCAAAGCATCTTTCAGCGCTTTGGTCATTGGATAGAGAGTCTATTAGATAACGAACAAAAGAATGGGAAAAAAAGTACAATATCTGTGTTGGATGGAGTTCGCGGGATAGCCGTTCTCATGGTCATCGTATTCCATGTCAATCGCGTGACCGGGGACAATATCTGGAACCAGGCAGCGAATCCACTTGCTTCTTCGATCTCAACTGCAGGAGGAATAGGTGTAACGCTTTTCTTCGTGCTGTCAGGATTCCTGCTTTTCATGCCCTTTGCGAAGGCGCTTCTATACAAGACAAACTGGCCACTGGCGCGTGTTTTCTATATGCGGCGTGTGTTACGCATTCTTCCTGCTTATTATGTATCACTTTTTCTGATAATCCTATTCCAACACCCCGAATACCTGCATCGCGATCACTTAAAAAACCTTGCTCTATTCCTTACCTTTTTTATGGATTCCTCGCGAGCAACGTTTCGGCAGCTCAATGGCCCTTACTGGACGCTGGCAACCGAATGGCAGTTCTATATGCTCCTGCCGCTCATTGCCCTGGGTATCTCCTTAGTGGTGAGTCGTGTCCCTATCAAAAGGCGCTTGCCAGCCGTCACGTTCTGCCTTCTTGGAATCATCGCATGGGGCTTGTTTATACGCTACTGGGGACTCTATTATTTGAAATACCCCTCGCAAACCTTCCTGGTTCCTCGCTCTGAACTTAATGACATCATGTTCTTTCTGTTTGGCATAACCGGCAAATACACTGAAGATTTCGCCATTGGCATGTTTATCAGTCTCTGCTACATATATGCGCAACATCCTACGACTGATGGTAGGATTGCGCGGGGATGGCAGCGCCTCAGTCCATGGATGTGGGCTGGTGGTATCCTCATAGTGGTTTTCGGTGCTATGTGGCACTTTAAAGCTTACTATGTGGTGACGAGTTGGCCTTTCTTAACAAGTATTATGCCCGACTATGATTGGCTAAATGAGATGATACTCGCAATTGGCTTCGGGGCATGTATAGCTGCTATCCTCTATGGAAGCGCCGGTTTGAAAGCAATATTCAATTGGCCTTTGCTACGCTGGGTAGGTCTGATTTCATTCAGTCTCTATATATGGCATCTACCGCTACTTGTTCTTTTTCAGTCTCGTGTTATGCCACTGTTGCAGGGCCTACATTTGAATCGCTATGCAACCTATAGCCTGTACTGGCTTTGGGTACTCGTGGTCATTTTCCCTTTTGCGTTCCTATCCTATCTCATAGTTGAAAAACCCTGGATGAAGCTGGGTGATCATTGGCGTGTTGTTATTGAAAAGAAGCACCGGGAAAAACTGAGGTTGCAAGAGACTGCGGTAACACGCCAGCAAACATTTACAGAGCAGGGAACTGCTCCTGCTTTACCCCAAGAGGCGATTACAAAATAAAAATCTACACACAATTGTGATACGCTGCCTGCTTTTTCCGTTGACATTACTCTCTTTTGCTGACTATAATTCTTTACAGAACCGCATACTATTTGTTGTAATGAAAGTTGTCTGCTTCGTCGTGGAAGCAACAGTTTTACGACACCCGCAACCAGTCGGATGCCGACCTGCGTTCTTCTACCGAAAGCGAAGCGTACATCCCTGGAGGAGAACCTCATATGGCGACCACAGATGGACTTGAGGACATCGTAGCAGCGCATTCCTACATCTGCGACCTGGACGGAAAACTTGGTAAACTATCGTATTTTGGTCTGGATATTCACGACTTAGCTCGTTATTCTACATTTGAAGAAACTGCTTATTTGCTCTGGCATGGTGTCTTGCCGACAAAAGAGCAGCTAGAAGATGTAAATGCACAGCTTCGTGCAAACCGTGCGCTCCCCGGCCCTGTAAGTGAGTTCATGCGATTATTACCCAGATCGTCTACACCGATGGATGTATTGCGCACTACTGTCTCAGCCCTTTCTTCTTTTGACCCCGATGCTGGCGACAACTCTCCTGAAGCAAATCGTCGCCGTTCAATCCGCCTGACAGCAGTAATACCCACCATTGTTGCAGGTTGGGATCACCTTCGCAATGGCAAAGAGCCAGTTGCTCCGTTGACAGGTGGGAACCACGCTACAAATTTTCTGTATATGCTCACAGGTGAGATGCCTGACGACTACGAATCCCAAATGTTGGATGTTGTTCTCATCTTGCATGCTGATCACGAACTCAATGCGTCTACCTTTGCTGCCCGTGTGACAGCCGGTACCCTGGCTAGTATGTATGCTGCCATTACATCAGCCATTGGTACACTCTCCGGTCCACTCCATGGAGGTGCGAACGAACAGGTCATGCGTATGCTCTTGAAAATTGGTGAAGTCGATCGCGCTCCCGCATATATTCAGGGAGCGATAGAGCGCAAAGAACGCATTATGGGGTTTGGACATCGAGTATATAAGACTGAGGATCCTCGCGCTACTCACCTGCGACAGATGTCTAAAGAACTGGGTGAGCGTACCGGTGATAGTCGCTGGTACGAGATTTCGCATATCATCGAGGAGTATATCAAAGAACATAAAGGCCTGTATCCGAACGTTGACTTCTATTCAGCCTCGGTCTACTACATGATGGGCATCCCGATTGATCTGGATACACCCATTTTCGCATGTAGCCGCATAACCGGGTGGACTGCTCATGTGCTCGAACAGTATGCCAATAACCGCCTTATTCGTCCTCGCGCCGAGTACATTGGTCCGAAGAACGTGGAATATGTACCGCTTGAGCAGCGAGGCTAGCATAAAGAAAGACACCTGATTATCACGACGTTGGCCATGATAATCAGGTGTCTTTCTTTATAGGAGTTTTTTAACATCCCTTTGCATTTCGGTATAACTTTGATAGCGTAATTCCCTTTCTTCCTGAAGAGCGCGACTGAGGATTGCTTCGAGTTCAGGTGAAATCAGCGGGTTGAGCGTGCGTGCTGCTGGAAACGAGGGATAATGGGGTGGGGCAACGTTCGTGAGTGCATGGTGCATACTTGCAGCAAGCATGTAAATGCAGGTGCGGTGATCGTAGGGGGTATCTTTCACCGGTATATATGCTGAGGTAGCGATCTTGCGTGTTGTGCGATGATTGCTCATCGCATTCTGCTTTTCAGGTGGAGGTGCGGGAATCTGAAAGCCCGTTAGCATGGCGCGCCCGCGCGTATTTTCGATAATGATATTTGATGGCGAAATATCAAAGTGTCGCAAGGGAGGCCGTTGCTGATCCATCGCAATCAAGATATTCAGCATGTTATTCATATAGCCAAGAACTTCACGTTCGGAAAGTGGACGAAGCAACTTTTGCAGCAGTTCTTCCAGGCTTTCACCATCGATATACTTGAGTACCACGTAATAATGTTTCCCCTCGACAAAACGGTCAAGTATGGCAGGAATCAATGGATGGTGCAGCCGTAATAGAGGTTCGGTCGCTTTCTCATAGTAAACCAGTTCTTTTGCGCGGCGAGCAACAGGAACATCGGTACACTCCCAGCGTTTCAGCACAATCTTTTGATCATTCACCCGGGTATCGATGGCGATGGCTGTCATCACTTTTGTTTCCTCAGTATGCTTCAAAACATGCTTGATGACATAGCGTCCCTGGCGAGCGCTGACTCCTGAAAGAGGACTATGCGCCACCATCGTTGGTGGTATAGTAAGTCGGCCGCAGATTGAGCAACAGCGCTGCCCAAAGCGCACGGGCGTTTCACAATACGGACAACTGCGGTCATCATAATCGGCACCGCAAGCGCTACAACGGCGCGAACCACTGCGATTCTGGTGTCCGCAACGCTGGCAGGCATAGCGTTGTAGAGCTGTTTGTACCGCGCTGGTATAGTTCTCGGCAAACTCTATGATGGTGTTGTAACGCTGGTGATAATCCTTGGCCAGTGCACGCGTCAGAACAGCGCTAACCTCAACCGGAATCCGCGGATTCCATTGTTGTGGCGCGGGTGGCTCTTCTTTTAAATGCGCGTTCCACATCTGCTCAATAAATTTGTAGGCAAAAGGCGCTCTACCCGCCAGCAATTCATAAATACAGACGGCGAGTGCATACTGGTCGGAGTCGCGTCTTGGATTGCCTTGCCACTGTTCAGGTGGCATGTAGGGAGCAGTACCGGTGACTTCACCCAGCGATGCATGTGTTTGCATCCCTAGATAGAATGTCGCGCCGAAATCGGCGAGCAGAATCTGTCCATTGCGTCCAATGAGCAGATTGCCGGGTTTGACATCCTGGTGAATAAGGCCGTTCTCGTGAATGTAGTACAGCGCGGATGCCGCCTGCTGAATATACGGCACAAGCTCTTCGGCGTATGCAAGCCGCCTTTTGCCATCTTCTTTGCGAAAAAGGTCATGAATAGTTTTCGTCGCGTATTCCATCACCAAGTAGGGTCGTCCATCCTCTATCTGACCGAAGTTATAAACCGGAAGGATGTTGGAGTGTTGTAAGTGAGCAATGCGCTGCGCCTCATCAAAGAAGCTGTCCCGCCCCTTTTCGTTGAACTGTTCGGTGCGCAGTACCTTGAGCGCCAATATGCGGCTGAGTGGCGCAGGTTCACGTACCTGGTAGACATGGCCGTAGGTGCCTGTGCCAACAAAGGAGACTACTTCGTAGATACCGATGTGTGCTCCCTGGACAAGAAAGTCGCATCTTTCACAGGTTTTGGCTCTCGCGGGATTTTCATGTCCCCCGCCTGCTCGCGGATTTAGGCAACGGGCCAAGTTACTATCCTACCTCTTTATGGTTTAGGGTATGTGGTTTCCCATCTATATGTACGATGTAGCTGGTGTTGAGTTGTGTATAGACAACGCTAAGTACCATTCTGCGACATTATTCTAGCAATTGAAAGAGTTGTACTTTGTGATATGATTGGTGAGCAGTTTGATCAATATCTAGATATAGGGAGACACGAAAGTATGAGACCAGCGCTCGAAGATATATTGATGGGCTCGCCGGCTTCGCCCTCGTTTACCAACGACCTACGCTTTCGTTGGGAAGACAGTCGCCGGCGCGTACGTACGGTTTTCGGCGGTGTTATTATTGCTGACAGCACCCATGTTATGCTGTTGCACGAAGCCGGGCGCTTGCCAGTTTTCTACTTCCCCATCGAAGATGTTCGAATGGAGAGGATGGAGGCTACTCAACACAGTACCTATTCTCCGCTGAAAGGGAACGCATCGTACTGGACGATCCGGGGAGGTGCCCGGGTGGTTGAAAATGCCGCCTGGAGCTATCTGAATCCGGTACCTGGTGGGCCGGAGATCAAAGGCTATATGGCCTTTTATTGGGACAAGATGGATGCCTGGTTTGAAGAGGATGAGCAGGTCTTTGCGCACGCACGCGATCCATATAAGCGAGTGGACATCCTGCCAGGCTCCCGCCATGTCCGTGTTGTGCTGGGAGGCGAGGTAGTAGCCGATACCCTGCATCCACGGCTATTACTCGAAACTGGTATTATTATCCGCTATTATATCCCAGAGCAAGATATTCGTATGGAGCTGCTAGAGTCGACTGAGACTATTACCTATTGTCCATACAAGGGCAAGGCATCGTACTGGTCCGCCAGGGTCGGCGATAGAATCTATAAGGACATCGTGTGGAGCTACCGCAATCCGCTGCCTGCATGCTTACCGATTGAGAAGCTGCTCAGTTTTTTCAACGAGCGGGTCGACGCGATTTACGTAGACGACGAACGGATAGCGGTGCCCAGGACACCATGGTCTGAGTAATAAGGCCGGTTTGTGGTTGGCATTTAACGTTGTTTCTGAGTGCTATTTCATCCAGCGTGCCTGCTGCCAGCCGAGGTGGGCATGACTATTGACGAGCCGAACAGTAGCATGCGCCGCGTCTCGCCAATCTACCACGCTGATAGTAGCAGGGTCGAGGAAGATACGAAAGGCGGATGAGAGAGGCGCTCCAAGCGCAGCGCTGAGTAACACTTTGATCGGGCCGACGTGAGAAACCAGCACAATTGCCTGATCTGGATGTGCTTGTGCAAGGCGTTCAACGGCAGCAACAACACGCTGCTGCAATGCCTCAAAGCTTTCGCCCTCAGGTGGCGCGATAGAAGTATTTCGTTCCCACTCGCGTAAACGTTGACTATCCTCTGGGCTGCGTTCCAAAACTTCAGCTCTACTCAAACCTTCCCATGTCCCAAAATCACATTCGCGGAGGTCATCAACTCGTTGTACCTCGAGACTATGCCGTGTAGCTTTAGGCAGTGCTGTGTCATAAGCACGCTGAAGAGGACTGCTATAAACCGCCGCAATGGGTAAAACTGATAGAGCCTCAGCAAGCTGAGTTGCCTGTGTTTGTCCAAGTATGCTCAGAGGATCATCTCTTGTGCCGATATAACGATACTCACGGTTGGCCATTGTTTCGCCATGGCGAACGAGGAAGAGACGGGTTGTAGGCAAGGGAGTTACTCCTTAGCATTACTATCTTGTAGTGGATTATAGCATTTTTGACACAATGCCACCGATTGTGTAGAGTTGTGGAATCAACAAAACACATCTTGAAAGCCTGGCAGACTATGAAGGCAAAGAATAGACCTGAGAAAAGATGTACTTTTATTTATACTGAGTATTGGACCTGCGATCGCATCGCCTTCGTTAGCCATGAAAAGATCATCTACGCTGTGGTAGCAGGTAATCTTCAACCAACCCATAATCGATATTACAACTATTACACAGTTGTGAATGCAGATCCTCACTCGGCCTACGTGTTTCCTTTCGACTCACTCGATAAGCACATGGCCTCGCTTATTATCAAGAAGATCAGCATCTCAAACCAGAATTTTCGACGCTTTGTATTTGATGGCTATGTTGTTTATCAGCCTGTATGAGCAACTAAGTATCACTGGCCAGGTTTGTATTTTTGAGAGCAAAGAAAACAGAGGTCGGCAAATTGCCGACCTCTGTTTTCTTTGCTCTCTGTGAGCAGTACTATACTGGCTTAACCCACGCTGCCGGACATCTCCAGCTGGATCAGGCGGTTCAACTCAACCGCGTACTCCATTGGGAGTTCCTTAGTGATTGGCTCAATAAAGCCGTTGACGATCAGGGAGTAAGCCTCGGACTCGTCCAGGCCACGGCTCATCAGGTAGAAGAGCTGATCGTCACCAACCTTCGAGACGGTTGCCTCGTGACCGATTTCGGTCTGGTTCTCTTCGACGCGAATGGTTGGATAGGTGTCAGTGCGTGCATTCTCATCCAGCAAAAGTGCGTCACAGCGCACACTGGATTTTGTGTGGTGCGCGCCCGGATTGATACGGACCAGACCACGATAGGAAGCACGCCCGGTACCCTTCGAGACCGACTTCGACAGGATCTGTGAAGTGGTGTGCGGGGCCAGGTGCGTGACCTTCGCGCCAGCGTCCTGGTGCATGCCATCAGAAGCAAACGCGACCGAAAGGATATCACCGCGTGCGCCCGGCTCCATCAACAAAACTGCCGGATACTTCATGGTGACCTTCGAGCCGATATTGCCATCGACCCATTCCATGGTGGCATCGCCGTAGGCAGCGGCACGTTTGGTTACCAGGTTGTACACGTTCTTCGACCAGTTCTGAATGGTCGTATAGCGCACTCGAGCGCCCTTCTCTACGCGAATTTCCACAACGGCGCTATGCAAGCTATCGCTGGCATAGGTTGGCGCGGTGCAGCCTTCAACATAGTGTACGTAGGAACCCGGAGCGGCAATAATCAGTGTGCGCTCGAACTGACCCATGTTCTGTGCATTGATACGGAAGTAAGCCTGCAACGGGATCTCAACGCGCACTCCCTCTGGCACATACACGAAGCTGCCGCCGCTCCAGACAGCGCTGTTCAGCGAAGCAAACTTGTTGTCCGATGGAGGAATGATGGTGCCAAAGTATTGCTTTATGAGGTCTGGATAGAGGCGCAAGGCAGTATCCATATCGGTAAAGATAACGCCGATCTTCTCAAGGTCTTCTCGCACTTTGTGATAGACGGCCTCACTCTCGTACTGAGCAGTCACACCTGCCAGGAACTTGCGCTCGGCCTCAGGAATACCCAGGCGATCAAAAGTATCTTTAATCTCAGCAGGAACGTCTTCCCATGTTCTACCCTGTTCCTGTACCGGCTTGATGTAATAGAAAATGTTGTCGAAGTCAATTCCAGAGAGGTCAGCGCCCCAGGTTGGCATTGGACGTTTCTCAAAGAGTTCCAGGCTCTTGAGGCGGAACTTGCGCATCCAATCGGGTTCGCCCTTCATCTCGGAGATTTGCTCAACGATTTTGCGACTCAGCCCTCTTTCGGACTTAAACGCATAGTTTTCGGCTACGTGGAACCCAGGACTATACGTCTGTTGCTCCACATCGAATACTTGACTCATAGATTGCACTCCATCTTACAGGCTAACACCTGGTAATATATGATCCAGAAAGTCTAAAGCTTCCTGCTAATCCTTACTTGTGTACTCGGATTTACATTCGTATTATAGGTTTTCTGATGGGGATTGTCAAGGTGTGTGGGAAAAAAAGAATGTCTTCACGGCTCTTGTCGGGTTATTCCATCGAAGCGATCAAAATCAGCATCATAAGAATAGAGGATATGCGAGTGCTGCTGCTCCATCGAGGCAAGAATGAGCGTGTCGCCGAAATCTAGCTTCGTAGTGCCATACAATTCGAGCGCTCGCAAAACAGCGTGCCGATTTTGAATTTGAAAGTGGGAAAGGTGAGTCAGTGCTGTCAGAAGTTCCTGGACTTCATTTCGTGCGAGATGGTAGAGCCGCGGGGAAGAGAGTACATAAACGGCGTCTGCGATTACGGTGTCAGGCGCTGCAACTGTAAGCAAACCCTGTTCAACTTGCTCGAATAGAGCTGATGCGGCAGCCTGTTTTTCTGGATCATCTCCTGTCAGGAATCGAATAATGACATCCGTATCGATAAATGGCTGTGTCATTATTTACTCTGATACTTTGTATTGAAACGATCCTCGTGGGCGATTTTTTGTATTTCCTGCCACGATAATGGTTTGTTCAGGCGGCCGGCAGCGCCCCTCAGTGAGGCAATAGTCGGATAACGAGGGACCCGTAATCGCACAACTCCTTCATCGTCGATCACGAAACCAATCTTGTCATTGGTCGTAATACCGAGATATTTGCGGATCTCGGCAGGAATAGTTACCTG
>WNEZ01002419.1_pt1 | contig 16914 bp, 12 predicted proteins | sample 5400521 | NCBI WGS metagenome assembly WNEZ01 (sample SAMN13153339, study PRJNA577476) | soil metagenome | isolation source: 120 cm saprolite under Douglas fir tree site 2 hole 1 replicate 1 | place: USA:California | collected 2015-04-18
GTCGTCGACGGGGTTGTCTACCTGGCGAGCGGCGGTGGGCCGCCATGGGCAAGCGTTCTCTACGCGCTCAATGCCAGCAACGGAGCCGAGTACTGGCACAAGCACTATCCTTCCTCAATAGCCCCACTCACCGTCGTCACTAGCGCTTTCTCCTCGTTCGCTATCGGGCAGTCAAACGGGGAAGGCGCATCGTAGCTCCCTCCTCGTGCAAACAACCACCGTATTGCTCTGATCGAGCACTGGAACGGCTCGCGGTGGAGTGTTGTCAAGACTCCGAATCATGGTGCAGATCTAGGACTGTATGGAGTAGCGCGTGTACCGCACGCTAACACTATCGTGGCCGTGGGAGGGTGGACGTTGCTCTACATCAAGGACCCTGATGGAGAATCTCTATCGAACCCTTGACCGAGTTCGCATCTCGGTGAGCGAGGTTTTTGGCTCAGGGGATCATTTGTCGGTGGCACGTAGGGCTACTTTGTAACTTTTTCGGCATCCCAAATCATCAAAATTGGCGAAGGGCCCCGGGGTCGTGATGGGGTTTGGTGAAATTACTGGTCGGCGGGATCAGGGGGTGGGACAAAATAACCCACACCTAGCTCGTTTAGAAGAAAGCGGGGTTGGGCGCGATCGGGTTCTAGCTTGCGTCGCAGGTGGCGAATAAATGTGCGTAGATAGGTATTTTCAGCGCTGTAGTCTGGCCCCCAGACGCGTTGTAGGAGTTCGCGGTGTGTCAATACCTTGCCAGCGTTGCGGGTGAGTTCACAGAGCAAATCGTATTCGGTCGGCGTGAGATGGACCTCTTTCCCGCCCGAACGCACAACGCGATGCGCGAAATCAACCACCAGCCCACTCTCCCCTCCGCAGCGGTAGAGCGGGCGTTGTACATCATTGCTCACCATGCCGCTGCGGAGACGTTCCGTCTCATTGGCCCGGCGCAGTGCCACACGTACACGGGCCAGCAATTCATTCAGGCTGAAAGGTTTAGTCAAGTAGTCATCGGCCCCCTCGTCGAGAGCCTTGATCTTCACCAGTTCTTCGTCGCGCGCCGAGAGTATGATAACGGGCGCCCTGCTCCATTCGCGCAAGCGTCTCAAAAACGTCAGGCCGTCTAATGTAGGGAGCGAGAGATCGAGCAGGATCAGTTGTGGCTGAAAGATAGCTGCCACATCGATGGCTTGAGCGCCATCGGGCACTGCCTGTGCCTGGAAGCCCCTGGCTATGTGATGTTTGGTTTTCTCCCTTGGGGTATCATTTTCCTGCGGATCGTCTTCACGCTCTCCTGCGTCGCCTCATCGGTTGTCGAGCCGTTCAGCGTCGCGATCAGCATCAGAGTGGTTGCAACACAGCCGCCTCCACTGCTACCTCTTGATCTCTCTGCTATGATTTAAATGACATCTGGATGTGATTCTATCCTCTAACAAATAGAGCCGGTGACCCGTACACGGGACACAAACTCAAGAATCTCGAATCGAAAGGAAACCCAATGCATAAAAAGATCTTCATTAGCCTACTCGTATTTAGCCTGGTGGCCGTCATACTCGCCGCGTGCGGCATCGAGGACACAGCCACAACTCCCAGCGGCACCAGTACGCCAACTACTCAAACTACCGCTGCCACTACTCCTGGAGCCGGGCAGTTTCCTACGCCGGTTGATATGACCAATCAAAGCGCGGTCACCATTGACATCATACTGCCACCTTCTGGCGCCGCCTGTACCCCCGCCTGCTTTCAATTCCCGAATGTCAAGGTCAAAGTAGGAACCACCATCACCTGGGTCAACAAGAGCACCACAGGTCACACCGTGACAGCTATAGTCGGGGAGAACCCGAGCTCTCCAACTCCGGCACCCCAGATCTTCGACTCCGGGTTAAACAGCCAGATTGCCTCAGGCCAGTCATACAATTACAAGGTGGACGCGGCTGCCTACAACTTTAATAAAGATCACATGGTTGTCTACTACTGCCAGATTCATCCTGTCATGGTAGCCGCCCTCACCATCGTCCAATAAGCATCAACCTAACGAAAAGCCCATCAAATTCCGTAGGGGCGAGGGTGGTAGAGCGGGGACGGGAGGGCCTTGATGGTCGCCCGCGTCCTAGTCCCTGTGCTCACCTGTGGGGGAAACGCGATCACACCCCACCGGGCGACCATAAAGGACGTTGCTGGCGAATGAAAGAACGAGTGCAACGCGGCAGGGCAGGGGCAAGCCCAGCCCCTACTCTACACGGGTGGGTCGGCTTGCCAGGCCGTCTATAGTAGGGGCGATCCCTTGCGGTCGCCCTGTGTACGGGCACCATCGCGTAGTGCTCGCATTTGCCAGCAACGTCTAATGGCCCTCCACATCCACCCAACCGCCCTCGCCCCTACGGATCATCCGGCCTCCTGTCTCGCTACCAGGCTGAGGTTGATGCCTATTGGGCGACCCTTGTCCTCGGCCTGCTGCCTTGTCCTCACCCTGCCACCACCATCAGACCTCTCCAGGCATATTCACCCACCGCCAGCGTTTATTTTACATAAGAGTGGTTAATTTCACTGGCTCATGGTAGTACTTTTATGGCAATCGAGCCTGGTCTCTATAGCAAAGGTACAAAGCCATGCTATACTGTTCCAGAAAACTCACAACAGGTATAGGTAGATCTATGCAATTGCAGCAGCCCAAAAAAAATGCTCTTTCTCTTTATCTAAAATTCGGTGCGCTTGTTTTTCTCTTGTTTCTCAGCGTACTCATCGCCGCCTGCAGCAGTAACGGCGGCAGTACCCAGTTAAATCCTGGTACGCCCGTTGCTACCGTCACTATCAATCTGAATCAATCCGGCGGCTCTCCAACTCCATCGCTCCAAGCTTACTATTGCGGAGGCTGGGCAACCGATACCACTCCTGCATTCAATCCCAATAGCATCGTCAACGTCTACGGCAAAGTCACACAGAATGTAGACGGCAACCCCGTAGGTGTTAGAGGCGTTACCGCTACCGCAACCATACTCTGGCCCGATGGCAGCTTGAGTACATTGACTGCAACGACCACCTCTGACGGGCTGGCGGTCTTCCCCGTCGCCATAAAAGCTAATTCACTCTTCAAAGAAGTACTGGTCGGGATAGTATTCCCGATACCAGGACAGGTCAAACCTTGTACAGTAACCATGGGAGCCGTCTTCTTCACGCCTATCCAGGCTTCACCGACGCCAACCAGTACTGCCATGCCATCAGCAACTCCATCTGTCACACCCAGCGTGTCACCAACCGCTGGCGGGACGACTACGCCAACAACTACGCCATCGCCCACACCAACCACAAAGCCTGGCCATTAAGACCAGGCTTCACACGGCGACCTGTGCCGCGTCAAATCCGTCGTCAATTTACCCCGACCCTACCTGCAGAAAACGCGCCTTAGCCACGCAAGGCAGCCCACACGATGCCCGGAACCTTCAACGGAGATGGCGCGGCCTCAAAAGCGGCCAGCTTCGGAAACACCTCACGCGCCGCTCTGCCGCGCGTCGCGAACCAGGGTGGAGTAGGCATACTGCGAAAAGGTCCATGCAGTACGCTTTTTTGCGGGCGGGAAAACATCAAAGTATTGTGCACAACGCCCGTCCCGGATTGGATGTCGTACATTTCATGGCCCGGGAAAGCCCCCCAGGTCGTTATACCGAGAACAAAGCCGGTCCCTGCCCAGTAATTGACGCCCACCGTGCCGTAACGCAGGTTCGCAACCGCCCGCTCCACTGCCGCGGCTATTGCCGGATCCTTGAGAGAACTGGGATGAACGATAATGGTAGCGTTGAGCGTACCCCACACGTCCTCATTGCAAAATGCCACGGCCCGGTCGATGTATTCAGGAACGCTTCCCGCTTCCAGAGCCGTCTCGGCAAACAGACCGCAGAAGGCCTCTGTTGTGAAGCACACATCATCTGCGCTCGCTGGATCAAGACCTGCCACCAGCGTCCAGGGAAGCTGTCCTTGAGTGGACGTACCAATTTGCTCTGACCCTGGATGCGCCGCAACAAAGGTCTGGTGACGCTCTCGCGCTCCCGGATAATAAGCGCTGCGCAGGGGCACTCTGGCCAGCACCTGGCGCACCTGTTGCAGCAATTGTTCACGCTGCGACCAGCCTGCATGCTGGATGATTACCCGCGTGGCATTACAGTTGAAGCCCGCGTTGTTAGTAAGCATGGAATCGATGTGCTCGGCCTGGTAGGCCAGGTCACTGGCGCTCCAGTTGCCCGGCACCACGATGACCGGGCTGACATTTCCCAGCTCACCTGTGACGCGCTTGGTCAGCAGCGAACGATGCTCCTCTTTGCGTTTTGCCCCCTCGGCTCCCCTGCCAAAGACAATCGCTTCAAAAGTCTTATCCGAACCCGTTATATGGACTTCATCAATCCCCGGATGGTTGCACAGGTAGGCTCCCTCCTCCGCCCCTCCATATGCCAGGCGCAGGAAGCCCGGCTCAACAAGTGCACGTAAACCCTCCGCCATCAATGGGCCTAAGTACGCATTCACAGGATTTGCCTTGTACACAACCACCTGGTCTTCTACAAACAGCTTGTACAGCACATCCATCGGACCGATGCTCGCAACATTTCCTGCTCCCAGTACCAGTGCAACCCTCCCCTCATGCTGTTTATCCCGGTAAGCGAGGGCCTGCGTTTGAGGAAGATCCGCCACCGTTACTCCTGGTTCCATCCATACCTCCGCCGTGATGCCCGTGAAGAAGAGGCGGTCATAGATCGTTTGCGGGAAGACCTGCGCGCTGACCTGACCATCCGGTCGCGTCCTGACCGGCCCTGGTATCCTGGGTCGCCCGTATGCCTCGATATCGACAAGCGCCTGCCGCAACAGGCGCATGTTCTTGAGCACAGGCCACGCGCCCGCGCCCCATTCTTCACCAACTAAGGGGGAATCCTCCGCGATGCCCTTGGCCCTGGCACACGCGGCAACCCAGCGCGGCACAATGACCGCAAAGTCGGCCATGAGACGGTCCAACAGGGCAATGCGCTTCTTGAGGGGCAAAGCAACCCACTCATTTTTATGCGCCTGCAGCGACTGTACGGCAGTATCCATCTCGTCCCGCGTGGACGGCGGCATATTTCCTACAACGGTAGGAAATTCGGGGGCACCCTGGCGAGCAACAGTAGTCATAGCTGGCATCTCCTTCCGCATACAACGCTCTATCTCTACAGCATAGTATACAATAATTTGAGCAAGCAGACTCGCATTGCAATAGCATTGGCTGACACTTTTCAAGCCCCAATTCGATCTAATGGAGCAGCGACACAATAAAAGCCAATAGTCAAGGAGCTGTTATGTTTGATCGACACAGGTTGGCACTTGGCGTAGCAGGCAGTATGGGCGTACTCAGTATAGCTGCCACGAGTGGCCTGGCCCTACTTGCTCACCGCTTCGTCAATCAACTCTCTCGCCCACATGCACTGCCAGATCGTGACCTTTTCACCTGGAAGCTGCCCCATCCAGAACCCGAACCACCTGCATCGCAACGACGCTCGCTGCTCTTCCATACAAGCGACGGTAAACTGCTGAGCGGAGATTTTTGGGCGCAGCCGCATCCAGCACCCACGATAGTCCTCTGTCATGGATACCGTGTTACCCGCACCTACCTGCGTCCTGTCGCAGCCCTGGAGTATAAATATGGCTATAACATTTTGCTCTTTGACTTCCGCGGACACGGAGAGAGCGAAAGTGTAGCCACCAGTGGCGGCAATGCAGAGGTGCACGACCTGGAAGCAGCCTTAGCTGTTGCCGGCCGGCAACCTGAGACACTTCCCGGCAAAATTGTCATTCATGGATTCTCTATGGGCGCATCTATCGCCCTGCTCACATCACCCCGTCCTGGCGTCGCCGCCATCGTCGCCGATAGTCCTTACGCGCGCTTAGACGAAATACTACGGCAATTCGTCCGCTGGCAACTGGCAAGTGTACCCTCACTGCGCCGCCTGCGTAGTACTTTTCCCGCGCTCTCCTGGGCCACGCTAGCTGCCAGCAAAGTCATCTTCCGCCTGCGCTTCGGCCATGCCCTCATCGCCCGTCCGGCAGCGAGTTTTAAGCGCTGGCAAGCCCAATCAAAAGGCGCCACTCGCCAACCCTATCCGAGTATCCTATTGATTCATGGCGCTCAGGACCGCGCTATTCCCATCTCGCACGCCCGCCAAATTGCTGCCCAGGCACAGCTATACACCATCCCCGTGGAAACCTACTTTGTAGAGGAGGCCAGCCACTGCGGAGCCTATGGACACGATCCACAAGAGTATATCCGCGTATTGCAACAATTTCTTGCCCGCCATTTAGGCAGCGATTTCCCCCTGGTTCCCTCCAAAAGGGCGGATGGGCGGGGAATAACAGGAATTATGAGTGAATAGACTTGAAAAATTATGCAAATGCATGCATAATTGCAGTAGGGAGAGTTTACTATCTGAATTGCAACAATTGCATAACAGGCGTCTTATGCTATTGCCCTGAGATTGCTTTAGCGAGGGAGCGACTTTATGTTATCATCAGATGACACCACCTATACCTCAACCGGACCCATTGAGCGATCATTTCGTGCCGCCAGCCGCCGCGAGCTTATCAACGAAAAGCGGCAAAGAAACACCGACATTTTGACGTATACCAACGGCGAAAACGGGAAAACCGTCGTAAGGCAATTGCGTGAAGAAAACAAGCGACTCCGCTGGGAATTGGACGAACTCGAGCACCTCGCCTACCAGCACAAGCAGACCCAAGCCCAACTAGAGCAAGAAATCGAAGCCATTCACCGCGGACACCACGATGTTATCGAGCAGTACGTGATCAATATCAATGAAATGATTGACGAGCGCAACCAGCTTCAGGAAGCTAAACAAGCGCTGGAACAGCGCTACCAGGAACTCTACCACTCCTTTCATGATACAGTCGAGGAAGAAGCAACCAAATTGGTCGAAGAGGCCGCGCGCACCCTCGTCCTCTCCCCCGAGCACACCCCTGCATTACTGCGCGACGTGGCAAAGACCCTCGAATTTCAGGTGAAGCAGACCGAAGACCAGCACGTAGCCGAACTACTCTCCTTGATGCGCCAGGCGCAATATAAAGCTGCATTGCTCGAGGAGGAGTTAGCAAATGAGCGTGAGAAAATTGCCGCCGAACGCCAGAACTTGCTCGCACTACAAAATAGCATCAGCCAGCAGGCGCAGTTTCGCTATGATACCATACGTAAACACCTGCAAGCACGCTGGACGCTCGTCGTGACGTTTATGTCGGCAGTCCTCATTCTTCTTGTCCCCATATTCCAGTTGTTGTTCTTTTCGATCAAAGCACCGCTATTTATCGCGCTCTTTTTCCCCGCGTTGATCTGTGTAGGGCTGGCATTCCTGGTCGCGCGCGAGCGTACCAACAAAAGCTTGCAACAAGCAAACAAACAACTCAACCAGAAAAAGACCACCAAACTAGCCCAGGCGCCGACCGCAAAGAAAGCCTAGCGACTGCGCAAATCTGGGATCATAATCATAACGCGCTATCCTGTCCTCCTGCTAAATAGATATTGTTTCGACCCGATTGAATTGCATGATATCATACTACTCGTACGAGCAGCGACCAATTACTACACGAGGGCATTACTTTAGTTGAGAAACACTTGCATATCGCTGTCTCTCGTACTATACTCGCCTGTGACGAATCTTGGGTAACACAACGGTGCCTGAGAACATTATCACGGCAAAGCTGCCATGCACGCTCTGATCTAATTTTCGAAGCGCAACATCTATGAACTGGTCGAACAGGTGAACGGAGAGCACCCTCTTCGACAGAAAGATGACGAATCATGGTTCGTGTAGCACGTCACTCATCTTTCCTTCCATGGAAAGACGGTCGTTTGAATCTCCTCAAAAAGTCCTGGAAGAAACGAGGAGAGGGTTACTGGGAAATTTATATTATCCTGCTCATCGCCGGCATTCTTCGCCTGTACAGGCTGGATACCTCTGAGTTTTCCGGCGACCAGACCTTCCTTTTTCGTCTGGCCTATGATGCCGTGCATTATGGCCTGATTCCGGCGACCAGCAATGGCTCTTCAATTCATACTGCGAATGCGCCAATGGCCGTCTATTTTCTCATGATCCCAGCCTTATTCAGCCCCGATCCATTATGGGCTACCGTGATGACGGCATTATTCAACGTCGCCGCAGTTCTTCTCACATACATCTTTACCCGTCGTTATTTTGGTCGTCTTGCGGCAACGATAGCCGCACTGCTCTATGCAACTGCCCAAACCACCATCGTTTTCAGTCGCTTTATCTGGCAGCCAAGTCTAATAGCCCCTTTCACCGTGCTCTTTATGTTTGCGCTCTTTTGGGGTGCTGTAGAGCGACGTAAGGGATGGCTCTTCCCGGCCATGCTTCTGCTAGGAGTGTTGGTCCAGTTGCACGAAATCACTATTTTGCTGGCGGTACCCCTACTTGTCGCCATCTTGTTAGCGCCCAAAACCATACGGCTGCGCGATATTGTCTTCGGTTTTATCTCGTTGCTGGTTATCTACGCTCCATTCCTTGTATGGGAAGTTACTTCGAAATTTTCTGATATCCCTGTGACTCTCATCCCTACAAAGAGACCCCCTGTGATCGATGATAGCGCTTTCACCTTCTATAAACGCTTCCTCAATGCCTATTATGACAATGACAATGAGTTTCTTCACGGCACCTATTATGATCCAACAGGCAGCGCTCACTCGGCAGTATTCAAACTGCTGCCCATTCTCGTTTTCATGCGTTATATCCTGGAGGTATGCTTGTTGGGGGGATTTGCATTAGCGGTCGGCTCGCTGTTAAGGCCTCAGGAGAAGGTCAGGCAGGATGAAGCTGCAAAAGCTCCTCCAAAGAAGCCTGCCGCTGTTGCGCGATTTTTTTCTGGACTTCGTCACTGGTGGACAAACCTGCGCGCAGACCCGAAAGCGTGCGGTCTTCTGTTGCTGTTGCTCTGGCAAATTGTTCCTGTACTGGCGCTCACACGTCATGCGCTGCCTGTTCAGTTGCATTACCTTCTCATGATTGTTCCAGGACCATTTATTTTCATAGGCATATTCCTCACCCGCCTGATTTCCTGGTTCCGCTGGCAAGAACCCGCAAAACTATGGAACAAAGTAAGCTACGCAACATACGCCCTGGTCGCGTTTATTCTTGTAATACAACTGTTAGGAAGCTCAGCATCGCTCGTTGATACAGCGAACGGAATCAATAATCATATTTTTGGCTACAACGGCATCGGTTCTCTTGAGCATGCATTTCAAGAGGCTGACCGCGTCGCGCAGGAACACCATCTCAGCAGGGTATACGTCACGCTTTCCACCACGGATGATTATGATTCTTTGCTCTTAGGATTCCCGTATCTCGCCAGTCAAATGCATACACCTGCAACCCTTTTCGAATCCACAAGCTGCCTGGTGCTTCCTTCACCCGGCGAAGGTTCCGCCGTCATGCTAACGAGATCGACTGATACACTGGCCCTCGCTCTTCTCAGTCACTTCGCCACAGCCACCTTAGTTGATGAGCCGCCAGTCCTGGGATCTACGCCTTTTAAACTGTATATCGTAACGCCCAGGCCATTTACACGATCTGCCACACGCGCCGGATTTGCAGGCCAGTTACAACTGATCGACTCACAGGTACTACAACTGGGACGCAGATTCCCTCCCATGTTCATAAGCCGCTGGACGTTACTGCATAGCGAACAACCCGCGTCTCGTACCACCTACAACTACGTTATGGACCTTCATAGCGCTGGAAGCACACAAAGCACGTGTCTACTCACTTCCGTACGTGCTGGCGATCAACTGGTGGCCACATTCCCAATCTCTCAAAACGATCTTGAAGCTCGTTCGTTCAGCATCACCTCGCAGTTTCTCGTGAAGTCACCTTATACTATTACCCTCGGTGCGCTGCATTTTGAGACATTTAAGCTAAGGCAAGGTTCAATTTGGACGAATTATCCTTGACCGTTTGAACAGTCACCCCGTCTCACCCTGAGCCCATTCGCTTCGCTCAGATGACAAGGCCGGACCTTGCTGGTGGTGAGGAGCTGTCAAGTTCCTTTGAACCATGCCTAAAGAGCATATCGGTGACACTCCGAGGTATCAATGGAAGTGATACAGTTAAGGCACAAACACAACCGCCTTATTAAATGCACCATGAAACGTTCTTGTCACAAACGAGACAAATACCATATACGAATCTTCCCGGGTACGCTATACTCTTTAATATCAACATCAAAATATGAACAGTGAGGAGCGCTTAATGGCACAAGAAGTTCATCCCAAAGTCGAACTCAAGCAGCATTCTATCTGGCAAAATGGCCAGATACCCGATCCCTGTGTCTTCGTCATCTTCGGCGCCACCGGAGACCTGACCCAACGTAAGCTATTGCCGACCCTGGCACATCTCTTCCACGACCATCCAGTTCCCCAGCCCTTTTCCATGGTAGCCTTCGCGCGCCGGCCCATGAACAATGAACAGTGGCGCGGCATGGCCCTGGACTCGATCAACAAATATATGCCGGAAGACGATAAATTAGACAGTAAGGCACAACACGAGTTTGTTCAACACCTGTATTACTGTCAATCCGACTTCAATGACCGCGAAGGCTACCAGAAACTCGCCAATTTGCTCGATCTGCTCGACGAGGAGAAAGGTACCCAGGGCAACCGCATATTCTACCTGGCAACGCCGCCCACGACCTACTCCGAAATCATTCATCAACTCGGCGGGGCAGGCCTGGCACGCCCGCAGCAGAGCAATGGCAATGAAGAATCCTGGACACGCCTCGTCATTGAAAAACCCTTTGGCCGCGATCTCGCCTCAGCCCAGAAGCTCAACCGCGAACTTGCCCGCGTCTTCCGCGAGAATCAAATATACCGCATCGATCACTATATGGGCAAAGAAACGGTGCAGAACCTGTTGGCTTTCCGCTTCGCCAACGGTATCTTCGAGCCGCTCTGGAACCAGAAATACATCGATCACGTGCAGGTTGTGGTCGCAGAGAGCTTAGGCATCGGCACGCGCGCCGAATACTACGAGGAATCCGGCGCGATTCGCGACATGGTGCAGAACCACATCATGCAGGTGCTCTGCCTTACCGCCATGGAACCCCCCGTCGCATTCGACGCCGACGCCATCCGCGATGAAAAAGTCAAAGTCATGCGTGCTATCCCCCTGTTCACCCCTGAACAGATAGCAAAAAACACCGTGCGCGGGCAATACACAGCCGGCGTGGTCGAGGGAGAACCCGTTGTCGGCTATAGAGAGGAGCCAGGTGTTGCGCCCAACTCGACTACCGAAACCTATGTCGCCCTCAAACTCTTCATCGAGAACTGGCGCTGGGCCGATGTTCCTTTCTACATTCGCACCGGTAAACGCTTACCCAAACGCTGCACTGAAGTAACCATTCAATTCAAGCGCGTCCCACATCAGCTCTATAAGCCATCAGAGACCCAGGGCCTGGTGCCCAACCGCCTGACCATCAGGATTCAGCCTAATGAAGGCATCACGCTGAAATTCGCCGCAAAGGTGCCCGGAGCAGCGCGACATCTCAGTTCAGTTGACATGGATTTCTCGTACGCCAGCGCCTTTGGCATTCAACCACCAGAGGCATATGAGCGCTTGATTGCCGACTGTATGCTCGGCGACTCCACCCTCTTCATCCGCCGTGATGAAGTTGAGGCCTCCTGGCGCATCGTGGACTGCATCATCAATGCCTGGAAAAATATGCCCGCCGACACCCTCTATCCCTATCCTGCTGGAACCTGGGGTCCGCCGGAAGCCGACGCCCTCATCGAGAACGATGGACGCACCTGGGATAACCCGTAAATTCCTTCGTCAATCAAATCTAGTGAAGGCGTTCTGCCAAAAATCAGGGGTGAGTGGGAGTGCCCCCGCGTAGGGGCGGGAGTGGGATGGGGTGGAGTGGGGATGCTTCTCCTTGCGTCTCACCTGACCGCGAAGCGGTAGCTGCGCAGCAGCGTTGGTGAGACGGATTGGTGCCAGCATCGCCCCGGTGGTAGCTCACCCTCAGCCCCCGATTGGTGGTGGAACCTAATGAAAAGATACCCATCAATCGATGAGTATCCTTACAAAAATGATACAATAACCTAAAACTCAGGAGGACAATCTCAACAATGAGCAGCATACCACTCTTACCCGGCATCACCCAGCATAAGGTCAGAACTGACCGCCTGGAGATAGCATACCTCGAGGCAGGAACAGGCAGCACCCCCATCGTGCTCGTTCACGGCAATTGCTCCTCATCCCACTTTTTCCAGGATTTCATGCTCGCATTAGCGGCTACAGGCCCCTACACAGTCTACGCGACCGATATGCGGGGCTACGGGGATAGCGAGGTGTTGCCCGTCGATGCGACGCGCGGCGTACGCGACTTCTCCGACGACCTGGCCTCATTCGCACGCGCACTTAGTCTGACCTCGCTCCATCTGCTGGGCTGGTCGCTCGGCGGCAATATCGCGATGCAGTACGCCATCGATTATCCGGGTACATTACGTTCTCTCACCCTGCAAGCAGCAAGCTCACCTTTTGGCTTTGGTGGCACAAAAGATGCAGAGGGAACTCCAAACTGGCCCGACTTCGCTGGCAGTGGAGGAGGAACAGCCAACCCCGAGTTTGTGCGGCTCCTCGCCGAGGGTGATCGAGGAAACAGTCAGTTTTCGCCTCGCACCACCATGGATTCCCTCTATTTTAAGCCCACCTTCAAACCGGCTCTTGACCGCGAAGAGATGTATCTCTCATCGTTACTCTCAACGAGGGTGTCCCCAGGCAACTATCCTGGCGACATGACCCCTTCGAATAACTGGCCCAATGTCGCGCCCGGTACACATGGGGTTAATAATACCTTCTCCCCCAGGTACTTGAACCAGGGCAACTTCGCCAGCATCAGCCACAAACCGCCCGTGTTGTGGATACACGGCGCCGACGATCAAATTGTCTCCGACACCTCGCTGCTCGATTTCGGTTTCCTGGGGCAGCTTGGTGCCGTCCCCGGTTGGCCCGGGGCAGAGGTATTCCCTCCACAGCCCATGAAAACGCAGCTTCGCGCCGTCCTCGAAAAATACAAGGCAAATGGTGGCCAATATCAAGAAGTGGTCCTGTCCGATTGCGGCCACTCGCCTCACATCGAAAAGCAAGAGTCAGTATGTGAGCTTGTTCGCGATCACATACTGAAACATAGTTAGGAGCGTCTTAGCTGGTCGCGAGCTGTTCATCCCCTGATTTTTTGATGAGACGTGTTCTCTTCCAGCGTAGCGTGCCCGGCGCATGGTATGACCGCTGGCTACGAGCCTAATTCTGCCTACACTGTCACAACACTAGACGTGACTGGCAGCAGGTTTGACGTGGCGATAGGTAAATAGGTGATGGAACGAGAAGTTATAGAACAGCACGACAATCAAGGCTATCGCCTGCGCGATAATAGGCCGCACATGCAGCAGGTGGCTGATAGCAAACTGGATCACAAATATGAGGACGCAGCCACCAATAGCGGTAATGTAGAAACGCACACAACGCGCAAGCCATGATCGCTGATGTCCGGGGAGATGACGGAAGGTAAAAAAATCATTTAGCACAAAGTTTGCCATGATCGAAATTGCAGCGGCAAGCACAGAGGCAATGACATTATGCAACGTTTCATTAACAGGCTGGGCAATGACATCGAATACCAGGTAAAAGACAGCCATATTGACGAGAGCAGCGCATCCGCCAATACAGGCAAACATGAAGAAGCGCTGACACCAGGCGGCACGCCCACCTGTTCTAGTATCGACGATATCAAGCACTCGATTAACAAAGACCCATGCAGTTGGTTGGTAACTTGGTAAACGAGGAGCGGGCGGCACCTCCTGCACATTTAACGAGTCAGAAACTTCCAGACTATGTTCCAACAAAGACTGTTCCATGAACTTACCACAATTTCCAAATTAAGATGTCTTGATACATTTGATATTGCCGGCAAATGAGGCAATACGCACCTGTAGAAGAGAAGGATTGATTGTACTTCGCCAGCAGTGAGCCATGCGCCGCAGGCGCACCACCGCGCATGAAAATGATTGATCCTCTCCCTATTTTCAGGGAAGTATCTATACATCTTTTAGAACGCATCGCTAGCTAGCTCTGTAACAAATGGCAAGAACTTGTAGAGATTGGTACCTGGGTAGTTACAACATGTTTATCTCTCAGTGCGGCGCAATGGTGGGATTGACTTTCACCACACATAAAGGGACACCCCCGGCTGCAACGATATGAATGGCAGTATAGGTGGGAAACCCACGATCATCGTTGTCCCTGGTGGATGCAATGTAAAAGTCGGGATGAGTATCATTTTCATGGAACGTAGATGGCAGGTAAGGGAGCATCTGCGCCATAGAGGGTTTTCCTCCCACTGTTGGAGCGGATTTACTGGTGTAGTGTCGATAATTTTGGGCGAGCCATTCAGACGCTTGTTTGCTACAGGTTGCCCAGTAGTCTGTGTCGAACTTTCCATTGGCGCCACTGATGCCACCGATCACCGGGCTAAAGTACAGATACTCGAACGGAGAGAGCTCGACCATATCTTTGACGACGAGCACATAACTGGCGAGGGTTACTGTGACCAGTCCTACTGCTGCCAATTTCACCATTTGCTGTTTCTTGTGCGCCAGGTAGGTGACGGCCTGTACAAAGCCATAGACAGCGATCAGGATCATCGGCGGGATGAGGAAGAGAAACTGTCTGAGGCCGTCGTACAAGACGGCGTGCAGGCCAACCAACGCCCCTAAGGGAATTATGAAAGAGAGAATGACTAGGGCTATTTTAGGGTCGATGAGCCCCTTTTTTATGCTTAAGGCGTAGGCAATACCCACACCTAGAAGAGCAAAAATCACCAGCGTAGGGGGAGAAGCGATCAAGAGCCATTTGGGGGCGTAGGTTCTAGGAAGCTGCATGGCACCGTACACTACCCCATCGTATAAGACAGGTCCATTCCAGGGATATTGGCTCAAGATCTTGATGGAATGATAGAGGTTGACAAAGGGGTTTAAGAAGATGTAAGGCCAGAGCGCCATCATGGTAAGCAGAGAAGTTATTCCTATCACGCTAGCTGCTATGCCCTGTTTTACAAGCTCTACACGCACTCGTTTCTCCTGCCACACGCGCTTGCCCTGCAGAACCCACCAGGCGATCGGAAGCAGAGAGAGGATCAAGTACCAGATAACAGCGTTGACCCTGATCGATGCGGCCAGGCCGATGCAGAAACCGACGAGAATACTGTTCCGAATGAACCGCTGGCTTTGGTCCCACTGTTTGATGAGGACGAGCACAGCCCACAGAATGAACGTCATGGTGACAGCGGCGGGAATATCCTTTGGATTGTTATACATAGCCCCGTAGTAGCGGGGGTAGAGCCACAATGCAAGCGCAGCCAGGAACGCAACCCAGTAGCCACCAAGTTCGTATCCGCACAGCGCTATGGCCACAATGCCAACCAAACCACTCAGTGCTGTGATGAGATGGCGTACCTGCCAGTGGTCTGCAGGGGGAAATGTCTGCTGTACTACGGCGATAAAGGCATCGAAAATCCCTCCATGTTCAGGCATGTAGGCATCAGATGGAAATACCGTCAAGAAACTCGTATCTTTGCCAAGCGTGTGATACCATTCCATTACTGCGTGGCCGTAACGATCTTGTATGGGCTCGTCCCGCGAGATTCCATACGTATCGGCCTGTAGGAAGATGGTGATCAGCCCGGCGAGGAGGAGTCCTCCTAGAAGCATCAGAGGCAGGAATTTGGATAACAACACTTTTTTCATGGTTCCTTACTCCGAAAGATAAAAACAAATAGTAAGGAAAGGCGTATTTTCTGAGTTAGACATAACCATACGGAGCCACCAACGGCTTGCTGGACCGCCCGGCCGCTATTTCAACCCGTGGTGGGTTTCCTTACGCCGCCACCTCCATGCGTAGGTGAACATTTCACGGAAGGCCCGCGCGATCACGGAGAGCCTGGCACCTGTCGCTCGCCCCCCGCGCCGGGGTAAGTGGCATACTCCAAGCTGGATATAGGTATAGCCTGCGCGCGTAAACTTATAGACAATCTCGGTATTGATCATTGCGCCCCGCGTCTCTAATTGCTGCTCGCGGAAAAACTGCCCGCGATAGAGTTTGAAAGCGCAGTCGATATCACGCACGCGCAGTCCAAAGACGAGACGTACCAGCATCTTCCATCCCCAGGCGTTCAGCTTGCGCATCCATGTGTCCTGCCGCTGTACGCGATAGCCCAGCACGGCGTCATACTCATCAATGTAGGGAAAGAAACGCTCAAGATCATGAATGTCAAACTGCCCGTCTGAGTCCATAAAGAGGACCAGGTCTTTGCTACAGGCCTCAAAACCGCTCACCAGGGCCGCTCCATAACCCCGGTTCACTGGGTGGTTCACCAGCTGCACATGCGGATTCGACGCAGCAATCTCCTCAACGATGTTCCGGGTACTATCTTTGCTGCCATCGTTCACGACAATCACTTCGTAGTCTGGCACCCATGTCGAGACGGCATCAACAACTGCGTGAAGCGTTTCGGCGATTGCCACCTCTTCATTGTGTGCCGGCAGAATGATAGAAAGGCTATGCGTGGTAGGCAGTTTGCACTCGTCAACCTTTGACGGTGTTTGTTGGCTATCGCTCAATGTCATATGATTGCTTCCCACTCTATTTTCCTGCTCAGTTGCATAGCCCTCCTTCCGGCTCTCTCACTCGCTCATTCGCGATGTAGTCTAGCAGATATTGCTGGTGGCGACAAGCTCTTCACCATTTGGTACTCTTCCTCGGGAAAGCCTACTTCCTGCCTTGGGGAAGTAAGCTTCCGCCGATGCTCCCACCTGACTGCAGCGGTACTTGTTGACTC
>WNEZ01003630.1_pt1 | contig 16900 bp, 13 predicted proteins | sample 5400521 | NCBI WGS metagenome assembly WNEZ01 (sample SAMN13153339, study PRJNA577476) | soil metagenome | isolation source: 120 cm saprolite under Douglas fir tree site 2 hole 1 replicate 1 | place: USA:California | collected 2015-04-18
CTCATTGAGCTTCTCCCACGATTCGCGGTTACCGTAACGAAGCTCGACCTGCCCGGCTTCCTTCCAGAGTTCGGCGAACGAAGCTGCCGGTTCCGCACCCGTGCGAAAGAAAGTGGCGAGCGCCTGATGGACCAGCTGTCCAAAGACGAGACTGGCCGAATAGCGGCGCGGCCTCAGGTTCTCGATGTAATAGAGCCGGTACTGTTCGGGACAGAGCAGATAGCGGTTGATCCGCGAATGCGAGAGATGAGGGACCCCATTCGGGCGGCCCCTCTCTTCCTTTTCCGCCAAAAGCCGCTCGATCATCGCACCGCGCTCCCGTTGGTTTCCGGCACCCGGATCGGCAGCACCTGCTCGATGTTGACGTACCTGCCATCGGGCGATGGTTTGGTAATGACGCGGCACGGCACCCGCAGAGCCACACCTTCCTCGATCCGCTCCGCCATCCTGGGGAACCCGGCGTTCCGAATTGCTTCGGCAAGCTGGCTCTTGTTTCCGTAGAGCCTGAGGTTCTGGTTCCCCAGCTGAAAGCCAAGGAAAAGCCGTCTGCCCCACTTGCCGTCCGTTCCGCCAATGCTCACCATCTCCGCGAGCGCCGCGCCGTTTGCTCCATTGTCATGGGTTGCTTCGGGCCTACTTCCATTGCCGTTCTTCGCACCGTCGAGAAATCCCTTCACGATTGCAGTTTGAAGCGCCAGCAATCGCGCCGCGCGTTCCGCGACTTCGGTTGGTCCCATGCCGTCGACCTCGGCCGTGAACTCGACCGAGAGCGAATCGATGCGACCGTCGGGGCTCACGCTGCGCTTGAGTAGCATCACCGCTGGACCGGCTTGCCGTCCTTGGTCGGGCGCGACACGTCCCTCGTTCTGGATCGCGAGCCGCTCCTCGGTCGCATAGCGATCCTCCTCGCCCACGCCATTTTGTGAGCCGAACGAATTGAGCACCGCCGCAATATGCGGGCAGTACTCCCCCGTCTGTCCGTGTTGGGACTCCAGGCAGCTGCAGGTCGGATTCGCAAGCCCGCCGGAGACCATGTAAGAGACGCTCGGATTGGCGGGCGAGTAGACGCGGAATCCGTCCGCGGTCCGAACCATGACCAGGGGATTTTGGCCGGCGCCGCCGTTCGTTCTGTGAGCCGATGCTGCTTCCATCTCCGTCTTCTCCTTTCGCTTTGAGACTTTGGTTCCGAAAAGGAACTGCTCTCAGCGTAAGGCGGAGAGGAAAACTCAAAAGACTGCGGAAATAGACCAGAGCGGCAGGAAGTGCCGTCTCCGCAAAGGCTCTCCGGGCTGCAAACATTGGCGCATGAACAACGATGATTCGGTTTCGATGCTCGCGGAGACCAACTGGCGCAACAACCGCAAGCGCTTCGGCATCCGACAGGCCGACCGGCGCCATCACATGTACGTGATCGGGAAGACCGGCACGGGCAAGTCAACGCTACTCGCCACTCTGCTCCGGCAGGACATCGAGCAGGGGCGCGGCGTGGTCGAACGCGCGCTCGAATGGGTTCCGGAAGGGCGTCGCGACGATCTCGTTTATTTCGACGTGCCGAATGTCACGCAGCCGCTCGGCTTCAATCCGCTGGAACGCGTGCCGCCCTTGAAGCGTCCGCTCGCGGCCTCGGGGCTCCTCGACGTGTTCAAAAAGATCTGGGCCGACTCCTGGGGCCCACGCTTGGAGTATATTCTGCGCAACGCGTTGCTCGCGCTGCTCGACCAGCCCGAAGCGACGCTCGCCGACGTACTGCGGCTCCTCGATGACGCCCCGTATCGGAGAAACGCCGCGATGCGCTGCTGGAATCCGCAGGTGCGGGACTTCTGGCTCAAAGAGTTCGAGAACTATCCGAAAACCTTCCGGCTTGAAGCAATCGCACCGATTCAGAACAAGGTCGGAGCGTTCGTGACGGACCCGGTGCTGCGCGCGATTCTGCTCCAGCCGAAGAGTAGCTTCGATCTGCGCACGGTGATGGATGAAGGAAAAATTCTGCTGGTCAATCTCGCCAAAGGCCGCATCGGCGAGGATACGGCGGCCCTTCTCGGCGCACTCCTCGTCTCACGCATCGGGCTCGCCGGCCTCAGCCGGACTGACATTCCCGAAGAGAAGCGGCGCGACTTCCACGTTTACCTCGACGAGTTCCAAAACTTCACGACATTGGGCCTTGCGACGATGCTCTCGGAGCTGCGCAAGTACCGGGTGAACCTCGTGCTGGCGCATCAGTATCTCTCGCAGCTGGATGAGGAGGTCCGCGATGCGATCTTGGGCAACGCGGGCACCATCATCTCTTTTCGGCTCGGCGTGACGGACGCGGAGATCCTGGCGAAGGAGTTCTACCCAGAGTTCTCGGTCGAGGACCTGATCAACCTGCCGAACTACAACATCTACCTGAAGCTGATGATCGACGGGGCGGTGTCGAAGCCGTTCAGCGCGGAGACGGTAGCGCTCGACTGAGATCGGCGCCGCTATCGGTCGCTCCAACTGGGCTCCGCGTTCGTAGAACCGGAGTTCGTCGCCCAGTTCCGTGAACATAATGAACGTTGTGAACTTTATTACGAGATTTGATGACTCTCGCGTTTCGCTTTTAGAAGCAAGAACGACGGTCTGATTTTATCGTCAGGTTGGTCATGCGAACGTTCACAACATTCACAGTGTTCACAAAGCGCTTTCGAGTAGCCCCACAGGGAATTCGGTGATCGGTACCACGGGCGAAGTCATTACCCAGCGTGCTGAGCCATCCACCAAGTCAGGTAGAAGTCTGAAATGACCCCCAATTGCCGATCAAAGCGCCCACTGTCGACAACGTCCTTTACAGTCTCAAGAACCCGAGCCATGTTTACGTTGTCGATGGCAGTAACTTGTGCCAGTTGACGCCATTGCAGGGTCGCGGGCGCCCCCGCGATAACTGCGAGGCGATTCAATAGTTGGCTGAATTGGCGCACTCCTGCCGCGCCAAAAACATCAAGCTGGCTCGCAAAGAAATGCCGCAACAGCGCTGCGTCAATCCATCCCTCGATAGTGCCGATCGCCTGTGGCAGGTTAAGATACAGTCGCATCGGGTCGGTTCTTGTGAACTCCGCAACTGAGAACAGCGACATGCTGGCTAAGACCTCAATGGCGTCGGGATTCTGAATCACGGTCGCCAGATCAGAGGGCGGACGCTCCGGTGCCGGTGATTCTCAGTCAGTACGAAATGCCACAGCGTCCCCGCGAAGGTTCCCACAGTAATCACCGCAAGAATGTGGAGGTATGTGGATGGATAGATGTTAAACGTCCGGTAGCGTTTGAGCACAAATACAAAGGCACCCGCAACCGCACCAGCAAGACCCGCTCCGGCCGTGAAAGCTACTGGCAGTTTGCTGGAATCCAGGGGTTCGCCCAGATAGGCGCCATACTTCTTGGCCACTACCAGCTTCGCCAGCACAACTACCAGTGCACCGGCGCCGAGAGCGAAAACGACGAGCTCCCACGGGTTGTAGTATTCCCTGAAACGGGCCCGGACATAAGTCCGGAACTCGTTCAAGCCGTCCTGCGCTGGCGGATTTATCGGCGCTCCGTGCCCAGGGGGTGCGCCCGCCTGAGGTGGATTCGCGGGCGGGACATTTGTGGGCGCATCGACGTAAAGAGAATACGTCCCCGTTATTTTTGCCGACTCCTCAATTTCATACAATCGCGTAACGACGTTGAAAATGGAATAGAGCAGGGCTGTACCGGGAAAGAACGAGGCCAAAAGCCAGATCAATGTGTCGGTGCTGACAATGCCGGGAACATTGAATCCAAAACAAATAGGTCGAGCAGTCGCGGCCGGCGGTGGCCCACCTGGCACCGATGTGGAGGCGGGCGATACTGTGACACTCGGTGAAGGCGGGGCAGTCTCGCCTGTGGCAGCTGTAGGGGTTGGCGAGACCGTAGCAACTGGTGATGGTCCAGTAGTGCTTGCTGGCGCAGCAGTAGAGACGGGTGAGGCCGAAGCGGCGGGCAATGGTGTCTCGGCGCCATTGTCCTTCGATGGCATCGCTCCTGCCAGGGCGGCCTTCTGTGGTGCGCAGGAAACTCGGCCGATGCACAGGAACAGCAGAAACCACGCTACGACCATGACTCCGTCCGCCAAGTAGGCCTCGATGTGAGGATACGCGCGTAAGGTCTGCAACGGTTTCATATGGCGCTCCACCGAGTTGGCGTCAGTTGGGACCTGAACTCGTCCCGCGCATGATTCGCAACTCGTCCGGGCGATTAATTCTTCGCCCAACGTTTTCTGCTTCCCCGTTGGGTCACATCACTTCTTCAGAAGGGCTTCCGCTAAGTCGGCCGCCTTTGCAGCCAATTCGATGGCCTTCGCGACGTCGGCGATCTGTCAGTCCGCCGTGCCGATGAAATCGATCGCGCTCTTAAGGCTGCAACCGCCGGGTTTGGTATTGGGAACTTCGTGCGTCCAGCTTTTTTTTGGATCGCCACCATGGCATCCGTCGAGAGAAGATCCTGGAGTTTCATTAAGCGTCCAGCTATCTTCGCCGCTGTGATGGGCGGCGAGATTGTTGACGCGCGATGCCAAGCCACTCAGCTGCGCCGCCAGGTCATGGTCATTCATTTGTTGGCCCTCCGAATAGCTTCACTTCAGAGCGCGATAGAAGGGGTTTACTGCCAAAGGGAGGGCACGACGTGATCAACCAGGAACAATATTTTGCGTATGCGCTCACGGCGATTCAGAGATAGGCATGCTCTGACCCGCGGTCGCAACGCGTTAGCCCCGCTTCGTTCACCCACAATAACTCTTCTCGTGAGGCGCGAGAAACCTGAACACGCCTTTTGCTATGGATCGTTTTCGCCGATGACGTTCCATTCCGTAACGAGGATCCAGTTTGTGGCGTCCTCTTGGATCGTGCTTCGTATGGCGCCCGCTTTAATTCTGAGATCTCTGTCAGTCTCCACCTGCTGTTTGGATACGGTCGTCTTCGGAAAGAGTTCTTTCGTCGTCGTAGTAGCAGACATCCTGGTTCCTCCAGATTGTCGCGTCGTTTTTACCGACACCTGTCTATTTTTCAACAGAATCGAGGCTACCTTGCCACTCTCTCAGTGATTGGCTGTCGCGCGAGTCCATAGCAGCCCACCGCAACAAAAACTGTTTAGCGGGCTTCCCGTCCGACAGCCTGCTTTTGTTCGGGTCCCACGCTTGAATCGCCGCCTGGATGTCCTTGTTGCGCTCGGCAATGTGTGGTTCCATTGCCTTGGCAACTTTCAGCGCTTGTTCAGGGGTGAGCTTTTTGATTCGATCGACGTTATCGCTGGCCCTTGGTTCGTTCGCGACAAATTCCTGATCACGCTTGATCTCTATTTCCGCTGCGGTCGATTTTGAGCCAGCTTCGTCTATAATTCCTGATATCGCCCCTGGTATCGTTCCAGCCAAGTAATAGCTGTTCAAATCCAAGAGTGCCTGACTCAAAGGATAGTGCGCAATATCCAGTTGCTGACCGGTGCGTATCGTTGCGAGAACGGCCTTACGTTCGGCTTGCATCTGCGCCAACAGCGCCGGCATGGTTTTTTCGTAGAAAACGTTCTTGTCGATGGACGTCCTGGCGCCGGTAATACCTCCCGAAATCGCCGCTAAGACAGACTTCGTGCCCGCGCTCGGCAGAACAGTGCCTGCGCCGCTCAAGCCAAGCACAGCGAAGTCGCTCCCTACATTCAGTAAAATTCCCTGTTCCGCCAAGGATTGAACGAACTCATCGAAATGTATGTCCATCGCTAACAATTGGCCGTTTATTGCATCATCCCTGAAGGCCCTCTTATCGGGACTCTTTGAGTACTGATCAAGAATCTCTGGTGCATAGTACTGATCGAGTTGCTGTAGTCGTTTTGCGGTATTGCCTGAGCGGGTCGGATTTCCATTCACGGCTGCGCAACTCGGGACAAGCTCCACAAGAAGCACGGCCAATGAGATCCGTAATATTGTGCGAGTGGCAGATCTCAATCTTGAGGAAGCTCCCTAACCCTGTCGATTACCGCCTCAAAGGGCGGCGGGGGAATAGCCCCACCGCCTCTGGTCAATTGCTATCGTTGACTCACCTCGCCATGATCCGGCACTTCATGGCTTGCGAGAGATTCTCCGGAATCACCCCTTCGCGGGGCGGTTACTCTTTAGCCAATGGTCTCTCACCCGATTGCGCCTCTCCCGGCGACTCCCGCGTGGCGCGATTACCTTGTGGCCGTACGGACCCTCTTCAGCGTTGAGCTGGTGCCATCCAGAGCCACTCTTTACGTCGAAAACACCGATGTAGCCGCCCGACAAAAGTTTGAAAGGCGCGTTGATCTTATTGTCGTGGTCGAACTGGGTGCTGCCCTGTTTTCGGAACGACTCGAACCAGGCCGGATAAACGAAGTCGGAAACCAACGTGCCGTTGATCTGATATCCGAACTGATCCGCCTCACAAGCGTCGCAGACCTCGTATGCGTAAAGCTCGCCGGACCTCGCGTTTTTCTGGATGAATACCGTGAGGTTGATTTCCGGATCGCCGAGCATCTCGAGAAGCTCGTGGCTTGCCGTCACCGTCCAGATGTAGCCGTACTGTTTGTCCGTGCCGGCGAAGACCTTCCCCAAAGGAAGCCCTTCGCTCGTCACGTCGTGGTATCCTAACGCTCCCGCCTGATCCGAATTGTCCAGGATCGCCAACCACCAGGAGCCCGCAGGTGGTTGGTGGCCCTTGGGAACGAACGTGAGATCCGCGTCGACGCCCCAAGGCGGATAAAAGTCCCGGTGGACTTGCGTCTGAAGTGCGGGCACTGCTGCCTGCACCTCGGCGTCGGTCAGAACGCTACTCGCATTGATAACTGCTACCTTTATCTCAGCCATTGTTAACCCTCCCTTGAGCGACTGTTTTTACAGAAGCGAATTTAAGGACCTAAAGAAAAGCGTTCGTGCGCTGAAGATGCAACAGCAAGAGTAGCGCCAACCGAAAAAGCGCGATTTTACCTTAGATAAAAATACAAGATGTCAAGGCCGGTTAGCAGTTGGTCTTCAACTGCAAAGGCCATTTAGCAGACGGCTGGGCACAAACCTGCCCGGCCAGGCATCTGTCTAAAGCTGATGATCGACGGGCGTGTGTCGAAGCCGTTCAGCGCGGAGACGATCCCGTTGCGGAAAGGCGTGTAGTGGCGCTCATGAACTCTGGGTGAACATCGTGAACGTTGTGAATATTGCTCGAGAAGTCCAGTGAGTTCTGTCCCTGATTTCCCGAGGCAAGAAAGATGCGGGCTTTCGGAGTTCCGGTCTCGTGGGAACGTTTACAATGTTCACGATATTCCTCCTCTCTTTGAAAATTCGAGGCCATTGGGTTGGCCCGAGTCTGCCGTACGGTGATTTCGCGATCTGCCGCGCGGCCACCGGTTCAAGGTTCCGATCTCGCTTTCTCTATCGCTATGGCAACGGCCTTGACGTACTCGTTTGACACGCCGAACGACGATTGAAGATTTTGGTTCCATCCGATCACTTTTACACCGTGAGAGCTACGTCCAACGAAAAGCTTCAAGGCAATCTTTCCGGGAATGACCCTCTCGAGTAGGTCGCAACCGAGCTTTTTACTGTACGCCTCCGCGATGCCACTCCCATTCAAGAGGAGAAGCCGAATATGTTCGTGCGAAAGCTGCTGGCGGAGAAATGGCAGATCGGCATCGATTAGGCTTTTCTTCTGAGCACTCCGCAGGTTGCTCCATGTCGGATCGGTGGCCCATTGTACAAAATCTAGATGGCAAGCCATGCCGTTGTAGTAGGACGCCCCCAATGAGAGCAAAATCTTCTCCAGACGGTTGAACCATCTTCGGTTCGGGCATCGCTGGAAGTAGCTGTTACAGCCTTCAAAGACGCTACGAACAGCATCGGGGGACGCCGACGAAAGGTCGCTTTTTCCGAGTGATGCTAGTGTTTCTAATCGCCGCTTTCCCCCTGTTAATTCGTTCGCGTTGCGGTCAAGGAATTCAACCTTGCTAGGGTTCCATCCGAGTGTGGCCACCTTTGCCCTTCGCACGTTCCCGAATGCGACCACCGGCGTTGACCCTGGCACGACCGGCAAGCCATCAGGCGGGTGCTGCCTAATGCGAGTTTCGATATATTCGGGTACCCGCAAATCCAGCCTCCACTGCGCTTGTTATCCCGACCTCCATTTGGTCCAATAGCGTACACTCAGCTTGCGGTTTGCGCACATAAACGTAGGTCCTTAACGGGCAACGCTCTGACTCGGCCTGCGCGCATCGCCGCGCGGCATGACCGTGGCTATGGTCTCTAATCCGCCAACTCCTGAACGGCTACCTGAACCAGGGACTGCGTGCTTGCGAATAGGGGCAGATCAGCAGAGCGCAAACAAAATGAGCCAGATGCGGTCGCTCAGTGTAGGGTCTCCATCGCGAAGCGCTGCAGAATTTTAGAGCTTGGGTGGTTAGCCAACGACACCAGCTTGTTTACAAGTGCAACCGGAACGAGCGCGTTATCATACATGTCGCACCTGAGCTTCTCGACGTTCGAAAGGATCACGTTCAAGTTCCGTAGATCACCAGGCTTTGGATCTGTCACTATCTCGCCTGTCGGAACCGTTACGACATGAAGACCTCCGGCGGGCGTTTTGAAGATAAGCTTGTTTCCGTAGTATGTTGTTCCACCGTACGGATTCGCGGGGTCCGCCGTGCCAGGCACAATGTATTTGTAGATGTAATCGTTGCTTAGAAGCAGAACCGTTCCATCTTTCAGACTCGTCGCGATTTCTGCAGCGTGCTCTACAAACGCTCCACTCTTCTCTAGGCCAACCAGAAACAAGTTCTCCTTCTTCAATAACCATGCAACTAGTGCACGCATGGGCTTGTGCATGTTCGCCGTCTGACCAAAGAACCCCAGCGGCCCGTCTTTGACAAATAGTATCTGGCCTAATAAACCCGGCTTTTGCTTCAAGATGATACGGACAAGATGGACGAGGATGATCTGTTCGATGGTTGTCATCAGGTAACCTAGGATTCCCCCGGCCCCCAATTCCTCGTCAATGGCTTCATGTAGCCGAAACACGTCAGTCAAATACACGGCTCCCTTACAATGCGGACAGGACCATGTATAATCTCTAGACATATCTGCCCTGAGCAGAACGACCCTGCTCTGATCACAGATTGGGCACCGCGCTAGTGTCCACTCTGATAGTGTCACATTGTAATGCTCGAAAACGAACCAATCGAGCGACTCCAGTAATCCGCCCTCCTCAACGGTTTGAGAGAAGAATTCGTATAGAGTCTTCCGTACAGAAAGCTTAACGCCGGGTTCCCCTTTTAGTGTAATATTCTTAATCGGCAACGTAAGCTTGAGACGCTCAATTTGCTTTAGCTTGCTAATATCTTCGGGATCTATAAATGCCACATCTTCGAGCTTTTCCAGGTCTTCCATCGCAAAAAATAAGGCCCCAAACTGAAAGAATGCGATGGTTGCAGACGGGAACTCAAGTTGTACTGGGACCTCACTGTATCCTCCGTCAATCGCGATGATGTGAGTGATGGGTTGCGGGCTGACGGGTGAGTACATAATTAATTGGTCGGATGGGAAGGACACGTCGCTCGCCTTCTTCGGCAGGTTACACTTGTCCAAGAATCTAACGACTGCTGGATCCTTAATAATATTTGAATGTGCCGACTTACTGGCCCATTCGTCCGGTCGCCTTGAGTTGCGATTCATGTAGCCCATACAGCGAACCTCACCCTCTACTTCACCGCTGTTATGAACCTATCAATTTGAACGGGCACTACGAATGGGTTGGAGTAGGTCTTCATACGAACATATCCCCTGTCGAGACCGGCACTAAAACGCAGCAAGCTAGTCGTGAAGTCACCAAAGTCGTAGTACTTGCGCAATTCCCTTATTTCGTCGTCGTTGTTAAGATGTGCAATGAACCAATTCTGAGTATTTTTTAGGATGTTCGAGCTGATCGAGCTAACCTCCTGAGTCGCATAGGTCAGGCCAAGGTTGAGCTTGGCTCCTTCTTTCGCGATGCGATTATAGATTTGGCTAAGGTCCGGATCCTCCCTCTTCGGAAATAGATTGTGCGCCTCTTCAAAATAGAATTGGATAACATTGGTCGGCGTGTTCGTGACGAAGCGCTGCATAGCTGAGTTAAAGATGCTTCGGCATATCTTCTCGGAATACAATTTCTGTATCTCAGGGTCACCTTCAGACAAATCGACAATGATTATTTTTCCCGCGCGAAGACTCTGAATGATTTCTTCCTCAAAGGGCTTATCTACGGTGTCGGTGTGCAGTTCAATCAGTTCGCGCAGCTTCAGAAACCCGCTCACATTCGCGTTGCCGCCAGGAGTCCTCTTTCGTGTAAGGAATACCAATATTGCCTTGAGGTCCTCATCTGCCCATTCGTGTCCATGCTTCTGTTTGTACGTTGAGAAATATTGATCGTTGTAATTGTCCCATACTGCTGTCCACCAATCAGATGCCTCTTCCAACGTCACACCACTCCTCGGGTCGAGGCTACCGTTCCTCACCATAGCGTTCACTTCTTTGCTTCCCTGGAACTTCAGCTTTAAAGTTTTCGGAGGCTTGAAGCCAGCTCTATGAAGACAGCACATATATGCCGCCCTCTTGCGATCATAACGTGTCGCAACCGACGGGTCGGTCGCGTAATCCTCGGGCTTGGACATGTCTATCGCCGTAAAGCTAGAAATGTAGTCGCCCGGGACCTGAGCGAGCCGCGACTGTATTAGCCCGAAGCCGGACTCGACCGACTCGTAAGAGTTCACCTTCATCACCTTGAAGTCGGGCTTCTGAATGACGCTATAACGAATTGTGTGGCTCTTGTACAACTCGAAGATTGCCGTACCTTCATCTTGCAAATTGGGATTAGCATATTCGCCATTAACGTCGAAGATTATCTGTCCGACGGGGTATCGTGGGAATCCGTCCTTGGTGAAGGTTTCGGCATCCGGCTTCGTACCATTACCCTCTAACTTACTGGAAGCCTTGGCACTCATCAGGACGGTGGCTTGAATAATCTTTTTTACTGTGTTGGATTTGCCGGTCCGCGTCATACCGAACAGTGCTGACCGTTTGCCCAGAAAATCAGATGGGCGTACGTAAACCGGGACACGATCTTCTTCCAGCTGGAACCGAGTGCTTGAACTATAGCGGACACATCCAATCCTGATGTCCTTCGGCGACCCGGTGTTATCCCCCTCCCGAAAATTTACGATCATTTCCAGTACTTCCGGATTCGGTTTGACAACACTGTAGTTATGCGCGCTGTAGAAGTTCTCTACATCAGCACCGAAGCACGTGCGCTCTCTGTCGTCGTGGTAAAAGCTCCCGAGCACTCGGCACTCAAGGCCAGAAAAACTAAATTCGTAACGGGTAAATGTGTCCAGCTGGCTCGACGCACCATTGGTCTTCAGATTGTCCTTGTAATATTCGACCATGGAGCTGATTACGTCGGCGTCAGTTGGTAGCTTCGTGGGGCCGAGGACACGAAGCAGCAACGCTTCCTCAACATTCGCTTCGTTCTCGTAATAGGCGAGAAGAAAAGATCCTTGCGGAATACCTTTTGCCTTTTGCTTCCATGCGTCGGCAATTAGGATATAGGAGCGTTCATAGTCCAGATAAAATGGACGACCGACAAACATACCGGTCAACACTTCGTGAGACTTCGTGTCTCTTTTGAAGACATCAACCTTCGACAGTTTAGCTATGGCATCGCTAAATCCTATCCCCATTTGCTCACGCCTCCCGCCAATGTGCCGTTGTTGAATTGGCCAAAACGTATCTTAGATTGATTGGAGTAGTTATTATCTGCTTCGATGGATACCCAGCGTCTCTGGAGCTGTTCGGCGACGAAGCCCGTGGTATTGCTGCCAGCGAAAGGGTCAAGCACGAGGTCAGCCTGGTCGGTAAGGAACTGGATGAAAAACGCCGCCATCTGCAACGGCATGCGAGCTGGATGAGGAATAACGCCACCAGCCCGGCAGGAGGTGAGAAATGCATCGTTAGAATTTGTGTTAGATATGCTCAGTACGTTAGGAAGGCGGAGCTCACGTCCAGGATCGACTTGTTCGATTTCGATGAAGTTTGGCATTATGCTGCCCCCGTTGTTCGTCAGAAAGCTAGTCTGGCCGATGTTGTGTTCCGAGGGACGCCTGCCGGAATTGTACGAACCACGCTTCAGTAAAACCTTCATAGATTTACTGTAGGGTCTTAGGACTTTGTTGTTGTTTGCTTTTGGTGAATCCGTTTTCGCCATCCACCAAATGCGCGTATAGCTGTCCGTCATCCGGATTCGTTCAACGGTTACCCATTGTGCGGGAGACGGAAGGCGTGATGGGTTGTAACACACGAACTCCTGGCATAACCGAAGACCCGCAATAGGATGCTGGACGAATTCCATCAGCGACTGAATCGGCAAAAGTGATTGTACTGGCCGACCCGGCTGCCACGCATTTCCGATCTCGATGACAATCGATCCGCTATCTGTCAGCAGCTCTGAAAAAATTGGCGCGAAGGCCGTCAGCCATTGTTTGTATTTCTTTCCATATAGGTTGCCGTAACTCTTCTTGTTGTTAAGGGGGAACGGCGGCGAAGTGAGGACCAGCTGTACCTTCCCCCTAAGGCGTTGACCGATCCTCGATTCCAGGAATTCTTCAGCTTTACACTGATAAAATCTACCGAATCGTGTTTTCTGGAGGCTGCGGATCACGTGCTTGGACCTTTCATTCAGGCTGGTAGGAATGCGCGTGGTGATGTCGTCGCGCAGAGAGACGGAGATTTGCGCGTTTTGGGAGTGGGCAGATGGAAAGATTCTTCTCGTCGTGTTTCGGTGAAACAGCTTAGTTTAGGACGAAATCTCCAAGCGCGATGACAGAGTTTCGCATGCTTTAACGGACCTTGGCCGTCATGTCTGTTCGATACCCAAAGAAAGCGATGGTTCGTTACACAAGCACAAAACTAGACAGAGTGTTTCACAACATCAGTGGGCAAGGCAAGGTGGGTTCTTGAATCTTTCAACAGAAAACAAGACCGCAAAGTATTCTATTTCCAATCCGGTCAGCTGGACGAAAATTTGCATCATGAAAAAATTGAATCGATCCAACTGATTCAACTCTCGCACCGACAGACGCCGCGCTAAGGCCGTCCGTCTTGCGGTATCGGTCCATCGTAACACTTCCCGAAATAGGGCGGCCTAACCGAGAAAAAGCACTTGGCTCGACTTAACCGCCACGTTTTCATCTCCTTCACCGTCTTCGGCTGGTGCTTGCTGAAGGTGCAGCTGTTCGGCGGTTCAAGAACGAATGCCTCGATCTTAGCTGCGCCGGCACCACGATGGGCTCCACACGCCTGGGTTGCATCCCGTATACCCAAAGCGGGCTCGAACCCGCGGCTTCCCACGATCGGCTCGGTTGGTTGCGGTCTTTCCCTTTGACCGTTGGCCGTAACTTTTTGTAGTCTCGGGTCACTAACCTTTCCCCGGGAGGTGTGCTCATGGCGTGCGCCTCGATCACCGATGTCATGTCATATTGGCATCAATTGTTCGAAGGGCTTCAGGCATCGCCCGTCGCTTTCTATGAAAGCGTGGAGCGCGCCTTGGAGCCGCGCCAGATACCGGAGGCGCGCAGGGAGCGGATTGATTGGCGCGAGGCGGGTTCGTTCTCTGCACGCCGCGAATATCTCCGGGTTACGCGGGCCCGACACGTCGTCGACATCTGCGGCGCCCCTTTCGGGAACGGATTTTTCGTTTCCTGGTGGCTGGCGAGAGTCCGAGCTTCGGCCCTCGTCCCCAGCATCCTGGCACTCGTCGTCATGGGAATCACCGCGTCCGCCGCCAGCGTAATCGGCTTCCCGTTCGGAGCGATCGGCGCCTGGTTCGTCGCCTTTCTCGTTCTCGGCCTCCTCATGAGCCAAGGCGAACAGACGTGGCACGCCCATCTCTTGGCGATTCCCATTCTGGGTTGGCTCTGGGGAAAGATCTTCCTCCCAGAAACGTACTACCGGATTGACACCGCTCTTATGTTTCAGGAAGCGGTCCACAGAGCGGTGATGGATGTAATTGACCAGATGAGCAAGGCGCAAGGGCTCCGCATCCTTTCGGTGCTTGAGCGGAAGCCCATTCTCCGCGAACTCTCTGGACGGTGAGGTGAGTCCGTGAGCGACGCCGGCGCCCGCGCTGAGTTCAAAGGACCCGCGTCCACTCTTGCGGAGCAACTCACAGAAGACTTCTACGCCTGGGAAAAGAGAGGTCGGGGCTGGGACGTCTGGCCCTATCCGGTTGCGCTTGAACCACCATTCCGTCCTTTTCTGGGCCATTTCGTGAATCCGCAGCCGGTCTTCGATGACGCGCGAAAACCCACTTTCTTAGGGGCGCTCGTCGACAGCGTACGCGAACGCTTCACGGGAAAGCGCGCTGACGCAGAGTTGCTAGCGCCATTGCCTGACGCGATTTCGGAGCCTGAGCCCGAACTCTTTTGGGATGAGACGGGACTAGTCGAAATACGCGTCTCTTTGCCTCCCCAAGTTAAAGTCACCTCGCAAATCGCCGGGCAGTTTCTTTTGAGCCTCAGCTATTGCGCCCATCCGCTGAGTTTTGAGGTCGTGGGCCTGCCGCACGCGATCATTGTTCAGATCGCTTGCCGCGAGTCGGACGCGGGTCATGTTAAGAGGCAACTGCGGGCCCACTTCCCCGATGCGAGTCTCGATACGACTGAGGATTTCCTGAGGAAACGATGGCGCACGAATCTGCAAAGGCTCATCGTCGACTTCGGTCTCTCCCAGGAGTTTATGCGCCCCTTGAGGGCGTTCCCGAATTTCGATCCGGATTTCCTGATCGGAATCACGGGCGCCCTGGCAGATATCGCCGACGGTGAACTCGCTCTGCTCCAAGTACTCTTTGCCGCAACGCGGTCGCCATGGTCAGACAATATCTTGCGCGCGGTGACCGATTGGGAAGGGCACCCATTCTTCGCGGACGCGCCGGAGATGGTGTCCTTGGCGCGGGAGAAGGTGGAGCATCCGCTCTTCGCCGCTTTGGTGAGAGTCGCGGCCGAAAGCCCGGATCCCTTCCGTGCGCGAGAACTCGTGCGCGCGATTGGCGCAGCGCTCACCCCGCTCGCGAGTCCCGGCAGCAACGAACTCATCCCCCTTACTAATCACGAGTACGATTACGAGTTGCATGAAGAGGACCTGCTCCTCAGGCGAACCCACCGGAGCGGGATGATTTTGAACGGGGCGGAACTGGTCTCCCTGGTCCATCCACCCTCCGCCTCGGTACGCGCGGAAAGGCTTGCACGAGAGAGCAGGAAGACCAAAGCCGCGCCGCCTATTGCGCAGGGCCACGCACTGGTCCTCGGCGAGAACATCCATCAGGGAAAAACGATGCGCGTGAGCGTGAGCGCCGAGCAGCGGCTCCGCCACACGCACATCGTGGGCGCCACCGGCACGGGCAAATCCACTCTGCTTTTGAACCTCATCGCACAGGACATCGCTCAGGGAAATGGCGTGGGAGTGATCGATCCGCATGGAGATTTGGTCGAAGAGATCCTAGGACGCGTACCCGAACGACGATGGGATGACGTGGTGCTCTTCGATCCGGCGGATGCAGAGTACCCGGTCGGATTCAACATCCTGTCCGCGAATTCCGATGTTGAAAGGACGATCCTCACTTCGGACCTCGGAATGGTGTTCAGGCGCTTTGCGACTTCGTGGGGCGATCAGATGACCTCGCTTCTCGGGAACGCTATCTCCGCCTTCCTCGAAAGCGACAAGGGCGGCACACTCCTTGACCTCCGGCGGTTTCTGATCGAACGGGAATATCGCACGCACGTGCTAGAAACGGTCAAGGACCCGCATGTCCGCTACTGGTGGGAAAAGGAGTTCGCCCTCCTCAGGGGATCCCCGCAGGCCTCCATCCTTACCCGCCTCGATACCTTCCTTCGGCCCAAGCTTGTGCGGAACATCGTCGCGCAGAAGGATGTCCGACTTCGGTTCGATGAAACCTTGAACACGGGCAAGATTCTGCTCGTGAAGCTCGCCCAAGGGCTGATCGGGGAAGAGAACGCCCATCTTCTAGGTGCGTTTCTCGTGTCCAAGCTTCACCAGGTGGTGATGGCGCGGCAGGAAGTTCCGGCCGCAGAACGGAAAGACTTCTTCCTCTACATCGACGAGTTTCAGAATTTCATCACGCCGTCTCTCGCTTCCATTCTCTCCGGCGCCAGAAAATACCGGCTGGGGCTCATTCTCGCGCACCAGGATCTGCGCCAGCTGTGGAGCCGCGATACCGACGTGGCAAGCGCCGTCATCGCCAATCCATCGACCCGTATTTGCTTTCGCCTGGGTGATTTTGACGCGCAGAAGCTCAAAGGCGGGTTCGCCTCGTTCGATCCTCAGGACCAACCTCAGGACTCTTCCGCTTCCTGCGATTGATGAGCTACAGGCCGCACGCACTCGCGAGCACCTCATCGCGCTTTCAAGAGAAAAGTACGCGACCCCGAGGGCCGATGTGGAGGCGCAGCAGGTGCCCGAAACACCCGCGGTTCACGTGCCCGCTGCACCTGTCCTCGAACAGCCGAGCAGAGGGTCCCGCCCCGACGCAGTTATGGCCGTCTCGTTGGAGACCCACGTCGCAACTAGGGACAAGGCAACGCCCCGTGCCCCTGAGCCAGCCCTGGGCCGGGGCGGGGCGCAGCACAAGTACCTTCAGCAGCTCGTGAAGAAGTTCGCCGAGGATAAGGGCTGGCGAGTCACGATCGAGCAGCCCGTGCTCAAAGGGCTCGGCAGTGTTGATGTCGCTCTTGAGAAAGACAGCGTTTCGATTGCTTGCGAGATTTCCGTGGCCTCGACCGTCGAACAGGAACTCGGAAACGTCCAGAAATGCCTCGCCGCCGGTTTTGGCCACGT
>WNEZ01003348.1_pt1 | contig 16898 bp, 14 predicted proteins | sample 5400521 | NCBI WGS metagenome assembly WNEZ01 (sample SAMN13153339, study PRJNA577476) | soil metagenome | isolation source: 120 cm saprolite under Douglas fir tree site 2 hole 1 replicate 1 | place: USA:California | collected 2015-04-18
TTCGACGATATCGCGGTCGTCTTCAATGATAAGGATTCGTTTCATGCAGGTGGCACGTTCCGCCCGCCGGCTTGTTCGAAGTGTACCGTAGGCCCGCGAAATGCGGAAGGTATTGGAGCGCCTGGGGTCACCTGAGCCTTCGGGTAGCACAGTCAATGAAGGAAGTGTACAAGCGGCGGATGACGCGCAGATGAAGCGGAGGTGAATGGAATGTTAAAGGGTTTGTGCGACCCATTCGGTATGACAGGTGGTGGAGCACCTGTTGCGCAGGGCGGAGTCCGCGCAGCCCTGCGGCTTTTCATCGCCACAGCACCGTTCTCACGCAGTGGGACTCGTGGTGAAGGCCAGGCTCAACAGCGTTTTTTGCTCGAGCTCGTGGGCTTTCGCCGAACCCGTCGCCGGGCTGGCGCTCGGAGAGCGCTTAATGGAGCGCATCTTCAGACCTTTGCTTTGCACCAATTGGCCGATGCGCGGCACAACGAAGAAGTGCGCGCCCATGTTTTTCGGCTCTTCCTGGATCCACACGACTTCGCGGGCGTTGGGATGCTCGTCGATCGCAGCGGAGATTTCCGGGCGCAGTAACGGGTAAAGTTGATCCAGGAAAATAATCCCGGTGCTGGTGTCTTTGCGGCGGCGTCGCTCGGCGCGAAGCTCGTGGCCGAGCTTGCCGCTGACGATGAGGATGCGCTTGGCGTCTTGCACTTCGCGGTCGGGAACGACGGGAAGAAAGCGCGGCTGCGTGAACTCATCAATGCTGGAGGAAGCGTCGGGATGGCGCAGCATGCTTTTAGGAGTGAAAACGATGAGTGGTTTGCGCCACGGGCGACGGACCTGGCGGCGCAGCAGATGAAAATATTGCGCAGCGGTGGAAGGCTGGCAAATTTGCATATTTTCTTCGCCCGCGAGCTGCATAAAGCGCTCGATGCGCGCGCTGGAATGCTCCGGCCCCTGGCCTTCGTAGCCGTGCGGTAGCAGCATGACCACGCCGGAGGGCAAATCCCATTTGTCCTCGCCGGCGCTGATGAACTGATCGATGATGACCTGCGCGCCGTTGGCGAAATCTCCGAATTGCGCTTCCCATAAGACCAAGGCTTCGGGGTAATCGCGGCTGAAGCCATATTCGAAGCCGAGGCAGCCGGCTTCGGAGAGCGAAGAATTGTGAATTTCACAAAGGGGCTGATCGGGCGCAAGATTTGCGAGCGAGCAATATTCCTGTTCGGTTTCCGTGTCAACCAGCACCGCATGACGCTGGTTGAAGGTGCCGCGCTCGGTATCCTGCCCTGTAAGACGAACGGGATTTCCCTCCAGCAACACCGAACCAAAAGCCAGGGCCTCCGCGAAACCGTAATCGACGGCGCGCTTGCCGTGGCCCATCTCCGCCCGCTGCTCGAGAAGCTTGGCGATTTTGGGATGCACGTGAAAGCCCTCTGGCGCGCGAACAAGGGCGTCGGTGATTTCCGCGAGCCTTTCGCGGTTCAGCCCAGTGTCCGCTTCGTATTCGGGCTTGAAACGGCCGCGATGGTAGGCCGACCAGTATTCGGGCAGTTTGCGCAGGAGCGGAATTTTTTTGATTTCGCGCGCTTTGCTTTGCTCTTCTTCGTACTCCTTGCGCACATTCTCAACAATCTGCATGGGCTCAACACCGATGCGCCCGGAGTAAATGCGCCAAAGCGGCGAATGACTCTTGATGCGTTCGTAGAGGCGCGGCTGGGTAATGGTAGGGTCATCGACCTCGCTGTGGCCGTGGCGGCGGTAGCCAATGAGGTCTACCACGACATCGCTGCCAAATTGCGCGCGATATTCGGCGGCCAGTTTTCCGACCCGCACAACGGCGTCCGGGTCCTCGCCGTTGACGTGAAACACAGGAACATACTGCCGCTTGGCAATGTCGGAGGCGAACCGCGAGGAGTGCTCCTGAACCGGACGCGTGGTGAAACCGATCAAATTGTTGACGATGATGTGGATCGTGCCGCCTACGGTGTAGGCCTGCAGATCTGCCAAGTTTAGCGTCTCCGCCCAAATGCCTTGGCCCGCGAAGGCAGCGTCGCCGTGCATGACGATGGGCACCACTTTAGCGGCACCGTCGGCCCCGTAGCGGGTTTGCTTCGCGCGAGCGCGGCCCATGGCCACCGGATCAACAGCTTCCAGATGGCTCGGATTGGAGACTAGATGAATGCCGATCTCTTTGCCGGTGGAGGTGACGTACGTGCCGGTGGCTCCGACGTGATATTTCACGTCACCCGCGCCCAGCACGCTGCGCGGGTCGACGTCTTCAAACCCGGCGACCACCTCGTGGGGAGGTTTGCACGCGGCATGGACCATAACGTTGAGGCGGCCACGGTGGCTCATGGCCATGACGGATTCGAGGGCGCCGTGTTCCCCGACGGTGTCGAGAATGGAGTCGAGCAGGGGAATGAGCGCGGTCACACCTTCGAGAGAAAAACGCTTCGTGCCCAGATAGCGCGATTGCAAAACCTGCTCGAAAAGATCGGCGCGGACAAGGCGCTCGAGAATTTTTTGTTGATTGACCTGGGACTCCGGTCCTTCGATGCGTTCAGCGATCCAGCGGCGCCGCTCCGGCTGAGGCAGATGCATGAACTCAGCGCCGATCGTGCCGCAATAAATGCGGCGCGCTTCCTCGCCAGCGTCACCGGTCAATCCCTCCAGATCAGGCTGCGGGGATGGCCCGAAAAAACCGAGGGGATCGAGCTTGGCTTCGTTGTAGCCCCAGCGGCGAAACGCGTCGAAGATGCGCTCGCGTTCGTCAAGACTAGTCGGTTTTCCAGCAGAGGGTTTTTTGCCCGGTTTTGCGGTTTTCGCGGGGCGATCTGCTTCGAGAGTAGTTCTGTGGACCATCAATTCGTGCCTGCAAACGTCTATTTTGCCATAGAACAAGAAGTCGCGCTTTCGGCGCGCCGAGCATCGTCTTATAGCGAGCGCACGAGGGATTCCAAGTACCGGGCGATTTCGTCTGGCGAAGTGGCGGGCGGAAATGTGACAGGCGCGCCGATGCGCACGGTGATTTCGCCGATGCCCGCGAGGCGGCGGTGCTCGCGTTTCATTTGCCAGACGCCATCCAGACGCACCGGGACAATAGGAATTCGCAGATTTTCTGCCAGCACGCCGATGCCGGATTGAAATGGCGCCACCTCGCCGGTCTCGGTGTTGTTGACTTCCCCTTCCGGAAAAACCAGCACACTGTAGCCGATGCGTTGCAAGGATTCGCCGCCCATCGCGGTGGCCAGCCGGTGGCGAAAACGCATGGGCAGCGCAGCGAGAATCAAGCCCACGTCGGCGCGTCGCGTGACATGGTTGGATACGACAAGTACTGGACCGCGGACATTTTTGACGTGTTCGCGGCCGATGACCTTGGGATGGCCGAGAATTTGCGTGGCAGGCCACACCAACGCGTAGTAAACCGCCAGGCGGAGCCAGCGAACCGGTTCGCGCTGCGCCCACCGCGGGTAGACGTATTCGGTCTGGCGGGGGCTTGGCTGACGCAGCAGCCTCTGCACGTCCGCGACAGTTCTCGCTTCCGCGAACGCCGTTTCATTGAGCTCGACCTGGTAACGCTGTTCGAGGGCGCTCATCAGTTCGACGCGGTCGAGGGAGGTTAGGTTTAGGTCGCAGTCGAGAGCTTGCGGTCGGTTGCCCGCGGCGGAGAATTTGGCCAGCAGAGTGGATACGGCGTCGGTTGATTTTGTCGAGAAGCGTCCGCTACGGTCCCCGACCTGATCGGGGTAGGTGGCCGCCGTTACGGTTGCCGGCTCGTCGTTTGGACTGCCACTCACGAGATCGCTGGCGCGGGCAGCAATTTGGGCTAGCTTGGGCTTGCCTGTTGGCGTGCGGGGGAAATCGGGCTCGGGCCAGATAATCCACGAGCGAATTTTTTGATATTCAGCCAGTGAGCGATTCGCGTCTTCAACCGCGCGACGCGCAGCTTGCTCGTTCGGCTCCCTCAACAGCAAAGTTGCGAGAGGCTCGGCATTTTCGCCGCGCTGCTGCGGAACCACCACACAATCACGCACGCCCGGCTGTTTGCGCAGCGACGTCTCCAGATCCTCCGGATACACGTTTAACCCCGCCGTCGTAACCATGACGTTTTTCTTGCGGCCGCGGAAGCGGAGGTTGCCTTGGGCGTCGAGCTCGCCGAGGTCGCCCGTGCACAGCCACCCGCCGTTTTCTTGCGCAGCGGCATTCGAGTCCTGGAGAGCGCCCCCTTGCCAGTAACCGCTGGCGACGTTCTCTCCGCGCACTAGGATCTCGCCGTCTTCAGCGAGACGAAATTCGCGGCCGGGCAGGACTTTACCGATCGAGCCTGGCGCGGCGTGAAACGGATGGTTGAGGCTGATAAGCGAAGCTGTCTCCGTCATCCCGTACCCTTGCACTACCGCGTAGCCGGTGCGCCTGAAAAACTCCTCGGTTTCTGCGGAGAGCGCCGCGCCACCGGAGATGAAGGCCCAAAATTTCCATCCGAAGCGGCGATGAATGCGGCGGAACATCCAGGCGCGACGAAGAAACTTTTGGCCATAGGCGGGAGCGAAGGTGCGTTCGAACCATTCGCTTGCGCCGCGGGCTTCAAGGTCGCGCACGATGCCATTGCGCAGCACGTCGAGCATGTGCGGAACCGTGATCAGCGCCGTGGTGCGCTCGCGCTTCACGGTACGGATCACTTCCGCGGCATTCGGAGACGGCTCAAACACAACCGTGGCGCCGAGCAACGGCGGAACAAAAAGTGTCATGAATTGGCCGAAAACGTGACTGAGCGGAACAAGCGAGACGAAACGGAGCGGGTGAAACCAGCGTTCGTATTTGCGATACGGGTCGATGCCGCGCTCGAGCGGCTCAAGATTCGCCAGGAAATTGCCATGGGTGAGAACCACACCGCGGGGCTCGGCGGTGGTGCCGGAGGTGAAGAGGATTTGCGCGATGTGGCTCCGGGTGATCGGTTCGTCGGCGAGAGATTGGTAGATGGGCGGAGGCGCTTGGCGAGCGTCGTGGTGTGCCACCACAACGTATGGATGGCTTAACGTGTCGGCTAAATCCTCCAGATTCAGCGTGGGAATGCCAGGCTCGAGAGCCGGTTTGCCGGCCGAGCCAAAGAGTAGCTTTGCAGACGTTTCACGTGCAACGCGCGCGGCGAAGTCGGGCATTGCACCGTCGTCGATGGGCACGGCAACGGCGCCGCGGAGCAGGCAGCCCCAGAACGCAGCGATCCATTCCGCGCTGTTCGGGCCCCACAGAAGGACGCGGTCGCCCGTGCGAACGCTGCGCTGTTTCAGCTCGTGCGCGAGGCGAAAGGCAACTTTAGCCAGTTTGCCGTAGGTCCACGATTCACGCCGGTAGCCCCGCCGCTGCACCGCCGCGACATCGCGCGAGTAGCGTTTGAACTCATCAAAGAGCGAGAGGAGATTTGTTCTCGGCATGGGGCTTGCGTGAGCCTGGAAGCAGTCTACGCCATCGCTGCGCAGCGTGTGGCTGCAGCAACCCAGAGGCACGCGGCATGCCAGTCTGGAACATTGTTCTTATCGTCGAAAACGAGTGGCGGCGAATTGCCGCGGAGTCGGTTACAATAGAAGAGGCTGGGGGGCTGGTCGGCCGTATTCCCCTACAATCTGGAGATAAGCAGGCTCGATGCCCGTACCGATATCACAAGCTTGGACGGTCGCCACCTACGTGCTGAAGCAGAAGCTCATGGGGTGCAAGCGTTATCCGTTCGTATTGATGCTGGAGCCGCTGTTTCGGTGCAATCTGGCGTGCGCGGGCTGCGGCAAGATTCAGTATCCACCACACATTCTGAAGAAGGAATTGACGCCCGAGGAGTGCTTCAAGGCGGTGGATGAGTGCGGGACGCCGATGGTTTCGATTCCTGGCGGCGAGCCGCTGATGCACACGCAGATCGACAAGATCGTAGAAGGCCTCGTCGCGCGCAAGAAATACATTTATCTGTGCACCAACGCGCTGCTGCTCAAGGAAAAGCTCGATTTATTCAAACCCAGCAAATACCTCACGTTCTCCGTGCACATGGATGGGCAGCGAGAACACCACGACTTTTCCGTGTGCCGCGAGGGCGGATACGAGTTGGCGCTCGACGGCATCCAGGAGGCCATCCAGCGCGGATTCCGCGTAACCACGAACACTACGCTCTTCGATGGCGCCGACCCCAACAGCGTGCGCGCCTTTTTCGACGAAATGATGGAGCTGGGCGTCGAGGGCATGATGCTCTCGCCTGGCTATTCCTACGATAAAGCTCCGGATCAGAAGCACTTCCTCGGACGGGCCAGGACGCGCCGACTGTTCCGCGCGATTCTCTCCAATCGCAAGAAAAACTGGCAGTTCAACCAATCGCCGCTCTTCCTGGAATTCCTAATGGGCAAGCAGCAATACGCCTGCACCCCCTGGGGCATGCCCACTTACAACATTTTCGGCTGGCAAAAGCCCTGCTATCTGCTGCAAGACGGCTACGCCGACACCTTCCAGGAATTGCTGGACTCCGTGGAGTGGCAGAATTACGGAACGGAATCGGGCAATCCCAAATGCGCCAACTGCATGGTGCACAGCGGCTACGAAGCGAGCGCCGTGGATCACACGTTCGGTGGATTGCGCGGAGTATGGGCCGCGGCCAAAGCGACATTTTCAGGCAGCTACAAAGATCCGGATGCATTGGCATTGCTGAACGAGCCCGCGAAGCCGGTGCACACCTACAATCCGCTGGTGCAAATTAATTCCAGCGGTAAGACGCAACTCGAGGAGACACGAGCGTGAGCGCTCCGACTCACGCCGACCGGCACGGCGCGGCAAACGCTGCCCTCGACCCGGAAACCCTCGAGGTCGCGCCGGGTACTCCCCATGAGAGCGTGGAAGGCTGGGTGCCTGCGCTGACTACCGAGGACGATCTGCGCTTGGCGTTGGAAAAGGCGTTTGACTACCGCGGCGACGTGGCCATCACCAAGAAAGATGGGAGCAAGATCGACGGCTATATTTTCGACCGCGTGACCGGCGCCACGCTGGAAAGCTCCTATGTGCGGATCTTGCCACGCGATTCCAATCAGCGCGTAAAAATTTCGTATGCCGAAATCGCGGCACTCGCTTTTTCCGGCCGCGATCCCGCCGCAGGCAAGAGCTGGGAGGCGTGGGTCCGCAAATACTGGGAGAAAAAGTCATCCGGAGAGGGCAATTTGACCCTTCAGCCGGAGTCCCTCGAGTAAGCGAAGCGCTCTGTTTTCCTCCCCGCGAGCATCCCCAAATCTATCTGTAAGCCTATCATTCTAAATGCCTTACTATATGGGCGGGCAGTCGATCATCGCTCCTTCGCGAATGGACAAACCGCGCTTTTCGTGTTATGCTTCTAACCAGCGTTTGTTGTTCTTGTATTACCTTTTGACTCGTTCAGGGGGCTGCAAGGACAAACTTTGCGGCCTTTTTTTGCGGGCTGGAGGATGTCACGGCGCTTTGGAGACCGAGGCGTTCACCGCTTAGTCGACCAGGAGACGGACCAAGAGAAGCAAAGCAATTTCCAACTCGAGGTCGGCAGCAGTGTCAAAGGAACAAGGTACCGTTAAATGGTTCAATGCTTCGAAGGGTTATGGCTTCATCCAGCGGCAAACCGGGGAAGACGTTTTCGTGCATTTCTCCGCGATCTTGATGGATGGCTATAAGTCACTGAACGAAGGCCAAGCTGTTGAATTTGAAGTGAAAAAGGGTCCCAAAGGCCTTCAGGCAGAGAACGTCACAGGTCTCTAGCCCGTAAATTGGGGTGCTTCGACTCCCCAGCCGGGGCACCCGCCAAAAAGTTTATTCCGCATCGAGTGACTGATCAGGAGGACGTTGTGCAGGCAATGCAAGAAGGACAGACAATCAAGCATGGTGTGTACGGTCTCGGAATCGTGACCGCGTCGGACCAGGAGCGTACTTCGGTTGATTTTGATGATCACGGGCCCAAGCTCTTCGTCACCAGCATGATGACGGCCGAACTCATCGGCGAAGCCCCTGCCACGCCACCGAAGACCAAGAGGCGCCGCAAAGCGTCCACCGCCGCAAAAGCCGCCAAAGCCGCTAAGAAAGTTGCCGCCGCCGCTGCCACCAGCCGTTCGTAGTATCTTCCCAACCTTTTGAACGATTCCCCGCGCCCAGGTGGCGTAGGGGTGTGTCTGCGAAGCACTGGCAAGTGGACGGCGCGATTTTGTGTTAAGTTTGTCGTGCTTAGGTTTGTCCCATGAAGCGCGCACTCATGATCCTCGGCGTTGTACTCATGCTCCTGGGCATCGCCGCCGTTCTCCATCCGACATACACCTACCATCAGCAACAGCAAGTCGCGAAAGTCGGCCCGTTTCAGGCCACGGTCGACGAAGAAAAGACTGCGCAAATTCCCGTCGCCGCAACCGCTGCCGCACTAATCGCCGGTTTGGCGCTGGTTTTGATTGGGGCAAGAATGAAACCCTAATTCTTTGCCTACGAACTTCTTCCACCCCGTCTTTTGCCTGATCTCACTTTACTGCTTGGCCTCACCGCGTGCCGACCCGCATTGACAACCCTCCAGTGCAGATTCAGTATGGCTGCAACGTCCTCTGGATCCGTCAGAAATCGATCGTGTCGGTTGCGCGAGGTGGTGTGATGAAGAAGCACTTGCGGCCCGCCCTGCGGTGCAGCTTCGCTCTGTTGCTTTTTGGAACGCCGCTCTCTGCGCGCGCTCAAAACCCTCCCGGCGTGACTGATAAGACGATTGTCATCGGGTCGTGCTCGGCGCTTGAGGGACCGTCGCGTTCGCTCGGCGTAGAAACGGTTGCCGGCGCGAAAGCCTATTTCAGCCTGACTAACGACGAGGGTGGGGTCAACGGGCGAAAGCTCAAGTTAGTTGCCTACGACGACAGTTAAGATCCGGCCAAGACGCAAGCCTGTTTCAACCGGCTGCTGAGCGACAATGTCTTCGCCATGGGGTTTTTCGTGGGCACCCCGACAGCAGTCAAGTACGTGCCGCTCGCCGAGAGCAACAAGATACCGCTGATCGGCCTGTTCACGGGTGCGCAGACGCTCTATACCCCGCTGCGCCATTGGATTGTAAACGTGCGCGCCTCTTACTACGACGAAACGCGCGAGCAGATGGACGGCGTGTGGGATAAGCTCGGGTATCACAAAGTGGGAGTCATCTACCCGGAAGATGCCTTCGGCTCTGCGGTGCTCGGCGGCATTACGGAAGCGCTCAAGGCCCATGGCGCGGAGCCGGTTAAGGTTGCTTCGTACGAACGGCAAACCGCGAATGTGGGCGGCGCGATCGACACCGTGCGCGCCGCAGCCCCCCAAGCCGTCGTGGTGGTCGGTCCGCCCAACACCGTGGCGCCAATCTTGAAGCAATCGCATGCCAAGGGCTGGAAGCCGCTGTTTCTTACCGTGTCTTTTGTAGGTACGGATGAACTGATCACGGAAGCCGGCGACGATGCCGAGGGAATGGTCATCACGCAAGTGGTTCCGCCGTATTACCTGACGGACTTGAAGACCGTGGCGCTGTACCGGCGCTCGCTGTCGAAATATGCGCCTTCGGCAACGCCGAATTTCGTGAGCCTTGAGGGTTTCGTCGATGCTATGGTCATGGTGGAGGGGCTCAAGGGCGCCGGGAAGGATTTGACGCGCGAGGGATTAATCCACGGCATCGAGTCCATTCACGACGCGGATTTTGGCCTGGGTCCGCAGCTCAGCCTGGATTATTCGGCCAAACATCACAAGGGCTTTAACCACGTAATTCCGACCGTCGTGCGCGGCGGGCGAGCCGTGCCCTTCACGGACTGGTCGACGGTCGGCCTAAAATAGTCACCTACGTCCGCAGCCCTGCAAACGCCCGCTCGTTCGTTGACTCGCCTTTCCGTCCCGCACTAAGATGGCCCGTCACGTTGCGGCAGTCCGTAGCTGTTAGCGCAGAGATGCCAACCTTACAGGGAAGGACGATCATGTCCCACAATTGCCTCCGCTATCAAAACGTTGTAATTCTCTTAGTTTTCTTTGCAGCCTTGGCCCTGCCTACCGGCGCCGACTCCCACAAGGCGGATCCGTCGGCTCCGCCAGTGGCTACCGTTCGCGTGGTAACCGACGAATACTTCGGAGTCAAAGTTCCCGATCCTTATCGCTACATGGAAGACCTGACGAACCCGGAGGTAACTGCGTGGTTCAAGGGACAGAACGATTACACGCGTGGCGTCTTGGCCCGGATATCGGGCCGGGCCACACTGCTAGAGCGGATCAAGACTTTGGATGAGGGCGCGCCCGCACGAATCACGGACTTGCGGCGCTTGCCCGGCGATCGCTACTTCTATCAGAAGCGGCTGGCCTCGGAGGATGTAGCCAAGCTCTACGTCCGCGACGGACTCAAAAGTGATGAGCGGCTCCTGGTGGATCCCACAAAGTTCGCGACCCCGGGTGGACCTCATTATGTAATCAGCTACTACGCGCCTTCCTTCGACGGAAAGTATGTCGCCGCCGGTGTTTCCGCCGCCGGATCGGAGGACGCGGTGCTCCGCGTGTTTGACACCAGCACCGCGAAAGAAACCGGCGACGTTATCGATCGAGCTCAGTTCGGCAGTCCTGCCTGGATGCCCGACGGTCGATCATTGTTATACAACCGTCTGCAACAGTTGACGCCTACATCTGCTCCGACAGACCGCTACCTCAATAGCCGCACGTACCTGCATGTGCTGGGCACGCCGCCGGAAAAGGACCGGCTGGTCTTTGGTGTCGGCACACCCAGCGTGAACATCGACCCCGCCGATATCCCGTTCGTAGGCACGTGGCCCGGTGCTTCGCATGCGTTGGGGGTGATTGCTCACGGTGTCCGCAATGAGATCACGGTTTATGTGGCGCCGCTCGATTCGCTAAACGGCGCAACCGTGCCGTGGAAGCGCTTTTGCGATGTCGACGATGATGTGACCGGGTTTGATGTTCACGGAGGCGACCTCTATCTGTTGTCCCACCATGGGGCTTCCCGTTACAAGGTATTGCATACCAAGCTTGCGGATCCCGACGTGGCTCGCGCGGAACTCGTAGTGCCACCGGGCGAGGCCGTCATTCAAAACATCGCCGCCGCTGGTGATGCGCTCTACATCCAGGAACTGGATGGAGGTTTGGGGCGCTTGGTTCAGCTATCGTATTCCGGCGGCAAGCCCGAAAAGATTCAACTGCCGTTCGATGGCAGTGTGGGACTCTCGGCGACGGAGCCGCGCGTTCCCGGTACATTGGTGGAACTGGCCTCGTGGACGAAAGCACGCAAGATCTACGTCTATGATCCGAGTCACAAAAATGTGACGGATACACAACTGCAACCGGTGGGAAAATTTGATACACCTGCGGACCTCGAGTCGGTGGAAGTCAAAGCCAAAAGCTACGATGGGACTTTGATCCCCCTTTCCGTCGTCTACCGAAAAGGTACAAAGCTCGATGGCTCCAATCCCACGCTTCTAGAAGGCTACGGCGCGTACGGCATTACGCTTGATCCTTTCTTCGATCCCAAGTACATCGCTTGGTTCGAGAAAGGCGGCATCTTTGCCGTAGCTCACGTGCGAGGTGGTGGCGAGTACGGGGAGGACTGGCACCTCGCTGGAAAACTGTTGACTAAGCCGAATACCTGGAGGGATTTCATCGCTTGCGCGGAATATCTGATCAACCAGAAGTACACCACGACATCACACTTGTCCATCCAAGGCGGAAGTGCCGGCGGCATTACGATTGGCCGCTCCATCACGGAAAGACCCGACCTGTTCGCTGCAGCCATTGACGCCGTCCCCATGTCCGACGTGGTCCGAGCGGAGTTCACTCCCAATGGTCCTCCAAACATTCCTGAGTTCGGAACCGTCAAGGAAGCAGATGGCTTCAAAGCTTTGTATGAGATGAGCGGCTATCATCACGTCACGGATGGAACCAAATATCCCGCGGTGATGGTAACTACCGGCTGGAATGACCCGCGTGTGGTTTCCTGGGAGCCTGGGAAGATGGCTGCGCGCCTGCAGGCCGCAACGTCCAGCGGCAAGCCAGTTCTCCTGCGCGTCGACTATGACGCCGGGCACGGAATCGGGTCAACCAAGACTCAGAGGGAAGAAGAGCTCGCCGATGAATGGAGTTTCGCGCTATGGCAATTTGGGGTCGCGGAGTTTCAGCCAGCCAAACCTTGATCGAGCTGGCTGGCATTTCACCCACTTGTTTTATTTGTTAGCGCATTCCGTTTGCTCGAATGCGTGATAAGAGGATCGCACGAGCGGCCCCGCTTCGACGTGCTTGAATCCCATGGCTTCGCCACGAACTTTGAACTCCGCGAATTCGTCGGGATGCACGTAGCGAACGACCGGCAGGTGCTCCTTCGTGGGCTGTAGATACTGGCCAAGCGTAAGAATGTCGGTGCCCTGCGCCGCCAGATCCTGCAAGGTGGCCAGCACTTCCTCTTTTCCCTCGCCTAATCCCAGCATCAACCCGGTCTTCGTCGGCACTACTGGATGCGCCTGTTTTGAACGCCGCAGCAATTCCAAAGAGCGCTCGTAGAGCGCACCTTTGCGCACCTGCCGGTAAAGCCGCGGCACGGTTTCCGTGTTGTGGTTGAGCACATCCGGCTTTGTCGCGAGGACCACGTTCAGCGCCTCCCAGTTGCCGCGAAAATCCGGAATCAGCACTTCCACCTTGCAGCCCGGCACGCGCCGGCGAATCTCTTTGATCGTGCGCGCGAATATGTGCGCGCCACCGTCCGGCTGGTCGTCGCGGTTGACCGAAGTGACCACCGCGTAGCGCAATCCCATCCGCGCAACGGCCTCGGCCACGCGAAGCGGCTCTTCTTCATCCGGCGGCCCAACCGGTTTGCCCGAAGGCACCGCGCAAAATCCGCAAGCCCGTGTGCAAATGTCTCCCAAAATCATGAACGTGGCGGTGCCATGCTCCCAGCACTCGCCCATGTTCGGGCAGCGCGCGCTCTCGCACACCGTATGCAAATCCAGCGTGCGCATGATGCGCTTCAGATCCTGATACCGGTCCCCGCCAAAAAACTTGACCCGCAACCATTCCGGCCGCGGATGCGCGCTGGGCGGCGGCACGGCCGGCATCGGTGTATTCGAGATGATGTGGAAGGGCGAGGCCATCGGGTATAGGTGAGGTTCTTATTTTACGCGCTTCTCTGGCAGCGCACAAACCACTGGAGTGTATGAAGCCGCCGCAACCTGGTCCTCCAAAACAGTACTCTAGCCTCTTCCTTGATACGTTCCCTATCGTATACTCTACCTAGTAGGACCTCACCATATGAAGCCGGTACTGTTGTTGGTTCTGGTCTTCCCCCTCGCCGCCTCAGCGCAAACCTCCAGCACCCCGTCTGTTCCAAAAAAAGAGGAATGCAGCATCTCCGGAGTGGTCGTCAAACTTGCTGACAGCGAGCCGCTCCGAAGAGCTCGAGTGTTCTTGCAGAGCGCTGACGATCATACTCGCCACATTTCGGCGGTCACCGACGCCGCCGGCCATTTTCAATTGAAGGGCATTGAGCCGGGAAGATACCACCTTAGCGTGAACCGCGCAGGCTTCGTCGCGCAGGAATACGGACAGAAAAGACCTCGTGATCCCGGCGCCCTGCTCAACCTCCGGGGCGGCCAGGAGGTTAAGGACCTTCTCTTCCGCCTCATTCCTTCCGCCGTAATTGCCGGCAAGATTCTCGATGAAGATGGAGAGCCTCTATCGGAAATCGTCGTCAGCGCATTGCGGCAAGTCTACTTGGAAGGCAAGTCTGGCCTTTCCATCGAAACCACCGCGCAAACAGACGATCGCGGTGAGTATCGTCTGTTCGGTCTTTCGCCCGGCCGTTATTTTGTCAGCGCGGTATTTCCCCAATGGGGTCGCTTTTCGCGTGGCGAAGAGCCAGAGGACGCGCAACCGAATCAGCAGGGTTACGCAAAGATGTATTACTCGGGAACTCCAGACGCTGCGAAAGCCACCGCCATCTCGATTAAGGAGGGCGAAGAGATCCCGTCCGTTGAGATCTTCATGCGGCAAGTGCCCGTCTTCCGTATTCGTGGTCATGTCTACAACCAGATCACTCACAAAGCCGCGACGCGAGCCAACGTCTTTCTTATGCCCAGAAGCAAAAGCCGGGATTGGACCGCCGACCAGCGGAGTTTTATCCAAAAGCAAGACGGCTCTTTCGAAATCGGCGACGTCTTGCCGGGATCATACATGTTGGCCGCGATGTGGTTCGATGAAGGTAAATCCCACGTCACACGCGTTCCCATCGATGTAGGGAACGCGGACGTTGACGGCGTTTCAATCGCGATCACTCCCGGCACAGACATCACCGGGCGAATCATCTGGGACGGTCCGCCGAGCCTGGAGCACGATGAGCTTTCTGTAATGGCGGAGTCGCCCGATTACGGTTTCGCATTCGGCGGTAATTCTGTCGTTACCTCGGCGAACACTTTTGCGTTAAAGGGCCTGGGCGACGGAACCTATGTGCCGCGTGTTTGGGGTCAGGGAAAGGATTGCTACATAAGAGACGTACAATACGCGGGGTCCAGCGCACTGGAAGACGGCTTCGCGGTGAAAGGTGGTGCGGCCGGAACGCTGGAAATCACCCTCAGTTCGCGCGGCGCGCGCGTTCAAGGTGCTGTCGCCGATTCCGACGGGTTGCCTGCGGTGGGGGTGCGCGTTGTACTCGTGCCCGAGCCATCGCATCGCACTCAATCCACCCTATTCAAGGAGCAACCCACCGATCAGTACGGCCACTTTGAATTGCGAGGCATCGCGCCCGGTGATTACAAGCTGTTTAGCTGGGAAGAAGTGGAATCCGGGTCTTGGGAAGATCCTGAGTTTCTGAAGGACTTCGAGAAGGAGGGCGAGAAGATCTCGCTGCAGGAAGGCGATCAGAAAACGCTCAACTTGACCGCGATACCCTCGACAACCTCGGAGTCAGCAAAACCTTAGCTATATCATGCCCGCTTGATTCTTGATGTTGGCGGCGAAGGAAACTACAGCGGCTGCCGCGACGAGCGCACAAAGTCGCGCAACACGGTTACGTTAGGGCCATAAGCGCCGATGCGCCCCGCGTCCACGGGCAGCCCCAGCCGCTCCGCGAGATCGAGATCGACACCCGCATCATCCAATTCCGACAAGCTGAAACCCTGCGCGGGCAGCACGCGATTAATCCCCGTTGGATACACCGGCCGCGGCGGCCGATGACGCTGCCACGGGCGGCGCGCCAGTTCATAAAACTGCTGCCAATCGCGTTTGTGCCAAGTCGTCATTCGGTCTTCTGCTGCTACTACCATTCGACGTAATTCCTGCCCGATTGGATGCAAAGCCGGCCCTTATGGTTCGCTATTTTTTTGCGCGCCGAGCCGCTGCACCCAACCACGCGCCACGAACGCCTTACGATATACGCGACCGCGCCTCCTGCGAGACTTTTCCTCGCCTGATGTATCAAACCCGTTACGGGGTCAATTGTTTCGTAGGCCTGTTGCTGCTTTGGACCCATCCATCTCACCCTGGGGTATCGGCCCAAGCGGCTTGCTTGTCCGGCGCGATGCAGCCGTGCGCCACAACGTTCCCTGCAATCAGGCTCGGCAGGCGGCGGTATACTACGCACATCCGCCTGCAATGGCCAGTGAGAATGATGCCCTCTTCGCATATCGTCGTTCACTACCACGAGCTGTGGCTCAAGCGCGGCAATCGCGCCTTCTTCCTGCACAAATTGCGCGAAGCGTTGCGCCGCGCGCTCGACGGCATCGCGATCACCCGCATTTCCCGGCCTGCGGACCGCCTGATCATCGAAATCGCCGATGCCGCCCATATCGGTGAAGCTCTGCAACGCTTGACGCGCGTTAGTGGCATTTCGCACCTGGCCGTCGCCCGCGTTTTGCGCTGTCCGCGCCTGGGCGCCGATTCGCTCCACGCCCTTTGTGAAGCGGCCTGGGAAGAAATCCGCAACCAGCACTTCGCAACCTTTGCTGTGCGCGCCCGCCGCAGCGACAAGGGCTTTCCCCTCAACGCCATGGCCATCGAGCGCGAAGTCGGCGGCTACGTCTTCGACAAGCTGCAAGCCGAAGGCCGCCAGATTCGCGTCGACCTGAAAGCGCCCGCGCTCACCTGCCGCATCGAAATCACCCGCGGGCCGCTCCTCGTTTATGCCCGCCGCATCCTAGGTTCTGGCGGACTCCCGCCGAACACCGCGGGCCGCCTCGTCTGCCTGCTCTCCGGCGGATTCGATTCCGCCGTGGCCGCCTACAAAATGATGAAGCGCGGTGCGCATCTCAATTTCGTGCATTTTTGGGGAGGTGGCGCCGCTCCGGGAGAATCCTCGATTCACGTTGCCCGCCAGCTCGTCGAGCGTCTGGTCCCCTGGCAATTCACCACCAAGCTGTATCTCGTTCCGTTCGAACCGCTGCAGCGCGAAATCGCCGCGCAAACCCCCGAAGCCTTTCGCACGCTGCTCTATCGCCGCCTAATGCTGCGCGTCGCAGAGCGCATCGCCCTGCGCAGCTGCGGCAAAGGCCTGATCACCGGCGACAGTCTCGGCCAGGTAGCTTCGCAAACTCTCCAGAATTTGCAGGCCGTCGGCTCCATCGCAAAGTTGCCGCTCTATCGCCCGCTCATCGGTGACGACAAGCTCGAAATACAGGAAATCGCACGCCGCATCGGGACGCACGATATTTCCGAGCAGCCCTTCCACGATTGCTGCCCGGTCTTCCAATCCAAATCTCCGGCGCTCTTCGCCACTGCCGATGCCCTGGACGCCGCCGAATCCGCACTCGATATCGCATCCCTTGTCGATCGCGCCATCCGCACGTTGAACGTCGAGCGCTATCGCTACGCGCAGGGAAAATCCGAGCGCGTTACGTCCAAGCACACCGCCACCGCCTAAGATTTCTTTAGGGGAGTCCCAGCGCCTTGCAGAGGGG
>WNEZ01002366.1_pt1 | contig 16887 bp, 12 predicted proteins | sample 5400521 | NCBI WGS metagenome assembly WNEZ01 (sample SAMN13153339, study PRJNA577476) | soil metagenome | isolation source: 120 cm saprolite under Douglas fir tree site 2 hole 1 replicate 1 | place: USA:California | collected 2015-04-18
AGCGTGCGGGCGATCTCCCACAGCTCGCGCACGTTCGCCTGGCTCCGCACCATCTCGGCCAGCGGCAGCGACTTCTGGTGCGCGTCGTCGAGCGTGATGTTCAGCGGGAAGTTCGGCACGAGCTTCGCGATCCGGTCCACGTCGGCGTACGGCATGCCGATGACGCGCCCGACGTCGCGAATCGCCGCCTTCGCGCCGAGCGTTCCGAAGGTGATGATGTGGGCGACCCGGTCGCGTCCGTAGCGCTCCGCCACGTAGCGGATGACCTCGTCGCGGCGGTCGTCGGAAAAATCGATGTCCATATCCGGCATCGAGATCCGCTCCGGGTTCAGGAATCGCTCGAAGAGCAGCCCGTATCGCATCGGATCGATATTCGTGATGCCCAGGCAATACGCGGCCAGCGAGCCCGCGGACGAGCCGCGCCCGGGCCCGACCGCAATCCCCTGCTCGCGCGCGTAGCGGATGAAGTCCCAGACGACGAGGAAGTAGCCCGCGAACCCCATCTTCCCGATGACGGTGAGCTCGTGGGCCAGCCGCGCCTCGATGGCGTCTCCGGGATTCGGTCCGTACCGCCGCCGGAGCCCTTCGTGGGCCAGCTCGTGCAGGTAGCTGTCGAGCGTGTGCTCGCCGGGAACGACGTAGCGCGGCAGGTGGAACTCGTTGAAGTCGAGTGTGAGGTTGCAGCGCTCGGCCACCGCGAGGGTGTTCTGGCAGGCCTCCGGGACGTCGGCGAAGACGCGCGCCATCTCTTCTGCGGACTTGATGTAGAACTCCTGGGTCGAGAAGCGGAAGCGTCCCGTGTCCTGGAGATTCGTACCGGTCTGGATGCAGAGGAGCGCCTCGTGGGCCCGGGCGTGGCCCCCCTCGAGATAGTGGGAGTCGTTCGTGCCGACGACCGGGGCGCCGATGGACTTCGCGATCCGCAGGGTCTCGGCCATCACCCGTTCCTGCTCTTCGAGCCCGTGCGCCTGGACCTCCATGAAGTAGTGGTGCTTGCCGAAGACCTCCTGGTACCACCCCGCGGTCTCCCGCGCCCGCCCGGCGTCGCCTGCGCTGAGGAGCCTCGACACCTCGGAGTTCAAGCAGCCGGAGAGGACGAGCAGACCGTCGGCATACTGGGCGAGGAGCTCGCGATCCACCCGCGGCTTGTAATAGAACCCCTCCAGGAACGCCCTGGATACCAGCTTGACGAGGTTTTTGTATCCCGTGCGATTGCGGACGAGGACGGTGAGGTGGTTGGCGCCCTCGTAGCCGCCGTCTTGCGAGCCGCGCTCGCGGCGGCCCCCGGGCGCCACGTAAAGCTCACAGCCGAGGATCGGCTTGACGCCGGCCTTCTGGGCCGCCAGATAGAAGTCGATCGCGCCGAAGAGATTGCCGTGATCCGTGAGCGCGATCGCCGGGAACTTGAGCTCCTTGGCCTTGTCGACCAGCTTCTCGAGCTGGGCGGCGCCGTCGAGCAGGCTGTACTCGGAATGGACGTGGAGGTGGACGAATTCGCTGTGCTGCATCGAGCTCCCGGTCACTCCCACTCGATCGTGGAAGGCGGCTTGGACGAGATGTCGAATACGACCCGATTGATGCCTTTCACTTCATTGATGATCCGGTTGCTGATCGTGCCGAGGAGATCATAGGGCAGCCGCGCCCAGTCCGCGGTCATCGCGTCCTGGCTCATGACGGCCCGCAGCGCGATGAGATGCGCGTAGGTTCGGAAGTCGCCCATGACGCCGACAGTCTTGATGGGCAAGAGGACCGCGAAAGCCTGCCACACCGTCCGCTCATATCCGGCGCGGCGCACCTCTTCCTGGACCACGGCGTCGGCCTCGCGGAGCAGATCGAGCCGATCGGGGGTCACCTCCCCGAGCACCCGGATGCCGAGCCCGGGCCCCGGGAACGGCTGTCGCCAGACGATCTCGGGAGGAAGTCCCAGGAGCTCCCCGAGCTTTCGGACCTCGTCCTTGAAGAGCTCGCGGAGCGGCTCGACGAGCTTGAACTGCATCTTCAGCGGAAGGCCGCCGACGTTGTGGTGGGTCTTGATCGTGGCGGAGGGCCCACGGAAGGACACCGACTCGATGACGTCGGGATAGAGTGTGCCCTGGGCGAGCCACGGGATGTCGCCGAGCTTTCGCGCCTCGTCCTCGAACACCGCGATGAACTCGGCGCCGATCCGCTTGCGCTTGATCTCCGGATCCGTCACGCCGCGGATCGCGTCGAGAAATCGGCGTGATGCGTCCACGTGGATGAGGTTCATCTTGAAAGCATCGCGGAAGGTGTGGACGACCGACTCGGCCTCCCCTTTTCGCAAGAGCCCGTTGTCGACGAAGACGCACGTGAGCTGGTCGCCGATGGCGCGGTGGACGAGAACGGCGACGACGGAAGAATCCACGCCGCCCGACAGAGCGCACAGCACGCGCTGCCCTTTGACCTGCACGCGGATGGCGTCGACGGTGGTGTCGATGAAGCCGGCCATCGACCACGTCCTGTTCACACCGCACACGGTGAGGAAGTTATCGAGGATCGTCCGCCCTTGCGGGGTGTGGAGGACCTCTGGGTGGAACTGGACGGCGTAGAGCCGCCGGTCCTCGTCCGCCATCGCGGCCACCGGGCAGTTCGGCGTCTTCGCGAGGGCCGTGAAGCCCTTTGGTGGGCGAAGCACGGTGTCGCCGTGGCTCATCCAGACGGTGACCCGCCCGGTCTCTTCCGGTTCGACGCCTCGGAACAGCGGGCTCGACCTCTGGAGCGTGATCTCGGACTTGCCGTACTCGCGGCGCTCGGCCGGAATCACGTGGCCGCCCAGGAGATAGCCCATCGCCTGCATGCCGTAGCAAATTCCGAGGACCGGGATGCCCGACTCGAAGAGCGCTTTCGGCGGCAGCGGCGCGCCGTCCTCGTAGACGCTGGACGGGCCCCCGGAGAGGATGATGCCGTGGTAGCCCGCTGACAGGATCTCCTCGAGCGGATGGGTACAGGAGAAGATCTCGGAGTACACGGACATCTCGCGGACTCGCCGGGCGATCAGCTGGGTGTACTGACCCCCGAAATCGAGGACCGCGATCTTGCCGGCGCCGGCCGACATCGGCGCCCCGCTACCGCGGGCGCCCTAACTTCTGAGCCTGCTGGAAGACCTTGCCTTCGGTCTTGATCGTCGGCGCGATGATCAGCTCGGTCTGCTGCAGATCCCGGATCGTGAGCGCGCCGACCGAGCCCATACACGTCCGGATCGCCCCGACGAGGTTGAGGGTGCCGTCTTCCGTGAACGCCGGCCCGAAGAGAATCTGCTCGAGCGAGCCCGCGATGCCGACGCGGATCCGGGTGCCGCGCGGCAGGTTGGCGTGTGGGGTCGCCATACCCCAGTGGTAGCCGCGCCCGGGCGCTTCGATCGCGCGCGCGAAGGCGGACCCGATCATGACGGCGTCGGCGCCCGAGGCGAACGCCTTGCACACGTCACCGCCCGTCGTCATGCCGCCGTCGGTGATGATCGGCACGTAGCGGCCGGTCCGCTTCCAGTGGAAGTCACGCGCGGCCGCCGCGTCGGTGGTGGCGGTCACCTGCGGCACACCCAGCCCGAGCACCTCACGGCTGGTGCAGGCCGCGCCGGGACCCACGCCGATCAGCAGCGCATCGGCCCCGACGTCCATCAGCTCGAGGCACGCTTCATAGGTCACGACGTTGCCAATGACCAGCGGGATCGCCAGCTGCTTCTTCAGCTTGCGGAGATCGACCGGTGTGTACTCGGTGGCGATGTGGCGAGCCGTGGTGACTGTCGACTGGACCACGAAGATGTCCGCCCCGGCTTCCTGCGCGATCTGAGCGAACCGCTCAGCCCGTTGCGGGATCGAGGAGACGACGGCCGGCCCCCCGCCCTTCTTGATCTCGCTGATCCGCTGGTGGATCAGCTCCTCCTTGATCGGCTCTCCGTAGATCGACTGGATGATCTTGGTCGCTTCTTCCTGACTGGCCGAGACGATCCGTTCGAGGACTTCGGCGGGGTTCGCGTAGCGGGAGAAGATGCCTTCGAGGTTCAGCACCCCGAGGCCGCCGTGCCGGCCCATCTCGATCGCGAGCTTGGGGCCGACGACACCGTCCATGGCTGCGGCGATGATCGGCAGCTCGAAGCGGTGCCCGCAGAGCTCCCAGGAGATGTCCACTTCGTTCGGGTTGACCGTCACGGTTCCGGGCACCAGCGCGATGTCATCGAACCCGTATGCGACCCTGGCCTTGCGGCCTCGCCCGACCCACATCCCCATCGGCTAGCCTCCCTTGGAGCCGTCCGCCGGTTTCGCCTTGGGTCCCGTATATAGGGATAGTCCCCGACCGGACCCACTAGATTTCGTAGAGTATATCCACGGGCCTGGTCGGTGTCAACGCCGGGAACCAGGCGGATGAGCCTCTTCGTAGAGCATCCGTAGCCCGTCGAGCCTGAGGTTCTCGTCGACCCGTTCGATGCATCGGGCGACGTCCGTCAGGAGCCCGGCGTTCCCCCCCGTCGCGATCACCTTCGCGCCTCCCCCGAGCTCGGCCTGCATCCGCTCAACCAAACCCTCCACGAGGCCGGCGTAACCATAGATTGCGCCTGACTGGAGATTGGTCGTCGTGTTGCGGCCGATCGCCTCCTTGGGCCTCGTGAGCTCGACCCGAGAGAGGCGGGCGGCCCGGTTGACGAGCGCTTCCACCGACGTGACGATCCCCGGGGCGATCGCGCCGCCGATGAACTCGCCGCGCCCGTTGACGCAATTGAAGGTCGTGGCGGTGCCGAAGTCGATCACGATCAGCGGCGGCCCATATTGAGCGCTCGCGGCGAAGGCGTCGACATACCGATCGGCGCCGACCTCACGGGGGGCGTCGACGGCGAGCGGCATCCGCGTGTTCACCCCCGGCTCGACGAAGAACGGTGGTCGGCTGAAGTACTTCTCGCACATCCACTCGAGCGTTTGCTGGACCGGCGGCACCACGTTGGAGATCGAGACGCCTTCGATCGCGGCCGCTCGGATCCCACGAGACTGCAGGAGCGTCTCGATGAAGAGCCCGTACTCGTCGGCCGTCTGCTCGCGCCGGCTCGTGAGGCGCCACGAGACGAGCAGGCGCTGTCCTTCGAACACGCCGATCTTCGTGTTCGTGTTGCCGACGTCGGCGACGAGCAGCATCGGCCGTCTCCTTCAATTTACAGTCGCGCCTCGGCCGACGGGGCCCCAGCCTCGCGACGGCCTGCAGCGCGCACCACACCGCTTCAGCCTCGGACGGGCTCGCCGACGACGTCGCCAGAGCTGATCGCTCCGGCGACAACGCGCTTGACCGAGCCGCCGACGTCGATGAGAAGCGCGCCGTCGACATCGAGGTCCGCCGCGATGCCGGTAACGGCGTCGACCGTGACTCGTCGCCCTAGGGTGTCGCTGAGCCGTCGCCACCCTTCGCGGACTGGACCGAAGCCTTCGCGCTCGAGGCGCGCGCGCCAGGCGTCGAACTCCTCCAGCAAGGCCGTGAGCATCGACTCGCGGCTCGGCGCGCGCCCCGTCTCGAGCGCGATCGAGGTGGCGTTTGCCGCCAGATCGGGCGGGAACTCACGCTGGCCGAGGTTGATGCCGATGCCGATGATCGTGACGAGCGCCGTGAGGCCCGTCTGAACCGAGCCGCCCGCTTCAGCCCGCACCGCCGTACGAGACTCGAGAAGGATTCCAGCGATCTTCTTCCCCGCGACGAGGACGTCGTTCGGCCACTTGAGGCGGGCTTCCACGCGAGCGACGCGCCGAAGCGTCTCGGCGGTGGCGACAGCGGTCGCGAGCGACAACGTGGGCAGGAGCGCCTGCGGAAGCCGAGGCTCGACGATGATCGAGGCCAGGAGGCTCGTCCCGGCCGGCGCCCGCCAGCTTCGTCCCCGCCGGCCTCGGCCCGCCAACTGCTGGTCGGCGACCACCACCGTGCGATCGGCGGCGCCGCGCTCGGCGAGCGCGAAGGCGACCGACTGGGTCGAGTCGACGGTGTCCAGGCGGACGATGACGCCCGGGGTGCTACCGCCCGCCGTCATCGACCCAGCCGAGGCTCGCGACGAGCTTGGCCTGCAATGCTTCTTGCTCCACGAGCCGCTCCCGCTCCCGCGCGACGATCTCGGCGGGGGCGCGCTCGGCGAAGTCCGGCTTCGCCAGCTTGCCCTTCAAGAACCCGACCCGCTCGGTGACGCGGGCGAGTTCCTTCTCGATCCGCTGGCGCTCCGCGGCGAGGTCGACGACGCCCGTCAAGTCCACGTAGAGCTCCGAGTCACCGATGACGGCGATCGCCGAGCTCCGTGGCCGTGTCGCGCCCGGATCGACGGTCAGCCGGACGCGGGTCAGCGCATCGATCAGCGCGCGATTCGCGGTGAAGAGCTCTCCGGCGTCCGGCCCCGCGCGAAGCGTCGCCGCGAGCGCGACGCTGGGCGCGATCTGCATCTCGCCGCGGATGTTGCGCACGGCGGTGACGAGGTCCATGACCGCGGTCATTTGTCGCTCGGCGTGCGGATTGCGCTCCTTCTTCGCCACCCGCGGGTACGGCGCCAGCATGATCGAGTCGCCCTTGTGCGGCAGCCGCTGCCAGATCTCCTCGGTGATGAACGGCATGAACGGATGGAGGAGCCGCAGGGTCGTCTCGAGCACACGAACGAGAGTCGCCTGGGTGCGCGCGCGCTGCCCCGGGCTCTCGGCGTGGTAGAGGGACAGCTTGGCGATCTCCAGGTACCAGTCGCAGAACTCGTGCCAGAGGAACCGGTACAGGGCCGACGCCGCGTCGCTAAACCGGTAGCGCTTGAGCGCCGCCCGAGCGTCCGCGACGGCCGCCGCCAGCCGGCTCTCGATCCAGACGTCGGCGAGCGCCGGCGGCGTCTTCTTGGCCAGCGCCGGGTCGAAGCCGCTCAGATTCGAGAGGACGAGGCGCGAGGCGTTCCAGATCTTGTTGGCGAAGTTCCGGTAGCCCTCGATGCGGTCGTCGGAGATCCGGATGTCCCGACTCTGCGCGAGCGCCGCGAGCGTGAAGCGGAAAGCGTCGGTCCCGTACTTCTCCATGACCACGAGCGGATCGGCGACGTTGCCCTTCGACTTCGACATCTTCTGGCCTTCGGCGTCGCGCACGATCGCGTGGAGGTATACGTCGCGGAACGGCACGTCCTGCATGAAGTGGATTCCGAGCATCGCCATCCGCGCGACCCAGAAGAAGAGGATGTCCGGTCCGGTCACGAGCACCGAGGTCGGATAGTAGGTTCGGAGGTCGGCCGTGTCGTCGGGCCATCCGAGGGTCGAGAACGGCCAGAGGCCGGACGAGAACCACGTGTCGAGCGTGTCCGGGTCCTGGCGGAGCGGTCCCCCGCATTTCGGACAGGCCCGGAGGTCGTCCTTCGACACGTGCACGGAGCCGTCGGCGTCGCAATACCACGCGGGAATGCGATGACCCCACCACAGCTGGCGCGAGATGCACCAGGGCCGGATGTTCTCCATCCAGTGGTAGTAGGTCTTGGTCCAGCTGCGCGGGAAGATCGTGATCCGCCGCGCGCGCACGGCCTTGATCGCCGCCTCGGCCAGGGGCTTCACCTGCACGTACCACTGCTTAGAGACGAGCGGCTCGACCACCGTCTTGCTGCGATAGCAGATGCCGACGGCATGCCGGTAGGGCTCGATCCGCTCGATCAGGCCGAGCGCCTTCATGTCCTCGACGATCCGGCGGCGGCACTCGAAGCGATCCATCCCGGCGTAACGCCCGGCTTCGGCCGTCATCTTCCCGTCGAATCCGATGACGGTCCTGATCGGAAGGTTGTGTCGCCGCCCGATCTCGAAGTCGACCGGGTCGTGACCCGGGGTCACCTTGATCACGCCGGTCCCGAACTTGGGGTCGACGGCCTCGTCCGCCACCACCTTCACCGTGACCGTGCCGTCGACCGATGGAACCTCGAGCGTCTTTCCCACGAGGTGCTGGTAACGCTTGTCCTTGGGATGCACCGCCAAGCCGGTGTCGCCGAGCTTCGTCTCCGGTCGGACCGTTCCCAGGGTGACCGGCCCGTACTTGATGTAGACGAACTCGTCGTCGCGCTCCTCCGTTCAACCTCGATATCGGACAGGACGGTCTGACAGCTCGGGCACCAGTTGACGATGTAGTCGTCGCGGTAGATCAGCCCTTCGTCCCAGAGGCGAACGAACGACTCCCGCACCGCGCGCGAGAGCCCGGCGTCCATCGTGAAGCGCTCGCGCGACCAGTCGCACGAGGCTCCGAGACGCCTGAGCTGCCGGACGATCGTGCCGCCCGACTCCTCCTTCCACTGCCAGGCGCGCGCGAGGAACCCGTCACGGCCGAGGTCCTCCTTCGTCTTTCCCTCGGCGGCGAGCATGCGCTCGAGGATCACGTGCACGGCGATCGACGCATGGTCCGTTCCGGGCAGCCAGAGCGTGTTGAAGCCGTCCATGCGTTTCATCCGCGTCAACGTGTCCTGCAGGGTCATGGTCAGCGCGTGACCCCAGTGGAGCGACCCGGTGACGTTGGGCGGCGGCATCGAGATCGAGAACGGCTTGCCCTTGCCCGCGGCATCCGCGCGGAAGTAGCCGCGCTCCTCCCAGAGCGGGTACCAGCGTTGCTCGGCCGCCGCGGGATCGTACCGGTCCGGGATGTCGCCGATTGGCGCGTTCGGTGGCGGAACGCTCATGGGAGCACCGGCCCCGCGGCGACCAGGCGCCATCGTGCGCCGCCGCGATGGAAGGTCAGCGCCCAGGGCGTGTGCTCCGCCGTCGCCGCCACCGACACCGACTGAGGGTTGGCGGTGCCGTCGGTGGCGTCGCACGCGGCGTCGGGCCTCAACGTGGACGGAAGCCGACGACGGATCTGGACGTCGGCCACGAGCTTCGCGAGGCTCGCCTCGTCCCCCGCGGCCAGCGCGTCGAAGAGCTGGGCCGCGGTCGCTCGCAGCTCGCGGTGCCAGCCGTTGAGCTCGCGCCCGGACCGACTGACGAGCGTGCCGCTCTCCGGCGACGTGCGGAACACCGCCTCGGCTTCGGTCTGTCCCTCGCACCCGGGCGTGCGTCCGGGATACTCGGGCTCGTAGCGCACACGGATCTCGTCGCCCCGCACCGAGTAGGTACGCACCGTCAACCCCTCGGGGAAGAGGTCGGTCGAGGACCAGACGACCCGGAGGTCGTCGCCATGCTGGCGGACGAGGTCCAGGCGGAGCGTGCGGATGCCGCGGCCTGTCGCGGGACCCTCCCAGGCGGTGACGAACTGGGCGGCGCCGCTCGGCGCCGGAGCCCATGGATAGACGGTCGGGCGACCGTCGCGCGAGAGCGTCGTCAGCAGCGCGGCGTCCCCGCCGAGCCGCCCGTAGACGCGTACGGAGTTCACGCCCGGCGCGTCGCTCATCTGGAACGCGCCGACCATGAGGCGGCCGACGCGGACGACGTCGACCGCGGCGGCGCCCCACGCTTCGCCGAACGCGTCGAGCCGATCCTGAAGGAAGCCGGTCGAAGCGTAGAGCCCGCCGGTGCCGAGACTCTCGACGATCTCCTCATCGAGGAGCGCGTACATCTCGCGATAGGCGTCGGGCGAGGTGTCCACCGCGCCCTTCCCGAGCGACCGCTCGCGCGCGAGCATGCGGAACTGGTCGAGGCGGTCCACCGGGCCGGCCGCGTCCGGCCGGTCGGTCATGAGGGCTGCGGTGCCGAGCATCGCGAGGCCGGCGAGCAATTTCCGCGTCCTGCCACCCATTAGCCGGCTCACGCGCCTATGGTACAACAGACTCGTGCGGTTCCCCGTTCTCGATCGGTACATCGCGCGCGAGCTGGTGTCGCCGTTCGTGTTCGGCTGCGCGCTCTTCACGTTCTTCCTGGTGATCGACCGGATCTATCACCTGACGGACCTGGTCATCACGAAGGGCGTGCCGTTCTATCTGGTGATGCAGCTGCTGTTGTTCATGCTGCCGTCGTTTCTGGCCCACACGTTGCCGATGGCGCTGCTGGTGGCGGTGCTACTCGCGGGGGGCCGGCTCGCGAGCGACCTGGAAATCGTGGCGTGCAAGGCGGCGGGGGTGAGCGCGTTGCGGTTGTTCCGGCCGGTGCTGGCGGCGTCGCTGCTGATCACGGGGACGACGGCGGGGCTGACCTTGGTGGTGAACCCGGCGGCGAACGGGGAGTTCCAGCGGCAGCTGTTCCGGATCCTGCAGGCGCGGGCGGTGAGCGGGCTGCAGGAGCGGGTGTTCAACACGACGTTCGGGGATCTGACGATCTACGTAGAGGACGTGAGCGCCTCGCAGGTGGCGCTGCGCGGGCTGCTGGTGTCGGACGAGCGCGATCCGACGCTTTCGCGGATCATCTCCGCCCGCGAGGGCCGGCTCCTCACGGACGAGGCAAACCGTCGGATCACGCTCCGCATGATGAACGGCGCCGTCAACGAGGCCGACATCGTGCCGGTGAATGTGCCGAAGACGACGGCGGACACCCCCTCGCCGACGGGTGGAGCGGCGGGCGCCTCGCGCTATCGCTACACGCGCTTCGATATCTACGACATGAGCCTGTCGGTCGATTCCCCGCTGAGGGGCGCGCCGCGAGCCGAGAAGCCCGAGAAGGATCTCTCGCTCGGCGATCTCGGGGCGAAGATCGCGGAGTACCGGGACGATCCGCACAGTCGCGCGCCGTTCGAGATCGAGCGTCACAAGCGATACGCGCTGCCAATGGCGGCGCTGGTCTTCGGGCTGGTGGCGTTTCCGCTGGCAATCCGCTCGCACCGCGGCGGTCGGAGCATCGCGCTGGTCGGTAGTCTCGCGATCCTGGTGACGTACTACCTGCTGATGACGTCGCTCGAGGGCGCGGCGCTGCGCTCGCGCGTCCCGGCGGGCGTGGCGATCTGGGCGCCGAACGTGTTGTTCGGAGTCGCGGGGCTCGGGCTCCTCATCGCGACGGCGCGCGAGTGGCGGTGGCCGGCGATGCCGACGGTGTGGCGCGGGCTGGAGGCGGTGCGCCGCGCCGTGCCCGGGCGCCCCGTGTGGCGCCCGCGTCAAGGGACGGGCGGGGCACGGGACTCGACCCACATCGTCGATCGCTATCTGGTTCGGGAATACGTCACGTTCATGGGGATCGGGCTGTCGGTGGCGGCGGCGCTGTTCATCGTGATCGATCTGCTGAAGACCCTGGACAAATATCTACGGGTGAAGCCGCCGCTGCTGTACATCCTGGAGCACTTCGCGTACCGGCTGCCGGCGGCGCTGCACGACGGGCTGCCGGTGGTGATGCTGGTAGCGACGATCTTTCTGTTTCTGACCTTGAGCCGGTACCACGAGCTGACCGCGCTGAAGGCCGCGGGCGTGAGTCTGTATCGGGTGAGCGCGCCGGTGCTCGGTGTCGGGCTGGTGGTGGCGATCGGGGCGGGGTTGTTCCAGGAGCTGGCGCTGCCGGTGCTGAACGAACGCGGCGACGAAGTGGACCGGGTGAAGATCCGGGGGCAGGCGCCGCGGCACCTGCAGTCGCGGCAACGGCTGTGGGTGCGCAGCGCGGACACGCGGTTCTACCGAGTGGAGCTCCTGAACCCGGGGACGAATGACTTGTACGGCGTGACGATTCTGGAGCTGGACCGGGAGTTTCGGCTGACGGGGCGGTTGGACGCGCGGCGGGCGCACTGGACGGCGGGGGGCTGGGAGATGAGCGAGGGGGCGTACCGGGAGATCGGGGCGGACGGCAAGGTGCAGACGGTACCGTTCGGGTGGACGGCGCTGGAGCTGCGCGAGGAGCTGGAGGACTTTTTACGGATCCAGAAGCCGGTGGGGTCGATGAGTTTCTGGGAGCTGCGGGACTACATCGGGCAGCTGGAGGCGGCCGGGTTCCAGATTCGGAAGTACCTGGTGGAGCTCTACTCGAAGCTGTCGTTTCCGCTGGTGAATCTGGTGATGGTGCTGGTGGCGATCCCGTTCGCGCTGCAGGCGCCGCGCGGGGGGCGGCTGGTCGGGATCGGGCTCGCGATCGTGATCATGGCGGCGTACCTGGTCGTGCACTATGTGGCGCTGGCGTTCGCGCGGGCGGACCTGTTGCCGCCGCTGATCGCGGCCTGGACGGCGAACGTGATCTTCATGGGCATCGGCGTCTCGCTCCTGCTGCGCGCCCGTACCTGAACGCGCTGTCCCGTTGACAGTTCCGCCGGACCGCCGCATCATTCCACATCAATCTAGACTCGCGCCTCGGCCGGCGGGGCCCCAGCCCCGCGACGGCCTGCGGCGCGGACCACTGGCCATCCGTTCGGGAGAGACTCGATGACGATCACGGTGTACGGCGCCGGCGCGATCGGCGGCGTGACAGGCGCGGCGCTCGCCAGGGCGGGCCACGACGTGCTGCTCGTCGATCGCGCGGAAGACCACGTCGCAGCGATGAACGCGCACGGGCTCACCATCGAGAGCCGTGACGGCTCGGTCAGCGTGCCGGTGCACGCGATCTCCCCCGGCGCGCTCGGCCACGAGCTCGGCCTGGTGCTGCTCGCCGTCAAGTCGCAAGACACGCCGGACGCCCTCGAGGTCCTGGCGCCGCGCCTGGCCGCGGACGGCGCGATCGTGTCGCTCCAGAACGGGCTCAACGAGGAGCTGATCGCCCGGACGGTCGGCGCCGCACGGACGATCGGCTGCCTCGTCAACTGGGCCGCGGACTGGATCGCGCCGGGCCGGATTCTCCACGGCGGCCATGGCGCCCTGGTGCTCGGCGAGCTCGACGGCCGTGTGAGCGACCGCGTGCAGGGTCTCGCCAAGCTCCTCACCGTGGTGGCGCCGACGGAGGTCACCGACAACGTCCTTGGTTACACGTGGGCCAAGCACGTCTACGGTGCCTTGCTGGTGGCCACCGCCGTCGTGGACGCCCACGTGTACGAAGTGGTCGAGCGGTCGCCCGAGGTCCAGCAGATGCTGGTCGCTCTCGTCGCCGAGAACATGCGCGCCGCGGAGGCCGCCGGCATCCGGCTGGAGCCGTTCGACGAGTACGCGCCGGCCGACTACCGAGGCGCCGCGCGCGGTGACGCGGCCGCCCGGCAGCGCGCGATGGCGGTCATCGCTCAGCACTATCGCCAGCACAGCAAGACCAAGACCGGCATCTGGCGCGATCTCGTCGTGCGCCGGCGCAAGACCGAAGTGGGCGCGCTGCTCGGGGCGACGGTGACGAAGGCCCGGACGCTCGGCGTCGTCATGCCGCTGACGGAGCGGCTCATCGCGATGATCGAGGACCTCGAGCTCGGCCGGCGCGTCATGAGCTGGGCCAACATCGACGAGCTGGTGGCGGCGAGCCGGAGGCGCGCATGACGGCGGCGTGGGACTACCGCGACCCGCTGGAGCCGGCGCTGTCGGCCCAGATCTCGGACAAGACGCTGATGGAGCACGTGCGGACGATCGGCGCCCTCGAGCGTGAGTCGGGCAGCCCGGGCGAGGCGCAGGCCTTCGACTACATCGAGCGGACCTTGAAGTCCTATGGCGTCGAGGTCGAGCGCCGTGAGATCGAGGCCTACATCAGCTTGCCGCTCGAGGGGCGCGTCCACTTACCCGACGGCGGCGCCATCGAGGGGCTCACGCACTCCTTCTCCACCTCGGTGGAAGCGCTCGAGGGCGAGCTCGTGGACGTCGGTGACGGCCGGCCCGCCGACTTCGCCCGCGCGAACGCCGCGGGCAAGATCGCGCTCATCAACGGGCTCCCCGCCCCCGGCCGCGCCTGGGTCGCCCAGCAGGCGGGCACTCTCGGGCAGATCTTCGTCCTCATGGATCATCTCCACAACATGATCGTCACGACGATCTGGGGCACGCCGGCGCCCGAAACGGCCTGGCGGATCCCGGCGGTCCCGTGTCTCTCGGTGCTCGGCGCCGACGGCCAGCGGCTGCGCGCGCTCCTCGCGCGCGGGCCCGTGAGCGTCCGGATGACGACGCGCGTGCGCACGGGCTGGATGCCCATTCCGCATCTGGTCGGTGAGCTGACAGGGCGTCACGAGGACCGATTCCTGCTGTTCTCCGGGCACGTCGATTCGTGGCACTACGGCGCGATGGACAACGGGACCGCGAACGCCACGATGCTGGAGGTGGCGCGCCTGCTCGCCGGCCGGCGCGACGCGCTCCGCCGCGGCGTCCGCTTCGCGTTCTGGTCCGGGCACTCGCACGGGCGCTACGCCGGCTCGGCCTGGTACGCGGATCACGCGTGGCGCGAGCTGCACCAGCGCTGCGTCCTCCACCTCAACGTGGACTCGACCGGCGCGCGCGGCGCCACCGACTATTCCGTGCTGCACGCGACGGAGGACGCGCAGCGCTTCGCCGAGACGGTCGTGGCCGACGTCACCGGCCAGCGGAGCCGCGGCCGGCGCTTCTCGCGCGCGGGCGACCAGTCGTTCTGGGGCACCGGCGTGCCATCGGCTTTCATGTCGCTCTCGGGGCTGCCGAAGCAGGACACCGACCTGTCGCGCGCCATGGAGCGGCTGGTCGGGAGCGCCGGCTTCCCGTGGTGGTGGCATACGAAGGACGACACGATCGACAAGATCGACTCCGACGTGCTGGTGCTGGACACCCGCGTCTACCTCGCCTCGGCTCTGCGCTGGCTGAACGCGCCCGTGCTCCCGCTCGACCATGGGCGCGCGGCCCGAGGCCTGCTCGCCGAGCTCGAAACCTTGCAGGCGACCGCCGGGGCTCGATTCGACCTGGCGCCCGCGGTCGACGCCGCGCGCGCGCTGGTGGATCGGCTCGATCGGGCGACCGCCGCCCTCACCGGGGTCGACGCAGGGGCGTCGGCGGCGAGGCTCGACGCGATCAATCGCGGGCTCATGCGGCTCTCGCGCGTGCTCGTGCCCTTGAGCTACACGAGCGGCGACCGGTTCACCCACGATCTGGCGCTGCCGAGCCCGCCCCTCGCCGGGCTCCAGCGGGTGCGCGAGCTGGCGGCGCTCGATCCCGACACCGACGCGTTCAAGTTCGCGCGGGCGGCGCTCGTGCGCGAGCGCAACCGCGCCGTTCACGCCTTCGACACCGCGGCATCGGCGGCCGAGGACCTCTTGCGCCAATGATCGGCTCGGGCCGCCGGGCAAGACAAAGGAGCCTGCGCATGCGACCGATTCTTCGTTCACGATTCCTGATCGGGTGCCTCGTGCTGGGACTCGCGGCGGCGCTCGTCCCCGCGGCCGACGCGCAGAAGCGAGGGGGCACCTTGACGATCGTCCGGCCGACGGATCCCGTCTCGCTGGACCCGAACCTCGAGACCACCGCGCCCGGCGCCTGGGTCTATTTCAACATGCTCGAGGGGCTCTTGACCCTCGACGAGAAGATGCAGGTCAAGCCGGCGCTCGCGACGTCGTACGAGGTGATGTCACCCACCAAGGTGCGCTTCAAGCTGCGACCGGGCGTGAAGTTCCACGACGGCACGCCCTTCAACGCGGCGGCCGTGAAGTTCACATTCGACCGAGCGCTCCGGGGCAGCCCGCCGGCGCGCTGGGCCAGCCTCGCGGGCTCGCTGGACGGCGCCGAGGTGGTCGACGACCTCACGGTCGACGTCGTCACCAAGGAGTCGTACGGCCCGATCCTCCGCACCCTGGCGATGTATTGCATGGGGATCGTCTCGCCGGCCGCCGTGCAGAAGATGGGACCGGATTTCAGCCGGGCGCCGGTGGGTACCGGCCCGTTCAAGTTCGTCGAATGGAAGACCAACACCCACGTGATCATCGAGCGGAACCCCGACTACTGGGGTGACAAGGCGCTCGTCGACCGCGTGGTCTTCAAGGTCGTGCCCGAAGAGGGCGCGCGCATGATCTCGCTCCAGACCGGGGACGCCGACATGGTGCTGTTCCCCTCGCCCGCCCAGCTCCCGGCGCTGCGCCGCGACTCGAAGTTCACGGTGCACGAGACGACCGGCATCCGTGTCGTCTTCGCGGGCTTCCACGCCGGGCTGCCGCCGCTCGACGACGTGCGGGTGCGGCAGGCCCTGCTCCAGGCGGTCGATCGCAAGGCCATCCTCGACAACATCATGGAGGGCTCGGCGGGGCCGGCGCTCGGAGTTCTCGCGCCCGGCGTGTTCGGCTACAAGGACATGCAGCTCGACCGCCTCTATCCCTACGATCGCGCGAAGGCCAAGGCGCTGCTGACGCAGGCGGGCTGGGCGCCGGGCTCCGACGGCATCATGGTCAAGGGCGGCCAGCGGCTGTCGTGTTCACGCTCGGCTGGGTGACCTCGAACGCCGACGCGGACTACTCGCTCTACGCGCTCTTCCACAGCAAGCAGGTGCCGCCCGCCGGCTGGAATACCTCGCGCTACGCCAACGCGCGCGTGGACACGCTGGTCGAGCAGGCGCGGCGCAGCCTCAACCAGACCGAGCGCGAGAAGCTCTACGGCGAAGTGCAGGACATCCTCGCCAAGGAGATGGTGTGGATCCCGGTCTACACGACCAAGGAGATCATCGTCTCGCGCGCCAACGTGAAGGGCTTCCACATCCACCCCGTCGAGTACAACCTGGCCCTCTGGAAGACCTGGATCGACAAGTAGGCTTGCGCTCCGGAGACGGCGGATGCTGACGTTCGTCGTCCGCCGTCTCCTCCTCGCCGTGCCCGTGCTGCTCGGCGTGGTGTTCGTGGTCATGCTCACGGTCGACCTCCTGCCGGGTGACGCGGTCACCTTGATGCTCGGCGAGCACGCGACGAAAGACGCGGTCGCCAAGCTCCGCGACCACCTCGGGCTCGACAAGCCGTTCCTCGTTCGCTACCTCGAATACGTCGGCCGCGTCGTTCGCGGTGACCTCGGACGCTCGATCCAGCAGAATCGCCCGGTCGCCGCGGAGCTGGCGGACGCCTGGCCGGCGACGCTCGAGCTGACCGTCGCGGCGCTCGTGCTCGCGGCGGTCGCGGGCATCGTGGCCGGCGTCGTCTCGGCGGTGTGGCCGAACTCGCTCTTCGACGCGCTCGCGC
>WNEZ01005450.1_pt1 | contig 16886 bp, 16 predicted proteins | sample 5400521 | NCBI WGS metagenome assembly WNEZ01 (sample SAMN13153339, study PRJNA577476) | soil metagenome | isolation source: 120 cm saprolite under Douglas fir tree site 2 hole 1 replicate 1 | place: USA:California | collected 2015-04-18
AGGCGACAGAGGCAGCTGGCGGCAGTATCCGCTGGTCCGCCGGGTCTGGGCGGGCCTGATCGACCTGGCCATCGTGTTCATCGTCACGATCCTGATCCTGACGGCGATATCCGGAATGGACACCTCCGAGATCGTCCTTGACCCGGAAGGCATCCTGCTCCTGGCGGTCGTCGCCCTGGCGTATCGCGTCCCGATCGAGGCGCGTACCGGCCAGACGATCGGTAAGACCCTGATGGGCATCTCGGTCTACGGGCCCGACGGCGGCGTTCCCAGCTGGTGGCGGGCGACCCTGCGCAGCCTGCTTGGAGTCCTGCTACCCCTGTGGCCGATCGATGCCGTGCTGCTCTTGCGCACGGGCCGGCGCCAGCGGCTCGGCGATCTCCTCGCCGGCACCACCGTTCGTCGGGTGCCTCGCTGACGGCCGTTCTGCTGGCCCTTGCCGCCAGCCTGAGCTGGGGCATCGGCGACTTCCTGGGCGGCGTCAAGACTCGGCGCCTGAGCGCGTTCGCGGTGCTGTTCGTCTCACAACCACCCACGCTCGTGCTGATCGCGATCCTGGTCATCGTTCGCGGCGTCCCCGCTCGGCCCGGCCCTTGGATCATCGCGGGCGTGGTGGCAGGGCTTGCCGGCCTGGTCGGCCTCTCCGCGGTCTACCGCGGGATGGCCATCGGGGTGATCAGCGTCGTGTCGACCATCGCCGCGACGGGTCCGGTGGTCCCCATCCTGGTCGGCCTCGTCCTGGGCGAACGACCGACGGCGCTGCAGTTCGTCGGCATGGCGGCGGCGCTCGGAGGGATCGCGCTGCTGGCCGTCGATCGCCGGCCGTCGGAGTCAGGGCGGCGGCTCCTTCCCGGCGTCGGCCTGGCGCTGCTCGCGGCGCTGGCCTTCGGCCTTTTCCTGGTGGCGATCCGCTATGCGAGCCGGCCGGATCCGCTGTGGGGCGTGCTCGCGACCCGATCCGGGAGCGTGCTCGCGCTGGTCATGCTCGGCGTGGCCTTCCGTTCGCGCATCAAGGTTGCGCTCCCCGACCTACCGGCGCTGTTTGCGATCGGTGTCCTCGACGTTGGCGCCGACGTCCTGTTCGCGTTTGCAACCACGCTCGGTCTGCTGAGCGTCGTGTCGATTCTCTCGTCGCTCTACCCGGTCGCCACCGTCGTCCTGGCTCGGATCGTCCTCAACGAGCGCATGGCCCGACCGCAGCAAGCCGGGATCGGCGCGGCGTTGGCCGGAGTGGTCCTGATCAGCATCTGATTCGGCCGCGCTTACCCACGGAACCCGGCGAGCAGCTCCAGCACGAGGTCGACCTCGCTGGCGGTGTTGTAGTGGGCCATCCCGATCCGCAGCGTGCCGCCTCCGTTGACGAGACCCAGCCTCGTCATCAGCTCGGTCGCGTAGTGGTCGCCATGCGTGACAAAAACCTGGTGGCTCGCCAGCCAGCGGGCCACCGCCTCTGGTCGATGCGGTGGCCAGGTCAGCGACACGGTCGGCACCCGGCGATCGAGCTTTTCGGGTGCGGTGATCCCGTAGAGCTGGATTCCACGGATCTGCCGGAGGCCATCGATCAGCCGCGCCGCCAGTGCCCGCTCGTGGCTGCGAATGCGATCCATGGCCGCTTCTACCGCGGGACGGACGACGCGGTCAGAACCACCGAGCTCCGCCAGGTACTCGAATGCGCCGAGCATTCCCGCGAGGCACTCGTGGTTCTGGGTGCCGGTCTCCCAGCGCGTCGGAACCTCGTCACTGGCAGGACGAACTTTGTAGGGACGCAGCCGCTGCAACAGCTCGCGGCGTCCATACAGGATGCCCTGGTGCGGCCCGTAGAACTTGTAGCTCGAGCACACCAGGAAGTCGCAGTCGATGGCGCGGACGTCGATCGGGCCGTGGGGGCCGTAATGAACGGCGTCAACCCATAGCCAGGCTCCCGCGGCGTGGGCCGCCCGCGACGCGGCGGCAAGGTCGGGGATGGTTCCCACGGCATTCGACGCATGGGTGATCGCGACCAACCGTGTGCGCGGAGTCAACTGGCGGTGGAGATCGCTCATGTCGAGCGTGCACTCGGGCACCTGGATGTCGACGAACCGCACCGTTACGCCGCGCTCCTGGAGCGCCAACCACGGCGAGACATTAGCGTCGTGGTCGAGCCGGGTCACAACGATCTCGTCGCCGGGACGGAGCTCACGCCCGATCGCGCGGCTCACGGCGAAGGTCAGCGTCGTCATGTTGGGGCCGAAGACGATCTCGTCGGCTGAGGCGGCGTTGAAGAAGGTCGCCGCCGCCTGCCGCACCTGCGCGATCAGCGCGTCCGAGCGCCGGCTGGTCACAAAGGTCCCGCCCTGATTCGCATTCATCGTCCGCCAGTACTCGGCCGTGCGGTCGATGACCCGCTGCGGCACCTGGGTGCCGGCGGGATTGTCGAGGTAGACGACCGGCTCTCCGGCAACCTTGAGGGACAGCGCGGGGAACTGCCGCCGAATGGACTGTAGGTCGAGATCGATCGTGGGAGGGCTGGCCATCAGCGGCGCTTCGTCGCCGCTTTCACGATGGCCCGGGCGGTAAGGAGCGCCACGATTGCGACCACCTGCCCCATCAGGATCACGCGATTCAGGTCGATGGCCGGCTGCCATCTGACGTCACCGCCCTTGATCACGAACGCGCCGACCGGCCGGGAGGAAACGCCGAAGCCGGCGCCGCCAGCCTGCTGGCCTTCGTCACTGCCACCGCCGGCACCGCCGGAGATCCTAGCCGCAGGAATGATCGTGATCCCATCCTTTTCATAGGGCGCGCCGAACACTTCGGAGACTCGCATCGCGCCTTTGGCTTCGTTGACGACATCCATGACACGCATCGCAGTCCTCCTGGAGGGGTGGCCCTGAGGCCGAAATCGATGGGCGACTGCAACCCAGCCTAGCGTTTAGCGCAACGCTGATGTCCGAGGCAACTAGCGAGGCGTGCTTTCCATGCGACCGAAGGCGAGCCGAGCAAGGCTGACGATGACGATGAATGCGACCACCCCTGCGGCAGGGGCGAGCACAAGGGGACGCGCGAAATCCGTCCCGCCCAGCAGGGCGTGCAGCGCAAACACGCCGAACATCGGATAGGACAGCCGGTGCAGCCAACGCCAGGCCAGCGGGTCGATGCGCCTCCGCAGGTAGCTGGTCGCGGTGACGACCAGGAGAAGGTCGAATCCGACCGTGCCAAGGCCGATGGGCAAGGCGGCGTAGGAAACACGAAAGGGGATCACGAGGTCGATCGGGCTGATCCGAGCCACCGCATCAAGCGTCATCGCCAGCACATGTAGGCCGACAAATGGCACCCAGCAAACGGTGAGGAACCGGTGGAGGTTCGAGAGATCGCGATTGCGCATGGCTCCCTCGAACATGGCGCTGCGCAATGCCTGGCCGGTGACCAGCGCGGCGGCGAGAACGAAGAAGGCGGTGAGCGCCGCCGCGCGCGACATCAACCAGAAGAGCTGGTCAACCGTCACGCCGCAGCCGGAATTGCGTCCGGGCCGGCCCCGGCCCGCGCCCCCTCCGCCGGCACCGCCGCGTAGTGCACGCCGCGAGCCTCGAGAAAGGCGATGCCCTGCGCCGCACCCAGGAGAACGGCACTCTTGGCATAGACCTCGCCTCGCAAGGCGCTGTCCGTCACCACGGAAACTTCCGCCAGGTCCGTCTTGGCCGGCATCCCGGTTCGCGGGTCGATCAAATGATGCATCGACTGTCCCCAGCGGCGCTTGCTCGTCCCGCTAGTACAGACGCCGCCGTCGCGAATGGCGACGAGCGAGCCGTCGCAGAGGCCGATGTGCCAGCCATCGCCTTCGGGACCGGCACCCCGGATGCGGAGATCGCCGCCCAGATTGCAGACCGCATTATCACCGAGCTCATCAATGAGAATATCGGCCAGCGCGCCTTTCGCGATTCCACCGAGGTCGAGCGCCGCCCCTGGGGCGAGCGCCGCCGAGCGCGTGGCCTGATCCAGGAGGAGCACCTCCGGAAGGGGCGGCAATTGCGTCGGAAGAAGGACGGACGGCTCCGTCAGGCCCTGCCGGAACGGCCGGTCGTATCCGGCGGCGGCCAGCGCCGGAAGGACCGCGGCATTGACGAGGCCTTCGCTTTCCTCGAATGCCCAGAGCGCCGCTTGCAGCATGGCAAACATTTCTTGGCTCACCGGGACGTACCGGCCGTCGCTAGCATTCAGCCCGGCCAGCTCGCTGTCGCGAAGGAAGCGGGTGAAGCGGGCCTCCGCCTCGCGGATCCGTTGCTCGCAACGTTCGAGGGCTGCCTGACCACTGTCGACGCTCAACAGCTCGCAGGTGGAGCCGAGCGCGTCGAAATGGCGGGTCGTGAGTTCAGGAGACATGGCTTTCACTGTGTACCGCGGCGTCGCTGGGCAGCACGGTCACCGATGGGTGCAGCGGCGCCTCAGCAGGTTTGGGCGCGGTGGCGACCACGCCGCCGGAGAGCAGGGCCAGCAACAGCGTGCCCAGTACCGACGCCCACCTCAGCGTCGCGTTCGAGGACATATTCCTCTCCCTGCCAGGTACAACGTGATGCGTCATGGTTTCCGGCGACCTCGACCTTACGGTAGAGCGGCGCCAGCGGGCAGAGGCTGAAGACCTCCTGAGAAGCCTCTGAGAAGGCTAGGCGAGATCGAGTGTAATGCTGTGATAGCCGTCGGCGCCGTTGGGCAGCGTACCGGCCGTCTTCGACGTTTGTAATGTTCCCTCACCATCGCGGGCACGCACCTTCACGTCGTAATGTCCCGCGCTGAGGCTTGTGCTGAGCTGCCAGAAGCGCCAGGCGTACGGGGAGAACTCGGCCTGCAGCTCGCATGGTTGCCAGGTGCGGCCGCCGTCCCAGCTCAGCTCAACGCCACTGATCCGACGGTCGCCGGCGAACGCGACGCCGCCGAACTCGACCGCCCCCGCCGCCGACGCCGCACCATCCGTGGGCCGATCGATGCGCGACATCGTCTTGACGATGGCTCGCTCGTCCCAGCCGTTGTTCTCCCAGTAACCGGGTTGATCGCTCGCCGCGAAACGGATGCGCGTGACCCACTTGGGCTGCTTCATGCCGTATCGACCGGGAAAGATGAAGCGCGCCGGGAAGCCGTGCATCGAGGTCAAGGCCGCGCCGTTGAGATGGGTGGCGAGCAGATGGTCCGGGCTCAGGTCACGCAGCTGAAAGCTCTCCGTGTAGCCATCGGCGCTTTCCGTCAGCATCCAGGTCGCGTTCGCCGGCGACGAAGCAAGCGCCAGCACATCGCTCACTCGCGGCCCCTTCCAGATGCCATTGCTGATCAGCGTCCCTCCGATCTCATTGCTGATGCACTCCAGCGTCAGCTCCAGCTCGCGCGACGGCAGCGCGAGCAACTCGTTGTAGGTGAGCGATCGGCCGGGCAGGTCGAGACGCCAGCTGGAGGCATTGACGACCGGGTCGCCCGCCAGGTTCTTTGAGACGATGTAGAAATCGCTGACGGCCGTCACCTCCGTCGGCGCGCGGCTGCCCTCCTTCATCGCTAGTGCCGTGGCGAAGCGGCGGACGTTCGCGTACGCGATGCCCAGCACGGCGATGCCGACCGCACCATAAAAGAGGTTGCGAAGCAAGACCCGGCGGTCTTCGTCCGCCGGGCCCGGCGGGGCGAGCCCCTTGAGAGCCCGATCGACCAGCGGGACCATTCCGGCGAGCAGCACGACTTCGACCACCGAGCCGATCGGCGAATCGCTCGCCGAAAAGGCAACGGTCGCGACGATCGCGCTGATCAACGCCGCCAGCCCCGTGAGGACCAGCACGTAGCCGCGCGGAAGCACTCGCGCGATCAGTACGGCCGCGACGCCGTAGGCGGCGATGATCACGACCGTGGCGCCCACAAGCAGGAGGGGCCGCGCGAGAACGCCGAGTGTCTTGAGCAAGTTCTCGAAGGTCGACAGCGGCAGGAGCTTGAGCATGATGTAGCCGGCTTGCTCCGGAAGCAGGGGTATCCCGAACAACGCGTGCGCCAGGTAGTCGGACCCAAGCGCCAGCGTGCCGGCAATGAGGCCGACGATCAGCGGGCGCTGCGCGCCAGCAATTGCCAGCGGGCGCTGCCGGGCCACGCGACTACGGCCTGGCGGGCCGGCGGATCCCGTTATAAGCCAGCGCCAATCCGACGATCGCGACGATGATGCCGATGATGAGCCACATCCGCTGGCCCGTCATGAAACTGCCGGGAAGCATGCCCGTCCCCTGCAAGATCCACACGGCGCCAACCAGAATGGCAATCAGGCCGACAACCAGGCTGCCGATACGCATACAACTACAGTACGCGCTCGCGTTGCACTCTTCCCGTGCTGAGTTCAGCTAGCACGGGAAGAGTGGGCGGCGGCCATAGGACCGCTAAGCTTCCGCCGCGACGGCCTCGGGCGCAATAACGCCCTCTTTGCCGGCGCGTCCGCCGGCTTCGACCTTGGCCAGCGCCAGCTGACCAATATTCAACCCCTGGATGGTGGCGAGGTCGCCGAGCGCCCGAAGGAAGTACTGCCGGCGGCGACGCTCCACGACGCGGCCGAGCTCGTGCTCGAGACCCTGGACGCCTTCCACAAACGAAATCCGGAACGGGTCGGTAATCCGCGCGCGCTGCGGACCGAGCTCTTCCTGGACGAGCTTCTTCGCATCGCCGGAGAGACCCTCGTTGCTGACGATCAAGCCCTCGGCGGCCTTGATGCGGGAGACCTTGGCGTTGAAGGCATAGGCGTCCGCCAGGTTGAACTCGCGATCTTTGAGCACCACCAGGACGAGGTCGCCGCTCAAGTCGAGGACGATGTCCGTCCCAGCCGGGCTGGCATCGATGATGACCTGTTCACGGCTGATGCCCAGTTTGGGGAGGATGGCTGTGGCCAGCGTGGTCATCCAGCGGCCCTTGTCATTGAGGGCGGTGGCGCGATCGGTCGGCATGATGACCTGGTCGACCCGCTCCTCGTTCAGCGGCCGGCCGCAGGCGCACTTCATCCAGTCCGGCGCCATCTTCTGCAGCTTGTTGGGGTCATCGGTGCGCAGCACGGCATTGCCCGTGCGGGAGCACACGATCACGTACTCCGACTGGATGAGGCCAAGACTACGCAGCTCGCCCAGGCGGCCGGCGACAGCGGTTCCCTGGGCTTCGCCCAGGACCTTGGGTAGGTCTGAGACGGTGAGCGAGCCAACCCGCTCCAGGTCCCGGATCAGCGCGCGAATCTCCGGTGCGGTGAAGGCGGCCATCGCCGCGTTCTCTTCAGCACTGGCCTCGTTGACCGATTGCCGGGACTTGCGGATCGCCTCGAAATTGTGGCTGCCGACGGGAGCGAGGACCGGCCACGAGGAAGGGGTGCCCACTTCCTGGCCGAGGGCTTCCTGGGCTGCTGTGCGAACCCGCTTGAGGAAGTCGGTCCGGACCTTCTCGGTTCCGGCACGGTAGGCGACACCGACCTCGATGAAGGCCGGCTTGACGGCGTGCTCGAGCTCCATGAAATGCACGTCGTCCGAGCGCAGCTCGCGCAAGGTGGCGGAGCCCGGACGGCGGACACGCAACCAGCCGACGACCGGCGCCTGTCCCATGAAGAGCTCACCCTCATCGGCCGTCGACCAGCTCTTGGTCACGTCGAACTGCAGAAACTTGTTCAAGAGGTCAATCGTGAAGCTGATCCCGGCGCTGTCGAAGATCGCCTCGCGCGCCCGGTAGAGAACGCCCATGAACTCAGGGCCGTTGATGCGGGAAACGATGGTCCAGAACTGATCTGTGTTGGGGGCGATATCGAGACGGCGGACTTCCACAAGCAGCATTGTTTTCGGGCTCCTCAGCAATGAAAATTTGGATGAACGATCAGCGCTACCGCCATCCAACGCCTCCCCAAGAGCCGGTTGGCGGCAGTCGCAGGATAGGGCGGACGAATCACTCTTGTCAAACCATTTCGCACTCGCAAGTGGTGATGGAGCCGATCACCGGCCCGCTGTCACGGATTGCATACTGTGCCGGTGACGGAGAGGGATCGGCTGGCCGCCGCTGGGCGGGCCGCGGGGCTTCGGCTGAACGCCGCCGACGTCGCCGCACTGCTGCCGGCATGGGAGCGGTACCTGGCGCTGGTCGAACAACTGAGGGCGGCGGTAGCGCCCGAGGATGCCGATGGGGGCGGCTGAACCGCTGACCTCAGCACCGCTTGTCCAGATTGCCCGCTCGCTGCGGCGGCGGCAGCTGTCGCCCGTCGAACTGGTGGACGCGTTCACCCGGCGTCTCGACGCAGCCGCGGGCCTGCGCGCCTATATCACGCCCCCCGACGAGCGGGCGCGGCGGGAGGCGCAGCGGGCTCAGCAGCGACTGTCCCAGGGCGAGGCCGGAGCGCTGCTGGGCGTGCCGATTGCCGTCAAGGACCTGTTCCAGACACGGGCGCTGAGAACCACAGCCGGGTCCCGGATCCTCAGGGACTGGGTCCCAACCAGGGATGCGGACGCCGTGGCCCGGCTTCGGACCGCCGGCGCCATCATCTTTGGGAAAACCAACCTCCACGAGTTCGCCTACGGGGTCACCACCGCCAATCCCTGGTGGGGCACTGCCCGCAATCCGCACGATCCCCGTCGTAGTCCGGGCGGTTCAAGCGGCGGTTCGGCGATCGCCGTGGTGGCCGGCCTTTGCGCCGGCGCCCTCGGCTCGGACACCGGCGGCTCGATCCGCATCCCGGCCTCCCTCTGTGGCTGCGTCGGCCTCAAGCCCACCTTCGGGGCTATCACGCTGGGCGGGACCTTCCCGCTGGGGTGGTCGCTGGACCACGCCGGCCCACTGACCCGGACGGTCGACGACGCGGGCATGCTGCTCGATGTGCTGTCCGGCGGGGACGCCGGGCGAAGGTCCCGGCGCGCGCGGACGCGAGGGCTGCGGGTTGGCGTTCTGCGCGGACCGATCGTGCATAACGTCCAGCCGGCGGTGTCCCGCCAGGTCGACGCGGCGGCGGCGACCCTGCGCCGGCGGGGTCTGCGGATGCGCGACCTGCAAATTCCGGAAATGGAATGGACGGTCGCGACCCAGTTGGTCACCCTGCGCGCAGAGGCAAGCGCGGTCCATGCCCGCTGGATCCGCAGCCGGCCGCGCGACTACGGGCCAGACGTCCGGACCCGCCTGCAACTGGGCACGCTTGTCGGCGGCGCGGATTACGTGCTCGCGCAGCGGATGCGAGCCCGGATTCGGGCGGCGATGGAGCGGGTCTTCGCTGACGTCGATGTCTTGCTGCTGCCCACGACGCCGATCACCGCACCGGTCGTGGGCGAGCGGACGGTGCGCTGGCGGTCGGGCGAGGAGCCGGTCGACGGTGCGCTGGTGCGCCTGACGGCGCCCTTCAACCTCACCGGTCTGCCGGCGCTATCCGTTCCCTGTGGCGCGGCGGCCGGCCTTCCCATCGGCGTGCAGGTCGTTGGGCCGTGGAATGCGGAAGCCCGCGTGCTGGCCGTTGGCCGGCTTATTGAAGAGCTCGCTGCAGAGCAGCCTGGTCTTAGTAGATGAAACCGATGAGGGGAATCGTGCCCGGAATCACATGCCGGTAGCTGACCCTGCCCCAACCGCCGCCGTTCGGGCTGGCGTAGTTCATCTCTGAGACGAGCCAGCTGCCATCGGCGTAAACCTGCTCCACGTAGGCGACATGGCCCCAGTACGGTGACTCCCAGGTGACCATGATGGCGCCCACCCGCGGGGTCGGACCTTCGGGCCGGCCGTAGGCGCGTGCACGACCAAACCATTGCCACGCATTCCCGCCCCATGGTGCGGGCCGACGGGTGTTGACGTACCAGGTGCACTGCCCGAAGGGATAGCTGGCTCCACCGGCGGAGTAGACCGGCGTGACGTACCAGGAATGCTTTCCGGCGATGACCGTCTGCGGGTTGGGCTGCGGAACCGACGCCGGTTCGGGGCCCACCCCGTAGGGCACCATCAGGTAATCGTCGACCGGTAACGTCTCCGGATGGCGCAGCAGGTTGAACTGAATGATCGCGTCGGACTCGGCACGGTACTTCTGCGCGAGCGACGCGACCGTGTCGCTCGCGGTGACCTTGACGAGCACGCCGTCGACGGGCGGGATCACCACTTCCTGGCCCGCGGTCAGGTGATCGATGAGGTTGGGGTTCGACCAGAGCAGCGTGTTGACCGACAGGCTGTACTTCGTCGCGAGCGCACGGAGCGTATCACCGTCGACCGCCTGGTAATGAATGATCTCGCGGTGCTTCTCACCTGGCGGCGTGGCGGGCAGCGCCGGGATGACCAGCGAGCCACTCATCGACCAGCCGATACCATCGACGGCCCGGCCGAAGGGCGCTTGCGCCAGGGCGGTGCCTGGGACCGTGCCGCCGGCCAGTGCGGGCGACGCGCCGACCGGCACATGGAAGACCACCCAGGGCATCGCGGCGGCCATGAGCAGCACGGCGGAGTGTGTTGCAAAACGCGGCGCAGCGTACTTCAGACGAAGTCCCCCTTTCGCCTTCCCTATTGGCCGCTCCACTGCGGCCTACACAGGACAAACTGCGCGAGCAACGATGGCTTGCATCGGCGCGACGAGCTATCACACGCTCGTCACACGTCCGTCACGCGGGCACCGTAACCAAACGAATTGGCCGCTGCGTCCAAATGCGTCTTACAATGCGGCCATGTCCGAGCCGGCAGAGATGTCCGGTCGCGAACTGCTCGAAGCCGCATTGCGTGGCGGTGCGGCTGCTCCCCCTTACGTCCGCCTGCTCGGGATGCGTTTTATCGCTGTGTCCGATGGCAGCGCGACCTTTGAGATGCCGGCAACGACCGAGCTCTACAATCCGAACAACATCGTTCATGGCGGCGCGCTCACATCGCTCGCCGACAGCGCGATGGGGTTCGCCGTCGTCAGTACCCTCCTGCCCGGGGAAAACTTCACGACGGCCGAGCTGCACGTTAATTTCATCAAGGCCGTCACCGCTGACTCCGGCATGCTTCGGTCGATTGGCCGGGTCGTGCATCGCGGACAGCAGATCGCTGTGGCTGAAGCGGAGATCCTTGACCCGCACAATCAGCTGATCGCCCGCGCCAGCTCGACCAACGTCATCCTGCAACGGCGAAGTGCGCAACCGGCCCCGCATCCTCCGTTCCAGGCACCCCCACCCGAGATGGCGCCCCCAACTCTCGTCCTGTTGCACGGGATTCCCAGCTCGTCGTATCTCTGGCGCGATCTCATCGAGCCGCTGTCCGCAACCTTCGAGGTGCTGGCGCCCGACCTCCTCGGCTACGGCGATTCGGACAAACGCCTGGACGTCGATCTTTCGATCGCGGCGCAGGCGCGCTACGTGGTGGCCTTCATGGAAACGCTCGGCGTGCACCAGGCCGCGGTCGCCGGCCACGACATCGGTGGCGGTGTGGCCCAACTCATTGCCGTCGACGAACCGCAACGAGTCGCGCGCCTCATTTTGATCGACAGTATCGTCGACAACAACTGGCCGGTCGCCGACATCGCGCGGCTGAAGGAGCCGGCGTGGGATCAGATCATGGTCAACATCGACCTTCGCCAGGGACTGCGCAAAGGCCTGGAAGCCGGGATGGTCACGCAAGGCCGGGTTACCGATGAGCTCGTCGACGAGTGGACGCGGCCCTTCCAGGATCTGGGGGGCCGCCGTGCTTACCTGCGCGCGGCCCGGGCGCTGAACAACCGCGACCTCACCAGCCGCTCGAAGCACATCGACGAAATCGAGACGCCGACGTTGATCCTCTGGGGTGCGAACGACACGTTCCTCGAGCCAGCCTGGGCCGAGACTCTCAAGCACAAGCTTCGCGACAGTACGGTTGAGATCATCGATCCGGGCGGGCACTTCCTCCCACTCGATCGGCCCGACGCCGTGGCGGAGGCTATCACGCGCTTTCTGACGACGCGTTAAGTGCGGCGGGCGAGCAACTCGTCGGCGCGGGCCGCCGGCGTCGCCGTCCACGCAGCCAACCGGATCAGCGGTGTCACTCGTGGCCCGTGGAAATCATCGCCGCCGGTCGGCACCCAACCGTACGAGGCCGCGACCTCGTGGAAGCGATCCATCAACGCCGCGCTCTTCGGCCCGTACGGATCATCGGGCGCCTGCGGGTAGGTGACCTCCAGTCCCAGCACCCCCGCGACTGCGCAAGTCCGAAACAACACCTGCAGGTCGGGGACATGATGGTAGACACCCGGATGGGCCAGCACCGTGACGCCGCCAGCGGCCGTCACCATGTCCACCGCCTCATCCAGCGACATCTCCGTGGACCGGGGAACGTGCGCCGGCCCACCCGGCCCCATGGCGACGTATAGCGCTTCGCGCGAAACACCCGGCTGCGCGGTCTCGATGACGGCGACGATGTGCGGCTTACCAACGTTGCCGCGGGCACCGGCGCGGACCGCCTCCCAGGTCACCGGATATCCGGCTTTTACCAGCCGGTCGACCGTTTCGCGTTTCTGCGCCTCGCGGGCCTGGCTCGCTTGATGCAGGCGGTTGCGCAGCCGCCGGTTGTTGACCGCAAAGCCGTAGCCGAGCAAATGGACGTCGACCAGGCCTCGGCCCGGTTCATCTTCGATCGAGAGCTCGACACCAGAGATCATCCGCAGGCCATGGCCCTCCAGGCCGCCCATGGCATCGACCCCCGCCAGCGTGTCGTGGTCCGTCAGGGCGATCACCGCGAAGCCCGCGGCGGCGTGCGCCGCCACGACCTCAGCTGGTGGGAGCTCGCCGTCGCTGAAGATCGTGTGCAGGTGCAGGTTCGCCCGCCCGTTGGATACCTCTGCCAATGGTCGCCAATTCTATGTGGTATGCCGGGCGTGTTATAACCGTGGGCGCCCCGTCATGAGTCCTGACCTCCAACCACCCCTCAGCCTGGTCCGCCGTCTGGTGGTCGCCAATCTCGACAAACCCGTTCTGGACGTCATCGGCAGCGCGCTGAGCTGCCTGGTCCAGGGTTTGGACGCCCGGGTGGCGTTCCTGGGCAAGATCGATGGCGAGGAGCTGGAGATCATCGCGGCTCAGGTCGAGAGCGGGCCCCCGATCGAGCCGGGCACGCGCCTGCCATTGGCGGACACCTTCGGCGCCGCCGAGGAGGAAAGCGACGGTGGCGTGATCAACGTTCGCGACGCCGCCAAACGCCAGCCATTCAAACGGCTGGCGATGCGCCAGCAATTCGGCGTCATCAGCTACCTGGGAACCTCGTTTCGGAACGCAGCCGGTGAGCTGAGCGGCACGCTGGCTATCCTGGGCAAGAGCGCCCGCGTTTTCACCGCCGAAGACCAGGACCTGCTGCTCGTGGTGGCCGGGTTGCTCGCACCACGACTCCAACCCGCATCAAAGCCGGTCAACGGCCAGTCCCGCACGCCGGTATCCGCGATGCGGCTGGCCTCGCAGGAGGTCAAGGAACCGCTGGCGATCCTGCGGGGCTATGCCGACATGCTGAACAACAACGAAGTCCCCGCCGACCAGATGTCCGTGGTGGCGGCGCGCATGGCCCAGCAGTCCGAAGCGCTGATGCGGATCGCGGACCAGGTCCTACTGCTTTCACGCCTGCCGCTCGAGCTGGCCTTCACCGTGCGCGTCTCGCTGGATGCGGTCGCCCAGGCCGCGGCGGAGCGAATCCGTAAGCGGATGGCGGGCGCGGGTATGGAGCTGCGGCTCCAGCTCGACACGACGGCCGACGTCTGGGGCGACGCCACGCTGCTCGAGGCGGCGCTGGACGAGATGCTTCACAACGTGTTCAAGCACGCGCACAGCGCAACCATCGTCCAGCTTCGCCTGCGGCAGGCGAGCCGCGATCGTTGCCAGTTGATCGTCAAGGATGACGGCCCGGGAATGTCGGCGGACCGGCTGGCCGAGCTCTTCAGCCCTCTAGGGGAGGAGCAACCGGCGCGCGGCGAGGGGCTCGGGCTGTACTTGCTCCGGCGCGTGGCCGAGGCGCACGGGGGCCGGGCCTGGGCGAACAGCCTGGAAGGCAAAGGCACAACCTTCTATCTGGAGCTGCCGGCGGCGTCGCCGGACGGCGACACCGTGCGAGCCTCGGCGGCCGGCCAGAGTTCGGCGTGAAGGCGCAGGTCAAGAAGACCACGCCCCGCCGCACGGCGCGCTGCGACGACGCGCCACCCGATGCGCTGCTGCACGGCATCGAGGAGTTCAACCGGCAACAGTTCTTCGAGCAGCATGAGACGCTGGAGGGCATCTGGATGCATGAGGCGGACGCGGTGCGTTACCTCTATCAGGGCATCCTGCAAGTGGGGGTCGGCTTTTATCACTGGCGGCGTGGCAATTGGCGCGGCGCCGTCGCCAAGCTTGGCCACGGGTTGGCCAAGCTGGAACCGTACCGGCCGGCGTGCATGACGATCGACGTCGAGCGGCTGGTGCGCGAGACCACCGCACTCCGCGCGGAACTGGAAGCGCGCGGGCCCGATGACATGCCCACTTTCCCGCCACCGCGGTTACCGAGCGTACATCGCACCATCGAACCGACGTAAGGCCGGCGTCACTCGGCCGCGACAACGTTTACGAATAGCCGGCCAGCCGAATGCGTATTAGATGGCATGAAGCGAAACGTCTCCGGCGCGATGATCGTCGCCGGCGGGCTCGCACTCGACTAAGTAGCTCCCTCCCCCATCAAGAGAAAGGCGCTCGCCACCCGAGCGCCTTTTTCGTTTCCAGCCCCCCGGGACCGGGAACGCCGAGCCGCAACCCCAGCAGACCGGCGGCGGCACGCCCGCCACCATCACCGCTGCCCAGCGCTTCTTCCAGCGCGCGCAGGGCGCGGGGCGTGTCCAAGTCATCCTCCAGCGCGGCGCGCACCGCCAGCGCGCTCTCGCCACGCCCATTGTCCGAGCGACCCGCCGCCAAACGCAATCGGTTGGTCCAAGCGGCCGCGTCCTCGAGCTGGTCTTCGGTGTATTCCCACGGCTCCCGGTAGTGGTGGCGCAGCAACAAGACCCGGATGCTATCGGCGTCGTAGCGCTTGAGCAGATCGCGAATCAGGACCAGGTTACGAAGAGACTTGCTCATCTTCTCCCCCTGGTAGCTAAGCATTCCGACGTGCACCCAGACACGGGCGAAAGGCCGGACCCCTGTCGCAGACTCCGACTGCGCGATCTCGCTCTCGTGGTGCGGATAGATCAGGTCGGCGCCGCCACCGTGGATGTCGACCTGTGGGCCCAAATATTGCAGGGCCATCGCCGAGCACTCGATATGCCAGCCCGGGCGGCCGACGCCCCAGGGGCTTTCCCAGCGCGGTTCGTCCGGCGCGCTCGCTTGCCAGAGCACGAAATCGAGCGGGTCCTGTTTTCGCGGGTCATTCGGATCCGCGCCACGCTGAGCGGACAGCGTGATCATCTCCTCACGACCTAGCCGGCTCAGTCGACCGTAGTCGGCGACGCTCCCCACGCGGAAGTAGACGTTGCCGTCGCGCTGATAGGCATGGCCCTGCGCTTCGAGCCTGACGATCAGCGCGATGATCTTGGGAATCGTCTGGCTGGCTCGGGGGAACACGTCGGGGGCCAGGACATTGAGCGCCGCCATGTCCTCCACGTAGAGCGCCGTTTCCTTGTTGGCGAGGTGATCCCAGGTCGTGCCGAGCTCGCGCGCCCGCCGGATGATGTCATCGTCGACATCGGTCACGTTCTGGACGTAACGGACCGGCTGACCGGCGCCACGCAGCACCCGCACCAGCACGTCGAACACGACATAGGTGAAGGCATGGCCCAGATGGGTCGTGTCGTAGGGGGTGATGCCACAGACATAGAGCCCCAACGGTTGGGGACGGGGTTCGAGCGGCTGGACTGCGTTCGTTTCGGTGTTCCGCAGCCGCATCGTCATGAATGTATATGAAAGGGAAAGGCTCCAAGAAAGCCCTCCCCTGCTCCGTTGAAGGACTGTGGACCGTATTCCGCGGATCCCGAGGGAGCAACTCCTGACGGCGCTCGTCATCACGCTCGTCGTGGCCGGACTGGCCGTCCTTGTCCCGACCGTCGCCCAGCGCCTGGCCCAACCAGCGGCGACGCCGGCCCCGACCCCGACCCCCACGGCGCCGCCGGCGTCGGTGCTGCTGCCGGACGAACTCGAACGGGATCTCGCCGGCGTGATGACCATCGTCAACGACCACACCTTCGGTACGGCCTTCCTCATCGACACGCAGGGCGACTTCCTGACGGCGGCCAGCCTGATCGACGGCAGTCAGAGCCTGCGGCTGATCGACAACACCGGCGGCACGCACTCGGTGCGCGTCATCGGGATCGATACCGCGCTCGGTTTTGCGGAGATCCGGGCGACCAACGACGGCACGCCATTGCCCTTTGGCGACCCGGCGACTCTCCAGCTGGACGACCCGGTCGTGCTCCTCGCCAGTCCCAAAGTCGCGAATCTACGGTCGTCGACGCCGGCCGTGCTGACACAGCGTCGCGCGACCCAGCTGATGCTGCGTGTCGACGACCTGCCGGGAGACATCGGAGGGCCGGTGGTCGGGCCGGGCGGCAAGGTGATCGGCATCCTGACCGCCACTGGGAGGGCTCTCCCCATCAACCTCTCCGCGAGCGACATCGCGCAGTGGCACGGTCGGGCCGGCACGGCAATGCCCCTGGCGCCGGTCCCGGGCACATTGGTGTTGCGCGGCAGCGACACCACCAGCTCGCCCACGGGTGGACTCAGCATTCAATCGGTCACCCCTACCCGGGCGTCCGCGGCGCAGGACACCGTCATTACTATCGCGGGCAGCGGTTTTAGCGCCGGCGGCATGCTGCGCGTCCACTTCGTCCCGCTGGCCAGCCCCAACGGTGCGTTCGATGGCCTCGCAGCTACCGTTGCCAACCCGTCCACCCTGACCGTCAAGGTGCCGGCGGGCCGGGTCGTCCAGGACTATGTGATCCAGCTGACTAACGGCGACGGCAGCAGCAC
>WNEZ01002116.1_pt1 | contig 16884 bp, 17 predicted proteins | sample 5400521 | NCBI WGS metagenome assembly WNEZ01 (sample SAMN13153339, study PRJNA577476) | soil metagenome | isolation source: 120 cm saprolite under Douglas fir tree site 2 hole 1 replicate 1 | place: USA:California | collected 2015-04-18
GATAGCTGACGCCAAAATTACTGATGTGCCGCGGGACCCTCTGCAGGCGGGGGTGCGATGGTTGCAATTGGCTGCGCTGTTTCTTCGGTCATCTGCGGCAGAGGTTGCTCCAACGCCACGGCCAGTACCTGGTCCATGGTCTCCACGAAGTGCAGCTTCATGGCGCTGCGCAGGTTTTCGGGCACCTCCGCGAGATCTTTCTCGTTGTCCTGTGGCAGGATCACTTCGAACAATCCGGCGCGGTGCGCGGCCAGAAGTTTTTCTTTCAATCCGCCTATCGGCAACACTTTGCCGCGCAGCGTGATTTCACCGGTCATGGCGAGATCGCGCCGCACCGGAATCTTGCTCAGGGCGCTGGAAATCGCGGTCGCGATCGTGATGCCGGCGGAAGGCCCGTCCTTGGGAATGGCGCCTTCCGGCACGTGCACGTGAATGTCGAGATTGCGGTAGAAGTCGCGTTGCAAGCCCAGGCGATGCGCGCGCGAGCGCACATAAGACATGGCCGCCTGCGCCGATTCCTGCATCACGTCGCCGAGTTTGCCGGTCAGCGTGAGTTTGCCTTTGCCGTCCACCACCGTGGCTTCCGTGCTCAGGATGGAGCCGCCCACTTCGGTCCAGGCCAGGCCGGTGACCAGTCCAACTTCACTCTTTTCGTGGGCCAGGGTGTCGCGGAACTTGATTACGCCCAGGAAATCGTTGACGTTGTCATTCGCGATGGAGACGTTGTAGCCATCGCCTTCCTTCACCACTTTGCGCGCGACCTTGCGGCAAACGTTGCCGATTTCGCGTTCCAGGTTGCGGACGCCCGCTTCCCGCGTGTAGGAGCGAATCAGGGCGGTGATCGATTCGTCGGTGAACTTCAGATTCTTATCGGTCAATCCCGCCTGCAGAAGCTGCTTTTTAACCAGGAACTGCTTGGCAATCTCGACTTTTTCGTACTCCGTGTACCCGTGCAGACGCAGCACTTCCATCCGGTCCTGAAGCGCGGGTGGGATAGTGTGCATGACGTTGGCAGTGGCGATGAAGAAGACCTGCGAGAGATCGTATTCCACGTCGAGATAGTGATCGACGAACATGAAATTCTGTTCGGGATCGAGCACCTCGAGCAGCGCCGCCGAGGGATCGCCGCGGAAGTCCATCGACATCTTGTCTACTTCGTCCAGCATGAAGACCGGGTTCTTGGTGCCCGCCTTCTTCATCATCTGGATGATCTGGCCCGGCAGTGCGCCAATGTAGGTACGGCGATGGCCGCGAATCTCGGCTTCATCGCGCACGCCGCCCAGTGACATGCGGACGAATTTACGGCCTGTCGCCTTGGCAATCGACATCCCCAGCGAAGTCTTGCCGACTCCCGGAGGCCCAACGAAGCACAGGATCGAACCCTTGGGGTTTTTGACCAGTTGCCGCACCGCCAGGAATTCCAGGATGCGGTCCTTGATCTTTTCCAGTCCGTAGTGATCTTCGTTGAGAACCTTTTCGGCACGAGTGATGTTGCGAATTTCCTTGGACCGCTTCTTCCAGGGAACGGCCAGCAGCCAGTCCAGATAATTACGCGAGACCGTAGACTCGGCCGACATGGGTGGCATGGCTTCGAGCTTCTTGAGCTCCTGCACCGCCTTGTCGCGCACTTCCTTGGGCATGCCGGCGGCTTCGATCTTTTTCTTCAGCTCGTCAAACTCGCTCTTTTCGCCCCGGCCCAGTTCTTTCTGGATGGCCTTGATCTTCTCGTTGAGGTAGTACTCTTTCTGCGCCCGCTCCATCTGCCGCTTGACCCGCGACTGGATGGTGCGGTCCATGTTCAGCTTTTCGATCTCGATGTCGAGTACGTCGCCGATCCGGGTCAGGCGCTCAGCCGGGTCAAAAATTTCCAGCAGTTCCTGTTTTTCTTCGATGGAAAGCTGCAGGTTGGCGGCGATGGTGTCGGTCAACTTGGCCGGATCTTCCATGCGCACGGCCGCGATCATGGTCTCGTAATTCAGCGACTGGCACAGCTTGACGTACTGCTCGAAAAGGGCGGTGACCCGCTGCATGCCAGTTTCGATCTGCGGATTGGTTTCCGTGGCGTAACGCGCCACGCGGACTGAAACCTGCATGTAGCCTTCAGTCTCGCTGATCTGCAGGACTTTGCCCCGCTCGATACCTTCAACCAGGACTTTGATATTTCCGTCGGGCAGCTTGAGGCTCTGGACAATATTTACGATGGTGCCCACCTGGTAGATCTCGTTGGGCTTGGGTTCGTCGATGCTGGCGTCGTGCTGGGTGGCGAGAAAGATTTTCTTGTCCGCCGCCAGCGCTTCTTCCAAAGCGCGAACGCTAGATTCCCGTCCTACGACAAACGGAGTCATCATGTAAGGGAAGATGACCACGTCCCGGATGGGCATCATGGGAAGTTTTTTGGTCTCGAATTTTTCCTTGACTATGCTCACTATTTCTCCCGACCACTGGTTTGCGTTCGCGACGCTTAGTCCCGGCTCCTTCGCAGGGAGCCTTAGTTTACCCCGCCTTGTCCATCATTGCGAGCGTAACGCTGCGCTTCTCCACCATCTCCCGGGTGACTTCGAACTCCTTCACCTTCTTCTGGCTGGGCAAATGGTACATGAGATCGAGCATTAACTCCTCCAGAATCATACGCAATCCGCGGGCGCCGACCCTACGGGCCATGGCTTGCCTCGAGATCGCCTTCAGGGCCTCGTCGCTGAACTTGAGCCGGACATTCTCGAATTCGAACAAACGCTGGTATTGCTTGATGATCGCGTTCTTGGGCCTGGTCAGGATTTCGATCAAGGCGAACTCGTCCAGATCCTCCAGCACGCCGACCACGGGCAAGCGTCCCACGAACTCGGGAATCAGGCCAAACTTGATCAGGTCTTCAGGTTGGATGTCGCTGAGCAGCTCAAAGTTCCGCTTGCGGTTTACGGCTGGAGTTTCTTCCGGTTCGCCCTCCTCCGCTCCCATCTTGAAGCCCAGCGATTTCTTGCCTACCCGCCTTCCAATGATCTTTTCCAGCCCGACGAACGCCCCACCGCAAATGAACAGGATGTTGGTCGTATCCACCGGAGTGAATTCCTGGTGGGGATGCTTGCGCCCGCCCTGGGGAGGAACGTTGGCGATGGTGCCTTCGAGAATCTTCAGCAGCGCCTGCTGCACTCCCTCTCCGGAAACATCACGAGTTATGGACGGGTTCTCGTCCTTGCGTCCGATCTTGTCCACCTCGTCGATGTAGATGATGCCAGTCTGGGCGCGCCCCACGTCGCCGTCGGCTGCCTGCAACAGCTTGAGAATGATGTTCTCCACATCCTCGCCGACGTAGCCTGCCTCGGTCAGCGTAGTGGCATCCACAATCGCAAAAGGCACGTCGAGCATGCGGGCCAGAGTTTGAGCCAGCAAGGTCTTGCCGGTTCCGGTGGGGCCGATCAGCATGATGTTGGACTTGGTCAGTTCCACGCCATCGCCGGCGCGCTGTCGGTTCATGTAGATCCGCTTGTAGTGGTTGTAAACCGCTACCGCTAGTTTCTTCTTGGTCTGCTCCTGGCCGATTACGTACTCATCGAGGAAACTTTTGACTTCCTGCGGCTTAGGCAGTTGATTAGGGGTGGTGGTGGGGGGCGTCGCGGTGCGGTCATCTTCCAGGATGGAATTGCAGACCGCCACGCACTCGTCGCAAATGTAGGCCCTGGGATAATCGCTGGGGGATGAAATCAGTTTGGCCACTGCGTCCTGCGACTTGTGGCAGAACGAACAGCGCAACATCTCCTCGGTGCCAGTCCTGTTTTTCACTCGGCTTTACTCCTTCGTTAACCCGCTCTCTCCCGCTCCATCGCCCTTATGCCGGTCGGCGGGACAGATCGTTTCACGCCGAGACTGCTCGGAACTGATCGGGCGAAAACCCGATCATACCCTCATCTCGTCTTATAGATGATATCGTCTATGATTCCGTATTCCTTAGCCTGCTGCGCGTTCATGATGAAGTCGCGCTCTACGTCTTTCTCCACCTTTTCCAGCTTTTGAGCAGTGTGCTTGCTCATTAACTGGTTAGTAATCTCTCTCATACGAAGAATCTCGCGGGCGTGGATGTCGATGTCCGTGGCCTGTCCTGAGAGTCCCCCCATGGAAGGCTGGTGGATTAGAATGCGCGAGTTCGGCAAAGCCAGTCTTTTCTTAGGCTCGCCTGCGGCGAGCAACAGGGCCGCCATGCTGGCCGCCTGACCGATGCAAATCGTGGTGACATCGTTCTTCACGTATTGCATCGTGTCGTAAATCGCCATGCCCGCGGTGATCGAACCACCCGGCGAGTTGACGTAAAGCTGGATGTCTTTCTCCGGATCTTCCTGCGCCAGAAACAGCATCTGCGCAATCACCAGGTTGGCGATGTTGTCGTCAATCGGCGTGCCGATGAAAATGATGTTGTCCCGCAGCAACCGGGAATAAATGTCGTACGCCCGTTCTCCCCGGCCAGTCTGCTCGATGACCATGGGGACCAGCATCATTTTGGGATCGTTCACATTCACCGTCCACACTCCTGTTTCCGACAACTTGCTCTTCTGGGAGGATCGAAAATGTCCGCGTCAGGCGGACTGGCGATATAGAAAATCGAGGGTCTTTTCGCTGCGGATTCTATTTCGGATTCTATCCAGCGCTCCATCACGTGTCAAACGCGCGCGAATCGCTTCCGGCGTTTGTTTTGACTGTGTGGCGAGCGCTTCGATCTCCTTGTCGATCTCCGCATCGCTGACCTCGATCTTCTCCTCCTCCGCGATCTTGTCCAGCACCAACGAAGCCTTCACTTCCTGCAGCGCCTGGTCGCGTTGTCCCACGCGCAGCCGGTTCAAATCCATTTTCTTGATGTCTTCCGCTTTCATGCCCTGCGCCGCCAGGGCGCGCAAGCCGCGCTCCAGGCGCATATCGATCTGCCGGTCCACCAGGGCTTCGGGCACTTCGAATTCGCTGCGCTTCACCAGTTCCGCCACCAGCTTGTCCTTGGCCTGGTGCTCGGCGGCATGCTTTCGCTCGGCTTCCATGCTTTCGCGAATGCGCTGGCGCACCTCATCCAGGTTCTTGAACTCTCCCAGTTGCGTGGCAAACTGGTCATCCACTTCCGGCAGGCTTTTTTGCTTGATGGAGTGGACTTTCACCGTGTAAGTGAAAGTCTTTCCCGCCAGGCGTTGTTCGGCCGCATCCTGCGCATATACAACTTCGAATACGCGCTCGTCGCCGGCAGAAGCTCCGCGCAGGTTCTCAGTAAATTCGGGCATGGTGTCTTTGCCCGCGATTTCCACCATGATTTCGTCCATATGAACCGGCTTGCCGTCGCCATCTTTTGGTTGGCCGTCAAGCGAAACCTGAGCATAGTCGCCGTCGGCCAGCGCCCGGCCTTCCACGGTAGTGAAGGTGGCATGCTGCTCACGCAGATCGTTTAACGACTGTACAACTTCTTCGTCTGTGACCGCGATCTCAGGCTTTTCCGCCCGCAATTCCTTGTAGCCATCGACCTTGATCTCGGGCATCACTTCGAAACTGGCTTTAAAACGCAGCGGCTCGTTGTCCTTCAGGTGAAGGTCCGTAACTTGTGGTTGCGATATCGGGATCAGCCCCTGCTTGCCAGCTTCTTTGCGGAAATAGCGCGGTACCAGCGCCTCTACTACGTCGCTCTTAAGGTCCTCGGCAAAACGCTGGCGGATGATGGAGGCCGGCACATGTCCGCGGCGGAAGCCGGGAATACGCGCCAATTTCTGATATTTCTGGATCAGGGATTCGGTCTCGCGATTTACTTCGTCGACGGGAATTTCAACCTGGATCTCCCGCCGAGTGCTGCTGCTGGTTTCAGTGGGGCTCACATTTACCTTTCAACCGGCAACCGAACCAACTGTCCCTTTTTGGGACAGGAGGAAGAGTCGAACACAATCGGCTGCAACTCTGAGTGTAAAGACTGAAGGAGAGCAGCGTCAAACTCGGGAAGCCGGAAACAAGGTAACAAACGTAACCTCGGGAGGACATTGAAAGCGGACAGGGGGATTGATCACGCCCAGACCGCGGTTGGTGTAGACCTGGAGAGCGCCCACCCGGTTCAGGCCGATTGGATATTTTTCCGCCATCTCTGGCAGCACCAGTGCTCCTAAGCCCGGCAGTCTGACTTGGCCGCCGTGGGAATGCCCTGACAGTTGCAAGTCAACCGGGAAACTCGCGGCGTAATCGGCGAAGTCTGGCTCGTGGGCCAGCAAGATAGTCGCTTCCGACGGGGGAACGTTACGCAGCGCCTGGCTCAGATTCGCGGTCCGCACCAGGGCATCGTCGACTCCAGAGATCCAAATTCGTTGACTGTCCCGCTCCAGTGGGACGGCATCATTGCGCAGCACTTTAATTCCACGATCGAGGAGCGCGCCTTCGACGATCCGGGCGCTGTTCCAATGATCGTGATTTCCCAGCACCGCCAGAACGGGGATGCCGGTGACTTTCGACAAGACTTCTGCGCACGGTTCTGCATGGCGTGCGCCGCGCGGGCCGTTCCCCCCGAAAAAAGGGTGAGAAACGAAATCTCCGGTCAGCGCCAACAAATCGGGTCGAAAGGACTGGGCCAGTTGCACCGCCCGCTCCAGGTCTGCTTTTCCCATATACGGCCCAAAATGCACGTCGCTGATTTGCGCGATGCGGAAGCCGTGGAAGGCTTCCGGCAGTCGGCTAAGTCGCACGTTGACGTGCTCCGCGACCAGGTTTCGCGGTTCCAGGAAAAGCCCGTCCGCGGCTCCGATCGCGGCCACCGCGGAAGCTCCAATCAGGAATCGACGGAAGAATTTCCTGCGCGTCAACAAACTCTGCTCCATATCAGAAGTCTAGCATTGCGGTTCCGCTTACAATGAGTTCGGATGCCCGACTGGCTGGCTCAACTCAACCGCGAAGTCGTTGCCTGCACGCGCTGTCCGCGACTGGTGGAATACCGCGAAAAAATTGCGCGCGAGAAACGCCGCGCCTATCTCGATTGCGAGTACTGGGGAAAACCTGTCCCGGGATTCGGCGACCCCGATGCACGTATCTTGGTGCTCGGTCTCGCGCCTGGCGCTCACGGTTCGAACCGCACCGGCCGGCCGTTTACGGGCGACGCGTCAGGGAAGTTCATGTATCCCATCCTGTACGAGGCCGGATTTTCCAATCAGCCCAACGCCACCGACCGCAACGACGGGCTCGCATTGAAGAACCTCTACATCACCGCGGCGGCGCGCTGTGCCCCGCCCGATAACAAGCCTCTCCCGCAAGAGTTGGCCAGCTGCGCGCCTTATCTCGATCGCGAAATGGACGGGCTCAAGAAGGTGAAAGTGGTGGTGGCGCTGGGCAAAATTGGATTCGAAGCCTATCTCAACTACCTCAAGCGCCGAGGCCTGCTCAACAGCAAGAAGCCTTACCGGTTCCAGCACGGTGCGGCGTACGCCACGCCCGATGGCAAGACCCTGCTGGCCTCGTACCACCCTTCAAACCAGAATACACAGACCGGAAAGCTCACACGGCAGATGTTCGCAGCCATCTTTAAAGAGGCCACACGGCTGGCCGATAGCCAGGAGGGCGCCGCCGGGCCGAAACCGCGCGCTATTCCTGGTTCCACAAACAAGGGGTTGGATTAACCAGCGATTATATGATTTACTTAATCGTGGTTAATCCAACAAACCGTTCATCCTCGCCTCTTCGAACCAGTTGCTTTGCTCTCGTCATAGTTTTGGTCTGCGCAAGTTCTCCGGCTCAACAGGGCCCCTCGACGTCCGGTCCGCCCGGTATCCAGGACAACAGCTTTCTGGTCGAAGAGGCGTACAACCAGAATTTCGGCGTGGTGCAGCATATCTCCAGCTTCACCCGTTTCTGGAACAGTAAGGACTGGAACTATACCTTCACCCAGGAATGGCCCGTGCCCGGCGATGAACGCCACCAGCTCAGCTACACCCTGACGGCATTGCATGCTGGTTCTCTTCCCGATTCCGGCGTCGGCATAGGCGACGTTCTCTTAAACTATCGCTACCAGCTGGTGGGAAGTGGAGACACGCGCGTAGCCTTCGCTCCTCGCCTCAGTCTGATATTTCCCACCGGCAATTCCACGCAGGCCCGCGGCGTCGGCAGTTTCGGGGTGCAGACCAGCCTTCCCCTGAGCGTGGTTCTCAGCAAACAGCTGGTCAGTCACTGGAATGCCGGAGCCACTTTTTTTCCTGACGCGCAGGACATCTCGGGTAACCGGGCGGCCAGTGCGGGCTACAATTTGGGCCAAAGTTTTGTCTGGCTCGCCAACTCTCGCTTCAACGTCCTGTTGGAGACGGTGTTTGCCCGCACACAGACGGTTGTGGCTCGTAACCATACAGAGTGGGCCAGTGTATTCCTCCTCAACCCCGGCATCCGCTGGTCGTATAACTTCAAAAATGGTTTGCAGATTGTTCCGGGAATCGGTGTCCCCCTGGGAGTTGGTCCCAGTGCCGGCGAAAAAGCGCTCTTCCTGTACCTAAGTTTCGAACACCCGTTCCGGCAGCTGCCCAAGAAATAAGAGTGGAGGCTTAGAAGCCCACGAACACCGGTTCGGGTTCGAGATGAATACCCCAGAGTTCTTCCACACGCTGCTGAATATGCTCTTTCAACGCGACAATGTCTGCGGCGGTAGCGTCTCCCCGGTTCACGATGGCCAGGGCATGTTTGCGCGAGATCCCGACCTGGCCGCTGCGATACCCTTTGCTGAAGCCCGAGTGCTCCACCAGCCAGGCGGCTGAAACTTTCCGCTGGGAATCGAGCACAGGGTAGCTGGGGATCTGCAAACTCTTCGCAACCGCCCGCCGGTTCAACTCGTCGTATTGACCAGCTGCAAGTACGGGATTTTTGAAGAAAGATCCGGCGCTACGGCAATCCTCGTCTCCCGGAGTGATCAGCATGGCCTTACCGGCGCGTATGCGTCGCACCGCTTCCCGGGTGCTGGTCAGAGAGGGAGTTTGCTGGAAGCCTGCGAAGTGTCTCTTCAGATCCTGATATTCGATGCGAGGTTTGCCACCTGGGGTCAAGGAGTAGGTTACGCGCAGGATGATGAAGCGTCCGCGCTCACTGGTGTTGAAGATGCTGGTTCGATATTGGAAGCCGCAGGCTTCTCCGCAGAGCTCGCGAAGTTGACCGTCTCGCAGGTCCAGCACGAGTACGGAATCGATGGTCTCGGCGACCTCCTGACCGTAAGCCCCTACGTTTTGTACGGGTGTGCCGCCCACGCTGCCCGGAATGCCGCTCAGACATTCGACGCCGGCAAAATTCCTGGTTACGGCCCGGGCCACGAATCTGTCCCACTCCTCGCCCGCTCCTACTTCGAAGAGGGTCCTGCCATTCTCGTTACTGCTGCGCTCATCGATCCCTGAAATTGCAATTTTCAGAACCAGGCCGGGCCAACCCGCGTCAGAGATCACCAGGTTGCTGCCGCCACCCAGGACAAAAAGAGGTAGGTTTCGCGAGTGTGCAAACTGCACCGCCTCACCCACCTCCGTGGCCGTTTTGGACTCAGTGAAATAACGTGCCGGGCCGCCTACTTTAAGGGTGGTCAAAGGGGCCAAAGGCAGGTTTTCCAGAATCATCATGATGATATGATTGTTGTCACTATATATGACTAGGAGAAGTGTCAGGTCGGGCCTTTGCGGGTACATCGGGACACATCCCGGTGTGACTTGCGGGACTCGAAACTGAAGATTTGCGCGTCTTTATTAATAGATGGCAGCAAGTAATTACACTGAGGAGAAAAAATGTACCCAGAGATCATGGTGATCCCGATGCGCGAAGAACTAACCCGCCTCGGCATTCAGGAACTGCGAACACCCGCTGACGTCGATCGCGCCGTAGTCAACCAACCCGGCACCACAATGGTAGTGGTTAACTCCATTTGCGGATGCGCCGCCGGCCGGATGCGTCCCGCGGTCCGCGCCGCGTTGCAGCACTCGAGCCGCCCCGATAAATTGTTCACCGTGTTTGCCGGACAGGACAAAGACGCCACGGACCGTGCGCGCTCCTATTTTGTGGGCTATCCGCCGTCTTCACCTTCGATCGCGTTGCTGCGCGACGGTAAAGTAGTCCACATGATGCAACGCAGCGACATCGAGCATCGCGAGGCATCGGATATCGCCTCCGAGTTGAAAAGCGCGTTCGACAAGTTCTGCGCCAACCCCGCCCCGGTTCTGTAGCGAAAGCCCTGAATTGACGTATGAACAGGTAGGCAGAGCCTGTCCTGAGCGAAGTCGAAGGATGTCCCACCTGCCCGGCGGAGCGAAGCTCCCGCAGTACAAGGTTGGTTTCCTAAACCCTGGCGAGCTTTCGCTCGCCTGCCCGGACGGGGCGTCCGGGCCTACGTGGGTCGTGGGTGATTCAGAAGCGGAACAGGTACGACGCTTTTACGAACAGCCCCCGTCCATCGTTCCTCAGTCGGCCTCCGTGCAGCAGATCTCCATCCACATCATTTCTTGGCGGTAGCAGCACGTTTTCCAGATTGCTGTTGTAGCCGACATACAATGCCGTGCTGGGATGCACCAAATATGTGATCAGAAAATCTGCATTGAAGTTCTTGGTCGTTTCCAGAAAAGTAAACGCGGGATTGGCCAGAACTGCGTTGTACTCGCCGATAAAGCGGAACGACAGTTTCTTGGTGTACTGATAGTTCCACTTGGAACGGATGATGTGGTTGTTCATGCTCCCGAACGATCCCAGCCGATTGTGCAGCCGCAACAGCAAATAGGTGTTATCGATGCGTAGCGCCTTGCTGGGCCGGACCGTCAGGGTGGTGGTGACGCTGGTCCGCCCCGCGAGAAATGGGGCGACGTTGTCGGGCGAGTCGTAGTTCACGCGGCTGCCGAAGCGATAATCCAGCTGCAAGGAGATGGGGCGGTAGAGGCTCGTTCTGAACTCGACTTCAGTGGTGTGGCGAACGTACTTCTGATTGCTGGTCAAAACACTGAAATCCTTTGGCCGCAGCAATTCCATTTCTTTTGCGTAGAAAAAGTTGAGAAAGGTCTGGCCGACAAACTCCATCTTGAGTGCCGGAAAATAGCCTGAGCCCAGGTAGTTCCCTTCGTGATCGAACGTGTGGTAGACCTCCATCTGCGGTCCCCAGGAAATCAGATGTTTCCCCTCCGGACGGAAACTGTATTCCAGGCGGTGATAAAGATTGTGAATGTCAGGCTGTGGATCGAAGCCGGTGAAGGTGCGAAATCCGTCGCTGCGATCGGCATAGTCCATGATGTAATTCAGTTTTCGTCCGGCGCGTTGCAGGATGACCTCGGCCGCGGGACCGGCGAGATAGGTTCCGAACGTGCAACTGTCATTGCGAGTGTCGCTGCAAAGCGTGGAACTCAGGACCCCCTGAAAACTGGCGACCCAGTTGGAATTGAGTTTGAAGCGACCGTCGATTCCGCCCACCCGGTTGAAATACGGGCCCACCTCGCGATCGGTGAACATTACTCCCAGTGAAGACTGGCTTCCCAGGTCACGGCTAACCCGGCCTACGGCGAAGTATGCATGCTTCCCAAACAGAGAGTTATCCGGCGCGACCTCAGTGCCGGGCGAAGCGTCATCGGCCACCAGCATTCCCACCGCCCAGGGCCCGTCCTTCCCCGTCAGGCGCGCGCCCCACTGGGGATCGACAATGCGGCGGGTGAAAAGCAGAGGAATGGGGGTCTGGAAATAGTTGGAGTTCTCCAGAAAGAACGGGCGCTTCTCGGGAAACTGGACTTCGAAGCGCTGATTGACGGTCACCTGCGGATCGTCGGATTCGATCTGGCTGAAATCGGGATTCGCGGTAGCGTCCAGTACGAATTTGTCCTTCAGCACCGCCTTGGCATCCAGACCGATCTGCCCGAACGCATCGCGCTGGGTGAAGGTCGGATGATCCAGATCGCGCAGGTCCAGATCTCGAAACGAACGAAAAATTCCATACGGGATGAGCTGAAAATTGTGCCCGGGAGAGATGTTCTCGAGCCCCGCAGCTTCCCCCTCCTGATTCAAACGACCTTCGATCCGGCTTGAATACCGCGGCCAGAATGAGCTTTCGTTGTTGCGCCGGACGTCCCGGTCCAGCAGGATTCCCCAGGTCTGCGGATCGTTCGAGGCAAAGCGAAGGCTGCGAAAAGGAATAGCCAACTTGACCACAAAGCCTTCCGACGTGAGCTTGGCCTCCGAGTCGAAGATCGTGTCGAAGGAAAAATCGAAATCCTGGCCTTCGGTCCACAAGGCGTCGGCCTGCACCCCCAAAGGGTTGGAAAAAAACGCGTATGCCCGGCGGTGATCGTGAAATGTGTCCAGCATGAGTTCGACGCTGTCGTCGTCGAACACATCTTCCCGCCGGGAAAGCCGGGCGCGAACCTTCTGCGGGTCGTTATCGAAACAGATGAAGATGGCGTACAGGTTCTTGTCGTCGTAGCCGAGATAAGCCTCGGTACGCTGCGACACCGGTTCTCCGTCGCTGGGAACCCGCTGGATAAAGTGGTCGACCTTGGCCAACTTGCCGTCCCAGGCCGGACTGGGTTTCATTTCCAGGAAGTCTTCAAGCAAGGGAGGACTGCTCACTCGCGGAATCGTGACTTTGGCAAACGTGGGCGAGGGCGGCGCCGCGAAGAGCACGCCCGGCAGGCTTAGGCCGATGACTGCCGCCGCATAGCAGAGACCTCGCCCCACCCTCAGCACGCCTGCCTCCGTGTCGCTCGGGGTATTGCTGCGTTAGACGCAGCTGAGCACGCAAAGTCATAGCGGATGCTGCACCAGAATGTAAAAGGTTGTTAACAGTTATTGAGGGCTCTTCATTTAAGGCGCATTCTTGGAATTCCGTACCGCCTGGAACGTCATCTCGCTCGCCCGGCTTCGGGTTTGCCGCTTCCAGGCGAAGAACAACTCGGCGTAGCTTTGCGTGATGTATGACTTGCGGTCGATTCCGAGGCGCTGCGCAGTGCGATCGATCCAGCTTCCCGGCCCCTCGATTTCGCCAAACCATCCGATGGGCGTTTCGTCGACGACCACGTGGCCCTGGCCATCACTCCATTCCGCGCGATATTTTTCGTAGCGGAACGTGGGTGCGTAACCGAGAGCCAGCAAGATCTTTTCCAGTTTGTCGCCGTCGGCAATTTTGGTTTCGGTCTCGACCCGGGTCTTGTACCGGGTGACTTTGCTTTTTGCCTTATGAGTCAGCAACCATCCCGTTCCGTACTTGCGCAGACGAAAAAGTTCGCCACGTTTTCGCAGCGGGCTGCCAGGCAGGTCATACAGAGTGTTCTGCTCTCTGGTGCGGCGAGTTACCTGCCGGAACCCTGCCGCACGCAGTCGACGCGTCAGAGTGCGTTGGTCGTCTACGCGGAACTTTATCTCGACTTCTTGATTGGAGGCCATAGGAAAATCGGCGTCGGGCGTCAGACGTCAGACCTCGGACAGAATCAATGCCGAGGTCTGACGCCCCAGGTCCGACGTCCGACTCACGAAAACGTCGGCAGCTTTACCAAATCATCCCTGGGTACGGACTCCGTCGGATTTCCAGCTTTGCGCCAGGCCGTCAGTCCGCCGACAATTACGAACGCGTTGAATCCGTTTTCCCGCAGCATGTGCGCCACCCGGGCGCTGGTCGCTTCGCGCTGTCAAGTACAGTAGACATAAATGTCTTTGTCCTTGGGCAGGGTCTTGAGTTCTTCGGTCAGATTATTCGGTTCCAGGCGGATTGATCCCTTGATGCGTGCCGCCCCAGCATCGTAGTATCCGTGGCTGCGTACATCCATCAGCAGGATTTTGTCTTTGTCGCCCGACGCCAGCCTGCTGGACAACTCTTCCACCTGCACCCGCGGCACCACCCGGTAGACGGCGTGTTTGCGGTAAAGCAATATCCGATACACGGCGTAACCGATGATCGCGAGCACGGTCACCGCTTCGACGGCGCGCCCTGCCGTTTGAAACCCACGCACCATGGAAGCCAGAAAGTCTCGAAACAAGAATCCCAAACTCACATAGGCCAGCGCGTAGAAAGACGCTCCTAAAACATCGAATCGCAGAAAGTCGTGCACGGGCATTTTCATGCTGCCCGCCAGCGGCGGCGCCATGGTGTTGATTCCGGGGATGAACTTGGCGAACAGGAGTGTGATTTTGCCGCGCTTGTAGAACGATTCGGCCGATCGCAGAATGCAGGTTTCGGGGTTCATCGAAAGCTTGCAGAGGAAGCCGAGCAGACTCCATCCCATCGAACGGCCGAGTACAAACAACAGGGAATCGCCCACCAGCATGGCGGCTACTGCCAGCAACAAAAGCTTGGTCAGGCTAAGAGCTCCGGATGCGGCGGCCGCGCCTCCCGCCACCAGCGCTATCGCCGCAGGGACAGGCATTCCCAGGGATTCGGCGAGGACAACGAAAAATACCAGAAGGTATCCGTGACGTCCGATTGATGAGAGCAATCCTGCCATCTGTAAGCCGTGGTTCCGGCCGCGCTAGTGTTCGTTAGTATAAAGAAAAAGGGCGGCCTTTGCCGCCCTCGGTACTTTCGCTGCCCGGACTGCTACTTCGACATGTTGTCCATCTTGTCCATCTTCTCTGCCTTGAGCATCTTCACGCTCATGACGTGAATCTGGCCCTTGTCGGCGTACACGTGCGCGCTCAATTCGACATGATGGCCTTCATGCCCCTTTACGGCTTCAGGATTGACAATGTCCCACGCCTTGCTGTCTTTGTCGGAGACAAATGTCAGCTTGTCGCCGTCTGCCTTGACGGTTCCTTTGAGGTTCTTCAGCGGTGCCGCCGGAGCTTTGCTCATGCCGCTGTCTTTTGACATGTCCTGTGCGAAACCCGCCACGGTCAGCATGACGGACACAGCCAGTGCAAAAACCAACAACTTTTTCATGATTTGGTCTCCTTAAGGGGGTTGGGCTTGGATCCTTCGATTAAACTGCCTGTGGTATTACGGTTCTCGGGGAGAAACGGATTTCCCCTGACATACCGAGTCTACCCCAATTCCTGACCAGGAGGTTAGTCGAGTGCCATCCGAATCGAACCCACGTGGCCGCACTTATTTCAATCTTCCCCGCAAGGCAGCCTTGCCATTCAGTGATGCGGTGCTGGTTGGGGACACGCTTTATCTCGCAGGACGAATTGGGGTCGATCCGGCTACCGGTTTGGCTCCAGCCAGCGTGGACCAGGAATTAAAGTTCCTCTTTGACGGGTTCGAAGCCGTCCTCGCCCTGGCGCAAATGACCATGGACGACCTGGTTTCGATCCAGATTTTCTCGCCTGACATCTCCCTGTGGGAGAGTTTCAACAAAGCCTACCTCGATCGTTTCTCGAAGCAATTGCCGGCGCGAGCGTTCATCGGGTCAGGACCGCTGCTAAGAAATGGACGCTTCGAGATGATGGGAATCGCGGTGCGGAGGTAGGGGGCGGGCGGTCGTTGGTCCTTGGCCGTTGGTCGTTGGCCAACGGCTATTAATCTGTTTTGGATATTCAGATAAGGATTTTCAGGTTCGCGACGACAGTTTTTGGCCAACGACCAATGGCTAACGACCAACGACCAGTTCCTACTTTTCTCTGGCGACTACAAACTCCGGCGCCCACAGCAGCGCCCGCTTGATCTCGCTATCGGGAAAACTGCAGATCGCGTTTCGTGCCAAGGTAGCGTACTGGGCGGCGCGGGCATTGGCCGCTTCGAGCGAACCATAACGCTCGAGGATGGCCATGATTTCCCGGTGAGTGACTCCGTCGAAGGCGCGCTCTCGCAATACCGTCTCGATGGCCGCGCGTTCCGCGGGGCTGCAGCGTTCCAGGGCATGGATGACGGCCATCGTGACCTTGCCTTCGCGCAGGTCGCTGGCTACCGGTTTCCCCAGCACATTCTCGGACGCCGTCAAATCAAGCACATCGTCTACGATCTGGAACGCCATCCCCAGATCTCGCCCGTACTGCGCCAGGCTTTCTTCCTGCTCGGGAGTGGCTCCGCCCAGAATTCCACCCATGCGCATGCACACGGAAAAAAGGCAGGCCGTCTTTCTGAAGATCAAATCGAAGTGCTCGTCCAGCGAGATCAGCTTGCCCAGCTTTTCCATCTGCAACAGTTCACCTTCTACCATCTGCCGCGTCAATTCGATCAGCGTGTCCAGGATGCGGAAGTTGCGCTCCTGCACCGCGACTTTGAAGGCTTGCATGTAAAGCCAGTCGCCAGCCAGCACGCACTTTGAATTACCCCACTGCGTGTTGGCTGCCGGCCGGCCGCGGCGGGTCTGGGCTTCGTCAATGATGTCGTCGTGCACCAGCGTCGCGGTGTGGATAATTTCCACCACCGCGCCCAACCGGACAGCTCCGCGGCCCTGATAGTTGAGCAGTTTCGCCGACAGCAGCAGCAGCGCAGGACGGATGCGCTTGCCCCCGCCTCCACGCAGGTATTCGCCGATCTCAGTGATGGCTTCGACTCCCGAAACCGTGTCCCGTCCAAATTCACGCTCAATCGCAGCCAGGTCTTCGCGCAGAAGCTCGAAGAATTCCTTTCCGTTGATGGTGGCGGGTGTGCTCAAGGCTGAGCTCCTGGGAAACCCGCATCCGCTTCACCACGGAGACACGGAGTCACGGAGACAATGCAGTGGATAATCATTCCCGAAGCCGGCTGCATTACCAGCCCCGCCGATCTGGATCTCAAATATCGCATTCCTCTTTGTCTCTGTCCCTCCGTGTCTCCGCGGTGAAGTTAAAGCTAGTTTGTCCGGTAATTCGTAAACTGCATGTCGATCCCAAAATCATGCTGCTTCAGCAGTGCGATGACCCCTTGTAGCGAATCCCGGTCCTTGCCGCTGACGCGCACCAGGTCTCCCTGGATCGAGGCCTGCACCTTGTTCTTGGAGGTCTTGATCAGCTTTACGATCTCTTTCGCCTTCTCGATCGGAACGCCCTGCT
>WNEZ01010726.1_pt1 | contig 16884 bp, 17 predicted proteins | sample 5400521 | NCBI WGS metagenome assembly WNEZ01 (sample SAMN13153339, study PRJNA577476) | soil metagenome | isolation source: 120 cm saprolite under Douglas fir tree site 2 hole 1 replicate 1 | place: USA:California | collected 2015-04-18
AAGCTGGGCTGCGACCGCATCACGATTACCCGGACGGGAGAACATACCTGGGACTTCGCGGGCGAGTTCGACGCTGGATGCCTGATTGAGAAGGGACCGGCCGAGTCGGCGGGCGGCATGTAGGGCGCCGCGAGCGAGCCCGGGGTGCTGAACTGGGGCGGGCCGATCGGCATGGTGATGCCCACCGCGACGGCCTCTCCGCGCGGCCCCTGCAGCTCCGCGGCGGCCGGCCGGGCGCTGTTGAGGCGCCAGCCGGGTGGCAGCGCGATGCTACCGCTGCCATCGGGGAATTGCGTGCGCGGCCAGCTCTGGCCGGGGCGGTAGGCCGGCGAGCCGGGCTGTTGCGCGGGCGCGCCGGGCGCGGCGGCGAGGATAGACAGGATGGCCAGAGCCACCGCGCGCGCGAGCGATCCCGAGGGCATGAGATGGGCGGTCCGGCGACACGCTACCCTAATCCGGGCCCGCCGCTCGACCACGTTTGGGATTCAAGCCCCATCCGACAAACGCACCGGCAAGTTCTTTCTGCCGGCTTGACGGCGCCGGCCCCGGCGGGCCAGTATCACGCCGTGCACTTCGGGATCTTCGTCGAGGAGCTGCGCCACGGGGCCACTCAGGCTGGGGCGTTCCGGGACATATTCGAGACGGCGGACCGCGCGGAGGCGTGGGGCATCGACTGCGTGTGGCTCGGCGAGATCCACTTCACGCCCACCCGCTCGATCATCTCCGCCTCGCTCCAGGTCGCGAGCGCCATCGCGGCCCGCACGCGCCGCCTCCGGGTCGGCACCGCGGTCCAGGTGCTACCCTTGAACCATCCGCTGCGCATCGCCGAGGAGGTCGCCACCGTCGACCACATCAGCGAGGGTCGCTTCGAGTTCGGCATCGGCCGCAGCGGGGTCGTGCGCACCTACGACACCTACGGGGTGCGCTACGACGAGAGCCAGGCGCGCTTCCGCGAGGCGCTCGACATCGTCCGGCTGGCGTGGACGGGCGAGCCGTTCAGCTACGAGGGCGAATTCTATCGCATCCGGGACGCGACGGTCGCGCCCCGCCCCTACCAGGTGCCCCATCCCCCCATCCGGATGGCGGCCACCAGCGACGAGACGTTCCCCGCGGCCGGTCGCCTGGGCCTGCCCATTTTCGTGGGGCTTCGCTCCACCGAGATCTCCGATCTGCAGGCCCAGCTCGCTCCGTACCGGGAGGCCTGGCGCGAGGCGGGCCATCCGGGCGAACCGAGCGTCTATCTGCGCATCCCGGTCTACGCCTCGCCCACCGCCCGCGGCGCGGTGGAGGAGCCGCGGGAGAGCCTGACGTCCTTCTTCGCCCGCCAGACCGAGCTGGCCCGCAGCGCGGTGGGACGGGCCGGCGCCGGGCCGGCCGACCGGCGCCAGATGCAGGCCGAGCGGATGGCCGCCCTCTCTTACGACGACATGCTCGCCCGGAAAGTGGCCTTCGGCACCGCCCCGGCGATCGTCGATCGCCTGACCGAGCTGCGCGAGCAGCTCCAGCTCGACGGCATCGTGGCCGAGCTGAATCCCGGCGGCCGCATTCCCCAGGAACTCGAGACGCGCAGCCTCCAGATCCTCGCGCGCGACGTCCTGCCCGCCTTCAAGTCCTGACGTGACCACATGAGTGAAGACGCGCTCCGCAAGATCGCGCTGCAAGTCCGCAACTGGGGGAAGTGGGGGCCGGACGACGAGCTCGGCACGCTGAACTACATCACCCCGGAGCGCATCGCGGCGGCGTGCCGGCTCGCCACCACCGGCAAGGTCTTCGCGCTCGGCATCCCCCTCGACCGCAACGGCCCCCAGAGCGGCACGCGCCAGCGCTTCAACCCGATCCACACCATGTTCCGCGACGGGGGCGACGCCCCGAAGACGCCCGCCGAGGTCCGAGCGATGGAGGGCTACGGCGGCTCCGACGACTGGATCGTCATGCCGCTGCAGTGCGTGACCCAGTGGGACAGCTTGGCCCACATCTTCTACGAGGGCAAGATGTACAACGGCTACGACGCCGCGCTGGTCACCAGCAGCGGCGCGGCCAAGAACAGCATCGACAAGACCAAGAGCCGGCTGGCCGGCCGCGGCGTGCTGCTCGACGTGGCCCGGCAGAAGGGGGTCAAGGCGCTCGAGCCCGGGTACGCGATCACGGTGGCCGACCTGGAAGCGACCGCGGCCGCCCAGCGCGTCGAGGTGCTGGCCGGCGACCTCCTCCTCGTCCGCACCGGGCACATGTCCCGGTATCTCGACCGCAACGATTGGCGGCACTACGACCTCGACCCGTTCCCCGGCGTCTCGGTTTACACCGCCCCGTGGCTGCACGCCCGGCAGATCGCGGCCATCGCCAGTGACAACTACGCGGTCGAGGTCCGGCCCTCGGAGATCGCGGGCTTCCGCAATCCCTTCCACGTGGTCGCGATCCCCAACATGGGCCTCACGCTCGGCGAAATCTTTTTCCTGGAGGACCTGGCCGCCGACTGCGCGGCCGACGGCCGCTACGCCTTCCTGCTCGTCGCGCCGCCGCTGCCGGTGGCGCGCGCGGTGGGGACCCCGATCAATCCGTACGCGTTGAAGTAACCGCCAGGCCGACCAGAGGAGGCCGCCGATGACCGATGATCGCGAGCAGGCCGGCCAGAAGGCGCTGGAGTTCTCGGAGAACCTGTGGAAGCACGGCGACTTCTGGGAGTTCGAGACCTCGGAGTACGAGCGCGCCCGCTTCGGGCGGACGATCCAGGTGCTCGAGGGCGCGCGCTACCCCCGGGGCCTCGAGCTGGGCTGCGGGGCGGGCTACTTCACCCGGCTCCTCGCGCCGCACGTCGATCAGCTCGTCGCCTACGACATTTCCCCGACCGCGATCGCGCGCGCCCGCACCGCGGTCGGCGGAGACCGCACGATCGACTTCCGCGCCGGCAACGCGATGGACTACGCGTGGCGCGCCGACGGGCCGTGGGATCTAATCGTGATGAACGACACCATCTGCTACCTCGGGTGGCTGTACTCGTTCTTCGACATCGCGTGGTTCGCGTCCGAGGTCCACGAGGCGATCCGGCCGGGCGGCCGGTTCCTGATGGCCAATACCATGGACAAGCAGGGGTATGACAAGCTCCTGCTCCCCCACATCACCCGGACCTACCGCGACCTCATGCTCAACACCGGCTTCGCGCTCGACCGGGAGGAGACGATCCAGGGCACGAAGAACGGGGTGGAGTTCGAGACCCTGATCTCGCTCTTCGCGCGGCGCTGAGGCGCCAGGCGCTGCTCCGCTCAGGCCGCGCCGCCGTCGAGCTGCGCGACCGCGCCCTTGAGCTGGTGATAGCTGATGAGCTCGACCCCGTGGTCGCGGAGCAGCGCGGGCAGGCGGGGATCGGAGAGGGTCTCGCGCTCCCACTCCCGGTCCCGGTGGTACACGTAGTCCGCGGCCACGTCGTGGTAGGCGGGGTGCACGACCAGCTCGTAGATGCCGCGCCGGAGCTCGGTGGACACGATGCTCGTGAGGGCTTCGAAGCTCACCTTCTCCGGCTGCGACACCCCGTGCTCCCACTGGGCGTAGAAGCCGCCCTTGAAGGTGACGGGGGGCCGGTCCCGGAGCGGCAGGCCGTGCTCCTCGGCCAGCTCGACGAAGCTCGGCTGGCAGCGCGGCCGCCGGTGGACGTGCTGGTGCGAGTCGAGATGGGTCGGGGGCCGGCCGGTCAGCGCCACGAACTGGTCGAACTGCCGGCGTAGCTCGCGCCGGCACACCTCCGGGTCGTCGAACTCCACCAGGCGCTGGGCCTCGTTCGTGAAGTTCACGTGCAGGCCGAGGGAGAGCCGGGGCCGCACCGCCGCGAGGGCCGCCGCCTCCACGGTCCCCGGCGTGTTCACCATGAGCCCGGCCGAGGTCACCACGCCCTGGTCGTGGAGCTCGGTGATGGCGCGGTTCACGCCGCCGCCGTACCCGAAATCATCGGCGTTGATGATCAGGAACTTCATCCGTGTCAGACCCTCTCCGCTAGAGCCCGATGTCGTCGAGGAGCTTCCGGCACACGCGCGTGGCCTCCAGGTGCTCCTGGGCGACCGCCCGGGCCGCGCGGCACGCGGCGGGGTAGTCGGACTCGATGGTATCGATGGCGCAGGCGATGTCGTCCATATCGCGAAAGGCGAACAGCCCCGTGCCGGTGGGCAGCACGTTCTCGAACCCGGTGCTCTGGGTGATCACCGGCTTGCCGGTGGCCAGGTAGCAGGCCGCGCGCTCGCTGAACCAGCCGCTCCGCAGCCGCACGTTCTGGTCCTTGGCCACCGTCCACTCCGCCCGCGAGGTCCGGAAGAACGCCTGGTACTTCCACGGGTCGAGCGAGCCGGCCAGCGGGCTCGTGACCTCCCAGCCGTGGGCCCGGAGCCGCTCGCGGTCCGCCTCGTCGTCGATATTGATCGAGAGCTCGAAGTGCTGCCGGGGCCGGCGCCGGGGGAGATCGAGGAACTTCAGGAACTCGTGGTGCTTGCTCCAGCCATAGGTCTCGCCGCGCCAGACCACGTCGTGGCCGGGCTGCTTCCAGTTGCCGATGGTCGTGTAGCTCCGGGCGGCCGGGTCGAAGGCCACCGGCCAGAGGTCGAGGTCCACCGGCTGACGCGTCTTCAGATAGGTGATGTCGGGAGGGAGCGGCACGCCGCAATCGGGCGCCCCGTAGTTCTCCCCGTAGGTCACGATCGTGTCGTGGGAGGCCAGCGCCACCCGCGTCTTCAGCTTGCCGGTCGCCACTTCCAGCTCGTTGGTGACCGGATCCGTCTGGACGTACACGCGCCGCGCGGCCAGGGCGTGCTCCTCGTTGAGCACGGTGGCTCCGCACAGGTTGATCAGCGCGTCGCAGCGCCGGTAGAGATCACGCAGGCCGCCGACCGGGAGCCCGTAGCACTCGTCCCCGCCGCGGTAGAGCGGACGGTAGGCCCAGCGGTCGCCCAGCCCGATGGCCGAGAGCGTCCGGTGCAGATAGGCGGTGGCGTAGCGGGAGTCCTCGGTGATGGCTTTGGCGACCGGGTCATAGGGCCACGTGGTGTCGTCCTCCACGTACCAGACCTCGTGCCCGAGCCGGTGGAAGCCGCGCAGCCAGTTGAGATAGAGCCAGGTCTGCCCGCCGAAGGGACAGCGGCCCATCATGCCCAGGACGACGAGCACGCGCGGGCGACCCAGCCTACCGCTCCTTCGGGACGGCCGCGGCCGTGGACTCGGCCCCGTGCCGCTGCCAGAGATCGAAGTACGCCCCGCGCCGGGCCATCAGCTCATCGTGGGGGCCCTGCTCGATGATGGCGCCGTCGTCGATCACCAGGATGCGGTCGCAGCGCCGGGCGGTGCTCAGCCGGTGCGCGATCACGATCGCGGTACGCCCCCGCAGCCGCTCTTCCAGGTTGCGCCAGACCTGGGCCTCGGTGGCCACGTCCAGCGCGCTGGTCGGCTCGTCCAGGATCGAGATCGGGGTGTCGCGGACCAGCGCCCGCGCCAGGGCCAGGCGCTGGCGCTGCCCGCCCGAAAGCGTGGAGCCGTCCTCGCCCAGGATCGTGTCGTAGCCCTGCGGGAGCTCCTCGATGAAGGACTCGGCCTCGGTGCGGCGGGCGGCCTCCCGCACCTTCGCGGGATCCGGGTTGCGCGAGCCCCACGCGATGTTCTCGAAGGCGGTGGCCCGGAAGATGATGGGCTCCTGGAGCATCAGGGTGACCTGCCGGCGGAGGGACACCAGGCTGACCCGGCGCAGGTCGTGGCCGTCGATGGTGACGCGCCCGCGCTGGGGATCGAAGAAGCGCAGCACGAGCCCGGCCAGGGTGGTCTTGCCCGCCCCGGTCCGCCCCACGATGGCCACGTGCTCGCCGGGGGCGATGCGCAGATCGATGTCGCGGAGCACCGGCCGGCCGTCGTCGTACGCGAAGCTCACGTTCTCGAACCGGATCTCTCCGGTGATCGGCGGCAGCGACTGAGCGTCGGGGGCATCCTTGACGTCGAGCTCCGCGTCGAGCACCGAGAAGACGCGCTCCAGACCCACGCGGGCCGAGCTGATCTCGGCGAGGTTCTGGCTCAGGCTGAGGATGGGCTGGTAGAGGTCTCGCAGGTAGGAGAGGAACACGGTCAGCTCGCCGATGGTCAGGGCGCCGCTCAGCACCCGGAGCGCGCCGAGCCACACGATCGCCGCGGTGCCCGCAGCCAGCAGGGACTCCACCACCAGCACGAACAGGGTTTCCGTCCCGTAGAGGCGGAGCGATAGCGCCAGGCTCCGCTCGCTGCCGGCCCGGAAGTCCTGGACCACCCGGTCCTCGCGCCCGTAGGCCTGCACCAGCTTCACCGCCCCGATGGCGGTCTCCGCGCGGCTGTAGAGCTCGCTCTCCGCCTCCTTGGCGGCGGTGGCGTGACCGTGGATCCGGGTGGTCAGCCAGCGGATCGCGAGGTAGAGCGGCGGGCTCACCACCAGGGCCACGCAGGCCAGCACCCAGTCGTAGCGCAGCATGACCACGAACATCCCGGTCAGCATCAGGGCCGCGCTGACCAGGGGCAGGGCCCCGTTCATCACGATGCCCTGGATCGCGTAGGTATCGGCCATCACCCGGAAGAGCAGGTCGCCGGTCTGCTGCTTGTTGTGGAACCGGAGCGAGAGCTTCTGCAGGTGGGTCCAGATCGCGATGCGCAGGTCGTTGACCATGCGCTGGCCCACGTCGATCGTGAGGTGGTTGGCCAGCATGGTGGTCATGCCGCGGCAGACCGCGATCAGCACGATCGCCGCGGCGGCGAGTCCCAGCTGGGCCATCGAGTCGAGGTGCGCGAACCACGGCCCCAGGATGGCGGGGGGCGGCTTGTTGCCGAGGATGCTGTCGAGGACGATGGCCAGCGGCAGCGGCTTGGCGAGGTCGAGGGCGATCCCGAGGGCGGAGAGCCCGAACCCCAGCGCCATGGGCGCCCGGTGGGGCCGCGCGTAGCGGGCGATGCGCGGGAGCAGGGCCAGGAGGCCGCGCGATCCGGCGGCGCCGTTCATGGGAGTGCCCTTCGCGGATCGTATCTCATTGGTGGTGTCACCCGACTACGGGCGACCGCGTGCCCCGCCCGATCCCTCGAATTCTGCCACATCGGAGCCGGTCACGGATAGATCTGCCGGTACGCCAGTCGCGCGCGGTCCCCCGCGCCGCCGAAGCGAGTATTGTAGTCGCGGGTCATGGCCCGCAGCGTGTCCGACCGGACGAAGGCCTGCAGCGACTCCTCCGAGTCGAACTCGTAGCAGACCATGTACTGCCACGGCTCGGATCCGGCGTGCGGGCTCTCGAGGGAGATCGGCGCGTAGCGGCGCATCCCGAGGCAGCCCGGTACCTGGGCCGCCTCCCGCGACCGCACCGTGTCGTACCACTGGTTGAAGGCCGCCTCGCGCTCGGGCGCGATGGTGGCCTTGACGACGAAGAGCGCGGGACGCGTCATCGATGACCCTCCTGAGCCATGATAACCTCGCCCATCATGAGCGAGGCCCGTCCACCTGCCCGTCCACCTGAAGGGGCGCCGCTGCCCCGCGAAGGCCGGAGCTGGCCCGAGCTCGCGCAGGCGCTCCGCGACCTCAAGCGCGACGACCTCGACTGGCGTCGGGGCCGGCACGCCGCCTTCGTCTGGCACGCCGACGATGCGGTGGAGCAGGTGGCCCGCGAGGCCTACGCGCTCTTCATGACCGAGAACGGCCTCGGGCTGCGCGTGTTCCCCAGCCTGCGACGCATGGAGGCCGACGTCGTCGCGATGGTCCGTCACCTCCTCGGAGGCGATGCCGCCGTCACCGGCCACCTGACGTCCGGCACGCGGCACGCCAGTGGGCGCGGCAACAGCGCCCCGACGTCACCGAGCCCGAGATCGTGGCCCCATGGTCGGCGCATCCCGCCGTGAGCAAGGCGGCACACTACCTCGGCATGAAGGTCCTGCGCGTGCCGGTCGGGGACGGCTTCCGGGCCGACGTGGCGGCGATGGCCGCCGCCATCACCCCGCGCACCGTCATGCTCTACGCCTCGGCGCCCACCTACTCGCTCGGCGTCATCGATCCCATCACGGAGCTGGCCAACCTCGCGCGGACGCACGGGCTCTGGCTCCACGTCGATGCCTGCGTGGGCGGGATCCTCGGCCCCTTCGTGCGCGCGCTGGGTCACCCGGTGCCGGAGTTCGGCCTGGCGCTGCCCGGCGTCACTTCGGTGTCGGCCGATCTCCACAAGTCGGGCTACACCGCCAAGGGCGCCTCGGTGGTCCTCTTCCGGACCGCGGAGCACCAGGCGGCGGGGCGCTACGACTTCGATGACTGGCCCACCGGTCTCTACAGCGTCAACACGTTCACCGGCACCCGGCCCGGCGGGGCCATCGCCGCGGCGTGGGCGGTGATGAACTTCCTGGGCGAGGCGGGGTACCGCCGCATCGCGGCCACGGTCATGGAGGCGAAGGCTCACCTCGTCGAGGGTCTCGCGCGCATCGGCGGGGGGCTCCACGTGTGGGGCGAGCCCGAGCTGTGGGCGGTGGGCTTCGGCAGCGCGGGGCACGACATCTTCACCATCGCCGATCGGATGACGGCCCGGGGCTGGTCGGTGGGGCGCATCCGCGAGCCGCGCGGGATCCACCTCATGCTGACCCCGGTGCACGCGCCGATCATCGACGAGTACCTGGCGGACCTGGCCCGTTCGGTGAACGAGGCGCGGGCGGTCACGGGCCCGTCGCCAACTCGCGCCGTCTACTGATTGCGAGCCGGGGCGGCGCTCGCGGCTGCCACGCTTCTCCTGACCGGGTGCACCATGTGGATCGACCACTTCGTCTTCTTTCCCGACCGGCAGGTCGGGCCGCCGCCCGCCGGCGTCGAGGAGCGCTGGATCGCCACCGAGGACGGCCTACGCCTGCACGCCTGGTACGTCCCCCCGCCCGACGGGGGACCGGTGCTCCTGTGGTCGCACGGCAACGCGGGAAACATCGACTCGCGCCGGGCGCTGCTGCCGGCCCTGGCCGCCCGCGGCCTCGGCGTGCTCGCCTATGACTACCGGGGCTACGGGCGCAGCGAGGGCTCGCCGAGCGAGCCGGGCGTCTACCTCGACGCGACCGCCGCCTTCGACGACCTGGTGACGCGCGGGACCGATCCGGCCACCATCGTGTGCTTCGGCGAATCGCTCGGCGGGGCCGTCTCCATCGAAGTGGCCACCCGCCGCCGCTGCGGGGCGGTCATCGCGGTCTCGGCGTTCACGCGGCTGGCCGACGTCGCCCGCCGGCACTACGGCCCGCTGGGCTCGCTCGCGGGCGACCGGTTCGACTCGCTGGCGCGCCTCCCGCGCGTGTCAGCGCCGATCCTCGTCGCCCACGGCGATCAGGACGAGATCGTCCCCTTCGAGCTGGGCGAGCGCCTGTTCGTGGCGGCCCCCGCCCCCAAGCGCTTCTTCCGCATCGCCGGCGCCGACCACAACGACGCCCTGGGCCGTCCCGCCCTGCTCGACGCCATCGCCCTATTCGCCCGAGAGGTGGTGACCCGGCGCCGGCCGGGCTGAGGCTAGAAGTCAGGACGGAGATGGTGCTAAGCTCTGGCGCCATGAGCGATCTTCTTCACGGCGCGCGCGACCTTCGCCAGAAGCTCTACCGCCTCGAGGTGCTGCTGGAGATCGAGAAGGGCGGGCGAAGCCGGAGCCGGATCGCCGGCAAAGCGCCGCCAGCCGCGGAGCGGGCGGCCGCGATCAAGCGGCTCACCGACACCGGCCTCATCGAGGCCGCGGCCCCTCCCGCGAACTTCCGGCTGACTCCCGAAGGTCGGGAGTTCTTGAAGGACGTCCGCACCAAGGTCGGCGGCGGCGATGCGCTCGATTGGACCCGCGCGGACGAGATCGACTTCTCGAAGCTCTGACCTCGGAGTCCGCCGATCTCCGTCCTTCCGGGCCGCGCGCCCTCGCATCGCTCGATCGTGGTCGGCTCGGTGTGGGTCACGCTCGCGATCGCCTCCGGCCTCTACTTCTCGTTCCCGATCTTCTTCGTGGCGCTCCTGGATGAGTTCGGTTGGTCGCGCGGGGCCACCGCGGCCGCGTTCTCCATCTCGTCGATCGTGCAAGGGGTGCTCTCTCCCGTGGTGGGGACGCTCGTGGACCGCCTGGGGCCGCGTCGGGTGATGCTTGGCGGGGCGGGCGTGCTCGGGGTGGGGTGCGCGCTGTCGAGCCGGATCGACTCGCTGTGGTCGCTGTACCTGATCGTCGGGGTGCTGGCCGCGGCCGGGGCGTGCGCGGTGAGCTGGGTGCCGACGGGCGCGCTGATCGCGCGGTGGTACCCCGAGGGGCGGGGCAGTGCGATGGGCGTGGCGTTCTCGGGCATGGGAGCCGGGGTGCTGACGGTGGGGCCGCTCGCCCAGTGGCTGATCGCCGGGTTTGGCTGGCGCGCCGCCTATCTCGTCCTGGGCCTGGGCACGCTCGCCGTGCTCCTTCCCCTCGTCTGGCTGGGTGTGCACGACGGGCCCGCCGTCCCCGCGTCGGCTCGAGGCACCGCCCCGGGAGCCCTCACATGGGGCGCGGAAATCGGCGATGCGCTGCGGACGCGGGCGTTCTGGGCGCTCTTCTTCGCGTACCTCTGCACGCCGCTCGCGGTCTTCTCGGTCGTCACGCACCAGGTGGCGTTCGCGGTGGACCACGGCTTCCCGCGGCTGTTCGTCGCCTCAATCTTCGGGCTCACCGGACTGCTCTCGGTCGTGGGCCGGATCGGTTTCGGCATCGCGGCCGATCGGATCGGCCGCGCCACGTCGGCCACCATCTCCTACGGCTGCACCGCGGTGGGAACGCTCTGCCTGCTCGGGCTCGAGGTATGGCCGCACGTGGCGGCGCTCTACGCCTACGCGCTCTTCTTCGGCCTCGGCTTCGGCGCCCGCGGCCCCATCATCACCGCGATGGCCTCCCAGCTCTTTCCGGCGCGCTTCGGCGCCATCTACGGCTTCCTCAGCGTCGGCAACGGCATCGGCGGCGGCGTCGCCCCGTGGTTCGCGGGCTTCGTCCACGACCTCACCGGGAGCTATCGGATCGCCTTCCTGATCGCGGTCGGCTTCTGCGCGGTGGGCGCGACGTGCTTCTGGCTCGCGCGCCCTCCGCGCGATGCGCTATGATCCGGCCGATGCGCCTGCCGGGTCGGGTCGCGGCAATCACCGGAGGAGCGCTCGGGATCGGGCGCGCGACCGCGCTCACCTTTGCCGAGGAGGGCGCGACCGTCGCGCTCGGCGACGTCCAGATCGAGGCCGCGGAGACGGTGGCGCAGGAGATCCGCGGGCGCGGTGGCCAGGCGATCGCGGTCGGCCTGGATGTGGGCGACGCCGCCCAGGTGCAGGCCTTCGTCGACCGCGTGGTCGAAGAATTCGGGCGGCTCGACATCATGTTCGCCAACGCGGGGATCGCGCACTCGGCGCCGTTCCTGGAGCACCCCGAGGCCCAGTGGCACCGGGTCCTGCGCGTCAACCTGACCGGCGTCTTCCTCTGCTGCCAGGCCGCCGCGCGTCAGATGGTCAAGCAGGGCGGCGGCGGCCGGATCATCACCACCGCGTCGATCAACGGCTTCCGAGGCGTGGAGAACCTGGCCGGGTACAACGCGGCCAAGGCCGGCGTCATCGAGCTGACCCGCACCATGGCGGTCGAGCTGGCGCAGCATCGCATCGCGGTGAACGCGATCGCCCCGGCCCAGATCGACACGCGGCTCACGCGGAGCCTGCCCGAGGGCGCGCGGCGGCGGCGGGTGGAGCGCATCCCGATGGGGCGCTTCGGCGAGCCCGAGGAGGTGGCCCGGGTGGCGCTCTTTCTCGCCTCCGACGACGCAAGCTACGTCACCGGCCACACGCTCGCGGTGGATGGCGGCTACCTGGCCGGCGGCCTCTGGTCCGGCGCGCCCGGCGGCCGGGCTCCCGGCGGCACGCCGGGCTAGGGCCCCGGCCGCCGGGCCCGGCCGAGCCCATCGAGGAGAGATGGATCACGCCCTGAGCGACGTCACCGTGCTCGACCTCGGGCAGGTCATCGCGATGCCGTTCTGCACCATGCTGCTCGCCGACCTCGGCGCGCGAGTGATCAAGGTCGAGTCGCCGGAGCGCGGGCGCGAGCGCGTGTCACTCGGCGTGAAGCGCCGCCGCGACGGCATCGAGGAACGGGTGCCGGCGGCCCAGTACCGCGATCGCAACAAGCTCGGCGTCACCCTCGATCTGAAGACGCCGACCGGCCTCGAGCTCTTCCGCGAGCTGGTGAAGCTCGCCGACGTGGTCACCGAGAACTGGAGCGTCGGCACGATGGAGCGCCTCGGCCTCGGCTACGAAGAGCTGCGCCGCGTCAACCCCCAGCTCGTCTACGCCTCGATCACCGCGTTCGGCCAGACCGGGCCCTACGCGCCCCAGCGGGGCTACGACATGCTCGCGCAGGCGATCAGCGGCTACATGAGCATCACCGGCTATCCCGACGGGCCGCCCACCCGGTCCGGCCAGTCCATCTCGGACTACTATGCCGGCATGCTGTGCGCCTTCAGCATCGTCTCCGCCCTGCACTACCGGCAGCGCACCGGCAAGGGGCAGCGCATCGACCTGGCTCTCCTCGACAGCCTCCTGGTGGCCCTCGACAACCTCGGGGAGCGCTACACGGTGGGCGGCGAGATCCTCACCCGCGCCGGCAACGTCTCGTTCGCCGGCTCGGCCACCGGGATCTATGCGACCACCGACGGCCACGTGGCGATCGCCGCCGCCGCGAGCAACGCGGTGTGGGCCCGGTTCTGCGCCGTCATCGGCCGGGACGATCTGACCCGCGCCCCCGAGTTCGCCACCGCGGCGGCCCGGCGCGACCGCCGCGACGAGATCGCCACCATCATCCAGCAGTGGACCGGCGCGCGGGCCAAGGCGGAGGTGGTGCACACCCTCGCGACGGCCGGCATCCCGGCCGCTCCGGTCAACAACGTGGCGGAGATGGTCGCCGATCCTCAGGTGCGGGCCCGCGAGATGTTCGTCGAGCTCGACCATCCCCTCTTCGGTCCCCTGACCACGACCGGGACGCCGCTGAAGCTCTCGGAGACGCCCGGCCGGGTCCGCTGGCTCGCGCCCATGCCGGGGCAGGACAACGAGGAGGTGTTCGTCCGTCTCCTCGGCCACTCGCCCGAGGAGCTCGAGCGCTGGCGCGCCGAGGGCGTGATCTGACCGCCGCCCCCGCGACCCGGACGTGGCCGCGCTATCCCCACCGTTCCGGAACGTAGACGCACCGCCGGCAGCGGTCCGGCCGCCGTCGTCCCCACCCGGTTCGGTGTATCACTCTCTCAGCATTGTCCCGGTCGGCGCCTTGACCCCACCTGGGGGCCATGGCCCTCCAGCGCGCGGTCTACCGGCCCCGTGACGCCGAGCACACCGTGCTCCACCAGGTCATCGCGCTCCACCTGGAGGCCTTCCTGGGCGCGGCGGCGGAGGCCGGCGACGGGGCGGGCCTGCCGCAGTTCGTCGAGCGCGAGTTCCGGGAGTTCCTGACGTGCGGCGTGGTCGAGCACGGCGCGGCGCGGTTTCGGTGCGAGGGCTGCGCCCACGAGCACCTGGTGCCGTTTTCGTGTAAAGGGCGGGCGTGGTGTCCCAGTTGCGGTGGTCGCCGGATGACGGAGCGCGCCGCCCACCTGGTGGACGCGGTGCTCCCGTGGGTGCCGGTGCGGCAGTGGGTCCTCACGGTGCCGTATCGGCTCCGATACCAGATGGCGTGGAATCATGGGCTGAGCCGCGCGGTGCTGCGCGTGTACACGCGCGTGCTGCGCGACGTCTACGCGCGCGGCGTGCCGGGTGGACGCACTGGCAGCGTCACCGTGATGCAGCGCGCAGGCAGCGGGTTGAACGTGAACCTGCACTTTCACACCCTCGTGCTGGACGGGGTGTTCACCGAAGCGCCCGGGGGCGCGCTGGCGTTTCATCCGGCGCCGGGGCCGAGCAACGCCGAGGTCGCGGCAGCGCTGGCGACGATCCGCCACCGGGTGCAGCGGCTGCTGGTGCGCCGCCGCCTGGAGCCGGCCGACGACGCGACGGGGCCGGTGGATCGGCTCGCAGACGCGTGCCCCGTGCTGGCGGGGATCGTCGGGGCCTCGGTCCAGGGGCGGGTGGCGCTGGGCTCGCGCGCGGGGGCGCGGGTGCGGCGGCTCGGCGATGCGCGTGACACGCCGACCGTGACCCCGCGCGGACAGCGGCAGGCACACCTCGAGGGCTTCGACCTGCACGCCAACGTGTGGGTGTCGGCAAACGATCGGGCGGGGGTGGAGCGTCTGTGCCGCTATGTCTTGCGTCCGCCCTTCGCGCAGGAGCGCCTGCGGCTGCGGAGCGACGGCCGCGTCGCGCTCGAGTTGAAGACGGCCTGGCGCGACGGCACGCGGGAGCTGGTGTTCGAGCCGCTGGAGTTCCTGGAGCGTTTGGCGGCGATGACGCCGCGGCCGGAAACCAACCTGCTCATCTGCCATGGCGTGTTGGCTCCGCGCGCGCGGTGGCGCGAGCGCGTGGTCGCGTACGGACGCGTGCTGCCCGAGCCCACGGCCGCGGCGGCGCCGCTGCCCGCAGGTCTGGACGATGCCGGAGTGAAGCCCACCCCGCGCGCCTGGAGCTGGGCGGCTCTCATGCACCGGGCGTTTGCCATTGATGTCCTGGCGTGCCCGCGCTGCGGGGGCCGGCTGCGCCTGATCGCCACGCTGCACCATCCCGCCGTGATCCGGAAGATCCTCGCGCACGTGGGGATCGCCCCCTCAGGGCCGAGCCCCGGCCCCGCCCCACCGGAGCCCGGCGCTGCCGCGTCCTGATCCGATCCGCTCGAGGGCGCGGCGGACGCCACGAGGCGCCATCAACGCTGCTCCGGCCGGCCGGTTGACCGCGGCGGTGTGTCTCGCATAGCATGCCGCTCAGCCGGGCCGGCTCGCTCGACCCGCGAGGAGGCCGCTAATGTGCGCTGTGCCGTCGGCTCCTGGGGCGGCCAGCGTCCGAGTCTGGCAGGTTATGTCACGGTGACGGGGGCCAAGCCAGGGGCGCCCGCCGCCGCCCGCCGCCGGAGGGCGTTCATGTTGCCTATCCTCTTGTTCCACAGAATTCTAGTTATGCCGATCACGGCGGCGACTGTCGGACGGATGCGTCCGCAGGCGATCTTGAGACTTGTGGTCTGTAGGTTGGGATGACGTTTCAGAGTTATCTGCAGTCACCGGTGAGGAGAACTGCGATGGACGCGTCCTTCAATAGGCGTGATCTCTTGATCGCTGCGGGTGCCACGTCGGTGGCGATGCTGGGCGGCTGTGTCACTTCGCAAACGATGCCCCGCACGACGACCAGCGGCTCCGTAACCTACCGTAGCGCGAGAGAGCTGCTCGCAGCCCTCGCCGTGCGACAGGTTTCCTCCGCGGAACTCGTTAATTTGGCGATCGCCCGAATCGAGACATACGACAGTCGATTGAACGCAGTTGTGGTGCGCGACTTCGAGCGAGCGCGCGTGGCGGCGGGCGAAGCGGACGCGGCACTTGCCCGGGGCGAGCGGCGTCCGCTTCTGGGGCTCCCGATGACGGTGAAGGAGTCGTTCAATATCGTTGGCTTACCGACCACTTGGGGCATCCCAAGCGCCAAAGGGTGGCAGCCGACCGAGGATGCTGTCGCAGTTGTCCGCCTGAAAGCGGCGGGCGCCATCATTCTGGGCAAAACCAACGTCCCGCTGCTGCTCGCCGATTTTCAGTCGTTCAATGCCGTTTATGGCTCGACCAGCAATCCGTGGGACCTGGGTCGTACGCCCGGTGGTTCCTCCGGCGGGTCGGCGGTGGCTCTCGCAGCGGGCTATGTATCGCTCGAACTGGGCTCCGACTTTGGAGGCTCACTCCTGCACATTATTGCGGGGTATGTGCACATAAACCCACTCACGGCCTGGTGCCATTGCGCGGACATACACCACCGCGCGCGCGGCCGCTGCCGGGATGGAGCGATTTAGCTGTCGTCGGTCCGATGGCGCGCTACGCGGAAGATCTGGAGATCGAGCTTGATGTCATCGCCGGACCGGACGTTCCCGACGAGACTGCGTACCGTCTGGCTTTGCCGAGAGCACGACACGACGATCTCAAGAGCTTCCGTGTCCTGCTCATCGATTCGCATCCTTCAATACCCACGGGCAGCGCAGTGCGGACGGCCTTCGTTCAGTTGGCGGAGCGGCTCATGAAGGCCGGGTGCAAGGTCGAGCGCACCAGCCCGTTACTCCCCGACCTCGCGCAGAACGCGCAGCTGTACGCGCTTCTCCAGAATGCCATCGAGGGCGCGTATGTCGACCCACCGACGTACGAACGCATGCAGTCGGCCGCCCTCCGGGTTCCTAAGGACGCAAACGACCTGGCCTCGATGCGGATGCGCGGGAAGGTTTTAAGCTATCGCGAGTGGATGACAGCGCATCGGGCGCGCGTCGAGATTCAGCAGCGATGGCGCGAACTGTTCCGCATAATGGATGTCGTGCTTTGCCCTGTCCATCCTACCCCTGCGTGGCCGAACGACCAGTCCCCTGATAGAGAAGCGCGGCGGATCGAGGTTGATGGACAAAGCTATCCGTGGATGGACACCCTTCGGGTATGGGGTGGAGTCGCGACCGTTCCAGGTCTGCCTGCGACCGTTATGCCGATCGGGCTTTCGCATGCGGGATTACCGATCGGCGTCCAAATCATCGGACCGCAGTTCGAGGACCGCACGCCAATCGCATTTGCGCGATTGATGGAACGCGAGTTCGGCGGTTTCGTTCCGCCCCCGGGATTCGTGTGAACGGCGTGATCAGGCACCCTGCGATCATGGCGTCACCGAATGTCTAACCCGAAGTTCCCTGGGCGGGGGGACGTAAGTGTGCGCCATCGCGGCCAGAGCGGTCGCGCGGGCGGCGCCGTACTGACTACAGGCGAGCGGACACGCCGAGCAATGCGAAG
>WNEZ01002119.1_pt1 | contig 16881 bp, 17 predicted proteins | sample 5400521 | NCBI WGS metagenome assembly WNEZ01 (sample SAMN13153339, study PRJNA577476) | soil metagenome | isolation source: 120 cm saprolite under Douglas fir tree site 2 hole 1 replicate 1 | place: USA:California | collected 2015-04-18
GCATCAGGGTGCGGGCGCAGCGCAGGCCGCACGGCCTCGGCAAAGCGCGCCAGCACCAGGGCATCGAGCCGATCGGTCTTCGCCAATTGCCCGGTGGCTTTCGCAAAGTCGCGGACGTGGCGCGGATTGGCGACGATCACCGGCAATGCCGCCGCGACCAACGCCCGCACCAGCGGCCGCTCCAGCCCGCCCGTGGCTTCCAGTACGATCAGGGTGGGCCGCATGCGGCACAGGCGAGTAACCACGGTGTCAATGCCCGCTGCCTCATGGACGAGCGTGTCCTGCTCGTTCGAAGGACGCAGGGCCACATCCAACTGGGTCTTGGACACATCAATCCCAACAAAACTTGGCATGTTGGTCATCGGTCCTCCAAAGCGTGGGTAGCCCGACCTTGCAGGAGATACGGGCTCGTGGCCCAGGCAACTGTGCGGGCTTGGGTGAATGCGGACGTGACGATCCGGCTCCCTCCCGGTCTCAGACGACCTGAGGCATATCGACCTATCACGTCCGAAGAAAGAGTGAGCATCATCTATACGGTCTGCGGAGAAGATACAAGGCATACTTGAAACAGTATGTTGACCGACTGAACGACGAGCCCGCCTGCCTGGACGCCGTGCCGACCGCGTCCGGGCTTGTCGTAGCGGCGAATCTGCGATTGCAGCAGAAACGTTCATGAATAATGCGGGCTAGGGATTAGTGGAGGTCGATGATTTCGCGCAGCGAAAGCCGATCGTAGCCGACCGTTGATCCGGTGCTGAGCCGCCACGGGTCGCAGTTCGGAGCATGATCTTGTTACTCTTCCACGAGCCGCCACGGACACTCTTGTAGCGCCCGTTCGTCGGCCCCGGGGGATTCCGTTCCGGCATGTAGGCGTAGTAGTCAGAACCGAACCAGTCCTGCACCCATTCGGCGACGTTTCCTGCCATATGGTGAAGGCCATAAGGGCTCTTGCCGGCCTCTTGCGAATCCACTGCCGCGAGAATGGGGATCTCATGAACGTGGTGCTGGCCGAACATGGCGAGTGCGGGGTTGGGGGCAGTTTGACCCCAGGGGAATAAGCCGCCTTCGGACCCTCGCGCCGATTTCTCCCATTCAGCCTCCGTCGGAAGCCGTTTCCTCTTTGCCACGCACAGATCTTTCGCCTCGGCCCACGTGACATAGAGCGCAGGCCAGCGGCTCAGGGTCTGGTCCGCGACGGAGTGGATCGTGATCACGTGCCAGATCAGTCTCTGCAACTCTTCCGATGGATGGAGTTTTCGCTGTTGTAAGAATGCCAGGTATTCCCCGAGGCTCACTTCATCGCGATCCATCTCGTAGGTGTCCAGCCAAACTCGATGTTGGGGGAGTTCCGTATCGTCGAACTGCGTCCAGTTTCCATAGGGATCCTCATCCACTCGTTTGCTGCCGAGCAAGAACGGACCGGATGGAATGGTCACCATCGGTGACGGCTGGGCCAACCCCGCGATCCCGGTCAAATGGCGGGCCAGGTCCGGTGAGGGCTTCGATCCAGCCCTCGCGTCTTGTAGGCTTCCCATGATGATAAGGAGGGAGAGAGCGGTTGTGAACCATGCGCAATAACGCCGCATCAGCAGGATGCTGAAAAAGTCCGCCAGCGGCGTTCTCGCTTCGCTCAGAGGCTCCCCGTACCGAACAGAGTACGCATCGCCTCTTCGCTTGCTGCGGCCTTGCTGGTCGGCCTTTTTGAGCATCCTGCGGCTGTATTCTCCTCTTGTCTCAGACGTGCAGGCTATCAAAGCTCAGCTATGAAAAATGGTTTTTCCGTAGTCTGTTAGGTCTTGCTGGGGGAGGCCAGGGCCTTGTTGATTTCCCTGATGAGGCTCCGTTCAATTTCTGCGACCTCCTCTGCGCTCACGCTGAGGAGGCGTCCACCCTGGGCCAGTTTTTCGAAGTCGGCCTTGACGCTGAGCCGGGTGACATTCGAGGGGAGCGCATGAAGCGACAGCACGTATTGATTCCGTGAGCCGGCGACTTCAAGCGAGGCAGGGGGGGAGATTTTCCGCTCCGTCACGTAGACCGCTTTCTGATCGGTCTTGATACTCACTTTAACATGATACCCATTGCGGTTGAGGGCGTCTTCCGCAATCTTGGCGACGCTGCTCAAGGAGCTGGGGATGTCTTCAGTTTGGGCCCCTTTCTCCTCGACGTGGATATTCTGCGCCGCGTGAGCCGCTGCGGTTTTTTGGACGTCGGCACTCAACTTTTTTGCCTGGGCTGCTTGTATCGCAAAATTGTCAACGGCGGCCTTGGCGTCGGCCTTGGCGCTCTCGGCCGATTTTCTCGCGTCGCGCAGCTCCTGGTTCAGCAGATCGATCTGTTGCTGCATGACCTTGTTCCCGTCCTGCAAGGAGGTGACTACCGACTCCTGCTTGGCCAGTTGCTTGCGGAGCGACTCATTTTCCGCTTTGAACGGAGAGTCGTCGGGCTTGCAACTACTGGCCGAAAAACAGAGCGCGATCGCTCCGATCCACAAGAGCCATTGGTTCGACTGAATCTTGTCGTGCACGTCACGTCCCTCCATCTTGGTTTTCGGATTATCCACGCTTCGCTCCAACTTGTCCACGCCGGAATCCATGAATTGACCCTCATCCATTCCGCCAGCTATGCTCGATCCATGACGACCCGCTTGACGGTTCTGATCATAGCTGTGCTGCTCACGGATGTTCTTCTCGGTCTGCCGGGAGCGGTGGCTGGATCAGATCAGAAGGCCGATGCCATTCCTGCTGAAGACTATGCCTTGTACGACCAGGTGGTGACGAGCAAGTTTCTTACGTCAGCAACTCAGTTGGTCGTGATCGAACGCATGACCCGGCTCCGTCTCTCTCCAGATCAGGAGGGACCGACGACGATCGGAGCTTTTCAGGAACAGGGGTATTTCGATGGCGAGTTGCCTGCGGACCTGATCCGGGAATTCAGCGCGGTCAACCGGCAACCAAGCCGGCTCGAAGAACGATTCCACTTTGGTGTCGGCTACCGGTTCGCCACGGGGGACATGATCGAAGAGCCGGAGGTCTCCCTGGCTCGTCCAGTCACGGTGGCTCGCGCAAGGCCGGTTCAAGCGCCGTCGGTCCTGGATCGTCTGGCCTTCTCTCGCGTGGCGCGAAGCCTCCGCAACGATCATGCGCTGATGTATGTCGAAGCCCTACGCCCCGACGCCACCGGAGCGGGATTCCTCGTGTGGTTTCGCCGTCAAGGACGAAGCTGGACGTTGTTCGATACGGAAGTCGCGTGGACCATTCAAGCTCAGGTAGAACCAGAAGAAGAGCCGCTGCTTGCGCCCTGATGGGCTTGGACGGTAGCATGCGTTCATGATGCCGACCATGATCCGAAAAACCTTTTCCGTCCCGCCCCTTGGTTGCAATTGTTCGATCATTGGAGATCCAGTGACGAAGCAGGCGATCGTGGTCGATCCCGGTGGCGCGCACGAGCGAATCCTCCACGAGGTGCACCAACTCGGACTCACCGTCAGCCACATTCTCCACACCCATGCCCACTTCGACCATTTTCTTGCCTCCGGCGAAATGAAGAAGGCGACGGGGGCGACGATCTGTCTGCATCAGAATGATCGTGAGCTATGGAAGAATCTCGAATTGCAGTGCCGGATGTTCGGCGTCGCCTATGTGCCTGTTCCGATGCCCGACTACTGGCTCAAGGATGAGGAGAAGCTGCTGGTCGGCCAGGTCTCCGCTATCGCACTCCATACGCCTGGCCACACCCCCGGGTCCATGAGTTTTCATTTCCCGGTCGACAACTTGGTCTTGGCCGGCGACACACTCTTTCGCGGCAGCATCGGGCGCACCGATCTCTGGGGCGGAGACTTCGAAGCCATCGAGCAATCCATTCGAGAGCGGTTGTACACCTTGGAGGATGCCACGATTGTGGTGACGGGGCATGGACCGGAGACCGAAATCGGGTTAGAGAAAGAGACGAATCAGTTTGTCCGTGTCTGACCGGCAGGGGAGGTGACCATGATGGCATGCAAGCTGTTCGTCCTCTCTATCTGTTTTCTCGGCGCGCTCGCGCTGCCGGTTGCGCAAGCAGGCGAATCTTCACCGGCAACCTCGGAGCAGGTCACGATCACCGATGTACAGGTTCGCATCTTCGATCACGGCACTGTGGTGCTCTTGCTGGCCGAAGGCAAGGCCATCCCGATTTTCGTCGATCTTACAGTCGCGCTGTCGATTCAAGGTGCATTGAACGGCGAGAAGCTTTCTCGCCCCCTCACTCACGATTTGATGCATACGATCTTGGATGCCTATGGCGGGAAAGTGTTGCAAACCGTCATCACGCTAAAAGGTGGTACCTATTACGGTGCGTTGACCGTTGCGGTGCAGGATCAGGTGAAGACGTTTGATAGCCGGTCGTCCGATTCGATCGCGCTCGCGATTCACTTTAAGGCACCGATTATCGTGGGACGGGATTTGCTGAACTCAGCCGGGGGGTTGCTGGAGAAGCCGAAAGCCGACACGTTATGAGGCCTTACTCTTTGGCCATCCGCTCTTTCAATCGTGCGAGGCGTTTCTCGGTGGACTGCTTAATGAAGGCCATGTTTTCTCCGAGGTGTTGCTCGGCGTTGATTTTGCCTTCCTCGCGCCGTTTCAGCTGGGCCAGCCCGAATTGCGCGATCGAGGGGCCGTCTTCCTGGTTCAGCACCTTCCAGATCTCCGCACATTTGGGCTGTTTGGCAACGGGGTACTTGTCGCAGGGTGGATCGGCTGCCCATGCGGCACCCCAGCTCGCTCCCAGTAGGATCAATACCAACGCCAGTGCAGTCATAGTACCTGTACGTCTACCCGCGGCATGAATGGCCCCCCTAGGCCGCATTATTCATGAGCACTTCTGCTGCAATCGCCGATCCGCTGCTGCGACAAGCCTCCGGCCAGCGGGCTCGCCCCTCGAACCCTCACCGTACTGCAGGAGTACGCATCGGGTCCTCAGGGCTCCGCGCGCTGGTCTCGCGACGCGGTTCAGCGATTTCGCGACGAACCGTCATGAATATTGCGGGCTGGCATGGCTCACGATAGCACAACTCAACTTGTCTTGCAGACGATCGACGCGTACGAACGGTCGGCCAAGGAGTGCGTCGCCCGCTGGAGCAAGCGGCGGCATCGCCGACCGCCGTTGTTGGTCAAATGGTTGAAGTGTCTCCCTGCCGATGCGAGGCTCTTGGATCTCGGCTGTGGAGGAGGCCAGGATGCGGGCGATCTCGGTCAGCGTAGGTATCGCGTTGTGGGCTTGGATAGGACGAGTGCGTTGCTTTCAGCGGGACGGCGTCGATATCGTTCATTACCGCTGGTTCTCGCCGACCTCCGCCAGCTCCCCTTTCAGGCGATGTCGTTCGATGGCCTCTGGGCTGCCGCCTCGCTGATGCATCTTCCGAAACCGGTCGCACGTCGTATCCTGACCGATCTGAGCAGGCTTGTCCGTCCAGGTGGCCTGTTCGCCGCGACGGTGACCCAAGGCGTGAAGAGCCGCCTTGTGACGGATGGGTGGCTCCCCGGACGCTATTTCGCTCGCTGGAGGAAGGACGAACTCGCTCGCGCGGTTCGTCGAGCCGGATGGAAAATTCTTGAGTTGAAGGTGGTGACTAATCGGGAACGCAAGGGACGGTGGTTGAATCTACTGGCGCAGAGATAGAGCTGAGTCGGCCTAGCCCGGACTATTCATGAATAATCCGAGCCAGGGGCTACTTCGATAACGTCGGCTCCGATGCCGTGCGGCGATCGAGCGTCAGATAGATCTTGTCGTCGAACGTATAGTAGCCACCCTGGTCGATGTCGTGCATGATGCAGAACGGTGAAAAGATAATGAGGCAGCCGAAAACATCTCCGACGACCCACCAGGACCAGGTACGATCGATACTGAGCGAGGTCGGTTGATAGCCATCCTTGTTCACCTGCGCGAGGTGGTTGCCTTTGCGGCTTAAGGTCACCGTGCCGGGGGCTGTGAGGTGCAGGTAGTCGTCAATGACGAGCTCGGTCTCCGGCGGGGTGGTGAAAATGGTGACCGACTGTTTGTCGGAATGCATCCAGGTTCCACAGCCTGAGAGTCCTCCGACCAGGGCACACAGCACGAGCCCTCCTTGCCACACCTTGCCGTTCCTCATCTTCCACCCCATCTAGATGTTCATTGCCTCGTTCACGTCGTGGAGCGTCGCTTTGGCGACCTCGCCGGCCCGGCGGCTGCCCTCTGTCACGATGTCGTTCAGGTGCGCGGGATCTTTGCTTAGGCGCGCGCGCGCGTCCCACATCGGAGTCATGCGTTCGACGATTCGATCGGCGACGAGTTTCTTGCAATCGATACAGCCAATGGCGGCTGTCCGGCATTCGGTATTAATCTGCTCCTGAATCATCGGCAATGAAAAGATTTTGTGAAAATCGTACACCGGACAAAGGTCTGGATTTCCGGGGTCGTGGCGTCGGACTCGGGCGGGATCGGTGACCATCGTCTTGAGTTTCTGTCGCACGACTGGTTCGGGGTCGGACAGGTCGATCGTGTTGCCGTAACTCTTGCTCATCTTCCGGCCATCCGTGCCGAGCACTTTCGGAAACTTGGTGAGCTGCTCCAGCGGTTCAGGGAACACCGGCTTGTACAGGCTATTGAACCGGCGGGCTAGTTCCCTGGTTAGCTCAAGGTGCGGCAGCTGGTCTTTCCCTACCGGCACGAGATCAGGCTTGTAAATGAGGATATCCGCGGCTTGGAGGACCGGATAGCCGAGAAATCCGTACGTGCTCAGATCGCGCTCCTTCATCTCTTCCCGTTTTTCCTTATAGGTCGGATTCCGTTCCAGCCAGGCGACAGGAATCATCATGGAGAACAAGAGATGCAAGACGGCATGTTCCGGGATACGCGATTGCACGAACACCGTGGCTTTCGCGGGATCGATGCCTGCGGCAAGCCAGTCGATCAACAACTCGTGGACGAACTCTCGGACGCGGCTGGTATCGGCATAGTTTGTCGAGAGTGCGTGCCAGTCCGCGACAAAGAAATAGCACTCGAACTCGTTCTGAAGGCCTTTCCAATTCTCCAAGGCGCCGAGATAGTTGCCGAGATGGAGTAGCCCGCTCGGCTGCATGCCGCTGAGGACTCGTTTCCTGGGTGTGGTCATGGCGTGTTTCCTGTTCCGAGACCGACGGCGGTGGAGAGAATCGAATTGGAGAGACTGTGGGTCAAGGTGCTTGTGACGGTATGGATCAGGTGGATCTGCGGGTCGAATATGATCAGCGCCACCAGAATAAACATGCCGTAGGGTTCCACGCGCATGAGCGCCGTCGCCGCGGTGTGTGGGAGAAGACTCGTGAGAATTCTCCCGCCATCCAATGGGGGGATCGGCAGCAGATTGAACAGCATTAAGAGCACGTTAATCAAGACGGAGTAGACCGCCATCACGGCGATCGGCAGGAGGAACATGGTGTGCCACGTGTCTGGAGGAGGGGTCTCTTCTGATTCGGACCAATAGTTCCCAATCGTTGGCTCGATCGACAACAGGAGCGCGAAGAGGAGGGCACTGCCGATGGCCAGCGCGAGATTCATGGCCGGTCCCGCCGCTGCGACGAGTGCCATGTCGCGACGTGGTTGGCGCATGCGGCGTGGATCGATCGGGACCGGTTTGGCCCAGCCGAGAAGGAATCCTCCCGGCACAGCCAGGCAGAGAAGCGGTAGGATGACAGTTCCGAACGGATCGATGTGTGCCAGCGGATTCATTGTGAGCCGACCCTGTAGTTTGGCTGTCGGATCGCCGCACCGATAGGCGACCCAGCCATGGGCGTATTCGTGCAACACCATTGCGAAGAGGAGCGGGAGCCCCATGTAGGAAATCGTGTGGAGGATCTGCGGTAAGGAGTTCATGCGTTCGGCATTCTCAGTTCACCTGAAGGAATCGGCCTCGTTTGATTTGCATGAGGAAGAGCGGACGATTCAATGTCCCGTCCGGTCCAAACGCCGCCGGTCCCGCGAGGGAGGAGAGGTCCGGCTGTGTCAGCAGCTGATCGTGGACGGCTTCGCCCGAGGAGGCGCCTTTTCGAACCGAATCTATCACCAATTTCGCGGCATCGTAGCCCTGCATCGCAAAGATTGTCGGGTTGGTTTGGAACCGCTTTTTGAACCGGCCGACAAAATCCTGCACGGTTGGGGTGGGGCTGTCCACAAAGAAGCCGTCGACGAACACGGCTCCGTCGATCGACGAATCGTCCGTGCGGGCAAAGTCCGGCGAGTTCCATCCATTCGCGCCCAGGAAAGGAACTTTCATGTCGTAGAAATTGAGTTGGGCTGCAATGAGGCCGGCATCGGCGGCGCGGCCTGGAATGAAGATCGCGTCGAAGCCCGGCGTATAGAAAATTTTCTTGTCCAGCTTTGTCAGTTTCCCGGTCAGTTTAGTCTGATCAACCGGCACGGACAAGCCATACCTCTTGAGGTCCTCCTCCTTCATGCGTTTGAGCTGCGCACTCACGTCGGCTTCGCCTTCTTTGTAGGATTCAACGGCGATCACTTCCCCTTCGTGTTGGCGCACTTCTTGGGCGAAGAGCCGGGCCAACTCGCGGCCATACGTGGTGTCGGGGTGCAGGATGCAGAATCGGCGGAAGCCTTGCTCCTTGATGGCATAGGCCGCGATTCGTTTGGCTTGAAGTTGATAGGTGAGCGCCGTACTGAACACGTAGTTGCCGAGTCGTCTGACGTTCGGGAGGGTCGCCGTCGGCGTGATCAGGGGGATGTGAGCTCGCTCGGCGAGTTCAGCCATGACGGGCAGATTTTTCGAGAGGAGAGGGCCAATCACGGCGAGGGGGCGATCGGTGTTCAGTAGTTCGGAGAAGTCGTCCAAAAACGAGGCGTAGTCGGATTCGAAATCTTTGACGATGAGACCAACCGATGCGCTCCCTGCCCGGTCTCTATTTGCTTCGACGGCCAGCTGAATTCCGCTGAGGACTTCACTGGCAAAGGGGGCGAGTTTTCCTGAAAGCGGCAGGACTGCGGCGATGAAAAACTGGTTGGATTTCAGTTTGGCTTGGAGTGTGGCGAGGAGTTCCGAGGTTTTCGCTGCCTGCGGGTGGGTTGGGAAATTCACGAGAAATTGCTGGATTTGCCGGATGGCCTGGTGTTCTTCTCCACGGCCGACGTAGAGGTCGATGAGTCGGAGGGACGCGAGATCGCCAGGAAAGCTGCGTGGAAAGGTGTCCCGGATTCGCTCGAGGGCTTTCTTGTCGGACGTCTCGCTGGCCAGCTCGCGAATGCGGGTCCGTACGTCTTCCGCTTGGTCTTCGGTTCCCAAGGCCACTTCATCGAGCCACGCCTGAATGGCGTGGGTCGCGTCCTTTTTTTGCGCGTAGAAGTCGCCGCTCAGCCGCAGGGCCTCGCGTTTCGTGCCGTCATCTTTTGAAAGATTACGCAGGCCCGTCAAGATCGGCAGGGCAAGGTCGAGGTTACCCATCGCCGCATGGACTCGGGCCTGCAACAGTTTGCCTCGGTCCGTCACCTCTGAGTCGGGGAACTCGATCTGCAGTTGCCGCAAGTATTTTAAGGCCTCTCCATATTGCTTTGCGCTGTGCAGGGCTGCACCGAGGAGTAGATAGGTGTCGTCGAGCAGCTCGGGCTTGGGAGAGGTGGCCAGAAAACGACGGAGTACGGTGATGGCTTCTTCAGCCTGACCTGCGTCGATCAGGCGCTTCGCCTGGTTTAGCGCGGGATGGTTCGCCGGTCTAGCGGGTCCTGTTTCTGCATAGACGGGGGAATTGAACTCGAACCCGGTGACTGGCCCGAGTATGCTCCAGGTAAGTGTAAGCGCATGGCACCAGCGTACCGAAAGGACGTACGTGCGATGTGAAGACAGAGATATCAACGGGCGGGCCATTAGCTCCTGGCGGTGTGACGGCTATGTCATTTGCACGTGACTACTATCGGAAACCCTGTTGGGGTGTCAAGGTAATCCCCCACAGGGTTCGTTGTGTTCATCTAAGCGATTGGCTATCATCGCACAGATGATGTTACACCCGCTGGCCGAACGATATTTGAGCCATCTCCGGGTGGAGGGTGGTCTCTCCATCAACACGGTCGAAGCCTACCGCCGCGACTTGAGTAAATTCCACTCCTACTTGCATCGAACCGGTGTCGTGCTGCTCGGACCTCTTACGCCGGAGACGTTGACGGGATTTCTCCGCTCCTTGCACGAGGCACGGCTGTCTCGCGCCTCTTCTGTGCGCTGCCTCTCGGCTATTCGTGGATGGCTCCGGTTTCTGATGCGGGAACAGATGATTGAGGAGAATCCGACCATTGGCCTGGCTCCGATATCACGAGGCGTTCGACTGCCCAAAACGTTGTCGCAGCAAGACGTCATCGCATTGTTGGACCTGGGGGCGGTCCCGACCCCTGAAGACCTGCGTGACCGCGCGATGGTGGAGTTGCTCTATGCGACGGGGCTTCGCGTATCAGAATTGGTGATGGCTGAAGTCGCGCAGGCAAATCTTGATGTCGGGTATCTTCGGGTCAAGGGCAAGGGTGCGAAGCAGCGTCTCGTGCCAATGGGTGAGGGGGCCCGGCAGCTGCTGCAGCAGTATGTGGAAGAGGCGCGGCCACGGCTTCTCAAGGAACGGGCTTCACGATATGTGTTCGTTTCGAGGCGAGGCGGGCCGTTGACGCGGCAAGCCTTTTGGAAATTGCTGCGACGCCGTGCACGGCGAGCAGGGATTACCCAGGTCATTTCGCCTCACATGCTCCGGCATTCGTTTGCGACGCATCTGCTCGAAGGCGGTGCGGATCTTCGGTCTGTTCAGGTGATGCTCGGCCATGCGAATATTGCGACGACGCAGATTTACACGCATATTGAACGGGGACGCCTCAAGCGGGTACATGACAGGTATTTCCCTCGGGTGGGTCGGCGGCGGGGGCAAAAAACATAGCCGAGGAGACGCGATTCATTGAGCGGAATGCATAGCGACCGAAAAGTGCAAGAACAGTGCGAGATTCGATTGACAAGGGCAAGTGGAGTTGGTAGCATCGCAGAAGGTTACTAAGGAAATCAGGCGGATAGCTCAGTTGGGAGAGCGCTGCTTTTACAAGGCAGAGGTCACAGGTTCGATCCCTGTTCCGCCTACCAGCGCGAAAGCTGGTTCACGGGGAGCAGGACAGATCAATTGAACAGAAATAATGAAATTTTAGACGGGACCAACCGCTAGATATAGTCTTGTCATCCACATCTTCCGCTATAAGTAGAGTTTCGAGGGGCCGTCGTTCAGCTGGTTAGGACGCCAGATTGTCAATCTGGAGGTCGCGGGTTCAAATCCCGTCGGCCCCGCCATTTTCCCCTATGTTTGCTAGACTCCGTGGGCAGAATTGTCAGTACTTCCTAGAGCCGGGAAAGGTCATAGCCGCATGTTTCAAACAGGTCTAACTGGACTGGTGGGTTCGCTTGGCGCAGTGTCAAAAATCGTGCTCCTGGTCCTGTTCGTCTTCTCGGTCATCTCGTGGGCCGTTATTTTCTCCAAATGGCGAGTGTTTCGAGTGGCAGACCGGGAGGACAAGCGGTTCCTCGCTCTCCTCGTGAAATCACGAGATCTCGACGAGCTGTATCGGCAAGCTCGACGAATCGAAGGAAGTCCCAGCGCATGTGTATTCGAAGGGGTCATGGAGCGTGTGGGATCCGGGCCAGTCGAGGGGAGGGATGGTGGCGGTTTGGGACCAATTGATCGACACGTGGTGGAGCGGACGGCGTCCCATCTCGCGCAAAGCCAGCTCTCGCGCCTCGAGAGTTATCTCCCGTTCCTTGCCACGACGGGAAACATTACTCCGTTTATCGGACTGCTCGGAACCGTGATGGGAATCATCGATGCGTTTCGTGAGATCGGCACCCAAGGGACTGCCAGCATTTCTGCTGTCGCTCCCGGCGTGGCGGAGGCCCTAGTTGCGACAGCAGCGGGTCTGTTCACCGCCATCCCCGCGGTGATTGCCTATAATTACTTCCTTACTCGGATTCGCGGCACTGCATTTCGCTTGGATTCAGTCACTATCGAGGTCTTGGCGTCCCTCTCAACCCCTGCATCGAAGACGAAACCAGTTCCGGTCGGAGTTCAAGGATGACCCTAGAGTCCCGTCACCGCCGGTTTCTGGCAGAAATCAACGTCATCCCCCTCGTCGATGTGGTCCTCGTCCTCTTGGTGATTTTCATGGTTACCGCGCCGATGCTGTATCGAGGGATGGATATTAAGCTGCCGACCTCTGCCACGAATTCCATCAAAGCGGAAATGCGTACGGTGCTCACGATTGAAAAGGATCAACGACTGTATCTTGATAAAGATCCGGTCGGGGTGGCCCAGCTGGAACAGAAATTGAAGCTCTTGAAACGGGACCATCCCGATGTGTCGCTGTATCTCAGGGCCGATCGCGACGTACCCTACGGCGTCGTGGTGCAAGTTATGGATGGTGTCAAGAAAGCCGGGATCGAGAAGATCGGGATGGTCACGGAGCCGATTGGGCCCGAGCGTGTGGGAGCGCCACAAACTCCGCGTCTCCCGTCGCGAAAAAGTTGACGCAACGTGCGCGAGGGAGCTGGTTGTTATGGCGTCCCAGGCGTCAGTCCTGTCAAGTTCGTGGTTCGATCAGAACGATCAATCCAGGCTGTCCGCTCGACTCAAGCGAACGCTGGTACTGTCGCTCGTCCTTCATGTGGTCGTCTTGCTCGTGGCGGTGGGGCTTCGGCTTCCGCAGCAGGGTGAACGGCCTTTGACGTCTGTGGAAGTGTCGCTGGTCAGTCTGCCGACACCCGTGAGGCAAGCCGAGGCGGCGAAGCCGGTCGAGTCAGCGAAAATTTCAGATCCGAAGCCGGCCCCTGCCCCGTTAAGCAAGACGATGACCGCAAGCACCGCCCCTTCTGCCGCGCCTCCAAGAGGCGAGAAAAGAAGGGACATGTTGCAGGATCTTCAGCTTCCGCCGGATGCGCCGAAGTTTGGAGATTTGAGCCCTGCAACAAAATCTGTGGCTCAGCCCCAACAGGCGGCGAAGGTGCTCGATATCCCACGTGTCCCGGATGTGGCGCAAGACCCGGTCGCGAAGATTCCGCAGCGGTCTACGGTAAGCGATGATCTGGATCGTGAGTTAGAAGAAGAGCTGAAAAAGATCAAACAGTTCCAGCCTGCGGCCAAGCTGGACATTCCGAAAGAGGTGAAACCGAGCGAGGCGTCAATCAAGCCGGTGCCCCAGCAAGAGATGAAAATTCCGGCGGTCAAGACCCCCGACACGACCCTGAGGATTTCCGGTACGGCTGGATCGAATCCCTACTGGGCTCGCGTGCAGTCTATTATTAGTAGCCAGTGGGAGCCGCCTCCGGTCGATATGGCGGGACAAACCTATACGATGATTGTCAAGTTTCGGCTTCAACGGGATGGGACGGTCAAAGATGTGGTCGTGCAACAGTCGTCTGGGAATGCCTATTTTGATATGGCGGGCCAGCGCGCCGTGCTGAGGCCACGAGTCCTGCCCGCGTTTCCTGCCGATATGGCAGACAGCTATAAAGATGTAGAAATGGTATTTCGAGTCGGAGAGTCGGTCGGATGACACAGGTGAAACTGATCAGTGCCTGGTTTGGAGGAGCGCTGCTGCTAGCAGGAGTTGTCGGTATTCTTGAATCTGGGGCGGCGGATGTGTTCCTCGAAGCCACCCGACCAGATTTCCAAAAAATTTCCCTGGGCGTTGCGGGGATACACAATGCAGGAGGTCCCGACTGGTTGGGGGGGCGGATCGAAGAAGTTCTCAAAAAGGATGTGCAACGGTCGTTGGTCTTTGATCTGGTAGATTTGCCCAGTCTTGGGATTCAAACACCCGATGTCGGAAATGGGATGGGGGTCGGTTCCAAGGCCGTATTCAAACAAGCGGCTGAGAAGGGTGTCTCGGTCTTGGTCTGGGGAAAAGCGGGCCTGAAAGAGGCGGACAAAGTTGCCGACGTGAACATGGAAGGCTTCGTCTATGACAGCGGCAGCGATGAAGTCGTGGGGGGGAAACGCTATGCGGGATCGCCCTCGGTCGTGCGGCAGATGGCGCACCGCTTTGCCGACGAACTGGTGTTTCGTTACACGGGCGAGCCGGGCATCGCGCGGACGAAGATCGCGTATGTGGCTGAACAGGGGGGTGCCCGCGAGTTGTTCGTGATGGACTATGATGGCTACGATGCGCGCCAACTTACCGCCGATGGATTCCTGAATCTCATGCCGCAATGGTCTCCGGATCGCCGGTTCCTCATCTTCACCGCCTATCGCAATCGCAATACGCAGGACATCGACATGATTGAGTTGGCGACGGGCAAGCGATGGACGGTGATTTCCCTCGGGGGATTGAACATCACTCCGGCACTGTCTCCTGATGGAAACTTCCTGGCGTTTGCCTCCAGTCACGAAGGCAATTCCGAGCTCTATCGGTTGGATACAAGGACGAAAGCCATTCAACGGCTGACGGTGAATCCCTCAGGCGACTTGTCTCCCTCATGGTCTCCAAACGGGAGAGAGCTGGTGTTTGTGTCCGATCGAGGTGGCGGGCCCCAGCTGTTCCTGATGGGTTCAGACGGGTTGAACGTGCGCCGCCTGACGTTTGAGGGCGATTACAATGCGGCGCCAGTGTGGTCGCCGCGCGGGAACTGGATCGCCTATGTATGCCGGACGCATAAAGAGTATAAGCTCTGTGTCATCTCGCCGGACGGACAGAAGCGTATGCAATTGACGACAGGACCGGGTGTCGATGATTCACCCTCCTGGTCGCCGGATGGCCGGCATCTGGTATTCAGTTCGACGGCCGATGGAAAGAGCCACATCTATATGATGGATGCCGATGGTAAGGACATCGAACGGCTCACCTTCCAGGGGACGCACAATAGCGCGCCCTCCTGGTCTCCGGCATCGTGAGGATGACATGTTGACCGTACCGGATGAATGAAGGCACATGAATGATCGAGATGACTAACCTAGGAAAAGGAGAAAGATGTATGAACAGGACACTCTGTACATGCGGCGTGGTGCTGGTGATGAGCACGGCATTGATTGGTATGCCTGGCTGCTCCAAAAAATCCGTACAATCTGGCGGTGACTCCCAGTCCACTCAAGGGATGGCGAAGGGAGGGGGGGCAGATAGTTCCAAGTCCGGTGTCGGCAGCTTCCCGGACACCGGCGTTCAGTCGGGTGGCGGCGGGCTTCGGGGCCTCGACAAGAACCCCTCAGAGGAGCGTGTGGGCAGTGGCACGATGCTGGCGAAGGTGGATCCCTCCAGCAGTGCCGAACGACAAATGGATGAGATCAGGGCCGAGCAGGCCGCCTCAGCTGCAGCGGGCTTGCGAGATGTGTTGTTCGGCTACGATAGCTGGACGATTTCCGAGGATGGGCGTCAAGCGTTGAGTCGCGATGCCGAGTGGATGAAGTCCAACCCGAGCGCGCTGGTCAAGGTCGAAGGGCACTGTGACGAACGCGGGACCGCCGCCTACAACCTCGTACTCGGTGAAAAACGGGCAAAAGCCGCCCGGAACTATCTGGTCGAACTCGGTGTCGGCGCCAATCGTCTGTCCGTGGTGTCGTATGGGAAAGAGCGGCCGTCCTGCAATGAACATGCGGAGTCGTGCTACCAGCAGAATCGGCGAGGACATCTTGCGGTGAAGACGGGGAAGTAGGCGGCGTGCTCTTTGTCGCGACGGTTATGACTCCGTTGTCTACGAAGAGAGAACAGGGGATTCCTTCATCATGGTGGGTGGAACAATGTGGAACTATTCGGATACAAAGGGAACCTGGGCGGCGATCTGTGCGATCTGTACCCTGTTGTTGACCGGCTGCATTGCCCAACAAGCTGATCTCAAACAGACGGAGAAGAATCTTCAGCAGCGCATCAAGCAGTCGAGCGATGAGTCGGCACAGACCCGTGCGCGACAGAGTCAAGAGATTTCGGTGCTTCGGGAGCAGGAGTTGCCGCAGTTGCGTGGCGAACTGGAGCGGGCGTTGCACCAAGCTCAGGAACTCCAGGGCAAGCAGGAAGACCTCAAGCAGCGTTCTGCGCAACTTGAGCAACAAACCAAGCGGCTCGAACAGTTGGCCGGCAAGCTGGAGGCGGATAGCACAACTCGATACAACCAGGTGCGCGAGAGCCTCAATGCTCAAGATGTCAAGAATAAGCAGGATCGCGATCAGCTCCGCATGGACGTGAACACTCGCCTTGACGACGTGAGCCGGCAGATGGAGGTGGTGCGAAAAGAGATCATCGAGGTCGTGCAGAGGACGAACAGCGGACTTGCCAAGAGTCTCGACGTACGTCTGGAGGAGCAGCATAAGGCGCTGGCGGATAACCAGGCTCGGGCCGAACAGTTGTCGGCAAAATTCGCACAATTCAGCCAGTCCTTAACGGCATTCAGGGATTCGCTGACAGGTTTGAGCGAGCGGGTGAGCCAAGAAGAGCAGGAGAGCAAAGCGTCGGCAACCCATATCAATGAGACGAACAAGGCCGTGACCGGTCATTTAGGCGAGGTCAATAAGAGTGTCGCATCTGTCGCGCAGAAGTTTGCTGCCCGTTTCGACGAACAGGATCGCCGTCTGGATGCCCTCTCCAAGGTCGTTGATCAGGTCGCGCAGGATGCGCATGTACGAGGGGGAAGCAAGGGAGGGGCACGTCAGTTACCCACTAAGCCGGCCCACCGATCGGCAACGGTGCCTTCGGCTGAAACCCCGAAGGTTGAGCAGGAGATGCCTTCGGCTACGCTCCCTGTGCAAGCTGAAGCGGGACAATCCTCCGTTGAAGCGGTGACATCGGCAGTCGAGTCCCAGGAGTTGCCGCGCCCGCAAGTCAACCAGAGTAGTGAACGCTCCGATAAAATCGAGTACGAACGTCTACTGGTACTGTTTCGTAATGGGGACT
>WNEZ01002122.1_pt1 | contig 16869 bp, 15 predicted proteins | sample 5400521 | NCBI WGS metagenome assembly WNEZ01 (sample SAMN13153339, study PRJNA577476) | soil metagenome | isolation source: 120 cm saprolite under Douglas fir tree site 2 hole 1 replicate 1 | place: USA:California | collected 2015-04-18
TACCGAGTCACCCCCACTTCATTGGTTGACGCTTCTGGTGCCGACTCCATAGAATCCCCGGTTCTGTGTTTCTCGAAATTCGAGCGCGGAGTGAGTCGATGAGTTGGGTTGCGAAAATATTATCGCTGGCGGTTCTAGCATTGCTGCCGTTCCGGGTTTTGGCTCAGCAGGCGGCCGCTCCGCTTTCTCATAGCGACGTCGTAATCAAGAATGCCGTCGTCATGACGGTCACGCACGGCAACATTCAGAGCGGCAGCGTCTATATCAAAGACGGCAAAATCGCGGCGGTCGGAAAGGATGTAAAGGCGCCCTCCACCGCGACAGTGCTTGACGCGGGCGGCAAATATCTGACGCCCGGGATCATCGATTCCCACTCGCATATCGCACTCGACGACGACGTGAACGAGGCCACCAGCCCGGTCACGCCGCAGATGATGATGATCGACGCCTTCGATTACCAGGACAAAGCGATTTATCGCGGACTGGCCGGTGGCGTGACAACTTCTCTTCTGCTGCATGGGTCGGCCAACATGATCGGCGGGCAGGCGGTCGTCATCAAGCACAAATACGGAGCCAGCCGCGACGCCATGTTGTTTCCCGGGGCGCCGCGTTCCATCAAGTTTGCCAGCGGAGAAAATCCCAAGCGCGTCTATGGTGACAAAGACCAACTGCCCTCGACCCGCATGGGAAACTTTGCGGTGCAGCGCGCGGCACTGGTCGAGGCCCAGGACTACATGCGCGACTGGGACGACTACAACGCCAAAGTCAAACTCGGCGACAAGGATGCCAAGCCGCCCAAGCACGATCTGAAACTGGAGGCCCTGGCCGACGTTTTACGCGGCAAGCTGCTGGTGCAGATCCATTGCTATCGCGCCGACGAACTGCTGACCGAAATGGCGATCGCGAAAGAATTTGGATACAAGGTACGCGCCTTCCACCATGCGCTCGAGGCTTACAAAGTCGCAGACGAGCTTGCCTCCCAGGGCGTGGCCATCGCAACGTTTTCCGACTGGTGGGGCTACAAGCAGGAGGCCTGGGACGCGATCCCGTGGAACGCGGTTCTCTCCATGCGCAAGGGCGTCCGGGTTGCGATCAAGAGTGATTCGGAAGATCTGGCCCGCCGTCTGAACCAGGAGGCCGCCAAGACCATGCGTTACGGTAGCGCGACTGAGGAAGAGGCGCTCAAGATGATAACCATCAATCCGGCGTGGATCATCGGCGTCGACGATCGCGTGGGATCAATCGAAGTGGGAAAGGACGCTGACCTGGTGATCTGGGATGGCTATCCGCTCTCCAGCTTTGGCGTGCCGGACAAAGTTTTGATTGACGGCGACGTTTATTTTGACCGCTCGCTGCCGGGCTTCGGCATGCCGCATTACAGGGAGGGGGAGTGATGGGGACTCAGCCGTCGGTTGTCATTCGTCAGGCGTCAACGGCGGTCGTTGGTCGTTGGCCCGTAAGCTCGGTCGTTGGCCCTTGGCCGTTGGTCGTTGGCCAAATTCTCATCGTTTTGGCTGTTTGCCTGATGTCAGAGGCTGCGGTCGCTCAGCAGAGAACTTTTGTCCTTAAGGGCGGCAAGTTACTTACCGTTTCGCATGGGGTGATTGAGAACGGCGTTCTGGTGATGTCTTCCGGCAAGATCACCGCACTGGGGGCGGCAGGTGCGGTTGCCATTCCAAAGGATGCCGCGGTCATCGACGTGACGGGCATGACGGTGTATCCCGGGCTGATCGATTCCGAGAGCTACCTCGGGTTGATCGAGATTTCAGCCGAGCGCAGCACCAATGACCTGATCGAGAGCAGCGATGAGATCATGCCGCACATGCATGTGTACGACGCTTTCCATGCCGAGTCGGAGCTGATTCCAGTGGCGCGTTTGAATGGGATCACCAACGCCATCGTGGCGCCGCAGAGCCAGGACACGCTGCCTGGCCAGGATTCGTTTGTTCAGTTGGACGGCAAATCGTCGACTGACATGCTGCTGGTGCGCGACATCGCCTTGCCCTTGAACTTTACCGGCGATCAGCGGCGCAACGAGACGTGGGACAAGAGGAAGTTTCCTTCAACTCGCATGGGGTTGGCGGCACAACTGCGGCAGGCGTTTCTTGATGCCCAGGACTATGCCGATCGCTGGGCCGACTATGAAAGGAAAAAGGCTGATGCGGCCGCGAAGCCCAACGAGAACGGGAAGGACAAGGACAAGGACAAGAAGGGTCCGCCCTCGCCCTTGAAGCACGACCTGAAACTGGAGGCCTTGCTGCCTTATCTGCAAGGCAAGAAGCCGATCGTGCTGGCAGCGCAGGAACCCAGCGATCTGGAAACGGCGGTGGGCCTGGCGCGGGAATTTCACTTGAAGTTCGTGCTCAATCACATCAGCCACTCGCAGCCAGTGCTCGACTACGTGGCCAGCTTGAAAGTTCCGGTGATCGTGGGCCCGATCTATCAGGATCCCAAGAATTATGAACGTTATGACGCCGTGTACAGCTTGCCGGGCGAACTATACAAGCGCGGAGTGAAGATCGCGTTTGCTTCCTACGACGCGCACAATATGCGCAACCTGCCTTATGCCGCGGGGTATGCGACTGCGTTCGGTCTGCCTCATGATGAGGCGCTGAAGGCCATCACCCTGAATCCGGCGGAGATCTGGGGGGTGGAGGATCAGGTCGGGTCGCTTGATGTTGGCAAGACGGCGAATGTTGTGGTGGCCGACGGGGATCCGCTTGATGTTAAGACGGATGTGAAGCGGGTTTTTATTGAAGGCCGGGAAGTGCCGATGAGCAGCCGGCAGACGGAGTTGCGGGACCGGTATTCTGGGCGGTAGCGGTTGTGTGGGGCGGGCGCTCTCGCCCGCCGCTTTTGACTTGGACGTGGCGGCATCCAAAGCCCATTCGGCAGAGCAAAAAATTCAAAGGCGGTACTAAGAACTTAGAGTCAAAAAACCAGAGTCACAAGAGTCAAAAACGAGGTCAACGTCAAAGGCGGCGGGCGAGGGCTCCTTCGACTTCGCTCAGGACGGGTCCGCCCCACACTTGCAAACGGCGTTTGACCCTGTGCACTGCTGGCAGTACGATTTCTCTGGGGCATAGCACTCTTCCTTTACAGCGATTCGTGCGGGCCAGTACACTACTGATTCCCTTTCAAATTCAGGAGGCTGGATTCTTATGGCTGGTGAAGAAAAGAAAGAAATTGTGGAGAAAGTGAAACAGATCATTTCCGAGCAGTTGGGTGTGGACGAGAACGAAGTCACCCCCAGCGCGTCGTTTGTGGATGATTTGGGCGCGGATTCACTGGACCAGGTGGAACTGGTGATGGCCCTGGAGGAACATTTCGGAGTCGAAATCCCGGACGAGGATGCGGAGAAGCTGCGCACCGTGCAGGATGCCATCGGATACATCGACAAGCATGCGAAGGTAAGCAAGTAGACGTTTCCGCCGAGACTTTTTCCGCCAGGCCGCCGGACTGTTTCCGCGCCAGTCGGTCGAGTTGAAAGCGATGGGTGCATATTCCCGTACCGACAAGGGAGCGTACCCGAGGAGATCTCATGGCCGCCGTTGACGACAAAGTGAAACAGATCATCGTGGAACAGCTGGGTGTGGATGAAGGCGAAGTCACGTCGAACGCCTCGTTCGTGGACGACCTGGGGGCTGACTCGCTGGACACCGTGGAGCTGGTGATGGCATTCGAGGAGGCCTTCGAGATCGAGATTCCCGATGAGGACGCCGAAAAAATCCGCACCGTTCAGGACGCGGTCGATTACATCGGCAAGCACGCGAAAGGCGGGAAGTAGTTGGGGCGTAGGGTCGTAGTCACTGGAATCGGCCTGATTTGCGGGGTGGGCAACACCGCGGAAGAGGTGTGGAAGAAACTGCTTGCCGGCCAGAGCGGGGTGGCCCGCATCACCCAGTTCGACGCTTCCCAGTTTGCCTGCCAGATTGCCGCCGAAGTCAAGAATTTCGATCCCCTGAATTTCATCGAAAAGAAAGAACTGAAGAAGATGGGGCGCTTCATCCACCTGGCCCTGGCCGCGGCGGATGAGGCGATGAAGGCGTCGGGTTTGCAGGTTACGCCCGAGATTTCCGAGCGAGTGGGAGTGCATATCGGATCCGGGATCGGCGGATTCGACGTGATCGAGCGCGAGCACATCAGTCTGCTGAAGGGTGGGCCGCGCAAAATCTCTCCGTTTTTCATTCCGGCCGCGATCGTCAACCTGGCGGCCGGGCATGTCAGCATCCGCTACAAGGCCAGGGGACCGAACGAAGCCACGTGCACGGCGTGCACCTCGAGCGCACACTCCATCGGAGACGCCTACAAGATCATCTCCCGCTGTGACGCGGACGCGATGATTGCGGGCGGCACCGAAGCCGCCATCACTCCCATGGGAGTCGGCGGGTTTGCCGCTATGCGCGCGCTATCCACCAGAAACGACGATCCTGAGAAGGCCAGCCGTCCGTGGGACTCGGGACGCGACGGATTTGTGATTGGCGAAGGTGCCGGCATCGTGGTTTTGGAAGAGTTGGAGTTTGCCCGGCGGCGTGGAGCAAACATCATGGCCGAAGTCGTCGGCTACGGCATGAGCGGGGATGCTTACCACATCACGCAACCGGCGGAAAATGGCGATGGCGCGTACCGCGTCATGCTGAACACGATGAACGACGCCAAGGTGCAGCCGCACCAGGTCCAGTACATCAACGCCCACGGGACTTCCACCGACATTGGCGACAAGCTGGAAACTATCGCCATCAAGCGCGCTTTCGGCGACCACGCTTACAAGCTGGCCGTGAGTTCAACCAAGTCCATGACCGGCCACCTTCTGGGTGGAGCCGGAGGACTGGAAGCGGGAATTACCTTGCTGGCGCTGCGCGACCAGATTCTGCCCCCCACCATCAACCTGGAGAATCCCGAACCCGACTGCGATCTGGACTACGTACCCAACCAGGCGCGCAAAGCCGAGGTGGAGTACGCCATGTCGAATTCCTTTGGTTTTGGTGGGACCAACGGCGCGCTGCTGTTCCGTCGCTGGGACGAGTAGGCCATCGTACCGACTCTGAGACCTGCAATCGGCGCGCGAGTGAGAAATGTGACAGCGAAACCGGGCAAACCCATGATGATCTTGGTTGCCGGCCCCTACCGCTCCGGTACCAACGACGATCCGGCGTTGATCAAGAAGAACGTTCAAGAGATGGAGTCCTACGCACTGCCCATCTTCCGCGCCGGGCACATCCCGATTCTGGGCGAGTGGCTGGCGCTCCCCTTAGTTGAACTGGCCGGGTCCAAGGAAATCGGCGACCAGGCCTTCAATGAGATCTTCCATCCCATCGCTACTCGACTGCTAGAGAAGTGCGATGCTGTCCTTCGAGTTGGAGGACCCTCGGCCGGGGCTGATGAGATGGTCCGTGTCGGCCGGAGCCTTGGCTTGAAGATCTACACCACTCCGGCGGATATTCCGAAGGCGGACTGACCGCTCGTCGAGCAGAGACGGTGTAAACTCTCCTCGCCTGCGAAGTCGAACTAGAAATGCCAACCCGAGTGAAGAGCGCCATTTTTCTTTTTGCAGGATTCCTGGTCCTGCCGGGATCTCTTGTTGCCGCCCAGGGCCCCCCGGAGCGGCCGCGTCCGCCCGACGGGGGAACGCGCGAGGTTCTGGTCAGCATTTTTATCCCCTCTCTGCCAGACGCACCATTCAGGGCCACCGTGTCCACCGAATCGATTCGGCAATTGGCAGATGGTTCCAGAATCACTCTGGTGAACCGCCGAGCCATCGCGCGGGACAATGCCGGACGCATCTTCCAGGAGCGCCGGTTGTTGGTGCCGGAGGACGGCAAGCACGAGTCGGTGGTCACACAGATCGAGATCAGTGACCCGGTTTCGCACCAGCTATACATTTGCGTGCCCAGAGAGCACGTGTGCCAGCTCGAGTTCTTCTCTGCCCCTCAATTCGTGCCCCCAACCTCAGCCACCCCTTCTGCAGCGAAGCAGCCGGGCTCTCCGAGTCGCGAAGATCTTGGCAAGCAGTTCATCGGAGGCCTGGAAACGTTGGGCACTCGGGAGACGACGGTGATCGAGGCAGGTGTGATCGGCAACGACAGTCCGATTCTGACCAGCCGCGAGTACTGGTATTCGCCCCAACTCGGCGTCAATCTCATCAGCAAGCTGCAGGATCCACGAATCGGCACGCAAAACTTCGAAGTGTCGGACATTACCGTCGGCCAGCCCGACAAGAAGCTGTTCGCTCCGCCCTCCGGCGCTGAAGTTATCGACCTGCGAAAGACCTCCAGGCCTTCTTCCCCCTCCGACCCGTCAAACTGACCAGTCGGAAGTCTGGGGCTTAGACTTCTACCAAAATACCGGTTACCCCCGTGCGACCTAACTCCCATCGGACTTGAGCTTTACAAGCCAAAATGGGACATCGGCAGTGCATTCCGGTAATGAGACCTTGGTACCCGGACATTGGCCTTTTACGCCTTTGCCAAGCTCTGGAATGCAGGCAAGAATATAGAGTGTCAAGGCAATTCCCCACGGTCATGCAAAAATCTTCAGGAACTGTGCTCGCGGCTCCTCGCAGTCGGAAAGCCACTGCCAGGGTCGCCCTGGTAGATGTCAGGGAACCCACCCGCTCGCTTTTGTCGGATTGTTTCAAGCAGTTTGGGATCGAAGCCGTGACCATGACCGGCAACGTGATCCAGCGCATGCAGCGTGAGAAGTTTGAAGCCTGTGTATTGCAGTTGATACCGGAGGCCGCAGCGGTGATGGAGGCAGTGCGTACTTCGGCCTCCAACAACCGGATGGTGGTCTACGGGCTGGGGGGCAGCGCGCAAGAGGCTATGAAATTCTCCCGGTACGGCGTCAACGCCGTCTTCCAGGAGCCGCTGGAGCGTCCGGCCGCCCTGAAACTGGTGCGGGCCACGCAGATGCTGGTTCTGCACGAGTTTCGCCGCTACGTGCGCATTCCGATTATCACCGAAATCTCGATGGTCTCGGCGGACAGTCGCCGCTTCACCGCTACCAGCCAGGAGATCAGCACGGGAGGTATGTCCGTGAGGAGCGGCGAAGAGGTTTCGCTCGGCATGGCGCTCGAGGTCTCCTTCGCATTGTTAACCCTGCCCCGTATATGGCTTCGGGCGCAGGTAAGCTGGATCAAGCCCGACAAGACCTTTGGGGTTCGCTTCGACGTCAAGGACGAGCGCCGGATGCGAATCAAAGAGTGGATCGAAGCCTACCTGGAAGGCTAGACTACTCACGAAACCAAGTAGTTTCGTAAGATGTTCGGGAAGGGCACGACTTCCAGTCGTGCCGTGATCGCTGAAAATCTTGCGGTTTTAACCGCTGGGTTAGCCGCTTTCATTTCCCCGTGACTACTTCCGCTGGACGGCTTTTCGCGGGCGAGGGCGCCCGCGCCACACTTCCCCCCGGTTTAGCCACTTGCGACGGTTGCATGTAAAATCACATTGGATATGGCTGCCGCTTCCGAATTAGTTCAGATCGCCCTCGGGCCGCCGGTCCGGCAACTCAAGCCGGAGTGGCTCCGAGCCAAAGCTCCTGCGGGCGAGAACTTCCACAATCTCAAGAAACTTGCCCGTGGCCTGGGACTGCACACGGTGTGTGAGTCGGCGCAGTGCCCCAACATCGGGGAGTGCTGGAACCAGCGCACGGCTACGTTCATGCTGCTGGGCGATATTTGTACCCGGCGTTGCGGTTTTTGCGCTGTGCCCAAAGGCCGGCCGAACCCGATCGACTGGGACGAACCGCGCCGAGTTGCCGAAGCGGTCGCGACGCTCGGCCTGAAACATACCGTGGTGACCAGCGTGAATCGCGATGACGACAACCTGGGCGGGGCTCGGATTTTCGCCGAAACCATCCGCCAGATCCGCGAGCTGTCTCCGGATTGCCGGGTTGAAGTTCTGATCCCCGACTTCCAGGGCATCGACGAAGCGCTGAAGATTGTTGTCGACGCGCAGCCTGATGTCCTGAACCACAATACCGAGAGCGTGCCCCGGTTGTATCGCGTGGTGCGCTCCGGCGCCCGTTACGAACGCACTCTGCGTTTGCTGGAAAATGCCAAGGTCATGGCCCCGGCGATGGTGACCAAGTCCGGCGTTATGGTTGGCCTGGGTGAAACCATGACCGAGCTGGTCGAAGTTTTCCGCGATCTGGGGTCACGCGGCGTCGACATTCTTACGGTTGGGCAGTATTTGCGGCCCTCGCGCGACCATCTGCCCATTTACCGTTTTTATACGCCCGACGAATTCCAGTACTTGAAAGAGGAAGCGTTGCGCTTCGGCTTTCGCCACGTGGAATCGGGGCCGATGGTGCGTTCCAGCTATCATGCGCACGAGCAGGCGGAGTCGACGGCGGCACGGCGGGTGGCTGTCTGAGATAACAAGAACCGCCGAGCTCCGCTCGGCCTAGACGGGCGGGACGCCCGTCTCTCCATTGACCTTTAGAACACTTTGAAGTGGATGGTCAGGTACTTCTTGGGATTTTCCCGGATGGATTTGACCAGCGACCGGGTTTCGATCAGCATCTGGTCGGCATCGGTGAACAGGGCGGGATCGCGAAGCAGTTTACCCGCCGTGCCTTCCCCCGCCTCCAGGCGCGTGGTGATGTCGGAGAGCTTGTTCATAGTGTCCTGCAGCTTGCGGGCGAACTCCTCATCTTTGGTTAGTTTTCCGATGGCGCCCTTGCCGGCGTTGATGTCATCCGTGAGCTTCTTCACGTTGGCGATAGTGTCGTTGGCGGTGTTATACAGTGCGGGGTCCTTGAGGAATTTCCCCGCGCTGCCCTTGCCCGCATTCAGGTCATCGATCACGGCGTTCAACTTGTCCACGGTGCCGTTGACCTTTTGGTACAACTCCTCGTCAGAAAACAGCTTGCCCAGCGTGCCCTTGCCCTGTGCGACCTCATTCACCAAACCCTGAAATTCATTCACCGTCGAATTCAACCGGTTGTACAACGTGGGATCGTAAATCAACATGCCGACCGAGCCCTGGCCGCTCTCGACGAAAGCGACTATGCGATCCAGCCGCTTTAACAGCGCGTCCATGTTCTGCAGCGTGCTCTGGCCGGAGCGCACCATGTCGGAAAAATCGGGGACATCGCGGCTGGGCAGCACGTCGCCATCCCGGACTTGCGGCGCCTTGGATTGCGAACTGTCTATGTCGATATAGGTCTCACCCAGCACGCCGGCGGTGGAGAGCAGGGTCAGGGAATCCTTGCGCAGGTTAAACAGGAAAGCAGTGTTCACCTTCATGGTCACTTCGACCGGAGTGAGCCGCTTGCCAACATCCTGCACCACCCGGATATTGGTAACGTTGCCGATGTCGACTCCCGCCAGACGCACCGGCGCGCCGACCCGCAGGCCGTTGGCGTTGTCGAAATAGGATTTCAGCACGATCTTCCGTGAAAACAGGCCGCCGGTGCCGCTCATGAGGAATATCAGAATGCCAAGGGTGATGCTGGCGACCAGCACCGTGAGCCCGACCTTCAGTTGAGACCACTTCAACTGCTTCTGGCTAGGCACGCATTCTCCCGAGCAAGCTCATTCTCCGTGACACAGCCGTCCAGGTTGGAGTTGAAGAATCATAGCAGACCGCGCAGCCCGCATCACGCTGTTACGGGGTTCCCGTTATGGTGCAGTCGCTTTTCTTTGCGGCCTTTGCGGTCAAAATCTTTAAAGCGTTTAACCGCAAAGGTCGCAGGCTGCTAAGAAATGGGTTTCGGACTTGGACGCAGCGTTGCCACTAACCCTAGCGCCAGCAGATAGGCTGCGGCCCCGGTTGCCAACGTCGCATTCAATCCGAACTGTATGGCGATAATGATGGCGACTACCGAGCCCAGGACGCTAGAGGCCGCATTCATCGCCCACGCCCACTCCACCAGGTTTCCAGATTCGGCGGGACCGGGGAATTCCGGCACCGGACTGCCGGCCAGGGCGCGCAAGCCGGTAGGGAAGGGCATGCCCATGGCGAGGCCCAGCGGGACCAGCACCGCGGCGCTCACCAGCAGCTTGACCGTGAAGGGCAAGCCCACCAGCCGGTTCAGAAGGCCAGGCAGGATGGCGACATACAAAAGAATGGCGGCCGTGATCAGCGCAAGAGGCAGCCAGATGCGGCCGGTTTCCGCCAGCCACCGCCGGGAAACCATGCTGCCCGCTCCACTCGAAAGCAAAAGCAGGAACACAACCACGGTGAGCGCATACGTGGGATGGCCAAGGAACAGGACAAAGCGCTGGATGAAGGCGATCTCCACCAGAATGTAGCCCAGTCCGACAGCGATGAAGTAAAGCAGCCGGAGGGGGCGCTGTTGCTGGCCCCCGGCACCCATCATCAGGGGAACAACCAGAAACCCCAGCACGGCCAGGAGCGAGATGATCAGAACCATCCCCAGCACGGCCACGCCCAGATTATTTTTCCAGTCGATTCCCCGCTGCAGAGCTTCAGGGTGCAGGATCTGGCCGGGCTTCAGGGTGAAGAAGAAAAACGGAGCGTTGTCGGTAACTGGCGATACGTCATACGGGTAGTGCGCCGCAAATCGTTGTGGGTCGTTCAGTTGAATCAGGTCGGTAAAAGAATTCGCGTTGGCGGAATAGTGCTCCTCCCGGCCGCTTGCGACTGAATGCGTATCGGAAGGCACATAAAATGAAAACAGCCTGGGATGCGCCGCGATATCTTCCCGCACCAGGCTCTGCTCCTCCATGGTGAAAGGGGTCTTCTTGGCCAGCACCACCACCGGGATTCCATCGGCGTCGAGACGTCCTTCGGCCACCACAATAAAATTATTGCGAGTGTCCGCGACCCCCAGCTCGTGCAGTGCTTGCATCGCGACCGAAACCACGCGCAAAGCTTCGCGAGGTTGCTGAAACTCCCAGCGCGTGATGGCGATCATCCCATCCGGCTTGAGGTGCTCGAAATATTCCCGGAAAGCCTCGACCGTGTAGAGGCTGTTTTCGCTGAGGGCAAACGCACCGGCGGAGGTGGAGGCCCAGGTATCCACCAGTGTCATTTGCAGCACATCAAATTGTTGGCTGGCGTTGCGCACAAACGACCGGCCGTCGGTGACGTGGATGTGCACCTCGGGCTGCTCATAGAGGTGATAGGTGTAGTCCGCGTAGCGGCCGCGCATGATGGTGTTGGCAATGATGGGATTGATCTCGATTCCGGTGACGTTGGGGCTGCCGGTAGCCACGGCACGCAGAACGTCCACGCCGCCGCCCGGTCCGATGATGGCGAACTCGCCGTGCGGGCGCAGCACATTGGCCAGCGCCGGCGGCGCCGACATCAGATTCTTCTGCCACCCCCCCTGCCAATGCCTGGGATCGACATTCATCAAATAGGTCGACGCATCGGCATCGATCACGATCGCCCGGCCCGGGCCCTGGCGATCTACTTCCACCCGCGAGATCGCATTCCAGCGTGCGAACTCAACCCAGGCGGAATCGCGGAACCCTCCCTTGGCGTAAACGATGTCGAGCAGTTTCCCCGAATAGTTGGCGGCAATCAGGACGAACAGGAAAATGGCTCTACCCGCCGCGGACTTGCGCGCCCGGCTGTCAACCGCCCACACCATTCCTGCGATAGCCATACACGCGCCGGTGAAGATGACGGTGTTGGGGCCGCCCAGCCGATTGAGAAGCGGGACAATGGCCAGACAGGCCAGCGCGCCTCCCGCGAGATCGGCCGCGTACAGCCGCGAGACGTGGCTCGCCTGGCGGGCGAAAACCACGGAGAATTCCAGTCCGGTAATGAAAAAGGGCACAGCGGAAGCCAGGTAAATCGCGGTGAGCCGGAGGAAATTCGCTTTCGAGATATCCAGCGAAACTGGGATCCGCAGCACAATCACCAGAACCACTGGCACAATCAGCGCATTGATGGTGCACAAGCGCGCGACCAAAGGGCGGGTCTCGAAACGTGTCAACCGGTTCTTCCGGAGGTGCGCGAATACACCGCCGGCGCCGAGCCCGAGCAGAGCAATCGAAATCGCGAGAAACGCAAAATGGTAGAAGAGCACCACCGAGAACAACCGGGTCAAAGCCAACTCAAGCAGCAGGGCGGCAAAGCTGCATAACGCAGTGCCCGCCAGCATGGCACGATCCGGGGTTCGAGTAGCGCTGCTGGTTGGGGTCAGGAGGGATGTCTCATTCATCTGCAAATTTGTATCTGGAAAGTTTGCCCGGAACGCGCCAGCATAACAGACGCGGGAGCTCTCCTTGATCTCAAGTTCTTGACTCTCGAGCTTAACTCTCTAGAATGACCTGCGCGATCGCTTGCTCGGCGGTGTGAGAGAGCGAAAGCGCGACATTGGCCGCCCCGAGCCCTGCCGCAAACTCGGCTGCCTTGCCGTGGAAGGTGATGGTGGGACGGCCTCCCGGCTGGCGGCATACTTCAATGTCCCGCCAGCGCACGCCATGATTCCAGCCAGTGCCCAGCGCCTTCATGGCGGCTTCCTTGGCGGCGAACCGAGCTGCGTAGCGCTCCACCCGGTTGGCTTTCGAATCGCAGTACCGGATCTCGCCTTCGGTGAACACGCGGTGGAGAAAGCGTTCACCGTGGCGCGCCAGCGCTTGCGCGATGCGTGGAACCTCCGCAATGTCGATCCCGGTGCCGACAATCATGACGGATAACGTTAGCACGCGAACCGACTGCCGCCCACCCACAACACACGCAGGGGCGGGTGTCCTACCCGCCCAGCGGAGCGAAGCTCCGCAGCCTTGAAGTTGGGGGAATTGGGTCAGCTTCGGGACGCGCAGAAATCAGCTCCGCCGGATCCGGAAAAAAATTCGGCGAGTAAAGCGCGCCAGGACAGCCGGGGGCGGCTGTCCCCAGGTAGTCATGGCCGGGCCTAGGTTGTGCTGGAGGATCGGAACTCTATGGCAATTGCGGCAACCAGGGCAATCACGGCTGCGATTGCGGCTGCGGGAAATGCGAAATGCCGGTAAGCGATGGCCATATTGGGATGTGCCCCGCGCAGCCAGGCACTGATCACGAGGCCAACAATTCCCAGCAACAGACAAACCGCAAAGGCCAGCAGTGTGAGCAGAAAGGTCACCAGCAGCACGCGAAGAGGGATCCAGAACCATCGAAGTTTCGCGGAAGGCGCCGTGGCGGCAGACATTTCTTCCGATTGTAGCGGTTCGCAGTTTTCAGTTCGCAGTTGTCGGTTTCGCGCCAAAAGCCAACGGTTGGTTAGCCCGCCCGCCCAGTGCGCTAGAATACTTGTCATGTCACAAGTTGCACCTCCGATTACGCGCCCCCCGGCGGAGGTTGTGCGCCAAACCCCCGTCTCACAAGCTCCGAATGGGATTTGCTACGCCGCTTCGGGCGAGATCACCGTCCCTGAAGCCGACTTGCAGCGCATGGTGGCCGCCGTACCCGACTCCGCCGCCGCCGCCCTGCAACGCAAGGCCTACTACTTTGTTCCCTTAACCGTGAACCAGGGCGACGAGACCGTAATCGCCGACCGCTATGACGTGGCCCTCAGTGATAACGCGGTCTGCCATCGCAATCTCGATTTGGGCGACTCGCAGTGCGTGTTCATCTCCACCCGGCTCATGGACGACAAATTCTCCGTGGCTTTTGAGTTCTACATCAATGTGGGACACGCGGTGGTCGAGAAAGCCGGCGTCTCCCAGGCCTTTTCCGATCTGGCGTGGAAACAGGTGCAGGCGGGAGCGCGTGGTGAGACCTCGTTGGATGCCTGGGAGTCGCGCAAGCTGGCGACGGGGCCGGGGCCGGATACGGAGAAATACAAGAACGAATATTTCGCCGCCAGCTTTTCCGATGCCATTTCCATCTACCTGCTTTCGTTGTTCATTGATGTGGACTACTACGATCTGCGCGAGCGCGACTATCCCCTGCTGGCGCCGGCCCAGATGGCGGAGCGGCTGAAGAAAGTGGCGGAGTTGTTTCCGGCGAATCCGGGGTTTGAATTCACGATTTACTACAAGAGAAGGACGTAAGACCCGGCCACGGATTTTCACGGATGGCGCGGATCAACTCCGGCAGCGCCAATTCCTCCGGTCCTCTGCGGTTAGAATCATCGTCCCATGCCCGTCACCGTTCGATCCTTCGCCAAGATTAATCTCGGTCTGAGCATTGGATCTTTGCGGCCTGATGGCTTCCACGACCTGCGGACTGTGTACCAGACCATCGCCTCGCACGACCTCATCCACGTGCAGGTAGCGCGTGGCACCGGGATTGAGATTCGCTGCGACGATCCGCGCGTTCCTAGCGATGCCACGAATACCTGCTATCGGATAGCGGAGCGGGTGATGGTTGCGCTTCAGGCCCGCGGACGCGTGGCCATCACCATCGAAAAGCGCCTGCCGGTGCAAGGCGGACTGGGTGCCGGATCCGGGAACGCGGTTGCTGCTCTGATCGGCCTCGAGCGTGTCTTGAAGAAAAAGCTGCCCGGCGCGGAAAAGCTGCGGCTCGCCGCCGAGGTGGGATCGGATTTGCCGCTTTTTCTGGTGGGCGGGACGGTGCTCGGCGTGGGCCACGGCGAAGAGGTCTATCCCTTGCCCGATGTGCCGGCCACGGTGTGCGTGGTGGCAACGCCGGAGATCGGGGTCTCGACGCCGAAAGCCTTTGCGGACTGGGATGCGATGACGGCGGGACCGTCTGGAAGAGCTGAAAATCATCGACTAGCTGAAAATCATCGGTCAGGAGACCCGGGAGGGCACGACTTTAGTCGTGCCAATACTGGAGAGCGTTCGGCGGCTTTAGCCGCTGAGGGAACCGCCGAGCTTCGCTTTGCCCGGACGGCCGAGGGCGGCCGTCCCCACGTGGGTCGCGTCGATACACCCGCCAAATTGACGCCTGCTGACCCCTCCGATAGAATGATTGAGTTCGGCCGCATGGTTTCTGCGTGGCTGAGTGGTCAACCTCTATCCGGTGTCCCTGTGAGTCAAGGCAGGGGCCGGGCCGAGACCTCGCTTCTCGACCTTGTCCGTACCGGGATCGAAAACGACTTTGAACAGGTCGTCTTTCCTAAGTATCCCGAATTGCGCGAGGTCAAGGGTGTGCTCCAGAAGGCAGGGGCATTTTACGCCTCGCTTTCAGGCTCAGGTTCGGCGATCTATGGGCTGTTTGCGTCGCCGGTGGGGGGCCAGAGAGCGGTGGCCAGGCTGCGGCGGGATGGCATCCCGGCGGTGGCCACGAAGACGATGACCCGGCAGCGGTACTGGAAAGAGATTTCAGATTGAAGATTTAGATTGCAGATTGGTGTGATTTGTGGTTCGAAGTGCGGCTTTTCAATCTACAATCTGAAATCACAAAATCTGTAATCCACACTGGGCCGTCGACTAATGGTAGGTTGAGGCGTTTAGCGGGCGTCCGAGCCCGCTGCCGAAATCCTGAGCGTAGCGAAGGATCCCTCAAGTGCCACGAGCCGGCGGTAAGGTTGAAACACTGGGCCGTCGACTAATGGTAGGTCAAGTGCCTTTGGAGCACTTTGTCTAGGTTCGAATCCTAGCGGCCCAGCCAGAAAAACAGCTCTTAGCCATTAGCCTTTAGCTCTTAAGCTGTGCACGAGAGCCGATGGTTGTGGATTCGAGCTTAAGGCTAACAGCTAAAGGCTGCTTTCTATGGCAACTCTTGCGACGGCGACCGAAAAGAAGGGCCAGATGAGCGCGGACGAGAAGCCTGACCGCAAGCCCCAGCGCGGCCGGGTGGACGACAAGTTCAAGATCTTCTGCGGTACGGCCAACGAACCGCTGTGCGATGAGGTCTGCGCCTTTCTCGGACTGACTCGCGGGCAGGCGCTGGTCACCCGCTTTAGTGACGGCGAGGCCTACGTCCAGATCCAGGAGAATGTGCGCGGCGCGGATGTATTCGTGCTGCAGCCGACTTGCCACTCGGTGGATCAGCACTTGATGGAGTTGCTGTTGATGATTGACGCGCTTAAGCGAGCGTCGGCGCGGCGCATCACTTCGGTGATTCCGTACTTCGGCTATGCCCGGCAGGATCGCAAGGATAAGCCGCGGGTACCGATTTCAGCCAAGCTGGTGGCTGATCTGCTGACCACGGCGGGTGCCGATCGGGCGTTGATCGTGGATTTGCACGCGCCTCAGTTGCAGGGATTTTTCAATATTCCGGTGGACCATCTGTTCGCGTCGCCGGTGCTGGTGGACCATTTCAAGCGGCTGAATTTGCCCAACCTGACCGTGGTTTCGCCCGATGCCGGTGGTGTGGAGCGCGCCCGGTTCTTTGCCAAGAAGATGGATTCTGCCCTGGCCATCGTGGATAAACGCCGCTCGGAGATGAACGTGGCCGAAGTCATGAACGTCATCGGCGACGTGAAAGGCCGCACTTGCCTGATCATCGACGATTTGATCGATACGGCGGGGACCCTGGTGAAGACCGCAGGCGCGCTGATGGAAAATGGCGCCAGCCAGGTCTACGCCTGCTGTTCGCACCCCGTACTTTCGGGGCCGGCAGTACAGAATATTTCGCAGTCCTGCATAACCGAAGTCATTGTGACCAACACCATCCCACTGAGCGAAGCGGCGAAGCGGGAACCGAAAATCAAAGTGCTTACCATCGCTGGTTTGATCGGACGCGCGATCCAGTCGATTCACGAAGAGACGTCCGTCAGCAGATTGTTCTTATAGGAATCAAAATTTTATGGCAACGGCAACTGAAAGCAACGTTTTAGAAGCGCAACCGCGCACCTCGGGCAACAAGAATGTGGCTCGCCGGGTGCGCATGGGCGGGAAGATTCCCGGCGTGCTCTACGGCGCCGGCAAGCAATCGCTGCCGGTGACCCTCGATCCGCGACAGGTCACGCGAATCCTGCATTCCGCGACCGGCCACAACACCATTTTCGATCTCGCTGTCGAAGGCGGCGAACGCACCAAGGCCATGATCGTCGACTGGC
>WNEZ01002123.1_pt1 | contig 16868 bp, 17 predicted proteins | sample 5400521 | NCBI WGS metagenome assembly WNEZ01 (sample SAMN13153339, study PRJNA577476) | soil metagenome | isolation source: 120 cm saprolite under Douglas fir tree site 2 hole 1 replicate 1 | place: USA:California | collected 2015-04-18
ATGCGCAGCACGAGGGACGCCCTCAAAAGCGCAAAGCGCCCGGATGACGGACCACGACCTCGCGCGCGTCCGCGGGTCGGCGCGCGCCGATCTGGCCGAGCGCCGCCTGGGTCTCCTCGATCAGGAGATCGATGACGTAGCCGGGCCCGCGGGCTCCGAGCGCGCCGAGGCCCCACAGGAACGCCTTGCCGGCGAACGCCGCCTGCGCGCCGAGCGCGAGCGCGCGCGTCACATCGGCGCCGCTGCGAATGCCTGAATCCATCATCACGGTGATGCGCTCGCCGACCGCGCGCGCGATCGCGGGAAGCACGTCGATCGCCGCCGGCAGCGCCTCGACTTGGCGGCCGCCGTGGTTTGACACGATGATGCCGTCCGCGCAGAGCGCGACCGCTTTCTCGGCATCATCGGGGTGCAGGATGCCCTTAAGCACCAGCGGGCCTTTCCAGCGGTCGCGGTAGCGCGCGACCTCGTCCCAGGTGAAGGCGCCCTTCACCGCCCGGCGCGCGAACTGCGCGACCGCCGCAAGGCTGCCGTTGCCGCCCGCGTACGGACGCAGGTTGGCGAAGCGCGGGATGCCGTTGCGCCACAAGGCCCAGGCCCAGCCCGGCGAGGTTGCGATGTCCCAGTACATCGCCAAATCGGGCTGGAACGGCGTGGTGACGCCGGCGGCGACCTCGCGCGGGCGCGTGGTACGCACCGGCACGTCCATGGTGAGGACCAGCACATGCACGCCGGCCGCATCCGCGCGGCGCAGCAGCTCGAAACCCACCGCGTGGTCGTTCTCCGCAAGGCGGTACAGTTGGAACCAGAGCACGTCGGGCGCGAGTTTTGCGGCGATCTCGATGGTGGTGCCACCGACCGTGCCGAGCACATAGGGCACGCGCGCCTTCTGCGCGGCGGCGGCCAGAAACTCGTCGGCGCCCGGCCACACGATCGACGGCCCGCCCATGGGCGCGACGCCGATCGGCGCTGCGTAGCGCCGGCCGAAGAGCTCCACGTCGAGCGGCGGAAGCGCGGTGGTGACGCCGTAGCGCGGCACGAGCTCGATCGCGTCGAGCGCCGCCCAGTTGCGTTTGATGCCGGTGTCCTCGCCGGCGCCGCCGTCCATGTATTCGAAGGCAAAGCGCGGCGCATGACGCGGCGCGTGGCGGCGCAGATGCGCAATGGTCGGAAAGCGGCGAAACAGCCCGGTCTTGCGCTCGAGGCCGGTCTTGGTCCCGCTTTTGCCCGGCGCGACCACGGCAAGGTCCGCTGCTTTGGTTCTGTCGTCCATGGCTCTCCCCTGCCCGCGGCCCGCTCTGTCAGAAATGACTATACGACGGCCGCCTGAATTTGAGTTCCCGGCCGTCTGCTCCGATCAGATGCGCTTTGCCTCTTCCCTTCGTCATTCGCCCGATTTCGGTGATGCGCACGCCGGCGGCCTTGGCGGCGCGGCGCAGGCTCTCGAGCTTGCGCGGCGGCACGCTCGCCAGGATCTCATAGTCGTCGCCGCCGGTCAGGATCGGCTCGATCAGGCGCGGGTCTGCCGCGAGCGCGGCGCGGGCCGCCGCCGACAACGGCAGCTGCGCCACGTCGACCCTCGCGTCGACACGGGAGGCGCGGCACATTTTTGCGAGATCGCCCGCGAGCCCGTCGGAAATATCCATGCCGCCATTGGCGTGGCGGCGCAGCGCCTCCGCAGCCGCGTTGCGCGGCTCGGGCACGAGATAGCGCCTCAGCAGATGCTCGCGCATCCTGCGATCGAGTCCCCAACGCTTCGCCGCGCGCTCGCTCCGCCGCAGGATCACGCCAAGCGCCGCGTCGCCGATCGTCCCCGTGACCACGATGCGATCGCCGGCACGCGCGCCGCCGCGCAGCACCATCGTGCCGCGCGGCACCGTGCCGAAGGCCGCGACCGTGACGGTGAGGAGCCCGGGCGTGCGGTCGGTATCGCCGCCAAGGAGCGGGCAGCCGTACTTCCTCGCATCGGCGCCGAGGCCCGCGGCGAAGCGCTTGAGCCAGCTCTCGCTCACCTTGCTGAGCGCGATCGACAAGAGAAAGCCGAGCGGCCGCGCGCCCTTGCCGGCGAGATCGGAGAGATTGATGCGCAACGCCTTGCGCGCCACCGCCTCGGGCGGATCGTCGGCAAAGAAATGCACGCCTGCGATCACCGCATCGGTCTTGAGAACGAGGTCATGGCCGGCCGGTATGGCGAGAACTGCGGCGTCATCGACGAGGGCGAGCGCACCCGGATGGGTCGCGAGCGGCCGGAAATGCCGCGCGATCAGGCGGTCTTCGCCCGAAGTCCCTGTCGATCTGCGTCGCGCCATCGTCGGTCCGGTCGTGCCGCGACAAGGATACGCGGTTCCGGCGAGCCGCGTCAGCCGGCCGGAGGCGCGAACTCGCCGGCCCGGAAGCGGCGCGCGAGCGTGTCGAGCACCGCGTTGACCATGCCGGTCTCCTCGCGGTCGACGAAGGCATTGGCGACGCCGACATATTCGGAGACGACGACACGCGCCGGCACGTCCTGGCGCTTCTCCAGCTCGTAGGCGCCGGCGCGCAGCACGGCGCGCACGATCGCCTCCACGCGCTTGAGCGGCCAGCCGCCGGCGAGCGCCTCGTCGATGATCGGATCGAGCCGGCGCTGGGCGTCGGTGAACCCGCCGACCACGTCGCGGAAGAACGCCGCTTCGGCCGGAAGATACTGCTCGCCCTCCACCTCGCGGCCGAGCCAGTGGCTCTCGAACTGGGCGAGGATCTCGTTGAGCCCCGCGCCGGCGATGTCCATCTGGTAGAGCGCCTGCACGGCGGCGAGGCGCGCGGCGCCCCGCCGGTTGGCCTTCTCCTTTGCGGCTTTCACCGCCGCCCCCGCGGCTTCGGCGGCTTGGTCAGCGCGCGCTTGAGGCGCACCAGCGCGAGCGCGGCGCGCGCCGCCCCGCCGCCCTTGTCCTGCTCCTCCGGACGCGCGCGCGCCCAGGCCTGCGCCTCGGTGTCGACGGTCAGGATGCCGTTGCCGGCGGGCGTGGAGCTGGTGATCGCGAATTGCATCAGGGCGCGCGCGGATTCGCCCGCCACGATGTCGTAATGGCTGGTCTCGCCGCGGATCACGCAGCCGAGCGCGACCACGCCGTCATACGGAGCCCCGCGCGCCTCTGCCGCGTCGAGCGCGAGCGCGATCGCCTGCGGGATCTCGAGCGCGCCCGGCACGGTGACCGTGTCGTATTCGACCTTGGCGGCTTCGAGCACGCGCTTGGCGCCCGCGAGCAGCGCGTCGGCGATGCCTTCGTAGAAGCGCGCCTCGACCACGAGGATGCGCGCGCCTTTCAGCGCGCTTTCGTCCGTATCCCTTGCCTTGCGCGGCCCCGCCATCGTGGTTCTCCAACGGCGTGGTCAGTAGCAAGCGGGCGCAGGCATTAGCAAGGGTGCGGATGCGACCTTAACGCGCTTCCAACAGCCGCGCCGCGTAGCGCGCCATCTGGTCGACCTCGAGATTGACCGGCTCGCCGACCCCCAGCGAGCCGAGCGTCGTCACCTGCAAGGTGTGCGGAATGATGAGCACCGCAAAGGTGTCGCCCGCGACCTCGTTGACGGTGAGCGACACGCCATCGAGCGCAACCGAGCCTTTTGGCGCGACGAAGCGTGCGAGCGGCGCGGGCGCGCGGAAGGCGAGCCGCGCCATGTCGGTGAGGTCCTCGCGCGCGACCAGTTCGGCCAGCCCGTCGACATGGCCGGAGACGGCGTGCCCGCCGAGCTCGTCGCCCACCTTGAGCGCGCGTTCGAGATTGATGCGGCTGCCGTGACGCCAGCTTCCGGCGGTGGTGACGCGAAGCGTCTCGGCCGCCGCATCGGCGGCGAACCAGGTGCGGCCGTCCTCCTCGCCCGCGCCGACCACGGTAAGGCAGATGCCCGAGCAGGCGATCGAGGCGCCGTCGACGATGCTCGCGCGCGCATAGCGGCAGGCGATCTTGAGGCGGTGCAGATCGTCCGCGCGCGCCTTCACGCTCACCACCTCGCCGATATCGGTCACGATGCCGGTGAACATTTCCTGCCTGGTCCACTTTCCTTTCCGTCGTCATTGCCCGCGCAAGCGGGCAATCCAGTAATTACCGTGGCCGAAGCGGCACGGAGTACTGGATGCCCCGCTTTAGCGGGGCATGACAGGGAGAGCAGCGTGTATCACGCCCGCTCCAAAAACTCGACGCTGTCATCGCCGACGGTGTCGCGGCCCATGAGCCTGAGCCGTCGCGCCAGCATCTCGACCGGCATCCCTGCATCGATGCCGGTTGCGCCGACGACCTTCGGCGAGCGAAAGAGCGCCGCTTCGTCCACCAGGTCGGCCGCGACGAAGGCGGCCGCGACCGTCGGGCCGCCTTCGACCATCAGCCGCGTGATGCCGTGCTGGGCGAGCAGCTTGAGCACCGCGCGAAGATCGAGCTTGCCGTCATGCGCCGCGGCGCTCAGCACATTGACGCGTTGCCCTTCGAGCCCGCGCGCCGCCTCGGCGGGTGCTTCGGGAGCGCCGACGGCCCAGACCGGCGTCTCGGCCGCACTGTTGACCAGCGCGCTCGTGAGCGGAAGGCGCAAGGCCGAATCGAGCACCACGCGGACCGGCGAGCGGTCCGCCATGCCCGGCAGCCGGACGGTGAGCAGCGGGTCGTCCGCGAGCGCGGTGCCGATGCCGATGAGGATCGCGTCGTTCATCGCCCGCATCAGATGCACGCGGGCGCGCGCCGGCTCGCCGGTGATCGCCATCGGCCGCGGACCGGCAAGCCCGGCCTTGCCGTCCGCCGATATCGCGAGCTTGAGCAACACGCGCGGTCGGCCCTCGCGCATCCGGAGTACGTGACCGGCATGGGCGCGACGCGCCTCTTCGGCGCCGAGCCCGATATCGAGCGCGATGCCGGAGGCGCGCAGGCGCGCATGGCCGCGGCCGGCGACTGCCGGGTTGGGATCCTCGATGGCGGACACCACCCGCTTGATGCCGGCCGCGACGATCGCGTCGGCGCAGGGCGGCGTGCGACCCTGGTGGGAGCACGGTTCGAGCGTGACATAGATGGTCGCGCCGCGCGCCGCGGGGCCGGCGCGCGCGAGCGCTTCGATCTCGGCGTGCGGCCGGCCGCCCGGCTGCGTCCAGCCGCGCCCGACCACCCTGCCGTCGTCGCGCACGATCACCGCGCCCACCGCCGGATTGGGCCACGCACTGCCGAAGCCGCGCCGGCCGAGGGCGTGGGCCAGCGCCATGAAACGGGAATCCTGGGCGGGGTCGAGCATTCCGTAATCACCTCCCCCGCATGGGAGAGGTCGACCTCCCGCTCAGGGGAGGACCAGAAATGACAGCATCACGCGCCCCGTGTCGATCAGTATTTGAGCCGGACCTAGGGCACGCCGAACCGATAGTTGACGCCGAATTTGACCAGCTGGATGCGCTGGGCGACGTCCTCGTTGAACGACCCGCCGGGCCCGATGCAGCCGAAGTTCGGGTTGCAGATCACGTTGATCGAGCGCTCGGTGCCGAGATCCATGTAATTGTACTCGACTTTCGCTGACCAGTTGCGGGTGATGCCGTATTCGAAGCCGAGGCCGAGCATCCAGCCCAAATGCGTCTGGTCGAAGCGCGCATAGGTGATGCCGGTCGGGATGTCGGTGATCGAGAACTTGTCGTGCGCCCAGGCGCCGCCGCCCTTGACGTAGAGCAAAGCGCGATCCCAGGCATAGCCGATCCGCCCCGCGAAGGTGCCGAGCGCATCGACGCTCGATGCGATGCGATCGGTCGGAAAAACGTTGCTGACCGCGCTGCCGGTGAGGTCGGCCGCGCTCGCCTGCACCTCGATGCCGAACACCCAGGCGCCGATCTGCCGGTTGTATCCGATCTGGCCGCCGGCGAGCCATCCGCTCGCCGTATGCGAGCCTTCATCGAGCGTGAGCGTCGTGGTGTCGAACCAGTGCTTGTCGGCCCAGCCGCCACCCACGTGCACGCCGATGTAAAAGCCGGTCCAGTCGTAGGCGACCGGCACCGCCCTGACGGGCGCCTTGAAAGGCAGATCGGCAGCGGATGCCGATACGAGCGACGCAACCAGAACGCACCCACACACCAGGAACTTTTTCACGCGACACCCCCGTGTGACCGGCCAAAAACGTAGCAACCGTCCCGGCGCATGTCTGTTGCGCCAGGGCCACAGCGGCTTGGATTTTCCGGTGGACGGGTGCGCTACTTGCGGACCGGCGTCGCCGCCTTGCCGTCGTCCTCGCCCGACAGTTCGGCGAGCGCGGTCTCGAAATCCTTGGCTTCGCGGAAATTGCGGTAGACCGAGGCGAAGCGCACATAGGCGACGTCGTCGAGCTCGCGCAGATGCGCCATCACGGTCTCGCCGATGGTCTCGGTGGTGACCTCGTTCTCGCCGAGGCTCTCCAGATCACGCACGATCTTCGACACGGTCTGCTCGACGCGCTCGGGATCGACATTGCGCTTGCGCAGCGCGATCTCGACCGAGCGCGCGAGCTTGTCGCGGTCGAACGGCACGCGCCGGCCATTGCGCTTGATGACGACGAGCTCGCGCAGCTGCACGCGCTCGAAGGTGGTGAAGCGGAAGCCGCAGGAGAGACAGAGACGACGGCGGCGGATCGCGGCGGAATCCTCGGTCGGGCGCGAGTCCTTCACCTGGGTATCGAGGCTGGCGCAGCTCGGACAACGCATCCCCGACCCCGCAGTGTTCAGCCGTTGTAAATCGGAAAGCGCGCGACCAGCCGCTTGACCTTGTCGCGCGCCGCGGCCTCTGCGGCCTCGTCCGCCTCGACGCCCTTGGCGGAGAGCGCATCGAGCACGTCCGCGACCATCTCGCCCACTTGGCGGAATTCGGCGAGGCCGAAGCCGCGCGTGGTGCCGGCCGGCGTGCCCAGGCGGATGCCCGACGTCACGGTCGGCTTCTCGGGATCGTAGGGAATGCCGTTCTTGTTGCAGGTGATGTGGGCGCGCTCGAGCGCGATCTCTGCGACCTTGCCGGTGAGGCGCTTGGGCCGCAGGTCGACCAGCATCAGGTGCGTGTCGGTGCCGCCGGAGACGATGTCGAAGCCGCGCGCTTTCAGCGTTTCGGCGAGCGCCTTCGCGTTGTCGATGACCGATCTCGCATATTGCTTGAAGGACGGCTGCAAAGCCTCGCCGAACGCGACCGCCTTGGCGGCGATGACGTGCATCAGCGGCCCGCCCTGCAGCCCGGGGAAGACCGCCGAGTTGATCTTCTTGGCGAGGTCCTCGTCGTTGGTGAGGATCACGCCGCCGCGCGGCCCGCGCAGCGTCTTGTGGGTCGTGGTCGTCACCACATGGGCGTGCGGGAACGGGCTCGGATGCGCCCCGCCCGCCACTAGCCCGGCAAAGTGCGCCATGTCGACCAGGAGAAGCGCGCCCACCTCGTCGGCGATCGCGCGGAAGCCCTTGAAGTCGATGATGCGCGGATAGGCCGAGCCGCCGCAGACGATCACCTTGGGCCGGTGCTCCAGGGCGAGCCGGCGCACCTCGGCGAGGTCGATCACGTGGGCGTCGCGCGTCACGCCGTAGGGCACGACCTTGAACCACTTGCCCGACATGTTGACGGGCGAGCCGTGCGTCAGGTGCCCGCCGGCCGCCAGGTTGAGGCCCATGAAGGTGTCGCCCGGCGCCATCAGGGCCATGAACGCGGCCGCATTGGCGGAGGCGCCGGAATGCGGCTGGACGTTTGCGAACTTACATCCGAAAAGCTTGGTAACGCGCTGAATCGCCACGGTTTCGGCGATGTCGACGAACTGGCATCCGCCGTAGTAGCGCCGCCCCGGCAGCCCTTCCGCGTATTTGTTGGTGAGCACCGAGCCCTGTGCCTCGAGCACCGCCCGGCTCACGATATTTTCCGATGCGATCAGCTCGATCTCGTCGCGCTGCCGGCCGAGCTCCAGCTCGATCGCCCTTGCGATTTCGGGGTCGCTTTCGGCGAGCGGGACGGTGAACAGGTCGTGCGAGGCGGCAGGGCTCGCCGGCTTGGCATTTGCGGGCATTGCGGTCTCCGGTGACGTCGCCGCGATAGCATATCGGCCCGCCTCGCGCCAAGCTTTGGCGGGCTGGATGCACAGGGAACGCAAGATGTAGGGATTGTGCGCGGCCAATTGGACCGCCTCACAAGCACAAAGCCCCGGCCTTGCGGCCGGGGCTTCGGCATCTCTTGGAAGACTGCGGACCGGCCGCTTAGAGCCGATAGAGGATCTGGTCCGTCCAGAACCGCTCGAGCCGGTGCAGCGCCTTGTTGAGCGAGGAGAACTCCTCAGTGTTGATGCCGCCGACCTGCTCCACCGTGCGCACGTGCTTCTGGTAGAGCTGCTCGACGATGTCGCGCACGTCGGCGCCCTTCTCGGTGAGCTTGATGCGGACCGAGCGGCGATCGACGCGCGAGCGCTGATGATCGAGGAAGCCCATCTCGACGAGCTTCTTGAGGTTGTAGGACACGTTGGAGCCGAGATAGTAGCCGCGCGTGCGCAGCTCTCCCGCGGTCAGCTCCTTGTCGCCGATGTTGTAGAGCAGCAGCGCCTGCACCGAATTGATGTCGGAACGGCCCCGCCGGTCGAACTCGTCCTTGATGACGTCGAGCAGCCGGCGATGCAGCCTCTCGACCAGCGTCAAGGCTTCGAGATAGAGCGGGCGGACCTCATCGAAACGCTGGTCGCGCTCGACGGGTTCGACCGCCTTCATAACGCTCTTCATGGTGACGCCCTTTATGTCGTTTTGTAGTTGGTCGACGAGGCCCTGTTTTTCCCCGTCCCGTGCCGTGAAATTACTCGCGACGATCTAAGATCGGCTTAAATAACAGCATAAAGATTAGGTTTATCTGCAACGGTAAATCGTCGATTGAAGATCTAATTGCGTGCTTCCGCTTTACGCTTTGATGACGCTTCGGGCCCGGTTCGTTCGCGGCCCTGCCCCATCGCGGGCCACACCTGCATCGTGGACGGACAAGAGCCTCGTTTTGGCTCACGCCGTCCCGCCGCGCACGAAGCGGATGATGCCGGAAAAATCCTTACCGGGCTCCTGCTCGCAGTAGCGCGCGTAAAGCGCGGCCGCTTCCGCGCCGATGCGCGTCGACGCGCCGACCGAACGCGCGGCGTCCTGCGCGAGCTTCAGGTCCTTGAGCATCATCGCCGCCGTGAAGCCCGCCTGGTAGTCGCGGTTCGCCGGCGAGGCCGGCACCGGGCCCGGCACCGGGCAATAGCTCGTGAGCGACCAGCACTGCCCCGAGCTCTTCGACGAGATGTCGAAGAGCTTCTGCGCGTCGAGGCCGAGCTTGTCCGCGAGCACGAAGGCTTCCGACACCGCGATCATCGAAGCGCCCAGGATCATGTTGTTGCAGATTTTCGCCGCCTGCCCGTTGCCGGAGCCGCCCGCGTGCACGATCGTCTTGCCCATCGCGTCGAGGATCGGTTTCGCGCGCGCGAATGCGGCGTCGCTGCCCCCGACCATGAACGTGAGCGTCGCCCCCTGCGCGCCGCCGACGCCGCCCGACACCGGCGCATCGAGCATCGCAAACCCCTTCTGCTCGGCGGCGCTGGCGACGGCGCGCGCGGTCGCGACGTCGATGGTGGAGCAATCGATGAGCAGCGCGCCCGGCGACGCGCTCGCGAGGACGCCTTGCGGGCTCATATAGACGTCGCGCACCTGCGCGCCGGCCGGCAGCATGGTGATCACGACGTCCGGTCCGGCGCAGGCCTGCGCCGCCGAGGTGGCCGTCGCGCCGCCCGCCGCGCCGAACTTGTCTACCGCCGCCTTGACGACGTCGCAGCCGGCCACCGCATGTCCGGCCTTGAGCAGATTCTGCGCCATCGGCAGGCCCATGTTGCCGAGGCCGATGAAACCGATCTTTGCCATGGGTTTGCCCCTCGTTCAGACCTGTTGGCCGCCATCTTATACGATCGTGCTGGCTGCGGCCGTAGGATGGGTTGAGCACAGCGAAACCCATCGCCACACGCGAGGCCGCATGATGGGTTTCGCTTTCGCTCAACCCATCCTACCGACTCGTCATTGCGGATGCTCGCGCGCGGCCTGGATGGCGAGGAAGAGGTAGGCCGCGATCACCGCGGTCTCGAGTATGACGACGGTGATCTGCTCGCCATAGACCTGCTGGAAAAAGACGTCGATCACCACCATCGAGACGGACGCGGTGAGCCACACCACCGCGCCCCATGGCGCCGCGAGCCACAGGCCGACCGCGGCGACGAGGTCGAGCACGGCGAAGAACACGGTCGCGGTCTGCCACTGCATGCCGTGCGCGAAAAAGCCGCCGTCGTCGGCGCCGACGAAGCCGCACACGGCGGCCCAATGATAGAGTCCCTTCAGCATCGAGACGCAGGCCATGAGGCGCAGAAAGACGATCAGGCGCCACGTCCAGCTGCCGTCGGGCTGGCGCTCGTCGGCGGCCAGCACCGGCGCGAGCTGATCGATCGGATCGGTGTGGATCGGCTCTTTCATGACAGCACGAGCTCGCGGTCGAGCGGCGCGAAGTGGCGCTCGACTTGCGCCGCACCGACCTCGACGAGCGACGCCGGTTGCCAGCGCGGCGAATTATCCTTGTCGACGATCACGGCCCGCACTCCCTCGTAAAAATCCGCGCCGCGAATGATGCGCGACACGATGCGAAACTCGGCGCGCATGCAATCCTCGAACGGCCATTCGCGTCCGCGCCGCACCTGCGCGAGCGCGATCTTGAGGCTCAGCGGCGACTTCGCGCGCATCGTGGCCGCGAGCGCGCGCGACCATTCCGCCTCCTCTCCGCCGCCAGCCTCGAGACTTGCCAAAATATCCTCGACCGCCTCGCCTGCGAAGTGGCGATCGATCGCGGCACGGCGCGCCGCGACAGGCCCCTCCCCCGCCGGCTCGGCAAAGGCCGCGACCAGCGCGTCGACCGGCACCGTGCCGTACAGCCCCTCGAGCAGGTCGGCAAAGCGGCGCGACGGCACGCGATGGGTCGCGACGCCGGCCGCCACCGCGTCGGCGGGTTTGAACCGCTCCGCCGTGAGCGCGCAGAACGCGCCGACCTCGCCCGGCAGGCGCGGCAGGAACCAGGTCGCGCCGACATCGGGAAAGAAACCGATGCCGACCTCCGGCATGGCGAAGAGAAATCTGTCGCCCGCGACGCGATGCGAGCCGTGGATCGATATGCCGACGCCGCCGCCCATCACGATGCCGTCGATCAAGGCGACGTAGGGCTTACGGTAGCGCTTGATCGCTGCGTTGAGCGCGTATTCGTCGCGCCAGAAATCGAGCATCTCCTCGATGCGGCCGGCGCGGCCGAGCTCGTAGAGGCTGCGCAGGTCGCCGCCCGCCGAGAACGCGCGCTCGCCCGCCGCGACGACGACCACGCGGGTGACGGATGGATCGTCCTGCCAGGCGTCGAGCTTCGCGCGCAGGGCGCGCACCATGCCGTGGGTGACCGCGTTGAGCGCCTGCGGCCGGTTGAGCGTGACGATGCCGGCGGCGCCGCGGCGATCGAACAGGATTTCAGGCTCGTCCGGCACGGGTCATTTTCCTATGCAGTCCATTCGCAGCACATGGTCATCCTGATGTCTTCATTGCGGCGCAACCGACCCTTGCCGCGCGAATCGAAAACACGCATGTTGGCGCCCGCAAAGTCAACCGATTCAAGGCTGTCGGACTGGAGCGGCGTGGCCAAAGGCAAGCTCGTCATCTCGATCGACCTCGAAGCGGCCTGGGGCGTATGGGACGTGCTCACGCCGGAGCAGCTGCGTCTCGCCGAGGAGGCGGAGCGTCCGATCTGCGCCGCGCTCGTCGATCTGTTCGACCGCTACCAGGTGCCGGCGACCTGGGCGATGGTCGCCGCGCTGCTGCACGAGCCGAGCGCGGCGTCGCGTCCTGGCAGCACGACGTGCTGGTACGCGCCCGACATCATCGCCCGCATCGTGAACGCCAAGGCGGGCCACGAGATCGGCAGCCACAGCGGGCGGCATATCTACTTCGGTCAATCGACTGCGGCGCAGGCGCGCGAAGACCTGGAATTCGCGCGCTCGATCCACCGCGCGCACGAATTGCCGTTCACGTCGTTCATCTTTCCGCGCAACGCGGTCGCTCATCTGGACGTGCTGGCCGAGGTCGGGCTGAAGGTGTTTCGCGGTAACGACGTCGACTGGACCGCCGCTGCGCGGCGGATGGAGCGTCACCTCGGGCAGGCCGCGAACCTGCTCGACAAGATGCTGCCGATCCCACCGTCGCCCGTCTCCACCAGGACGTGCGGCACGCTCACCGACGTACCGGCTTCGATGCTGCTAATGGGCCGCAACGGGCTGCGCCGTTTCGTGCTGCCCGGCGTGACGCGCCGCAAGCTGCGGATGGGACTCGATCGCATCAGGCGTCGCGGAGAGATTTTTCATCTCTGGTTCCACCCGTCCAACTTTTACTATCGTCGAGACGAGCAACTCGCCACGCTCGCATGGTTTCTCGAGCTTGCGGCGGACGAAGCGAGCCGCGGCGAGATCGAGATCTGCACGATGGGATCCTTGGCCAACGCTTCGCCGGAACGAAACCCCTCGGCGAGGTCGGCCTCATGAACGATGGCGGAGTGGAGCCTGCTCAAACCGGCGCATACAGGCTTGTGCCTGCGAATTCACTCGACGACGACACGCTCGTCAGGTTTGCCGCGGCCGTATGGCCGAACCGTCCGCCCCATGATCGGATCCTCTCGAGTTGGTGGCGGCGCGCGGAAGCGAGCTGCGCCGTCGCGGCGATCCACAATGCAACAGGAGCCATGGTGGGCCTCTGCGGAGGACGGCCGAGCCGCTGGATGATCGGAGGTCAATCGCATGCTGCGGTGGCGATTTCCGACTGGTATGTGGCGCCAGGGCACACCGGCAAGCTGATTGGCAAGCGCCTTGTCCGACATTTCTCGGCGCCAAGTCGGTTCATGCATGCGTTTTCGATGTCCGATGACGCCATCGCATATCTGCGCGCGCTCGGCTGGGTCGGTCCCCATTTCTCACACTTCATGGCGCTGCCGCTTCCGCGCGTCGCGCGAATGCTGCACTTCGCTCCGGCGCGTCCAGGCGACATAGAGCTGCGCGATCAGACCGTCACCGGAGGAGAATTGCCGGATGAGCTCGCAGCAGAGCTCGACCGGATCGAAGCGCGTAGGACCCTGCTTGCGCACATGCGTCGCGACGCGGCCGAGTGGCGCTGGCGTCTGCCCATTCGTGCCGAGCGGACTTATCACTTTTGCCTCGCCTACATGGCGGGCGAGCCGGTCGGTTACGTGGCGGTGCGGCGATTGACACAGGGCCGCGTCCGCAAACTCGGCAACTTCAAGGGCGCCTTCATTACGGATCTGGTGGCGGACAGCCCGGACGCAGTGCGCGCGCTCGCACGCCGGGCAGTCGACATCGCAGCCGACATGCGAGCCGCGATTGCGCTCGTCGCCACCACGACTCCTGCCCATGCTCGGGCGTTCGCCAGGCTGGGTTTCATCTCGGAGACCTGGCCGCTGATCGGCAATTTCGTCAAACAGCGCGCGCCGCAATTCATGTGGGCGCCGCATGGCCCTGCCGCCCAGCTCAGCGCCCGCGATATGATGTTCACCTTCGCGGACGCAACGATCGATTTCGACCTTTAGCGCATCTTCCCAAGACCGGACCTTCCCGCCGAAGGTGCGTCTGGGTGCAGCCCCCGGGCGCACGACCGACGAACTTTCGGAACCGCAGCGCGTTAGTTCCATACTGCGGCTGCGCAACAACGCGAGCGGCGAGCCGCCGAGCATGGCGGCGGAATAGCCGCCTCGATCCTCGCCTTCAAAGCATCGCCCAGAAATAGGCGAGCAGGGCCGCCAGGCCGAGCAGGCTGCGGACGGCGTGAAGCTCGCCCCAGCGCACGATCAGGCCGCGGGTCTCGGCGGTCGCGCGCTCCGTGGGCGTCGCCTCGAGCCGCTTGTTGATCGGCAGGATCACGAGAAGGGTGTAGGGCCAGTTGGCAAAGATCAGCAGCGCGCCCACCATCCAGCGCCAGTCGCGTGTCATCCAGAAGGCCAGGAGTCCCGCGAGAGTCGACGCCAGCGAGAGGCTCGCCTGCATGGCAAACCCGTGCGCATAGCTCGGCTTCCATTCGGCGAGCAGCGGCCTGTCGTCGAGGGCGAGGCGCGCGGGCTGCTCGGCGACGCTGATGTAGACCGCCGCGCCCGTAAAGGCGGCGGCCGCCGCGAGCGCGAACTGCCCCGCCACGACTTCGACGTTCATCACGGCCTCCTCAATTCCCGAGCAGATTACGACTGATGATCAGCCGCATTACCTCGTTGGTGCCTTCCAGGATCTGGTGGACGCGCACGTCGCGCAGGATCCGCTCGATCGGATGATCGCGCAGGTAGCCGTAGCCGCCGTGAAGCTGCAAGCAGCCGTTGACGACGTCGAAGCCGATGTCGGTGGCGTGGCGCTTCGCCATGGCGGCGAGCCGTGTGCCGTCCGGCTCGCCCTTCGTCAATGCGACGGCGGCCCGCCGCACCATCAGGCGCGCCGCCTCGAGATCGGTCGCGTAGTCCGCCACGCGGAACGCGAGCGCCTGGAAATCGGCGAGCCGCGTGCCGAACTGCTTGCGCTCGCGCATGTAGCCGATGGTGCGGTCGAGACAGAATTGCGCGCCGCCGATCGAGCAGGCCGCGATGGTGAGGCGGCCGCCGTCGAGGCCGGCCATGGCGATCTTGAAGCCGTCGCCTTCGGCGCCGATGCGGTTGGCGGCCGGCACGCGGCAGTTCTCGAACATCACCATGGCGGTCGGCTGCGATTTCCAGCCGAGTTTCTTCTCCTGCGCGCCGTAAGAGAGACCGGGCGTGCCTTTCTCGACCACGAAGCAGGAAATTCCCTTCGCGCCCGCCGCGCCGGTGCGCGCCATGACGACGTAGATGTCGGAGACGCCGCCGCCGGAGATGAACGCCTTCGCGCCGTCGAGCACATAGGCGTCGCCGTCGCGCACCGCGCGCGTCTTGAGGCTCGCCGCATCCGAGCCGGAGTCCGGCTCGGTGAGGCAATAGCTTGCGAAGTGCTCCATGGTGCACAGCTTCGGCAGAAAACGGCGGCGCTGCTCGTCGCTCGCGTAGCGATCGATCATCGAGGCCACCATGTTGTGGATCGCGATATAGGCGGCGGTCGAGGTGCAGCCCTGCGCCAGCTCCTCGAAGATGATGGTGGCGTCGAGCCGGCTCAACCCCGAGCCGCCGACGTCGTCCTTCACGTAGATGCCGCCGAAGCCGAGCGCGGCCGCCTTGCGCAGCGCCTCGACCGGGAAGATCGCGCCCTCGTCCCATTCGCGCGCGTGCGGCATCATCTCGGCGCGGGCGAAGTCGCGCGCGGTCGCCTGGAAGGCCTGCTGTTCCTCGGAAAGGCTGAAGTCCATTGGCCGGCGCGTCCACTGCAGGGTGGGCAAAATCGCTCAGCGCGTGGGCACGGCGCGTGTGAGATTTTGCCCACGCGGACAGGCCGAGCAACGCGCCTTTGCCCACCCTACCTTCCCGTGCCCCACCGTCAACGCAGTGGCAGGATTCGCCGGAAACGGGTAAAATAGCGGTATCACCGCGGAGATATCGCATGGCCATGAAATACGGCCGCCCGATCGGGTTTGTGCCGGTCGAAGCCGAGCCCGCGCCGCAGGCGGACGCGGCCCTCGACCTCACCAGCCGCCCGCGCCGCAACCGGCGCGCCGAATGGACGCGACGGATGGTGCGCGAGAACGTGCTCACCACCGACGACCTGATCTGGCCGCTGTTCATCGTGGAGGGCGACAAGGTTCGCGTGCCGGTCGACTCGATGCCGGGCGTCGAGCGCCTCTCCGTCGACCAGGCGGTGCGCGAAGCGGAGCGCGCAAAAAAGCTCGCGATTCCCTGCCTCGCGCTTTTTCCCTACACCGATCCGAAGCTGCGCGATGCCGACGGGAACGAGGCGCTCAACCCCGACAATCTCGTGTGCCGCGCCATCCGCGCCATCAAGAAGGAGGTGCCCGAGGTCGGCATCCTCTGCGACGTGGCGCTCGATCCCTACACCAGCCACGGCCATGACGGCCTGTTGCGCGGCGGCGAGATCGTCAATGACGAGACCGTCGAGGTTCTGGTGCGCCAAGCCCTGGTCGAGGCCGAAGCCGGCTGCGACATCATCGCGCCGTCCGACATGATGGACGGACGCGTCGGCGCGATCCGCCGCGCGCTCGACGCCGCCGGCCGCACCGACGTGGCGATCATGGCCTACGCGGCCAAATATGCCTCGGCGTTCTACGGACCGTTCCGCGACGCGGTCGGCTCGGCCAAGACGCTGACCGGCGACAAGCGCACCTACCAGATGGATCCGGCGAATTCGGACGAGGCGCTGCGCGAGGTCGCGCTCGACCTCGAGGAAGGCGCCGACATGGTGATGGTGAAGCCCGGCCTGCCCTATCTGGACATCGTCCGGCGGGTCAAGGACGCCTTCGGCAGGCCTACTTTCGCCTACCAAGTCTCGGGCGAATATGCCATGATCATGGCTGCGGCGGGCAATGGGTGGCTCGACGGCGAGAAGGCGATGGCGGAAAGCCTCATTGCCTTCAAACGTGCCGGAGCGGATGGGGTCCTCACTTATTTCGCGCCGCGCATTGCGGAAAGACTGGCACAAGGCGCGGGTTGAAGTCCTAAGTAACTGTACGTTCGTAGTTTTCGCGCCTTGCAGGGGGACGAGGCGATGACGCGTAGCGAGTTTGAGTATTCCCAGAAACGCTCCCCGCGCGGCGCGCGGGTGGTGATCATTCTTTCGGCCATCGGGGTCGCGCTGATCGCGGCCTGGGTGCTTGGCCCCATGGTGCTGGCCAAGTACAGGACGACCATCGCCGCCGTTTACATGCCAAGAACCGTCCAGCCGGTCGTGGT
>WNEZ01002124.1_pt1 | contig 16868 bp, 12 predicted proteins | sample 5400521 | NCBI WGS metagenome assembly WNEZ01 (sample SAMN13153339, study PRJNA577476) | soil metagenome | isolation source: 120 cm saprolite under Douglas fir tree site 2 hole 1 replicate 1 | place: USA:California | collected 2015-04-18
AAAGAATACAGCGGCTGCTCCGGCCAGGATCATTAGCATCAGTGCAGGCGCCACGCGTGCAAGCGAAAAAGCCAGATGCCGGTGCTCCTGCGGATCATTAGACGGCCGCGCCGGGATGGTGGCTGTCTGGCCCGACCGTCGCATCTCCATCAGGACAAATGTCGCTACTGCCATGAGCATGAAGATGGCGAAGAAAAGCAGGAACAGGCTGTCCACGGTCAGCACCGCTGAGGCCAGCACCATCAGGAATGCCAGGATCGCGAGCATTACATGGTCGCGCTCCCGCCGCAGAGAGAACATCCGCACCACCACCGCAAACAGCGACAGGTGCACCGTGGCCGTTAGAAAACTCCGCGACAACAGTAGAAAGTCGATCGCGAAAAAGATGAAGTAGACGAACGTGAGAGGCGTCGTCCAGCGCTCGGAGATCACGAGGCTTCGGCGTTTGGCGAGCAAGTAGCCGCGAACAGCCAGGGCAATGCCCACCGCAACGATAGTTGGAAGATCGAGTCCGCCGGTGCTGGCGAGTGTTCCAAAGCCAGTTAACACAAGAAGATAGAGGGATAGATGGAAGTAATGGTCGATAGCCTTCCCCAGCGGAATTGCGCCGGTTTGTGAGAGGTATTGCGGCATAGGTACAAAGTGCGAACGGCCGTTCAAGTTCCGGTTGTGGGCACTTCTATTGTTCGACACTGCCTCAAAGAAAGAAAGGTTTTCCCGCTCAGTTCTTGCACCAAAAGTCACACGTTCTTTGCAGGGAGGCGGGAGGGCACGTCGGTCCAAGCTCAATTTCCTTGTTAGAATGATTTCGGTCAGGCATCGGTCTCGCGCGACGTACTCCCGCCAACCCCGCCAGGTCCGGAAGGAAGCAACGGTAACGGGCTCTTGCGTGTGCAGTGAGCCCCCGGTGCCTGACTTATTCAACTTTGGCTAGTCGGCCATCCCGGTTCTTTTTCGTTGCGGTGCAGGGTATTTGTGCATATGCTTTCAGACCGTTGACTTTGCAGCCGGTACCTGTAGGAATCCTTCAACTAACTTCTGCGCAAAGATCACGCCACTCGGAGGTGCGTCATGAACTCTGCGATCCGCCGCATTCGGTTCTTTCGCGTTCTGTTGGTTTCGATGATTTCTGTCATAGTCAGCGCAGTAGGGTACGCTCAGGTTTGGACACGGGCTGCAAGCTTCGGTGGAGTTGGCTCCGATGCCGGAGTTGCTGTCAAGGTCAGTCCAAACGGCGATCGCTACCTGACCGGCTATTTCTCCGATTCGGTCAGCTTTGGAGCCAAGACTCTGGTCTCAGTGGGCGATACGGACATCTTTCTTGCGAAGTTCGGTCGCTGGGTAATCCAGGTTGGCGGCGCCTCACACGAGGAGCCAACCGATATCGCCCTGGATGACGCGGGCAATGTTTACCTGACCGGATGGTTTACCGACAGCGCGACGTTTCATTCTACGAACGGTTCGGTGGTAACAGCCAGCGGGAACAGCGAGACCATTTTTCTCGCGAAATATAGCTCGTCCGGCGTGCTCGCCTGGGTAGAAACGGGAGTTGTAAGCTTTTTTTCGATAAACCGTGGTCACGGAGTCGCGGCTGACAGCTCGGGCGGTGCGATTTATTTGACGGGAATTAGCCAGGGCGATACCGTCTTTTCCTCCTCGAATGGCAACTCACACACGGTTTCTGGACCAGGCAGTTGGCACATGGCCCTGGTGAAATATGACGCGGACGGCAACTTCCAATGGGGCGAATCCAACGAGGCTGGCGCCAACAGCATTCCGCATAAAGTCGCCGTCGATGCCGATGGCAGTGCTTATGTGACCGGATGGTTTGAGGGGCAGGCCACGTTCCACAGCAAAGACGGCGGCGATCAAACCATCAATGGCTTAAGTCAACCTATTCAGAATGCGCCCGATTATCCGGACGACAGTTTTGTTGTCAAGTACGATCGGGACGGCAATCTGAAGTGGGCAAACGATATTGGCGGCTACAAGTGCATTACCAACGACATCGCAGTCAGTTCCGACGGACTGATCAGTGTCACGGGTCTGATCGGAAACATAAACGGAACGGCACAGCAGAAAGAGACATTAGTCACGTCACAGCCTCCCGGCGCCACCATTAGCTTGGGCGGAGGTCATCTCACCAACCCCTACAACCGGGACATGTTCGTTGCGACGTACGATGCGTCGGGAGTCGCCCTGAATGCAGTGCGGATGGGCGGAGTGAACAACGAAGAAGGCGGCGGCATAGTGAATTCAGGTTCCGATGTGTACGTTTCTGGACTTCTTGAGGGTTCGAGCAACCTGTTCATCGCCAAACTAACGGGAAATGTGCTGGATTGGATCAAAAAGGATGCTGGCCCAATCTCCGGGACGTTGGAAGTGCTGCCCCGGATCTCATTGACTCCAGAAGGCAGGATCGTAGCCATCGGCGGATACGTGAATACGGCCACCTTCGGCTCCTTTACATTGAACAGCCAGGGCGACGAGGACCTCTTCCTCGCCGATCTGAGAGTCCCGTGAGGAGGAAAGAATAAAGGGCGTGATGTGCTTCTGCGGTTGCGGTGAGTCACACGGCCCGTCACAACGCTCGGTGTGAAGCCTATCTGCGCGTGAAAAGGATTTAAGCCGTCCGACTACACCTGCCCGCTCTGCGTTTTCAGCTTGTTACAAAGTTTTACCGGACGTTTACATGTTTCTATGCAAGAAACTGTTCTCCGCGCATCAATTGAGGGTGAGGCTGGCGGAACTATTCACCCGCAGCCCTTAAGGGAGAACATAAATATGCGCGGCAGTCGGTCAGAATCGCTTCATCCAGCAGTTACGATTAGAGTCTCCGGCAAATTATTCGTGGGTCATCTTTCGTATTTAGATCAACTTGTCCAGTCAGCCGCAGATTGCAAGTTGTGGCCGATGCTCAACCTGGAGGATCTTGTTGAATTGGACCGCGCCGCTCTCTTTTATCTGATCAATGGCGAAGGCCACGACTTCGGGATCGTTTTCCGGCCTCACTTCATTGAGGAGTGGATGGATCACGAGAGGTCCGACAGAGCAGCGTAATTTCCGGGTCGTTGTTGTCCGGAGAAATCTTGAACTGCCCACGACACGAAGTTACACGAAGGCCCTGAATGGTCAGGATTTCCTTTGTGCTCCTTCGTGTCCTTGGTGGTTAAATCGAGGACGTCACCCAGCCCACCCATCCGTTAGACATTCTTCGCGCAATCCTGCAAAATACTGAGTCTCATCCTCGGACGTCTATTGCAGGAGCAATCATTGACCAAGCCCATCCGCGCCAAGATCAGCGCCCTCGGCACCTACGTGCCTCCCCGCCTTCTCACCAATGCTGACCTTGAGAAGATGGTTGACACGACGAACGATTGGATCATGACGCGAGTCGGGATTCGCGAACGCCACGTTGTCGATAAAGGCGTAGCTACCAGCGATCTGGCGGTCGAAGCGGCGAAGCAGGCTTTGGCTCAACGCGGGCTGGCTCCCACCGACATCGATGCCATCATTGTCGGTACGGTCACTCCCGACATGTTGTTTCCCTCCACCGCCTGCCTGGTGCAGCACAAGCTGGGCGCGAAGGGAGCCTGGGGCTTCGATCTCTCCGCCGCCTGTTCGGCCTTCGTCTATTCGCTGCAAGTCGGAGCGCAATTCATCGCCAGCGGCTCGCACAAGCGGGTGCTGGTGATTGGCGCCGATGTGATGTCCTCGATCATCGACTACACCGACCGCGCCACCTGCGTGATCTTCGGCGATGGGGCTGGAGCGGCGCTTCTGGAGCCCACCGAAGACGACTCTGTCGGCTTGATCGACTACATCCACGAAGTCGACGGCTCGGGCGGGTGCTATCTCTATATGCCGGGCGGAGGCAGTTTGAATCCCTCCACGCACCAGACCGTCGACCAGAAGATGCACTACGTGCACCAGGACGGCCAGCAGGTCTTCAAGTTCGCTGTGCGCAAACAAACGGAACTGTGCCAGAAGCTGCTTGAACGCAACGGGCTCAAGGGCTCCGACATCGACGCTTTTATTCCGCACCAAGCCAACCTGCGCATCATCAGCGCCACCGCCGATCGTCTCGGTCTGCGACCCGAAAGCGTCGTTGTGAATATTGAGCGCTACGGCAACACTACTGCGGGCACGATTCCGCTGGCGATGGGCACTGCCGTCGAGGAAGGGAAGCTGAAGAAGGGAAGCCTAGTGATGCTGGCCTCAGTCGGCGCGGGATTTACCATCGGCGCCACGTTGCTGCGCTGGGCGTTCTAGAGTCAGACCTCAGACCTCGGACCTCAGACTTCGGACCACAAGACCATCAGCTTACTTCCACGAGAGATCTCTCTCGCGCGGACGACACCGAGGTGCGAGGTCGGAGGCCCGACGTCTGAGGTCTGAGGTCGCTACTTTCCATGACGCTCGTAACCTCTCTTAGTGGAATTCCATAGCATCGGCCCAGCGCAGACTGCTATGTTTTCGGAGCGTCCGCCTCACGTGGGGATGTGGCGGAGCGCGTAAGATCATGATCCGTAGTGTCTGTTGCTGTCTTCTGCTGACCGTAACCGCGGTCGCGACTGCCCAGCAGTCCGGCCCGCGCGAGGCCAAGCTGCTGGTGCTGGAACGCCTGTGGAACGAAGCCCAAGTCAACCGCGATTCCTCTGCCCTCGACGCCCTAGTCTCTGACCGATTCATCGACACGGAGTGGGACGGCGATGTCAGCAATAAAAGCAAATTCCTGGCCGACATCCGCGACCCGCTCTTCAAACCGACGAGTGTCAACATTCAGGAGGCAAAGGTCAATCTCTTCGGGGATACCGCAGTCATCACGGGTATCTATCGCAGCAGGGGAACCTACCAGGGCAAATCCTACGATCACCTCGGCCGCTTCACCGATACCTGGATTCAGGAAAACGGCAAGTGGCAGTGCGTCGCTAGTCACACCAGCCTGCTTAAGAAGTAGCGTGAAAAAAGTAAACGGGGATTTTCCGGTGGCGGACACTTCCTGCCGCGGTTTACAGATTTGCTGAAAGACTCACTTCGCAGACCGGATGTGCCCTCAGTGGCTAAAAGCCACAGTTGATTTTGTGGCACTTACGGCGCGGCTGGATGAATGTGCGTGAGAACTCGTGCCGTCCCTACGGAGTCTGTATCACAGCTTCTCTTTCGCCCCGCTGGGGCTTGTTCTTGTTCCACTTCCTACCCCCAGCTTGCGCCGTGGGCTGCATTCTTACGCCGCCTCGCGGCTCAACACAGCATTGGGGGTCCACTTTTCGGACGACTATCCAGCTATGACACAGACTCCCAGGGGACTCGCTCATACTTCCCGCTTCTACCTGGCACTTCCGTGCCGGGCTTTTACATGTCGCCCCCTTCGACTGCCTCAGGGCAGGCTCTACGGGGCTTAGTTTTGCCGGCCTCGTTCCACATCGTCACCCTGAATTCAGTTCTCACGCACACTCTGGAAGCCGCGCCCTTTCAAAACAGATACCGCAATCGAGTTTTTCAGCAATTCTGAAGCCACGTTGATTTTTGGGCACTTACGGCGCGCCTAGAAGCCGTACGCTCTGAGTAGCTTGCTGGTGCGGGGGCAGAGATGCCCCCGGGACACCCGGCGGGACGCCGGCGCTACGAAGGTGGTAAAACAGAAATCGCTCGAGTCTCTCAGCGATCTGTTCAGTCGGCAATATTGCGTAAGACAATTCTGCTGCAAGGATCTAAGAACCCTCACCCCGACAAGGAGAAACGCGAAGAATGCCGGGGTGAGGGTGTGAGGTTACGGTAAGTAGTAGCGGAACGAGGTGAAGACCATGCCGTCGATACCGTGTGGTTCCAGGCCGGATCCGGACCAGGTGTTGCGGGTTACGTAAGAATACTGGGCACCCCACTGCACGCGGCCATGATTCACCTTGTCCTTGGAGCCGTCATAGATCCTGAACCAGAACCCGGAAGTGCCCTCGATCAGAACTCGTGTATCGGCGGTGCAATTGGAGCCCAGGCTTCCGGGACTGAATCCACCGCTGCCGGGAACGGCCTCGGTGTAGCAGCCCTTATTGGCGAAGAAGGGAGAAGCATAGCCCACGAACTTACCGGTAACCGGATCGAAGTCAGCGGCGCGGCCGGCATACTCCGCTCCGGCGTTGAAGTAAACGTCCCACTTCGGGGTGTGGAATTCGAGCGTAGTCAGGCCCTGTAAGCTTTTTACCAGGTCGAGTCTTCCATCGGCGCGGATCGAAGCATCAGGAAGGCCACCAGATCCGTAGCGGCCCACTCCGCTGCCGCCGAATCCATGCAATCCGAAATCGACATGCTTGTGAGCGAACGTCCAGCGGGCGTTGGCGCCAAAACCGCCGCCATCTTTTGAACTGTTGAACGCGCCCAACGCCGACGGCCCCGTGACGCCGGCGCAGGTCCCGCTTGCGGAGAGGTCGGCACACGGAAACACACGATCGCGGAACCGGCTGTACACCCCGAAAACTTCATAGTGTCCGAAGCCCGGCTCAAACACCGCCTTCGCGACGATGTCGGGTGAGGGATTGAACGAGTAGTTGCCGTTGAACGCATTGTAGAGACCGCCGCCGGCGCCGAGGGAACCCACAAGGAAGTTCGTCGCATTGTTGTGGGTTGTAACCGTAGCTTGCGGGTTCTCCACCGAAACCGCCAACCACATCTTGTTCCCGAAGTTCCTGGCTACACGAAATCCGTACTGCCGCGCCCAGCTGAACCCCACGTTGTACTGATGGTCGATAGTCAGAGGCGTCGCCTCGGTGCGGTTATCCACGCCCTTCTTGGTTTCGGTGACCAGGCTCCACATCTGTCCGCCCGTAAAACTCCAGCCGTTGTCCAGGGTCGCCTGGCCGAAAGCCTGCCGCTGCCGCATGGTGTAGCTATTGCTCTGGTTGTTGTTAGAGGTCACACCCGCGGATTGAAAGTCTGCCTCCACATAGCCGGATAGCTTGGCACTCTTCAACCGCCCCTCGGCCAGCATGGTGATGCGCGAGGCCCGGCCAGACGCAAAGAACTCAGACATGGAGCTCTGCGACGCGCCCGGCATGGTCAGATTGTTGAAGGGAGTATTCACATCAGCGGCCAGAGCCCGTGACCGCCGAACGGTTTCAGCCGCCAGAAAGCCGCCGGGTGTGATGGTGATGCCCTTGTAGCGGATCGCGAGCGGGGAGTCCGACGCGTTCTTCTGCGACTCTTGCAGGGTCACGACGGTGTTGCCGACTGTGCCCTTGAGATCGGTCACTTCACTCTTGAGTTCGCTTACGGATTGCTGTTGCTGGCTGGCCTGGGCCTGGGCCGCGTCTGCCTTGCCCGAGGCTTCCGTCGCCGCCGTTTGGGCCTGCTGCACCGCTTGATCCTTGGTCCGCAGTTGATCCTGTAAGGCTTGAATTTGTTGCTGTTGAGCGCCGATGGCCGCCTGCTGCGCGGCGATCGCGTCTTTCAAGGCTTGTACGTCGGCAGCGGTTACCGGCGCGGGCTTTGCCTTCTTGGACTTGGGCGGCGTGCTGGTTTGCGCCACCAGCGTCGTCGCAAGAAACAAAATCGCGCACAACTTCCACGCAGGTTTCATCTTCACTCTCCTTTAATGGCCCTGTACGGGAATGATGGGTGTCTGAACCGAAGGTAATCGCCTTTTATTACAAACTTGTTAAGGTTTGATGAATGCCAGGTGAAATGCCGCGCGGGTCGGGAGCGCTATGTCCTCCGGGGAGTCCGCCACGGCTTTCCACTCAAGGTTCCAGGTAGGGCGCCGATGGGCCAATGTAGGCGATTCACCGACTCGCAGTGCCGTTCCGTGTCGGGGCATCTTCCCAGCCCTGGTCGGACGGATGGAGGTTCATCACGGTCATCGTGTCGACAGATGGAAAGGGCTCAGAGCTGCGGACGGAGATTGCTGATCCGCAAGATGCCGGACCTTGGCAACCAGGCAATGCTCTTCGCAAGGCCGCTTCCGTGCTGGAAGCGGACACACCTCGGGCCGGCATGGACCCGTCGGCACGACCAGACAAAGTGAGCGGAAGTTTGCGGGCGCTGGTAGTGGAGGATGAGCCGGCGGACGTCGAACTTGTGATGCGCGCGCTGCGGCGGGCAGGTTTTGAGGCCACCAGTGATGTCGCTCAGACGGCCGAGGAATTCACCGGCTTAGTGCGCAAGCACTCTTACGACGTGGTTCTGGCGGACTACAAGCTGCCGGGCTGGAATGGAATGGGATCGGTCGAGGTCTTACGCCAGGAAGGGCTGGATATTCCGGTCATCCTGGTAACGGGAGCGCTCGGAGAACTCACTGCGGTGGAGTGCATCAAGCAGGGCGCCGCCGACTATGTTCTGAAAGACCAACTGGCGCGCCTGCCGGATTCGGTGCGGCGGGCCATGCGGGAAAAAAGGCTGCGGGAAGAGAACAAGCAGGCGGGAGAGGAGTTAGCTCGCTCCAATCGGGACCTGGAACAGTTTGCCTACGTTGCCTCTCACGACCTGCAGGAACCACTGCGCATGGTTGCCACCTATACGCAGCTTCTGGCGGAACGCTATCAAGGCAAGCTCGACGCCAACGCGGATAAGTATATCCACTACGCGGTTGACGGCGCCGTGCGCATGCAAAAACTGATTCAGGATCTACTGGCTTTTTCCCGGGTCGGGCGGCAGGGCATGACGCTGCTGAGCACCGACTGCAATACCGTCCTCGAGGCTGGGTTGAAGAATCTGGAGGCGGCAATTCAGGAAAGCGGCGCGGTGGTGAAGCACGATGAACTTCCCGTGGTAATGGCCGATAGTTCGCAATTAGTGCACGTATTTCAGAATCTGATCGGAAATGCCGTGAAATTTCGCGGTTCAGAACCACCCTTGATTCGCATAAGTGCCGAGGTGAGGGGTAAGGAATGGGTTTTCTCGATAGCGGACAACGGGATCGGCATCGCAGCGGAGGATGCGGACAACGTATTTGTCATCTTCCGACGCCTGCACGCGCGAACGGATTATCCGGGCAACGGAATCGGGCTCTCGATCTGCAAAAAGATTATCGAGCAGCATGGGGGCAGGATCTGGGTCGAATCCAAGTCCGGTCAGGGATGCACCTTCAACTTCACCCTTCCGGTCAAAGTAATCACAAAAGGGGGAGAACGGACAGAAAGATGAAAACTATACCTGAAATCCTGATGGTCGACGACAATCCCGCAGACATCGACCTGACCAGCGAGATTCTGGCCCAGAGTAAGGGACATTTCCACGTGAGCTCTGTCATGGACGGGGCGGAGGCGATCTCCTTTCTGCGGCAGCAGGGGAAATATGCAGAAGCACCGGTGCCGGACCTGGTTGTCCTCGACCTGAACCTGCCGCGCAAGAACGGACGGGAGGTGCTGGCTGAAGTCAAGTCCGATCCCAAGCTCGCGAAGATTCCCGTGGTTATCTTCACCAGTTCCCAGGCAAGCACGGACGTAATGCGCAGTTACGCGCTGGGAGCGAACTGTTATTTGCGAAAGCCGGGAAATCTTCCCGACTTTGTGGCGGTGGTGCAGTCGATGGCAACTTTTTGGCTGGGTTTTGCCAGCCTGCCGCAAAAGGAGAAAAGATGAGCGACCAATCCACCCACGTTCTGCTGATCGAAGACAATCCCGGCGATGCCGACCTGGTGCGCTTGCGGTTGGTGGAAGGCAAGTCGGCGGTGAATGTTAGCTACGCCGGCAAGTTGTCGGACGGCCTGGCGTCACTGGCCAAGCATGTACCGTCGGTGGTGTTACTGGACCTGAATCTGCCCGACAGCCATGGCGCCGAGACCTTCCGGAGGGTACTCGAGAAGGCGCCGAACGTGGCTGTAGTCATCCTCTCCGGACAGGATGACGAAGCCTTGGCGATGAAGGCGCTGCACCAGGGTGTGCAAGACTACCTGGTGAAGGGGTCCATCACCAGTAGCGCTCTCGATCGAGCCATGCGTTATGCCATCGAGCGCCAGGCTCTGCTACGGTCGCTCGAGATGAGCCGGAACCAGCAACTCGAGTTCAAGAACCAGTTCCTCTCCCATGTTTCGCACGAGCTGCGCACGCCGCTGACCTGCATTCACCAATTTGTGTCCATCCTGCTGGACGGGATAGCAGGCGAGATCAGTCCCGAGCAGAAAGATCACCTGGGCACGATCCTGAGAAGCGTGAACCAGCTGGGAGCCATGGTGCGCGACTTGCTGGAAAGTGCGCGTGCGGAGTCCGGCAAGCTGCGGATGGAACCGCGCTGCATTGTAATCGGAGACCTCATTCAGCAGGCGATCTCCATGATGAGCCGGACCGCGCAGGAAAAGAACGTCGGGCTGGAAGCCGGAGTCGACGCGAGAATCCCGTTCGTTTACGCCGATCCCGATCGGGTGCTGCAGGTCCTGATCAATCTGATTGACAACGGCATCAAGTTCACGCCGCCCGATGGCTCAGTGATGGTGAAAGCCTGCCTGGTGGAGGCGGACCCGGATTACGTCTACATTTCTGTGGTCGATAGCGGCCGCGGCATAAGTTCCGACACCAAGGCGCTGGTGTTTGAACGCATGTACCAGGATCCGAACGCGGTCGATAACAATCGCGCCGGGCTGGGACTGGGCCTCTACATTGCCAAGGAAGTGGTGGAGTTGCACGGCGGCAGGATCTGGGTGGCCAGCGAGAACGGGCATGGCAGCACGTTCTCGTTCACCCTGCCGCTGTATTCGCTGGCCAAATTGCTCCTCCCGGTCGTCACCTACGCAGGCAGGCTGCGCGATGCCTTTGTGCTCGTCAAGGTCGAATTGACGCCCCTTTCCAAGCGGCCCGGGAAGAGCTGGAAGGAAACCTGCCACAAGTGTTTCGAGATCCTGAATCGCTGCGTCTACCTCGATAAAGACCTGGTTTTGCCGATCGTCGGAAATCCTGGATTCGATCAGACCTTTTTCGTGGTGGCATCGACGGAACCGGAACGCGCCGAGATTATGATGAAACGTATCCAGGAACAAATCGAGGCGGGGACAGACTTGCGGGGGAACGGGACTGTGAAAGTTACGGCTACGTCCTTGCAGCGACCTTCTGAAGGAATGGGCAAGCCGCTGGAGGAACTGGTCGGAACGCTGGCCGAGACCGCAAACCGGGCGGCGAAACTGGCACTGGGGATTGAAGGCAATTCTGACGATAAGAACGGTACGACATCCGGTCACTAGAAAAGGCAAACGAGTGGAGGAGCCTATGGAGCACAGCAAGATACTGATCGTGGACGATGATCCCGACCTGAGACGGGCGTTGAAGCTGCGGTTGCGCGCCAATCATTACGACACGCTGCAGGCGGGAGACGGATACGCGGCCATCGCCGTGGCCAGCAAGGAGCGCCCGAGCCTGATCATTCTTGATCTGGGCCTTCCGGCGGGGGATGGCTGCGTCGTACTCGAGAGACTGCAGAGCAATGACGCGCTTTCTGACATTCCAGTGATCGTGCTGACGGCGCGGGATTCGCAATCGAGCGAAAGGCGGAGCCTGGCAGCCGGTGCCGCCGCATTCTTCCAGAAGCCTGCAGACAACCACGAGCTGATGGAAGTCATTCGCGCGACGCTGCGGAATCACAATCAGGCACCCGCTCTGCCTTCATAGCTTGCCCGGTCTGGGGTCGGCGCGGCAAAGGGAGAGCGTGTTCGAACCATTCGGAGAGAGGAAGTCTATGGGAATTGCTGTTCATCCTTCGCTGAAGACCCAAGACACGAGCATACCTGTCCGACGACCCGCGCGAGCCCTATTCAGTGTTCCCATCACGCTGCATTACTTGAGCGGCGGCGGCGTCCGGACGACGCGGGGCATCACCCTCGACATCAGTGAGTGTGGCCTGGGTGCCCTCGTGCAAGGCAACTTGCACGTGGGAGACACGGTAGCCATTGATCTCATCTTGCACGAGCACCCGCTCAGCACCGTCGCCATCGTGCGACACTCCTCGAACGTGCAGTCGGGATTCGAATTTCTGGGGATGACTGCGGAGGAGCGGCTGCAGATCACGAACATCATGGGGCAGTCCTAAGCATGCGAACCAGGGCCTCTGCCTGGTCGACGGCGACAACGTGCCTTTTGGGCTGGACTTGAAGCTCAAGAGGTAGGTGGGGAATGCCATCCACGAGCAAACAAAGCGAGCGGCGTTTACCGGGCGAACTGAAGGGAGTGCAAGCTCAAGTGGCGGAGTTGGAAGCGACCATGAAAGCCATCCGCGGCGGTGACGTGGGTCGCCTCAACGCCGAACTGGAGGAGCAGGTCAACCTCCGTGCCGCGGAAGTCCAGGCGGCCAATCAGGAACTGGAGGGGTTCAGTTATGCGGTGACGCACGATCTGCGCGCTCCCCTGCGGCACATCCGCGGTTTCTCCGACCTGCTGCGGAGTGACACCGAATCCGCGTTGAGCGCCAACGGGCGACGTTACCTGGATTACATCTTCAACGGAAGCATTCGCATGGAAGCGCTGCTTGAGGATTTGTTGAAACTCACCCGGTTTAGCCGGCAGGCCGTCCATCGGCAAGTGATTCGGTTGAACGAACTGGTGCGGAACGTCATTGACGACCTTGCAACGGAGACGGCGAACCGGCAAATCGAGTGGAAGATCGGCGAACTGCCGCAGGTAAATTGCGATCCGGCGCTAATGAAGATCGTATTCGCGAACCTGTTGTCGAACGCGGTCAAGTTCACACGTCCACGTGCCACGGCCACCATTGAGGTGGGCCAGAAGACGTTGAACGGTGAGGCAGTACTCTTTGTTCGGGACAACGGAGCAGGCTTCGATATGAAATACGCCGGCAAACTGTTCGGAGTGTTTCAGCGCATGCATAACCAAAGAGACTTCGAGGGGAGTGGCGCGGGCCTGGCAACGGTGCAACGCATTCTGCGGAAGCATGGAGCAAGAATCTGGGCCGAGGCCGAACCCGATGTGGGAGCAACCTTCTATTTCACTTGCGGAGACGCCGACGCCAACAGTGAACGGAAGGTCACCAGTGCGGCGGACCACGAACGCCGGGAATGAATCAGTGGGGTCCATCTGGGACTCTAGAATTTCTGCTCAGTTCGTCGGCTTGCTGCTGTTCGTTGGTCGCTTGCGCCTTACGGCCTGTGATTCGGTAGATCTCGGCCATCCGCAGGTGGGGTTCGGGATCGCTGGGGCGAAGTTTTGCGGCTTGCTGCAAGTAGCGAAGTGACCCGGAGTATTGCTTCTCACTCTGACTTTTTCGCGCGAGCTCGAGCGTGACCCCGTAGAGTAAGTTTTCGGCTTCCAACTCTTGTGGGTTGAGATCGTGTGCGTGCCGCAAGGCTTGGTAAGCTGCAAGGTCTTCCCCAAGCTTAAGCAGGACGGCTCCATAGAGCGAATTGAGCTGAAATACGTCCGGCCAGCGCTTGATGGTATTAGCCAGTGGCGCGCGTGCACTTTCGAACTGGCCCAGCTGGTAGTAGACGAGTGCAAGGTTGTATTGCATTTGCGGCGACTGCGGAGCCAGTTCGGCGGCGCGGCGCAAGGGCTTCAATGCCCAGTCCAATTCACCGTGCTGGCCGTAGATCGTGCCCAAGGTTGTGAGCGTCTCTGCGTTGTCGGGGTTGTATAGTTGCTCGCAGACAGTGTGTGCCTGGTCACGAGGCCCCTTGTCCAACTTTTGCGCGCATTCGAGTTTGAGCTGGCTCTCGGTGGTGTCGCGACGGCGGAGTTCCGCGGATAGAGCCAGTGAGTGGTCGGCTTCTTCGGAGCGTCCCTGCTTGCGATAGACCAAGCCCAGTTGGTATGGAACGCGAGAGTCGCGCGGGATGAGTTGCGCGGCTTCCTTCAGCCACTTTTCGGCGGCGGGTAGATTGTCCTGCTTGAAATAGGCGAATCCCAAATAGTATGCCGTATCGGGGAAGGGCGGCTTGGCGGCGGCCTTGCTCAGATTCTCTACCGCAGAGTTGAAGTTGCGGTCCTCAAGATCGAGCCGGCCCAGGTAATACAAGACATTAGGATGATCGCCAACCTCTTTTCGCACGCCTTCAAACTCCTGCCGCGATTCGCCGAAATTGTGCATTTCGAAGAGCGCAACACCTAAAGGGAACCGCGCTTTGAGGACAAGCTTGGGATCGAGATTCAAAGCGGCGCGGAATTCGTTCACGGCGGACTCGTAGTTCTCCTGCTTCAAGGCTTCGTAACCTTTGCCTAGATGGACGTCCGCCGAGTCTGCGGGAGCAGGGGCCTGCTGGCCCCAGATCCGCGCGGCGACCAGCACGACAAGCCCGATCAGCACCATGCTCAACCATCGAGCATTAGAAATCTTCATGGATTGGAGGCGCGGCATGCCCGCGCGATAGATCATTATAGACACCGTCAGATAGCGTGCGGCGGCCTTGACGGGCTACGCGGCGGCTGCTAGATTGCGGCTCCACGTGAATTTCCAGGGGACATGGCTCTGAGTCGTCCGGTGAAACGTTGTGCCTCGGTAGACCTTCTGGGGATCGATCGACAACGGCGGGATTTCCTCGTCCACTGCTGCAGAGGCGCTGCTTTCGCGCTAGCGCCGCAGCCACTTTGGGGTCTGGTTTTTCCCCAGACAAACTCTTCCGATTTTCGCTCGGGGTCCGCCGATGCGGGGGAGTTTCATTTTCAGCCGCACTATCGCACGCAGAGGCCACTCGATGCCACGCTGCTCAAAGTGCGCGCGGGTTCTGATGATTTCATCACGGAAAAATACGCGGCACAGATCGGCACAAGTCTCGAGCAGTGGAGTGCGAGCTTGCGGAAGTCGCCGCCGGATGTAGGGGCGATCGAATCATTCCTTGCTCCGGAGTTCTCCGGGAACTCCTTGCGCCCCGTGGCATCGAGAGTGACGCGTGGCGGTAAAGCCGTGGAAGTTCGCCGAAACGAATTTGGTCAGCCGGTTCCTGGGCGAGAGAATTTTCTCCGCGACCTGCGATCTGCGATAAGCAGTTTTTCGCAGATTCTGACTGCTCAATTCCAGGTGACGAGCGTCGAGGTGACGTCCGCTCCCGCGGTTGTATCATCGCTTCCCGGACGCCTGCGTACACGCGTGCATTATGAGTTCGTGGGCTCAGGCCCTGGCTTCCATCGCGAGCAGAGAGTCGGGGAATGGGAGCTTGAATGGGAAGCCTCACCTTCCTCATCGGGTGCTCCCGCATTTCAGGTGCGGACGTGGCGGGGTCTGGAGGAGGCACAGAGTCGGTCCGCCCACCCTGTTTTTGCCGACATCAGCACACAGGTGCTCGGCGGATGTTCGTCGTACGCTACGCAGTTGCTGCACGGAAGTGATTACTGGCGCACGGTTCTGGACGGTGCCTGCGGCATTGACATCTACGGGCACAATGGCGTCTCGGTCGCTGATATCGATGGGGACGGATTCGACGATCTCTATGTTTGTCAGGCGGCCGGGCTTCCCAACCGGCTGTATCGAAACCGGGGTGACGGAACTTTCGAAGACATTACGGAAGCGTCTGGCCTGGGCATTCTGGACAACACCGCATGCGCGCTTTTTGCTGACTTTGATAATGATGGCCGCCAGGATGTGATCGTCGTTCGCAGCAGCGGTCCGCTGCTGTTTCTGAATGAGGGCGGCGGCAGATTTCGGGCGAGACCCGACGCTTTTCAGTTTGCCACTCCTCTGCAGGGAACCTTCACCGGAGCGGCTGTGGCCGACTACGACCGCGACGGATGGCTGGACATTTATTTTTGCCTGTACATCTACTACCAGGGGACGGACCAATACAAATATCCCTCTCCCTACTTTGACGCAGAAAACGGTCCTCCGAACTTCATGATGCGTAATAACCGGGACGGAACTTTCCGGGACGTAACCGCGGCGTCGGGCCTTGATCAAAACAACACTCGCTACAGTTTTTGCTGCGGCTGGAACGATTTTAACCGCGATGGCTGGCCCGATCTGTACGTGGTGAACGACTTTGGGAGGAAGAACCTGTACCGAAACAACGGTAATGGAACCTTCACCGATGTTGCTGCGAAGGTGGGCGTTGAAGATGTGGGTGCGGGCATGAGTGTCTGCTGGTTCGACTATGACAACGATGGCGCTGAGGACCTATACGTCGCCGACATGTGGACGGCTGCCGGGCAACGGATCTCGACGCAGGAAGTTTTCCAGAAGGACACGCCGGACAGAGTGCGCGCACTCTATCGCAAACATGCCATGGGGAATTCGCTGTTTCGCAATCACGGGACCGGTGCTTTTCAGGATGCGAGCCATTCGGCTGGAGTTGAGATGGGCCGCTGGTCGTGGTCGAGCGACGCTTGGGACTTTGACCACGATGGGTTCCCGGATCTCTACATCGCGAATGGGATGGTCTCCGGCCCAGCGAGCGAGAGTGTGAGAGAAGACCTAAACAGCTTTTTCTGGCGGCAGGTGGTGGCGAATTCTCCCGGCGATGCCAGACCCTCCCATGATTACGAACAGGGATGGAATGCTGTCAACGAACTCATCCGGGCGGACGGCACCTGGAGCGGCTTCGAGCGGAATGTTTTGTACGCGAACAATCGGGACGGAACATTTTCGGACGTTTCGGGCGCCGTGGGCATGGATTTTCTGGAAGACGGCAGGGCGTTTGCCCTCGCAGACTTCGACCATGACGGGCGCCAGGAAGTGTTCCTGAAGAATCGCAACGGGCCTCAATTGCGAATTTTGAAGAATGTGATCGAGGAGTTGCCGCCCTCGATCGCTTTTCGGCTACGCGGCACCAAGAGCAATCGCGATGCGATCGGTGCGGTCGTCACTGTAGAAACAGACTCAACTCGCCAAACTCGATCTCTTCAGGCTGGGTCGGGACTCCTCTCGCAGCACAGCAAGGAAATCTTCTTTGGTCTCGGTGATGCGAAAGGGCCGGTGCGGGCGTCGATTCGCTGGCCGAGCGGGTTGGTGCA
>WNEZ01002525.1_pt1 | contig 16861 bp, 20 predicted proteins | sample 5400521 | NCBI WGS metagenome assembly WNEZ01 (sample SAMN13153339, study PRJNA577476) | soil metagenome | isolation source: 120 cm saprolite under Douglas fir tree site 2 hole 1 replicate 1 | place: USA:California | collected 2015-04-18
GGAGAAGCTTTGAAAGACACCTGCTGAGAGCATACTAGCTTCTTACGTTCTTAACCCACTTCTGGTGGCCGAAGGCCTTCATGCATAACTTAGCTTCTCGGCGAGTTTAACTCCTTGGGAATGTTGGTAGCGTAAACATGGCCTTCCCAGCGCCGAGGACACCAGCAAGTGCAGTGTACCAGGCGATGAGCGCGGTAATGATGCCGAGCCAGCCACCAATCTGGATCCATGCGGTACTTGGTCCTGCCAGCCATCCAATGGTCAAGGCGAGGAAGGTCAGGGATAGGAAAAAGAACACGCCCATGAGGGCCAGGCTGCTCCTCAACGTGGCAAGGAACATCAGGACTGTGAAGATGGTCCAACCCAGCAGGAAGACACCAAGCGCTACAGGAAGGGTTTTCGTTGCGACGAGCGCGGCAGCAATCCCGGTTGGGGGCAAAAGCACAAAGCCAAGAGCCATCCAGAAACCACCGTAGGAGCAGAAGGCTGTAGCACCAAAAGTATTGCCTGCCCTGAACTCCTGCACGCCTGCAATCAGCTGGACAAGACCACCATAGAATAGAGCTAGACCGACAACGATAGCTGCTCCTCCACCCACTGGGAGGAGGAAACCAGCGTTGGAAGAACTGAGGACAAATGTAGTGAGTGCGAAGGCGCTAAGGCCAAGAGGTGCTGGATTCGCGACGGCTGGAGCTGCTGCTTCAGCGCGTTCTACTGCATATTGGGCCATGAAGGTTCCCACCTTTCATAAAAAGACTAGCACATGTACAATCGATAGGTACACTTGAGTTATCGTAGGATCGCTTCCTACGCAACTGCTTGTCACGAACACCCATGTCCGTTGATAGGTAGGATCTGTCGTCCACAACCGTCGTGGACGGCTTCATGCTCGCCTGAGGTGGCGATAGACGCTCTACAAATCCGTAGAAGAGAGGTATAACTTAAGAGATCGAGTTTATTTCCCCCTTTCTATTTGTGGATGTATTCTCGCCACTCATCACGTATGAACTGATTCTCTCGCAAACCAGTCGAGGAAAGAGGAAAACGATGAAAACAAAAGGATTGGGACTAGTTCTCTTGTTAGGACTCCTGCTCGTAGCGTGTGCAGGAACACCTCAACAACCTACGGCGTTGCATGTGCTTCGTCCTGCCAGTAGTTCCCCCATCTATGGTAAGGGTAAGCCATTCCCTCGCTTGGAGCGCACCTTCAATGACACAAGTGCTGTCCAACAGCTCTATGCCGCTGCACTGGCCCTTCCTGTCGTTGCACAGGGGAAAACCTACTCCTGTCCTATCGACTTCGGCGTGGTCTACCAACTGGATTTTCTGGCCGGGAGTGACTTGCTCCAACATATGGACGTACAAGCAAGTGGCTGTCAGTGGGTGCACCTGAGTTCGACCGATGCCCGTTGGACCAATGATGCATTCAACAGATTGCTGGCAAAAACGATTGGGATCCCTTCCCTGCTTCCATCACCGTGAAGATGTTGAGGTGACCTCCCGCTTGACAGAAACGAAGAGACTGAACCATTGACACGCCATGCACCAAGCGAGAACAGGGCAGCATGATATTCAGGGAGATATGAGCAGTGCTGTGCTCTCGGTTGCTTGCGATACCTGCTCTACAGGTGCTAGACTTAAACGTAGCAGGCGTTGTTGTTCAACCATTATCAGGAGAATGCCGACCATGCAAGATGTGTATATTATTTCTGGAGCCAGAACGCCGGTAGGTGTGTTACAGGGCTCTCTCTCTGATGTGAGCGCCACCGATCTAGGCGTCATCGCTACAAAGGGTGCTATCGAGCGTAGCGGAGTAGACCCTCAACTCATCGATCAAGTTGTTCTGGGTAATGTAATTCAGTCGAGTAAAGATGCTATCTATTTTGCGCGGCATGTAGCGCTCAAGGCCGGTTTGCCTATCGATACTCCGGCCCTCACAGTCAATCGTTTATGTGGTTCTGGTTTACAGGCAATAGTGAGTGCTACTCAACTGCTACAGTTAGGGGAGGGACGAATTGCGCTGGCTGGTGGCGCGGAGAACATGACCCAGGCTCCTCATGTGCTTCGAGGGGCGCGCACTGGTTATAAGCCTGACTTTTTATCACAAGTTTAATCGAGAAAGGAGAGGTGCAAGATGAACGCCTTCCACCAGTGTTTGGATATACAGCCATCCTCGCCACAGGGTCTTCCACCCTGGCGGGCCATCGCTTTTGCGGCCCAGATAGCCGCCATAGCGGGCAATGGCATGCCAACAGTGTTGGACCGTCATCGTCGAAGCCGTGCGATGATCCAGATGCGCCACCACCTCTACGACGTCAAGTGGCAATACCTGGCTTGCTGGTTGCTGGGGATCTTGCCTGGATGCAGCTCGCAGTTGCATCAAGCGCACGGCCATGGGGGAAAGGAACCCCAAGATCGTGCGCAATCCCTCATAGTCCTGGATCTGACGCTGCTCGAGCTGGCAGCCCGTTTTGAGTCCCTGATGAAAGTCTTCGACCATCCAGCGGGCACGGTACCAGTCCACTCGCTGCTCGGCTTGCTCTTGGGTCTGGGTGGGAAGCGAACTGAGCAAGATCCATTCCAGTGCTTCCACTCCTGCGGGTGGCTCTGGCTCCCAGACGTGGATCACCCACACCACCAGGGGATGCCAGCCTTTGCTCTCCTGGCTCCGAGGCGGCAGCAAGCGCAGGGGCTGCCACGAGAGCAACACCTTCGCGGTGCGGGCCTTGTGCTTCTGGCTGGCGGTGATCTCGACGGTCGAGCTGGCCTGGGCAGGCCATTGTCCCACGACCTCAAAGAGGTGCTGTGCTTTCGGACTGGGACGCTCCGGATGATGCGAACGAGCAGGGACGGGCTTCTCAGCTTGGTCCACCAACAGGTCGACACAGCGGTCTTGAGCCGCTCGGATCACGAAGTCACACTTCATTTCCCGACACAGGTACAGGAACGAAAAGATATCGCTGTAGCGGTCTCCCACATGGACCCAGCACACCCCATCTGGTGGGGCTCCCAGCGCCCGAACGCTTCGTTCCCAGACGAGACTTTCTCGCTCCCGCTGCAGACGCTCTTGCTTGGTTTCTTGGGCGGGAGCCGGCTTGCGCAAAAAGGGTTCCTGGTGCGCGATGCCAAGCACCTGGCGACTGCTCGGCACGACCGCCAGCACCGTTTGCAGCAAAAAGCCTTGGTGCGAGCCATTGCCAACGGGTCCCAATCCGCTGGTTTTGGGGTGATGCTGGTAGTCCACTTCCGTGGTATCTTGGATCAGCAACACCTCCTGGCGCTCACGACAGTCCTGCCGCGTCATCTCCACATGCGGGCGCAGCAGTTCTTCGTAGCTCACATGCCCCGAGTGCAAAAAGCGGTAGGTGGCTTCCAAAGCGGCTTCATCATGCAGTTGCTTGGGCAACGATGCCCCCGTCTCCCTGGCCATGGCGTAGGCAATGGTCAAGGCACGGCGATCGCGACGTGGATCGCCCAAGCGGAGAGAACCAAAGGTAGCCTCTGCCCACAGCAGGGGCGACAACAGTGTCGATGGTGGCATCATGACGGCTTTCCTTTCTCGATGACGACTTTTCCTTTGATTCTACCATCAGTTGTCGATCAAACTTGTGATAAAAAGTCAGGTTATAAGCTGGGGCAGGCCCCACCGTTAGAAGATAGTTTGTGGGAAGCCCTGGTGGATAGCTATATTGGCTGCGGCATGGCGGTTACGGCTGAAAACTTAGCTGAGAAGTACGGGATCACACGCGAACAGGTGGATGAATACGCACTTAGAAGTCAGACAGCGGCGCGGCGCGCACAGCAGGCAGGATTGCTGGCTGAAGAGATTGTACCGGTCACGGTTAAAGATCGCAAGGGTAACCCTGTCGAGATAACCCAGGATGAGGGTATTCGTGATACCTCAATGGAAGCCCTGGCGAAGTTACCGGCCCGCTTCCGTCAAGGGGGCGTAGTCACGCCCGGCAATGCCAGTGGTATCAATGATGCTGGCGCATGTGTTATCCTGGCAACAGGCGATGCTGTACAGCAGTATAATCTGAAGCCCATGGCCCGGCTGATCTCGTGGGGGGTGGTTGGTGTCCCACCCGAGATTATGGGTATCGGGCCTGCCCCAGCTATTCGCCAGGCGCTCAAACGTGCTGATTTGCGCCTTTCCGACCTGGATCGCGTCGAGGTCAACGAAGCTTTCTCACCCCAATACCTGGCGGTGGAAAAGGATTTGGGGCTGGAGCGCGATAAGACAAATGTCAATGGTGGAGCTATCTCGATTGGGCATCCCCTGGCGGCTAGTGGCGCACGCCTGACTATTACCCTGATGTACGAGTTACGACGCCGTCACCTGAAGTATGGTGCGGCCTCCTTATGCATTGGAGGAGGGCAGGGCATCGCTGCAATCATTGAGAATGTTGGGTAGAGATTAGACAAGAGATATACAATGCCAAAGGACACACGCGAGCCTCAGGAGATCCTGGATCATGTCACTTCATCACGGGTCGCGCTCACCTCTGCCATCTACGGACTTAGCGAAGCGGAGTTAACCATTGAAGGACCGGTAGGCAAATGGTCGGTCAAAGACGTAATGGCTCATTTAGGGCGCTGGGAAGAGATCTGCTTTGGTGAGCTGCAAAAACATCTGCGCGGAGAGCAGTCTACGGAGGATTACAGAGATCCTCTTCCCTATAATGACAGGTGGGAGGCGGAACTGCAGGCGCTTTCGTTGCAACAGGCTATAGAACTCTTCGAGACCGCCCACTATCTCGTTTTCGGTCTCCTGTCCTCGTTAAAGCCGGAGCAGTGGAATGGCTACGTGCGCGCCTGGGTACGTGGCTCGACCTGGCACCATTTCGAAGAACACGGCGAACAAATTCGGGCCTGGCGTTCTGGCCGGTAACTGTTCGGTGGAACATTAGGGACCTATTGTGGATGGGGCAGGGGAGGTTTTTATGAATGCCCGTGTGCTGCGTCTGAAGACGCAGCACACGGGCATTCATAAAAACCTATCTTTGCGAGGTTCGCCACTGTCTTGAATATGGCCCTCGTCAATGTGCCGTCCAGCCGCAGTCGATCGTAAGCGCGCTACCTGTGATGGCACTGGCGTCGTCTGAGCAGAGATAGGCAGCAAGCTTTGCCACTTCTTCTGGTTCTAGTAAACGACGGATGGGTGCTTCGGACAGCATAATTTTCTCCACAACTTCAGATTCTGGAATACCGTGAGCCTGGGCTTGAGAGGCAATCTGCTTCTCGACAAGTGCTGTCCGCACATAGGAGGGACAAATGGCATTACAGGTGACGCCATACTCCGCTCCCTCTAATGCTGTCACGCGAGTTAGCCCTAACAATCCATGCTTGGCTGCCACGTAAGCTGATTTGAATGCTGAAGCTCGCAGTGCATGTACAGAGGCTATATTGATTATACGTCCCCATTTATGTTCATACATGCCCGGTAGTACCGCCTTGGTCAAAAGAAAGGGCGCGGTAAGCATGATATCGATAATCTGACGCCACTTTGACTCCGGAAATTCCGTGATTGGCGCAACGTATTGAATTCCCGCGTTATTCACTAAAATGTCTACTTGCCCCTCGACCGCAATGGTATCAGCTACCAGGCGCTGGCAATCTTTCTCGCTGGACATGTCCGCCAATTGGAAACGCGCTCCTGGCAATTCAGTCGCTACTTCGCTCCCACTTTTCTCGTCAATATCGGACAGTGTAACACGGACGCCACGCATTGCCAGGTCTCGCGCGATTGCCAATCCGATACCACTAGCTGCACCCGTTACGATAGCAACCTTTCCATCCATTGTATTCATATTACAACCCTCCTTGTTCCAGTATGACACTGTTTAACGAAAGGAGCGGGAAGTCCCATCCCCTGAAAGGGATGGGGATGAAAACGACCCGCTCACTTCTTAACTTCCCCTGGCATTCCACGATGTACTTGCGAATGGTTTCGGCCGAAACGTTGCCAGCGGTGCCCACGTAGTAACTACTCGTCATCAGCTAGTCCTTTCCGCGCATCCGTTTGAGCTTGGGGGGTACTCTTCACGCAAGGAGCGTGAAGAGTACCCCTTCAGCAAATTGGCAATCATCGCCGGACTAAAGCACAGTGGCGCACTCCCATACACATGATCCTGGTCCGTCTCTAAGGCCAGCAGCGTCAACCCCTGTCGCTCACAACACTCAGCAAGGAGTCTTCTGGTTTCCGTTTCTACCTCACCCCTTAGGATTTTGCGCCGATACTTGGGTACCCAAACCAGATGATAGGCAGGACTGTACTGCGTCCAACGGGTCTTACCCACTTGAAGCCCAGGTGTTTCCATGCTAAAATCTTACCATGCATACAGTGCGTGTGTACAGAGTACAGTCCACCCACAATTTATTTCAACGCCTTAAAGCAGCGCAGATGGAAGCTGCCAAGGTGTGGAATCGGTGTTGTGAGTTGCACAAAGAAGCACGCCTCTCCCAGGCCAGCTGGCCTGGCCGTGATACGCTTCAGAAAGCCACCAAAGGCGGACAGTTCGCTCTCCACAGCCAATCCATCCAGATGGTGGTCCATGCCTTCCTCGCCACGATTGATACGACACGGCAATTACGTCTCACTCATCCCCAGATGAGCATGAAGTATCCTTACAAGTCCAAACGCTTCTATCCGGTGCAGTGGCCTGCCCAGGCGGTTCACAAGCACCAGGGTCGTGTAATCCTGCCCATAGGACGTGGGCAGAGCTCTATCGTGCTGCATCTGGACCTTCCAGAGAACAGTGGAGCCTGTACGCTCGTGTGGAAGAACGGGTTCGAACTGCATGTATGCGTCGAAGTTCCACCAGCCGAAAATGCTCCTGGCGAGGTGCACGCGGCGGTAGACCTCGGCGAAATTCATCTTGCCGCCGTTTCCACCAACACGAGTGAGGCTCTGGTAGTCTCAGGGCGGGGTATTCGCTCCCTCAAACGACAACGCTCCCAACGTCTGGGCAAGCTCACCAAGAAGCAGGCACGTTGCAAGAAGCATTCGCGACGGTGGCGCAAGTTCCAACATGCCAAGAACACCATCTGCGCCCGTGATGAGCGACGTATCCGAGACATGCGCCACAAAGCTACGCGCAAAGTGGTGGACTTCTGCGTAGACCAGCACGTTGGCTCGCTGTTCATTGGCAATCCCGACGGGGTCCGTCAGAAGGACAGCGGCAGGCACCACAACCAACGCATGGCGCTCTGGGAGTACGGACGCGATATCGATTACCTCACGCATAAATGCGAGCAAGCCCACATCATGAGCTTCACCGGCTCCGAACGAGGAACCAGTAGCCGGTGTCCTGCATGTGAGCATAAGCACAAGCCCAAGGGCAGACGGTGGCACTGCCAACAGTGCGGTTTCACCGGTCATCGAGATCTCGTCGGGTCAGTCAATATGCACAAACTGGCCTACGATGAACAGGTGATGTTTCCTCGTTCCATCACGTATCTACGACCTAGCCCCTCACGGCGGCAAGCAACGGCACCTAAAGATCCCGTTGTGGGACGTAGTAGCAGGGCAGACGCGCCCCTAGCATCCCCAAAGGATGCTTGTTGTCTGAATGAGTCAATGAGTCAACCACTTCTTGCAGAGAAGGTTCCTCTGGGGACAGGCTATACCGTTGACGTTGTTCAGAAGCCCATGCCCTTCTAGGGTATTGGGAGTGTCACGGTACACATCCAATACGACAGTTACCGCAATCAGCAGAAGGATTATAGCGCCCACAAGCGCCAGGATAAACAATCCCCAATGAAAGGTCGCGCCCTGCTGCCAGGCTAGTACGGAACCTATAATAACGGGCTTCGCCATCAAATGGTATGATAACAAATGACAAATTCTGTATGAGCCGTCACGTACGGTTGCAACTTTCCCATTGGCGACTGGCACAGCGTTCTCAACAGGACATGACCGCCAGATTGTCGTATCCTTCCGAGAGAGATGTGTCAAGGCTTCAACATCGTGGAGGGATCAATGAAGAAACGTCAATGGAGATGCCGCCGTCAGCCAGTGGAGCAGATGGAAGCTCTGCACCGCTGGGATACAGCTTACCAGTACCTTCTGCGATGGACCGCTCCTCAAGAAGAGGAGTTCACCAGACAGGAGGAAGCAGATGAGAATAGCAGTCTATGTTCGTGTGTCGGGGCATCGTCAAGTGCAGACACAAACCATCGAACAACAACTGGAGCGGTTGCAGTCTCATAGTCAAAGTCAGGGATGGCAGTGGCGAGACGAATATGTCTTTCGTGACGATGGGTACAGTGGAGCCAGTTTGAAGCGTCCTGGATTGGATCGGCTCCGGGATCAGGTCGCACGTGCGGCCTTTGACCTGGTGCTCATCACTGCTCCTGACCGCCTTGCACGCAAGTATGTGCATCAGATGCTCTTGCTAGAAGAACTGGAGCGGGCAGGCTGTCGGGTTGAGTTTGTTGATCGTCCGATGAGCCAGGATCCGCATGATCAGTTGCTCTTGCAAATCCGAGGAGCTGTGGCTGAGTATGAGCGAACCTTGATCGCTGATCGGATGCGTCGGGGTCGGCAACAAAAATTTCGAGCAGGAACACTGCTTCCATGGAGTCGTCCTCCCTATGGCTATCGACTCAATCCTGATCGGCCCCGTGATCCGGCAGGAGTGCGGGTAGAGGAAGCTGAGGCGGCCTGTGTAGCGGAGATGTTTGCCTCCTACTTACTGGAAGGGCAGAGCCTGGCAGGTGTGGTGAAGTATGTGATGCAGTTGGGTATTCCCAATCCGAGCGGGAAGTCACGTTGGAGTTTGATGACGGTGCGAGGGATATTGACCAATCCAGCCTACACCGGAACCGTGTATGCAGGACGAGAACGTGCAGTGCCCAAGCGCAAACGACTTTCACCACTGCAACCCATTGGCCGTCGCAACAGCTCACAAGAGATAGCGTGTGAAGAATGGATCGAGGTGGGACAGATTCCTGCCATCGTGACAAAGGAGCAGTTCGAGATGGTGCAAGCGAAACTGGCACACAACCAATCGTTTGCCAAGCGCAACAATACCTCGCATGAGTACTTACTGCGTGCTATGCTCAGTTGTGGGTTATGCGGCCTCTCGTGCAACGGACGATCTTCCAAGACGCATGCCTATTACTTCTGCCGTGGCAAACTGGGAGCGATCCAATCCTGCCGTGACGAGACCTGCCACAGCCGTCACATTCCAGCGGCTCAGCTAGATGAGCTCGTCTGGCAAGACGTCTGTGAAGTGCTCAAGAAGCCGGAGATCATAGAGCAAGCTTTGCATCGAGCACAAAGCGGCGAATGGCTCCCTCAAGAACTGCAGGCGCGAAGAGCACAGGTGCGCAAGGCTCGAACGAGCTTGAGTGGCCAGTTGGAGCGACTCACGGAAGCCTACATGGCGGGAGTGCTTCCTTTGGCTGAGTACAAGCGACGACGCCAAGATCTCGAGCAGCGATTGGAGGCTCTGGATAACCAAGCTCGTCAAATTGAAGCAAACGTCCATCAGCAAATGGAGTTGGTTGGCCTGACGAGCTCCATCACTGCGTTTTGCCAACGAGTCAGTTGTGGTCTCTCTCAGGCCACTTTTGAGCAGAAGCGGCAACTGGTCGAGTTGCTCATTGATCGTGTGGTGGTCACCATGGAAGATGTAGAGATCCGCTACGTGATTCCTACCTCCCCCACCAGTGAGCAGATTCGTTTTTGTCATTTGCTTACAGACTATTCACTGGCAGAGTACGTGCGCGTGTCACCTCCAAAAAAGTTGAACCCAGTTCATTATACCTGTAATCCCCAACGTTCGCGTACGCGCCGTTCGATTGGGGCGAAAAGCAAGCTATCAATAGCCACACCAATCACAATAATCACCACCATCACAGCCATTACCTGCGAAGCGTCGTTGAGATCACGTCCTGTTTGCAGGAGGTTACCAAGACTCAACGTGAAAAACAACAACTCGCCTGCCATCAATGAGCGCCAGGCGAATGTCCAGCCCTGCTTGAGTCCATTCAAAATTGCCGGCATAGCCGCGGGTAGAACCACTCGCGCAGAAAGTGCCATGCCATGAGCGCCCAGGTTGCGTGCTGCCTTGAGATAGATCGGAGGCGTATTCTTTACTCCTGCATCAACCCCAAGTGTGATCGAGAAGAGTGCTCCCATGATCACTACAAAGATGATTGCCTGGTCAGTCAGACCCAACCATAGAATTGCAAGCGGTAGCCAGCAAACGCTGGGCAATGCCTGCAAACCCAGTATCAGTGAACCTACCGTGTCTTCGAATGTACGAAAGCGTCCAATGAGTATACCGAGCACGATGCCAATGACCAGCGAGATACCATATCCAATCGCCAGTCGTTGCAGGCTCACCAGGGAAGCCTGGAGAAATTGACCGTTTTGGAAGCCATTAACCAGCGAATTCAGTACAGCGAGAGGCCCTGGAAACAAGTAATCAGGCCAGATACCACTGTTAGCGACCACTTGCCACACAGTCAGTAACAGTGCGTAGAAAACTAAACGCCTTATCCATGTGGTAAGTATCGAACGGTTGACACGTTGGCGTGTTGTGGACACGCTAATTGCTTTTGCCATTGGCACCCTCCTGCTCTTGAGTATCCATGGCGTCTCGCAGCACAGACATAATCTCCGCCGCGTAATCCACGAGTAAGTGATCCTCCAATGAACGCGGACGCGGTAAATCGATGCGAAATTCTTGCACGATGCGACCTGGTCGTGGTGAAAAAACCAGCACGCGATCCCCAAGTGCCACCGCTTCACGTACATTATGAGTCACAAACACCACCGTTTTGCGAGTTGATGCCCAGATCGATTCCAGTTCGGCATGAAGTCGGTCGCGCGTCAGCGCATCCAGGGCACCAAACGGCTCATCCATTAGCAGTATTGCCGGGTCAATCGCCAGCGCTCGTGCGATTGCCACGCGCTGGCGCATCCCTCCAGAGAGCTGGTGCACATAGCTGCGCTCAAAACCTTTCAAATGCACCAGCTCAATGAAACGCCGGGCAGTAGCTATCCGCTCCTTTGCGGGTTTGCCTGCCTCGCGTAAGCCAAACTCGACATTACGCTGGACATCCAACCAGGGAAACAGTGCAGCTTCCTGAAAGAGCAGTACGCGATCGGTACCCGGGCCACGCACTATTCTCCCATCGGCTAAGACTGTACCACTGCTCGCACTCTCCAGACCTGCAATAATGCTAAGCAGCGTTGATTTTCCACAGCCGCTCGGCCCAAGCAAGCATACAAACTCGCCTGCTGCTATTTCCATTTCCACTGGGCGTAGTGCCTCAACAGCACCTGCGCGTCCGGTAAAGGTCTTGCTTACACCCTCGATCCTCAAGGGAATACCCCCAGGTGTCTGCTGATCATTACCCGCGGCACGCTCAGTACGCTGGGCGCCACCCAATGTCAACTGGTGAAACATCTGCATCGTCCTCTCTATTGAATCACGCCATTCGTTGTTATGGACCTACTATTGTAGCCAACCCTTTCGACGTGAGTACCTGGTTAAGCAGTGCTAAATTATTGATGCCGCTCAGGTCGGGCATGCTGCTGCCCAGGAAGCCCAACGAGTAGGCCCTGTCAGCCGCTTGTAGTAGTGAGCTGGACAATGGATCGTATGTAATGTTGAGGTTGGCATATGCTAGATCAAGTTCTTTGCTTGCCAGCGCTTTACCAGTGATGCGCTTAATCTCACTGTTAACTATGCTCTTGGCACTCGCGGGATTACTCAGGATGTACTGTACTGTGTCGACATGTGCCTGGAGGAACTTATTCACCAGGTCTGGATGCTGATCGAGGAACGCTTTTCTCACAACTACTAACGTGGTTGCAAACTTTCCCTCGGGCCAGAGTGAACGTTCATCAATGAAGACTTTACCTTTTCCCTCTACGACCAGGCGTGTGGCCCAGGGTTCGGGTACCCAGGCACCATCAATTCTTCCTGTTTTAAACAAGGTCAAAATGTTGGCATTATCGGTCGGAACAATATGCACATTCCCGCCCTTGTCAGTCGTCTTGAGGCCGTTCTGCTGGAGGTAGTAACGCAGCGCAACATCTTGAGTACCGCCAAGCTGGGGGGTAGCAAACGTTTTGTTTGCCAGGTCTTTAGCAGACTGAATGTTTGCACCCGGCCGCACGACGAACAGCACACCGCCACTTGAGGCCCCGGCGATTATTCGAAGAGCCTCTCCGTGGCTCTTAACATAGCCATTGATCGCCGGGTTGGGGCCAACATAGCCAATATCGATGTCACCGGCGAAGAGCGCTTCAATCTCTGCTGGACCTGCGTTGAATGTCTGCGTCTCCAGTTTGACGTTTGATCCGAGCGCATTTTGGAATGTGCCGCGTTCCACCCCTACTAATGCTACAGCGTGTGTCAGATTTGGGAAATAACCTAAATGCACGATAGTCTGCCCGTTACTAGTACTGGAACTCTGTGAGCCGCAGCCTGCAAGAGCAAAAACGAACAATACAACTAGTGCCAAAATGCGTAAATAACTAAACGGTGTCCTCATTAGATACTTCTCCTTTCGTTTACGCTTAACAAGACTAGAGAAAAAGCAATACTAGAGTGATCTCAATCACTCTACTTTCGCAGGAGTTTCGTCATAAAACGGCTCTACCTGGGCCAGTAGCGCTCGGACGAGTGCTTCGTCCTGCATGCTGACTGCCAAGTGGGCTTCCCACAACAAAGAATCACCACCAAGTTTGGCTATCTCGTCTGCCAGTACCCGGAATTGTTCCAGGCTACGTGGTGTCATCGGCAAAGCCCAGGCGGCATCATGCAGCAATAAGGCTCCGAGTCGCTTCAGTTTCCTCCAGATGTAGACACGATGGGAACTTGGTTCGTGCGGTACCTTGTAGAGAAATAGCAACCAAGATTGCACCAAATTCACCTCCGTAATTTCAAGTTACCTCACCAATTTTACGTACTTCCGGAAGGATAGGAATCAGCGTGATCTCAAACCAAGAATGAAAGTAACATTTGTTACAATGCATATACTAAAGCAAGCCTAAAAACAAAGAAATGCCAGGTATAAGCTAAAAACGAGCTTAAATTAGAAAAAAAGACGCTAATTTCGAAGAGAAAGCGGTACGATGAACTTTATTTCGTAACTTTAGTTACATCGACATAGTCACGTTATGAAGTTTTGAGGGATTCCTAATGGAGGTGAAAGCCTCACATCAGGAATCTCCTCGTACGCTCAGGAAGATATCTACTATTTTTCTATTGGTACGTCGATCAGGCTCCCCCACTCTGTCCATGAGCCGTCATAGTTACGCACCTTGGGGTAGCCTAGCAGGTAATTAAGCACGTACCAGGTATGGCTACTTCGTTCACCAATGCGGCAGTAAGCTATTACTTCTTTATCTGGAGTTACTCCCCTGCTCTCATACAAAGAGCGTAACTCTTCAGCCGATTTGAATGTTCCATCTTCACGTACCGCCTGCGACCAGGGGATGTTGGCTGCGCCCGGGATATGGCCGCCACGCTGCGCCCCTTCCTGGGGCAAATTTGCTGGAGCCAGCAGTTCACCGCTATATTCTCCAGGAGAGCGAACGTCGACCAGCGCAATGTCACTGCGGCCCAGTTCTGCAAGGATTTGATCTCGCAGCGCGCGTATTGAGGTATCGGGCGACTGAGCGTGATAGTTGGCCCGAGGATAGGAAGGAACATCGGTGGTTAGCTCGCGTTTGTCGGCAAGCCACTTCACACGACCTCCATCCAGAAGGCGGACATCTTGATGTCCATAGAATTTGAGAATCCAAAGCGCCCAGGCCGCGAACCAGTTGTTGTTGTCTCCGTATAAGACAATCGTAGTATCATTGTTTACACCAGCGCGACTAAGAAGGTCTTCTAGATGCTCCTTGCTAAGTGGGGCGCGTACCACTTGATCCTGAAGCTCTTTTTGCCAGTTGAAACTAACTGCGCCTGGAATATGCCCTTGATCGTATGCGGTGGTATCCACATCAACCTCGATCAAGCGAACCTCTGGATCATGCAGGTGGGCTTGAACCCAATCAGCATCTACCAGGACTTCAGAATGAACATATCCTTTGTTTTCAGCCATAACTACTCTCCTTAACGTGTTTTACAATATAACCGGCAGCTTACTTTTGGTAAGCAAGACGTATTCATTGTAACACTGGCTTCACTAGCTAAACAATACCATATTTCAATCATTCCCACAAGTTATTTGTTACATTCCAGTAAGTTATAATAAATTTGGTATGGGTAGAGGTTTAAATCATTCCCAACAGTTATTTAGGCCATTCCAATCAGTTATAATAAGAAGAGAGTGAGATTCTCATAGTGGTAAGTTGCTTGTATTGGGGCATTTATGCATAATTAGGTATTGTAGGGTCACGCCATTGGGAGGGCGGTATGAATTTATATCATTTGCGCGTTTTTCAGACGGTAGCTGAACACGAACACATCACACGAGCATCTGAAGAATTGATTCTCAGTCAACCCGCTGTGACTAAAATCATTCAGAGCCTGGAACACGAGGTCGGACTTGAATTGATTGAACGGCACGGTAGGCGAATCGTCTTAACCCATGCGGGTCATGTGTTGCATAACTATGCCCGGCGTATGTTTGCGCTGGAACGTGAAATGGAGGAAGCCCTGGCGGTGCTACGAGATGTTGAAGCTGGTGAAGTCAAGCTTGCAGCCAATACCACGACTGGTGTATATCTGCTTCCACCAATTGTATCGCGTTTCCGTGCTCTTTACCCTCAAGTTGCCTTGCACATTACTATCCTTAACTCGCATGAGATAATAGAGCAGACTTTGAACTGGACATTGGATTTCGGTCTGGTTGAAGGTGACCCATCGACACTTCCGCCAGGACTGCTTGTGGACGTATTTGCCCAAGACGAACTTGTGCTGGTAGTCAGTCCAAGTCACCGTTGGAGCGGGTTGAGTGAGTTGAGCCCAGAGGCTTTACGAGAGGGAGAACTGCTGCTGCGCGAACAGGGCAGTGGCATTCGTGAGGTAATCGAGCATGCTTTGCTGCTTCAGCGTGTGCAGGTGCATCCATTGTTCACGCTCCCTGACAATGAGGCTATTAAGCAGATGGTTATGAGCGGTGTAGGAGCAGCTATCGTCTCGGGCCTTGCAGTGCAGCGCGAGTTGGCAAATGGTGAACTCGTGCGGATTCCGATCGCTGGAGTGGACTTACACCCTCAACTCAGCCTGGTACGGCGTGCAGACAAGCAGCTTTCCAGGGCGGCACAGGCCTTTTGCGCACTTTTGCAGCCCATTAAGAAGAAAGAGCCTCACCAGCAGGATGAGGATGACTGCTGAAGATATGGATTAATAAAGGGAAGGGAGAACGCCTGGAGCAGCGCTGTTTTTGCTTGACTTTGCTGATTTGTTGGAGTACCATAGCTACACTTGGTAACGGGTGTTACTAATTTTTCCTCATTTTGGGAGTATATATTCATGCATGAGCGTGAAGCTATGCGTTGGTTGCAACTGACGTATAAAGTGCCTAGTGAACCTTCTCAGAAGCGTGTGTGGGTCTGGCGGCGATTACAAAATCTTGGCGCATTCGCGCTCCAAAACTCGGTCTACCTGCTTCCTTCTTCTGAAGAGGTAGAGAAACTTTTTCGTCAACTGGCTCACGAAATTCGTGAGATGGGTGGAGAGGCCAGCATATTTTCGGTTACTGCGCTTGATGCTGCCGACGAGCAGCGCATCCTGCAAGTTATTACAGAGGCTCGTGAGGGTGAGTATAATACTGTAATCAAAGTCTGTGCACGTTTCCTGGCGAAGGCGCAGATAGTAGTCCAAACACAAGGCTGGAATGACCAGGTTCACGCAGAGTTTGCAGAGGTACTGGAAAAGGTGCATGTCCTGTTTCGCACTGCCAAGCGTCACGACCTGTTGGGAGTTCTGACTGCTGCGAAACGTGCTTCCGCTGCCGAGGCGCTCATGGTATGTGAGCAAGTGTTTCGCATGCTGCTCGATCAAGAATATACTCGGGCCAGCCGTTTATTAGAAATTCATAGGGAACTACTTCCCAACTCTGAGATTGAATCCCCTGCTGGTGCTAGTAAGCCGCTGGTTGGGCAAACGGAGCAGAAACACCAGCTTGAAGAATCGCAGAGGCCAGATTGGCCGATTTAGGGCTGCTTGAAAATTGTGATATGCTTCATAGCCTGCATAATCAACGGATACTATACTTATTCATGTGCAACCAAATAGGCGATACCAACGTATATTATTACAAAGGCAACTGATCAATGATATTCTTTAGGATATCAAAGGGAAAAAGATTATGCAGAAACAAAACTATGTACAGCAGAAAAGTGGCGCTAAAGCCATAGCTATTGATAATCGTCTACTTCTTACAAAAATTCGCCTCTTACAACTTCTCGCACTGATTCTCTCTGCCGCATTTGCTCTGGGCCTTCACCTGATCTTTGCCCACTAGTTAGAGAGCGGCAGTTTTAATAAAAGGGCACCCGCAAAGGGTGCCCTATTGATTTCCTCTTGCCGCAGGCTGCACAGCCCGCACCTACTCCATATCTGAGTGAGCCTGCGGCTGCACAGCCCGCACCTACTCTATATCTGGGTGAACCGCTGCAGGCGGCGAGCAGTCCTGAATAGTTACGGAATGGTTAAGGCTTTTTTTACTTTCCTCTGATAGTAAATGCTAGTAATAAAACATATTTTATAATATAAAGATACTAGCAGAGATAAAAATCTCAACCAACTCAGCAAGAAGAGGAAAAAGAGCATGGACGAAGTAGTAACGCCAGCGCGAGCAGAACCGCAAGAAATTTCAACAGCTATTAGTGTCGAGATGGGTATAAGCCTCCAGCAGACCGTTTATAATGCCGCTGAGCTAG
>WNEZ01002127.1_pt1 | contig 16860 bp, 15 predicted proteins | sample 5400521 | NCBI WGS metagenome assembly WNEZ01 (sample SAMN13153339, study PRJNA577476) | soil metagenome | isolation source: 120 cm saprolite under Douglas fir tree site 2 hole 1 replicate 1 | place: USA:California | collected 2015-04-18
TACCTATCATCGTTCCTGGCCCAATTTCGCCGAACATTTCGGCCTCAACGTCGTCGGCTACGTCGAGCCGCGTCCCGGCATCCCCCCGAGCCCTCAGCACACCGTGGAATTAATCGGGCAAATGAAGCGCGACGGTGTGAAAATCGTCATGGTCGAGCCGTACTTTGATCTGAAAACGCCCAACGCCATCGGCCGCGACACTGGCGCGCAGGTCGTCGTCCTCATGCCCTCCGTCGGCGGCGAAAAAGAAATTACCGACTACTTCAAGCTGTTCGACTACGACATCGCCAAGCTCAAGAAGGCTTTTGACGAGACTCATTAGGAGCGCGTCCGATGGAGATTCTTCCGTTTCTAATTTTGCCTTTCTTGGCCAGCCTGATCCTCACTGGCATCCACTCCTATCTTGGCGTGCATGTCGTCGAGCGAGGCGTCATTTTCGTGGACCTCGCTCTCGCGCAGATCGCCGCCCTGGGCGCCGTCGTAGCCATTATCGCCGGGATGGACCCGCACGGCCGCGGCTCCTACTGGATCAGCCTCGGCTTCACCTTTCTCGGCGCGGCCATTTTCGCTTTTGCGCGCACGCGCCGCGGGCATATTCCCCAGGAAGCCTTCATCGGCATCGCTTATGCCGTCGCCTCCGCGATGGCCATCCTCCTGATGAGCAAGGCCACCGGCGAGACCGAGCATCTCACGCACATGCTCGTCGGCAATATTCTCGCCGTCTCCCGGCCCGAGGTGCTCAAAACCGCCCTGCTCTACAGCGGTATCGGCCTCTTTCACTTTCTTTTCCGCAAGAAATTCCTGCTCATCTCCATGAATCACGAGAAGGCCGAACAAACCGGCCTCAACGTCCGCTTCTGGGATTTTCTCTTCTACGCCTCTTTCGGCTTTGTTGTCACGTCCTCGGTGGCCATCGCCGGCGTCCTGCTCGTCTTCTGCTATCTCATCGTCCCCAGCGTTGGCGCCATGCTCTTTGCGGACCGCATCGGACCGCGCCTCGCCATCGGCTGGACCATGGGGACACTGGTCTCTGCGCTGGGAGTTTATCTAAGCGTGAAGCTTGATACCCCCACTGGCGCCACCATCGTCGTAACTTTTGGCGGCGTCCTGATCGTGATGTTTCTATTGCATCTCGTCCTGCACCACGGCCGCTCCGCCCGCGAATTGAAAGGCGGCGCTTCCGCCCATCGCGAGCTCGAAGCTGCCGCTTCCTCCTCTCGGGAGGCGTAGCTTTCAGAAGTGAAGTTGAAGCTCTACTGCTTCGGTGGCTGCGCCGTCGGCGGCAAAATCCCGTTCAACCGTAAATAGATGGCTTCCGTCCCATAATGGTCGGTCCAGCTTCCGAACAAGAAAATCAGTGCTCCGGCGCGCGATGCCGGCCGGTTCCCGAACAGCATCATCTGGTCCCCCAGCTTCGAATCGTCCACTTTCTGCAGCGCCGTCGTGCAGTATTCAAACGAAGCCTTCAGCGCCGCCACCAGCTTGTCCTTCGGATCGCTGTCGGAGGTTTTCACGTCCGGCGCCGCCGCTCCGGAAATTTTCGAGCACAGCGAATTGTTCGTCTGCGCGATGTGCATCACCAGGTGCCCAAACGAATTCATCTCCGGCGACGGCTTGAAACCATATTTCTCCGTCGGCATCGCCTCTGCCGCCGCCACCATGATTTTAGAGAACCGCGCGAGCTGCCCCTTCACCGTCCCGCTCACCGGACTCACCACCGGCCCCATCTCCGCCATCTTCTGCGCATCCGCCGCCGTCGCTTGCGGAGCATTCGCCGCTGGCGCCGCTTGCTCGCTTGCCCTGAGCTCGCCGATCGAGGATTCCGGCCTTGCCGGAAAGGGAGCCATCGCAACTCCCCCCGCCATCAAAATCGCCACCGCCGCCACAATCAAACTCGCCTGTATTTTCATCGCCATCTCCCTCCCAACAAAATCCGCAGGCAAGCATACCCCCGCCCCGCACCTCCAACAAGCCTGACCCGTCCTCACCGCTTCACAAGCAAAACGCAGTAACTATCCTCCGGCCAATCATTCGCTATTTTTTCAACCTGCAATCCCGCTGCGCTCAGCTCCTCGATCACAATCTTCTGCGGGATGCCGTGTCCTCCCCGGTTGCTTGGAACTCCATCTACAGGCTCCAGCCCCGCGCGCGGCGCGAAATCGATTATCGCCAGCCGCCCTCCGCTCTTCAAGGACCGCACCAGGTTGGCATCGAACTCCACCGGCTTGGTCAGGTGATGGTACACGCGCCTCAGAAAAATCGCGTCGCAACAGCCCGTCGGCAGATTCGTATCCGCCTCTTTGCTCTCCACCACGATCACGTTCTCCAGCTTGCGTTTCGCAACCTTGCGCTTCAGCTCCGCCAGTTTTTTCGCATCGATCTCCGTCGCATACACTTTTCCCGATGCGCCCTCGCGTTGCACCGCCGCAAACGTGTATCGCCCGTCTCCCGCCCCAATATCCGCCGCGATCGTCCCCGGCTTCCATTCCATCAAAGCCGCCAGCCGCTTGACCTCCTCCGCCGCGCCTCCGTAAACCTGCGCAGCAAACACCGCCGCCGCCGCGCACGCCAGCCCCACCAGCAGTAGTTTCTTCTTATTCATCGCATTATTGGTCCCCTTCTCCAACAAACCGATATGACTCTCGGCAAATTGTAACGTTAGCATTCCCGATAATTCTGCGGGATCTCGCCGCCCATTTCACCCCGTCATTCGCAAAGCGTGCCCAAGCCTCCCCGCGTATAATGTGCCCGCAACTTCAGGAGAGCACAGCATGCACTATCGCAAGTTCGGCCCTACCGGATGGAACGTCAGTGAAATTGGTTATGGCATGTGGGGACTGGCCGGCTGGACCGGCTCCGACGACGCCGAATCGCTCGACGCCTTGCAACGCGCCGTCGATCTTGGCTGCAATTTTTTTGACACCGCTTGGGCCTACGGCGAGGGCCGCAGCGAACAGATCCTCGGAAAGGTCCTGCGCGCCAACGCTGCCAAAAAACTTTACGTCGCCACGAAAATTCCGCCCAAAAACCAAAAATGGCCCAGCCGCCGCGATTTCACGCTCGACGATTGCTATCCGCCCGACCACATCGAAGAGTACGTCAACAAAAGCCTCGCCAATCTCGGCGTCGAAAAACTCGAACTCATCCAGTTTCACACCTGGGAGGACCGCTGGCTCAACGACGAACGCCTCCCGCGCGCGGTGGAAAAGTTGCGCGCCAGCGGCAAAGCGGAGGCCGTCGGCGTCAGTCTCAATCGCTGGGAGCCCTGCAACGGCATTCGCGCCGTGCTCGAAGGCGTCGCCGACGCCGTCCAGGTCATCTACAACATCTTCGACCAGAATCCCGAAGACGGGCTCTTCCCCATCTGCCGTATGAAAGATGTCGCCGTGATCGCCCGCGTGCCGTTCGACGAAGGCACACTCACCGGCATGCTGACAGTTGATAGCAAGTGGCCGCAGGGCGATTGGCGCAACACTTATTTTGTCCCGGAAAATCTGAAGAACAGCATCGCGCGCGCTGAAGCGCTCCGGCCGCTCGTTCCCGCGGGAAACTCCATGGCGCAGATGGCGCTGCGCTTCATCCTCAGCAATCCCGGCGTCAGCACCATCATTCCCGGTATGCGCAAGCGCCGCAACGTCGAAGCCAACATCGCCGCCAGCACGCAGGGTCCTCTTCCCGCCGCGCTCCACCAACAGCTCCGCGCCCACCGCTGGGACCGCAGCCCAACTTCTTGGTCACAATGAAGCGAGGTGCCCGAGTGATTCGTTTTGAGTTGAGGAAACGAAAAGAAACGGAAGGGAAGAGGAAAAGAGAAAATCTCAAATTATCTTTTTCTATTTTCTACGGAGAACTAACAACTGATGACTGAGAACTTCATCAAGCAGTTTGCTTCAAGGCGCGCTCGACGAGCGTCAAGCAACGCTCGGCCTGTTCGCGCATCAACTCTTCATGATCGCCGCGATCCCGCTGCATGCTGTGGAGTTCGTCCGCAATCGCCAGCGCCGCGAGCACCGCGACTTTCTGCGTGTCCACCGTCTTTGTCACGTCGGCGATCGCGTGCATCTTTTCGTCCACGTACTTCGCGAGCTTCTGAACGTACTTCCCATCCAGTTCCCCCTGGATGGAGTACGTTTGCCCTAAAATCTGCACTTTCACCGGCCCGCTCATGCACCGCCCCTTGGAGGCAATCGCAAACATATCATACTGCAAGGTCACGATATATCGTACCCCTGCGATTTCCAGAGTTAGTGTCGATGGAGGAGCGAAAGAAAGTTTTAACTCGCGCGGAGTCGCGCGCCTAGATTTTTTTCGAGGGCGGCAACGATCCTGCCGCTGAAATCGCCGATCTGCGCGTCCATGAGCGTTGCTTCGCGGCTCTGAAACGTCACGCGCACGAGCAGCGAATATTTTCCGGCAGGAACATTTTTGCCGCGGAAAAGGTCCATCGCCTCAATCGAAGCGATTTCCGCAATGTTGAGTGACTGAATGACTTTCTTCACATCGGCGAAATGTGTTCCATCGGCGAGCACCAAAGAAAAATCGCGCTCAACGCTCGGGAATCTTGGCAACGGCTCATACCGCCGCGCTTCTTTCGCCAAATGCATCGCCGCGTAAACCGGATCGAGAAGCAACTCCGCAAGAAAAACGTCTTGCCGCAATTTCAATTTTTCCGCGACGCGCCGCGCGAGCTGCCCAGCAACGCCGAGTGAAGAGAGATTTCTCGCGCCACTCGAAATGACGGTGTTCAGATTGACGGAGCTGCGCCGCGCCGCGTGCAGCCAGTCCGCGCCGCCGTCTTCCCAGCGGAGGCCACCGCAGAGTTCGCCGATTGAATCAATGTCTCCCTTGAGGTCGGCGAAAGAAAAATCACGCGCCGTATCATAGAGACCTTTTTCGCGCGCTTCGCCGGTCGCGCCGATACTCAGCACTGCCGTTTCGACAGATTCGTTTCCGTTTAGGCGGTAGTAGCGACAGATTTCGAACAGCCGCGAGTTGCGTTGGCCGTGATTCAAATTCCATTCGATGGCGGCGGCCATCGTCACGATGCCGTTCGAACGAAGCACGTTCGCTTCCTCCGAAAGCGGATTCGAAAGCCGCGCCGGTGAAATGCCTTCCGGGCGAAACAGCGCGTCGCGCTCTTCGGGGACGTGAGGAATGCTCAGAATTTCGCAATAACCGAGGCCGATGAGCCGCTCGCGCAAACGAGTTTCCGCTTCGTAGTGCGGGAGGCGCACCGCGCCTTGCCGGGCGGCAGGAAGACGCGGAGGAAATTTATCGAGGCCGTAAATGCGCGCGATCTCTTCGATCAAATCGATTTCGCGCTCAACTTCGGCGCGCCAGGAAGGCTGGGTGCATTCCCAAGCCGCGAGGAGCGAGCCTTCCGCGCCGCGGTTCTGGTCGATTCGAACGGGCGCGAAGCCGAGGGCGCCGAGAATGGCTTCAATTTGATTGTCCGGGACGTCCGCGCCCATCACGCGAAGAATTTCGGCGCGCGTCACGCGGATTTTTTTTGCGGCGCGCTTGCCGGGATAAATATCAACAAGGCCGGCGAGCAACTCGCCGCCGGCAAGCTGGAGAATCAATTCCGCAGCGCGCCGGGAGGCCAGCTCAGCCATTTCCGGATCGGCGCCGCGGCCAAAACGCATGGAAGCTTCGGTGTGCAATTTCAGAAAACGCGCGGCACGGCGAATGGCGACCGGCTCGAACCAGGCGCACTCGATCAATACATTTTTCGTGGAAAACGAAATTTCCGTCTCCGCGCCGCCCATGATTCCGCCGATGCCCACGGCGCGCGAGCCGTCGCCATCGCTGATCATGCAGATGCCGGAATCGAGCTGCCGTACGTTGTCAGGTGCGAGCTGTCGTTCTTTGTCAGGCCCGAGCTGCCGCTCGATGCCGTCGAGGGTTCTTATTTTTTCGCCGGGCTTGGCGCGGCGGACGACAATTTTGCGGTTGCGAACCTTGTCGTAATCGAAAGTGTGCAGCGGGTGGCCCAGCTCGAGCATCACGTAGTTCGAAATGTCGACGACGTTGCTGATGCTGGCAACGCCGGAAGCTTCGAGGCGGTCTTTCAGCCATTTTGGCGACGGCTGGATTTTCACGTTTCGAATGACACGGGCGGTGAAGCGGCCGCAAAGCTCCGGGGATTGAATCTCGACTCTTACGGCCTCGCTGGCTTTCGCTTTGCCTTCCGCCGGCTTGGGCGAAACGTGCTTCAGCGGCAGCTTGTAAATTGTGCTGACTTCGCGGGCGATTCCGTAATGGCCGAGGCAATCGGGGCGATTCGAACTGACTTCCGCTTCGATGACCGCGCCATGTGCGCCGTTCTCCACGCCACCGATGTTTGAGCCGGAAAGGGCGAGGCGCGAGGCGAGCTCCTGCGGCGCCGCGGCAACGTCCACGAAGTCTCTCAGCCAGTTGTAGACGATTTTCATGGGAATTGGCGAAGGAAGCGCACGTCGTTCTGGAAAAAGACCTGAATATCGTCGATGCCGTACTTGAGCATGGCGAGACGGTCGATGCCGATGCCGAAGGCGAAGCCGCTGACTTTCTTCGCGTCGTAATTGACGAAGCCATAGACGGCGGGGTCGACCATGCCAGCGCCGAAGAGTTCGATCCAGGCAGCGCCTTTGCACTTCGAACAAGTTCCGCCGGCTGCCGCAGCGCCGGTTCCGCCACAGAACGGGCAAGAAGCGTCAAATTCGAGGGAAGGCTCGGTGAAAGGGAAATAGCTGGGGCGAAAGCGGGTTTTGACGCTGGGGCCGAAGAATTGTTTTACGAAATAATCGATGGTGCCGGTGAAATCGCAGAAGGTAATGTCCGAGTCGACGGCGAGGCCTTCGACTTGGTGGAACATGAAGGAATGCGTGGCATCGGGATTGTCGCGGCGATAGACCTTGCCGGGAACGATGACGCGGACGGGCGGCTTCTGCTTTTCCATGGTGCGGATTTGCATCGGCGAAGTGTGGGTGCGGAGAAGAAGCGGCACCGCCGCGCCTTTCGGCAATTCCAGATAGAACGTGTCCATGTCCTCGCGGACAGGATGAAACTCGGGAATGTTCAGCGCTTCGAAATTGTAGTAAGGCGTTTCGATTTCGGGGCCTTCAACGATGGAGAAGCCGATGGAGAAGAAAATGTCTTCGATTTCCTGGAAAACCTGGCGGATGAGGTGATAGGAGCCAACGGGGCGGATGACGCCAGGGAGGGAGAGGTCGATTTGGTCGTGGGCACTCTGCTCGACGGCGGATTGAACGTTTTCAAACCATGTTTTGAGGTTTGATTCAATGTAAGCGCGTAGTTCGTTGAAAGCCTGACCGACCGAGCGTTTTAGTCCAGGCGGGGCACTATCTAACCAGTGCTCTTTTACTTTCGCAAGAACTCCCGACTTTCGGCTGAGCCAGTTAATCCGCAACGGTTCCCAATCGGTGATAGTGCGATGATTTCTTAAATCAGCATCGAGCCGATTTCGCACCTCGGCAAATTTCTCAGCCAGTTGCTCTGGCGTTGAAACGCGCAGTTCAGTGAGCGTCGATTCGATGATCGGTTTGGACATCTTCGGGTCTCGTGACCAGAGAGCGCAGCGGTGCTGCGCCCCTACAAAGAAACTGAGGCACCCGCCAGTCTACGGCAGGACGCAACAAACTTAGAGAAATTCCTCGGGCCGACAAAATGCGCTGGCCATTTGCCCGAGATGACAGGACAGAGACAGTTTGCCCCGCCGGTTACATCTTGCCGAGAAGGGGCGCAGCATGCTGCGCCCCTACAAAGAGCGAGCGTTGAGCGCCTAGGACTTCTTCGCCTTAGCTGGCGGCGGAGCGGCGGATCTGGCGGTCGCCACTAGTGACGTGAAGGCCGCGGCGTCCTTGACCGCGATGTCCGCGAGGACCTTGCGGTCGAGCGAGACGCCCGCAGCCTTGAGGCCGTGAATCAACTGGCCGTAGGTCAGCCCGTTGTTCCGTGCGGCGGCACCGACGCGCTGGATCCACAGGCGCCGATACTGGCGCTTCTTGACGCGGCGGTCGCGCTTGGCGTAGCGATCGGCGCGATTGGCGGCTTCCTGTGCCGATTGGTAGAGCTTGCTCTTGGTGAGGAAAAAGCCTTTGGTCCTCTTGAGGTACTTCTTGCGCCGTGCCCGGCGCTTGGTGCCGCGTTTTACCCGTGCCATGGGTTTCTCCTTCGGTTTTGTTTAAGCCGATGTTTGAGGGGCCAGGAGTTTCTTTCCGGCGGTACTGAAGACCCGCCACTACAAGGAAAGAACCTCAGCCTTCTCAAAACCTCGGCCAAATGCTCTTGGGAGACAAACAGGGCGCGTGAACGCGCAAGAAAGCGCGTACCGCAACGGGTTTGTCTCCGGGGTGATGCGTTTGCAGCGTTCGCCTTGCGGCGAAAGCTCTTCGCGGAACCATTACGGCGCGGCGAAGGAGGGCGAACTGAAGTTCGCCCCTACATACCGCGAACCACAGGCCGCGAACATTGCTGTTCGCAGCGGATCGGCCGGCAGGCACCCGTGAAGCGCTGCCTGGCACGATGTTGCGAAACTTTCGTTCCGCATTTTCCTTGGAGGACTCACCCGAAGGTGGCCCTCTCAGAAACTCGAACCGACCAACGACGAAATTCGAACTTTGTTAGCGGTCGCTGGTCTCAGATGGGGCGCAGCATGCTGCGCCCCTACACAGAAACATGATCTAGCCGTAGGGAAGCATCTGCTTGACGCTGGCGACGTCGGCTTTGTTCACCAGCGTGAGCTTCTTCAGCTTGCGCATGCGGCCCGGCGCTTTGGTGCCCATCAAGTGGCGCTTGCCGGAGTGCATTCGCAGGATCTTGCCGTTGGCGGTGATCTTGAAACGCTTCCTGGCGCCGCGGTGGGTCTTCAATTTCAATTTTGGCTTCGATCTGTTTCTCGGCATTGCTGGAAATCCTCTCGACAAATTTACTAGCTGCTTGCCGTAACCGTTCAAGCGCTGGCCACGATCGAGCGCGTCTGGAAAATTGACCTTGGGTGCCAACCAGGGCGCAGCATGCTGCGCCCCTACAAAGTCAGGTTGCTACTGCGACTGCTGGGCGCTGGATGACGGCTGTCCCGCGGGCTTGGCGACGCTCACGCCTTTTTTTGGCGCCAGCAACGCTACTAGGACGTTGCCTTCCATGCGCGGCATGGTTTCAATCTGCCCCTGGTCGCCAATCTCCATGAGCAAGCGGTTCATTTTGGCGCGCCCGACTTCCTGGTGGGCCATTTCGCGCCCGCGATGGAAAATCATCGCGCGCACTTTGTGACCTTCGCCGAGGAACCGGATGATCTGGTTTTTGCGAACCTGATAATCATGCTCCGCGGTGGCGGGCCGAAACTTGACTTCCTTCAACTGCGAGCCGCGGCTGCTCTTGCGCTGCTCGTGGGCCTTCTTATTGGCTTGATAAAGATACTTGCCGTAGTCGGTGATTTTGCAAACCGGCGGATCGGCCGTGGGCGAAATTTCCACCAGGTCGAGCCCCTTTTCCTTCGCCAGCTTTATGGCTTCAAACGGCTGCATGACGCCGAGCTGGCCGCCTTCTTCATCAATCACCCGGATCTCGCGAGCCCGGATTCGTTCATTAACACGAATGCGGTCGCTTTGCCGGAAGCTGCGTTCTGCGATAAGTCCCCCTCAAGCACTTCGTTGTTCGCGGCCAGGAAGCGGCCTACAGGCACTTGCTTTCCCTGTACGTCCTGGGTCTGGCCCCGAATTCACAACCCACCCCACCCCACACGGCGCAAAAGCGCCAGGGGACGGACTTTCAAGTATAGCACGTGGCCGCACGCACGCGGCAAGAGGCAAAAGTCTAGCGTGGCACGAGGCCAGTGCCGGGCATCACGTGAATAAGCGCGCCGAGAGCAACCAGGACACCAACGAAGTAGGCGGCGATCGCGGGACTGGGCTGCGGCGGCAAGTCCTTGGTAAAAAGGCGGTAGGCGACGCCCGCAGCAACGAGGAAGAAAAGTCCTTCCCCGGCAAAAAGCCAGAGGACAAGACAAACGGCGAGTAGGATAAGGCGCTCCGCTTTACCGAGCGCTGCCGCCGCCTGGCCGCCATCGAGGATCCAAACAGGAATGAGGTTTAGAATATTCAGCCCTGCCGTCGAACGTGCGAGAGCAGCCCAAAGACCATTACCGGTGCGATACCAAAGCGCGGCGCAAACTGCGGCGCCGAGAAATCCGGCCAGCGGACCTGCAAGACTGACTGCCGCGCGAGTCTGGCGGGTCACGCCGAGAGCCTGCCAGCGTACGTAGGCGCCAAGGCCGGGGAGGAACACGGGCATGTCGGCGGGCAGGCCGCGGCGGCGGATATCAATATAGTGACCCATCTCGTGAACAAGTATGAGGACGGCGAAACCGATGCCGAAGGCGGGGCCGAACAGCGTCCAGTAAACGCCCATGAAAGCGAAGAGGCTGAAGAGGAATTTGAGTTTGAAGATGGCGAGCAGAAGAGTCTTACTTTTTGCAAGGAGTATGGCGATAGGAGCGAGGGGACCGAGCTTGCGGGCCCAGGAATGATTCTGCTCTGGAGGAGGCAATACCTTCGCGGCGAGTTCGAGTTTGTAAACCTGGCCACGAATCCACTCGGCCTGGGTGGAATTTGACGGGAGAAGAGGAAGAGCCTTGAGCCACTCTTCGCAAGCCTGGAGAAGTTGATCTTGCTCTTGAAGTGACTTGGCGCGGGTCGAGATACGCACAAGTTCCTCGCCGTGGACGAGAGCGTGGCATTGATCGCAGGCAAGAGCGGCGAGCGGCAAGGCTGCGCCGCAGTTCTGGCAATTGCGAATTCGTTCGACGTAGGCGGTAGACACGATAGGCCAGGCGAAGCCGAGTTAGGTTGACGGTGGCGAAGCGGGGACGCCGGCAGCAAACGGGCCTAGGATGTCGATCTTGGGACCAGCCGCGAGCCGCCATGCGATGTTCATACCCACAAGAAGAATGACGAGGCCGATTGCGCCGTTGACCGGACTTTGCAGTTCTAGAAAAGGCGAAGTGAGACCTATAAGAGCAAGGAGTCCGAGCGCTTTCAGAAGATTTGCGGGTTTGTCCGCGGAGGTCGGCTGAGACGGAGTTTCGGCGGTGGCAGCTGGGGGGTCCTGGCTTGGTGTTGCCCGCCCCGGATTGGATGAGGGAGCCGTCTGGGTTTGCGCTGGTTTCCTCGCTTCATCTTTATTCGCCTGAGAAAAATAGATGGGAATGGCGGCCATGGAGACGGCCGCGTAGGTGAGCGCGACCGCAGCGAACTGGTACCGGCGTCCACCGATACCCCTCGACCCCAATTTAATGGCCTTAGCAATGAGCCAGCCAACGGCAAGCGAGACATAGCCAATTTCAATGCCGGTGATGATGGTGAAACCGGAATATAGAATCAGCCCGAGGATGGCGCCCCCGAGTCCGAAGGCCAAGCCGCGAGCAAAGACAGAGTGCGTATCCTTTGGGATTTGACTCTTGAGCTGATCGACACAGCTCTGGCAGGCGAGAGATCCGTTGACGCGAAAGTATTGACTCGCGATCGCCTGGTTGCAAGATTTGCACACGTCGGCGCCGGTTTTTGGCGCGTATTCCGCAGTGCCAAATTGAGGAGTGGGATTGCTGAAATCTTTGTCCGCCATGGGCGGGAGGGTAGCACAAAGGTCATATAGTCAGAAGCAAATTTCGCGTTGATAGCGGCTCCCATGAAGTGCCCCGAAGATTAAGCAGAAACGGATTTGTTGCGTGAGGAGCTGCAGACGGCAACTTAATGTGAAGTGATTCGGTCATCCTTGAGCCTAAAGCCTCAGGTGCTCAGCGCAAGGTCGCCCTTTGGTCCGCTGATGAGGGCGTGAAGCCGGGCCTTGTCACTGCGCTGGACGGGGAGGTCGAGGCCGATGCGTTTGAGGGCCGAGGTGAGTTCGTCCGGATCCGCGCTCATGATTTCAAAATACTCCAAGCGGCAACCTGCGGGAGCATCCTTGGAAGGATGGACGGAGTCGGCGCTCCATTCGATGAAGAAAGGGAGAAGGCCGTGGCGGTCGTCGGCGAGGTTGATGGTTTTCCAGGTGAGGACGCGGCCATCCGGGCGCTTTCTGGACCCGTCGTCCGGGCCCGTGAATTCGACTTTATTTTCGCGGAGCTGCTTGGCGATGGCAGCGATGTCCGGAGGATGGACGGCCCAGCCGACGAGGCGCGGATCGGTCATGGAGCGGAGTTGCGGGTAGTGGGCGATTTCCCGTTGCGCAGGGTCCGGGGCGATGATTTCCAGGTAGCGGCGCTCTCCCAGCGAGAGGAGTGCATTGCGTGTGCCGCGGCCGGGATGGACTCCGCCGAGCGTGGCGCGGACGCCGGTGCTTTCTTTGACGAGGTCGATGCCGCGGTCGAGATCGTTGCAGCCGATGATGATGTGATCGAGCAAAGCGGGCACCTCGTCGTCAGCTTCCGCGTCTGTGGCGCGTGCGGCCCAGGATAGCGAGGGCGTGGCGAGCGCGCCACTGGTTAGCGCGAGAAAAGTGCGGCGTGAAAGCGGTTGTGGCATTGGAGGTCTCCCGAAGAGCAGGGCCTTGAATGGGGCGACATGCGAAGGCGACTCAGGATGTAGCGCGCGCTTCGACTTCGCGCTGGAGTGATTCGACGACTTCGGCGAGGGGCTTGGGGCCGAGGTCGCCCTTGCTGCGATGACGGACGGAAACGGTGCCGGCTTCGGCTTCCTTGGGGCCGACGACCAGCATGTAGGGGATTTTTTGCAACTGCGCGTCGCGGATTTTTGCGGGGAGCTTTTCGTTGCGGTCGTCGAGATGGACGCGGAGGTTTTGGCGCTTCAGAGTTTCGGTGACGTGCTTGGCGTAATCGGCGACTTTTTCGCTGACGGGGCAGACTTCCACCTGCACCGGCGCGAGCCACAGCGGAAAGGCGCCGGCGTAGTGCTCGATCAAGATGCCGAAGAAGCGCTCGACGGAGCCAAGCAGTGCGCGATGCACCATGAGCGGCTGATGCTTGGCGCCGTCGTCGGCGACGTACTGTAGGCCGAAGCGCGCGGGGAGGTTGAAGTCGAACTGCACGGTGGTGAGCTGCCAGGAGCGGCCGATGGCGTCGATGAGCTTCACGTCGATTTTCGGGCCGTAGAAGGCCGCTTCGCCTTCCATTTTTTTGTACGGAATGTTCATGCGCTTCATGGTGTCGGCGAGAGCGGCGGTGGCGCGATGCCAGTCTTCGGGCTTGCCGGCGTAATTCTCCGGATGCGATTGATCCCAATCGGAGAGCTCGACTTCGAATTTGTCGAAGCCGAAATTCTTCATCACCGCGAAAGCGAAATCGACGCAGGCCTCGACTTCGGCTTCGATTTGCGAGGGCATGCAGAAAATGTGCGCGTCGTCCTGAGTGAAGCCGCGGACGCGAAGCAAGCCGTGGAGCACGCCGCTGCGTTCGTAGCGATAGACGGTGCCGAGCTCGGCGAGACGGACGGGAAGGTCGCGGTAACTGCGGAGTTTTGATTTGTAAATCAGGATGTGGCCGGGGCAATTCATGGGCTTGAGCTGGTAGTCGGCCTTTTCGACTTCGACTGCGCCGAACATACTGTCTTTGTAAAAATCCGTGTGGCCGCTGGTCTTCCACAGGTCGAGGCGCATGATGTGCGGCGTATAGACGAGGTCGTAGCCGCGCTTGAGCAATTCTTCCCGCAGCCAATCTTCGACGATCTTTCGAATCATGCCGCCCTTGGGATGCCAGAAAATCAGACCGGGGCCAGCTTCTTCCTGGATGCTGAAAAGGTCGAGCTCGACGCCAAGCTTGCGGTGATCGCGGCGCTTGGCTTCCTCGATGCGATGCAGATGCGCGTCCAACTCTTTTTGGGTGAAGAAAGCGACCGCGTAAATGCGCTGGAGCTGGGGATTGCCTTCCTGGCCCTTCCAGTAGGCGCCGGCGACGTTCATCAGCTTGAACGCCTGGATGCGCTTTGTGGAGGGGATGTGCGGGCCGCGGCAGAAGTCGATGAATTTTCCGGTGGTGTAGAAAGAAACCATTGGCTCGGTAGCTTTTTCTTCCACCAGCTCGCATTTAAAAATCTGGTTGCTCTTCTTGTATAGATCGAGCGCTTCGGGCTTGGGAATGAGCTTGCGCTCGTTGGGTAAATCCTGCGCGGCGAGCTCGTGCATCTTCTTTTCGATTTTGGCGAGGTCTTCTTGCGTGAACGGCTCCTCGCGCAGGAATTCGTAGAAAAAGCCGGTGTCGATCGGCGGGCCGATGCCGAGTTTCACGTTGGGATAGAGTTCCACAACCGCGGCGGCGAGGAGGTGAGCCGCGGAATGGCGGAACACAAAAAGCGCGTCGGGATCTTTTTCCGTGAGGATTTGCAGCTTCACGTCGTGATCCAGGGGACGGCGCAAGTCGATCAGCTCGCCTTCGCCGTCATTCTCAGGAGCGTCCCTGCCGGACTCCGGCGCGGCCACGCGCGCCACCAGCGCGGCATCCGCCAGTCGCGGCGATATGCTTCGGGCGAGATCCGCTGGCGTGGTGCCCTTGGGGACCTCCTTAACGCTGCCATCCGGCAACGTGATGTGAATTTGCTCCATGTGCGCGCTCACCTGGAAGGAGAAACACTAAGCTTATCGGCGGCTCTCCGTTGGGTCAAGGCGATGCCGGCGGTGGAACAGCCTACTCATATCGTATCTCCCCAGCGGAATTGAAGTGTGTGAGCCCGAAGAGGCGGAAGGAGATGGCCGCCCAGCTGGGGGGAGAGCCGGGCGTGTTCGGCCGCATTTGAGGAACCCGTTAAAGTGTCTTCAGGAAGGCCGCCAGGTCGTCCATGTCCTGCCGCGAAAGGTTCAGGTTGAAACGCGTGTTGTAAAACACAATGACGTCAGAGAATGTCGCAAGGTAGAGTACGCGAAGCTGCTTTAGTTGTGGTTTGACGCCCGCGCGTACGCCGGCTTCGCCGCCCACGGAAACACCGCAGGACGCACCTCCAGACCGTGACGCTCCATCAATTAGAGATCAAGAAGATGGTGCAGAGCAGGCGCAAGTCATCGTCAATAATTGATATCATTCGTTCGAGGAAATTACATGCCGCAAAGCGCGAGAACGTTGCTCATGGTGTTTCTACTCATGTCGTTGCCGAGGCCGGCGGCCCAGGCGCCCAAGGCGCTACCGTCGGCGGACGAGCGCTACAAAGCGGATATTCTCCTCGTTGTCGCGCATCCAGACGATGAGGGTGCGGCAACTCCTTATCTGGCGCGGGCGCTCGACGAACACAAGCGTGTGGCGGTCGTCTTTGGCACTCGCGGCAGCAGCGGGGCGAATGAAGCCGGGGCGGAGCAATCGGCGGCGCTCGGCGCCATCCGCGAAATCGAAGCGCGGAATGCGCTCACAACGCTGGGCATTACCAACGTGTGGTTTCTCGGCGGCAAGGACACGGCGTCGCAAAACGTCCTGCAATCGCTAGCAAACTGGGATCATGGCGTTTGCCTCGAACAACTGGTGCGCCTCGTTCGCCTGACTCGCCCGGACGTCATCCTGACTTTCTTGCCGGGAACATTTATTGGCGAAGACCACGGGGACCATCAAGCCTCCGGGGTGCTGGCGACGGAAGCCTTCGATCTGGCGGGCGATCCCGCCTCGTTCCCCGAGCAGCTCGCCGGACCGGCCAAACGCCTCGAACCCTTTCTCGAAAACCTGCGGCCCTGGCAGCCAAAAAAGATTTATTACTTTCCGGATGCGGACCGCCAAGATATTTTTCGCGGCAAAGGCCCGGACTACTCCGTTAAGGAGATTTCCAAGTCGAGCAAGCAGCCGTACTGGCGAATGGCGCTCGATTCGTTCCGCGCGCACCAGACGCAAGCCAAGTCGTTTCTTGACGAGCTGGCGCAAATGGACGAAGCGCAAATTGAAAAAAAGGCCACCTCCGATGGCGGCTGGACGGACGCGCAGCATTTTGTTCTTGGAAAATCACTGGTCGGCGGCAGCGTGACCGGGGATATTTTCGAGGGCGTTACGACCGGCGCGGTTCCCTTCGCCCGGCCCGTTGTTTCTCCTGAACGTGCACGGCCGGAACTTTCTGTGGAGCTCGGCGGCCCCTACAGTTTCTACGCTGAGTTTCGGCGCGCTCATGGCCTCAACAATCTCCCGTATGCCGAGCCGCCGGAGATTGCGCTGCAGTCTCCCGGTACGCTAGTGATTCCGTTGTGGGTTGGCAATCGAACCGCGAAGACTCAGGAGATCACGCTCTCCGCCGTGCTGCCCGCGGGGTGGACCACGCAAAGCGGAACCGGGAAGTTTACAGTGGCAGCGAAACAACTCGCGGACGCTCGCATCGAAGTGAACCTGCCGGCGCCGGCCGAGAATGGAGTGAAAAAACCAGAGCCGCAGGAAATCAGCGTTCATGCGGAATCGAACGGACAATCCATCGGAGAGATCAAGCTTCGGGTTGAACTTCGGAAACACGCGCTGCCGCAGTAGGCTGCTTCAGGATTTTTTCTGACGCGCGGTTTCCATCGCCTCCCAAGCTGCTTCCGGCAGCAACAGCAGATCATTGAACTCGCCGGCGCCGCGCAGCCATTGCGCCCCGTCGATGACCACGCATTCGCCGTTGATGTACTCCGCCATGTCGCTGATGAGAAATGCGGCGAGGTTGGCCAGCTCCTCGTGCCGCCCGAAGCGTTTCATCGGATGCTTGTCCTTGGCGTGCTCTTCGAATTGCTTTGAAGGCATCAGCCGCGACCACGCGCCCTCCGTCGGGAAGGGTCCGGGCGCAATGGCGTTCAGCCGGATGTGATACTTCGCCCATTCCACCGCCAGCGAAGTGGTCATCGCTAAAACGCCCGCTTTTGCACAGGCCGAAGGCACGACAAACCCCGAGCCGCAATTCGCCGCCGCGTAAGTGG
>WNEZ01013057.1_pt1 | contig 16855 bp, 23 predicted proteins | sample 5400521 | NCBI WGS metagenome assembly WNEZ01 (sample SAMN13153339, study PRJNA577476) | soil metagenome | isolation source: 120 cm saprolite under Douglas fir tree site 2 hole 1 replicate 1 | place: USA:California | collected 2015-04-18
GGAGACGGGCCTGCCGGTGTTCCTCGCCGAGGACCCGCTCAGCTCGGTCGTGATCGGCGCGGGCAAGGCGCTCGAGGAGCTGGACATCCTCCGCCAGGTCTGCTCGCCGGCGTGATGCCCGCCTAGAACTCGAAGCCCTCGGTTCGACGAAGCTGGTGCCACTCGTGCGACCCGGAACCGACGGCAGGCGAGACGGCTGTTACGACGCGCGCTTTGGATCTCGCCCGCCCGCGAGCGCGGCACCGCTGGCGACCGGAGGCCCGGCGTGCTGCCGAGGCCGACGGGTGGCGCCTCTTCGGAGGCCATCAGCTCGAGGACCTTCTCGTACTCCGCCGGCTGGAGCCCCTTCTGAAGAGAGGGTCGAGGGGTCACCACGTCAATGGTGGCCAGTTACTTCATCCTATCTATCGCCCCATTTTGACCAGGGCTTCGCGGAGCAGTGCTCGCCCAGCTCTGCAAAGCCTCCTCCGCAGGGCCGGCGAGGAGCAGCCACGAACGCGAGCGTACGGAACACCGGGTTCGAACCGGCGACCTTCGCCTTGGCAAATCCTCTCGGTTGTACCAACCGTGTCCCATCGGGCCACGGTGCGCGCGTGGAGGCGCTTGCGCATCGAGGCAAGCTGCCGAAATCGCGGGACACTGCACGGCGCGGCGACACCCAGGGGCACCTGGTCAGCCACCAAGTGCCCATGCGTTCGGCATCGGAGCCCCATTCCACGCGACTCGGACGGGTACCGATCCAGCTTCGTCTACCCCATGTTCTGCATGATCGCCTGCACGAGGACCGCCAGCGCGCTCCGCCGCCGTCGTGGCTTTCCCGGCCTGGGTTGGTAGTAGGTGTCCTCCTGCGCGCCTTCGAGTTGCGACTGATCAGCGGTCAGCCTGAGCCCATCGACCTCGACCAGCTCACCTGCTGTCAGGCCCATGCTCCTCAGCGGCCGCACCAAGATCACCCCTCTGTCAGTCCTCACCCACGTGCGCTTCAGCGTGCCGTCTCCAGCTCGCAGCTCTACCAAGAGCCCGCCTTCCCTGTCCCCTCGTCGTAGGTCGCCATCGCGGCGGCCTCCTGTGTCCCCCTCCGGCATTGCGACACAATAACCGCGGGCAGGAGCAGATGCTCGAGGATGCGCCTGACGACGGCGGGTTCGGTGAGGAAGGTCCTTGTGCGCGTCGTCCTGCAGGTGATCGGGGAGCGTTCGCGCCCCCCCGCAAGGCGGGGCTCCACCCGGCGCTGGCCAGCGAGATCCTGCTGCCCGACGACACCTGAGACACGGCGTCGACCTGAATCCATCCTTCGAGCGAGCCGAGCGGGACCTATGCCCGATCAGCCGCGTTGGCGAGGGGATCCGCGCCACTCCGCGCGCAGCAGAGCCTCTCACGTTCCGATTCGGTACCGAACTCGCCTGAAACGACACACGAGCGCAGGCTTTCTCCGGGTCCGTGTAGCGATCGAGTCGCGACGACCAGCGAACTAAGCACCCGATTCGGCTCAGTAAGCGCCGATCATCGGGGTGTCGAGAAGCGCGCTCAAAACACCGCGTTTCGTGCGCGGCGGATGTAGGAAGAACCGCGCTTAAGGTTAGACGGACAGCCTATCCACCCCCAGCACGTCCTTCGCCAGCTCGTAGTAACGCAGTCGCGACTCGATCCCCGTGAGCCCGCCATTGACGATGCCCGTGCAGCCGTCCAGGTCTTCCTTGTCCGCGGGCGCGTTGCAGCCGTGCGTCTTCCAGAACCAGGCGGCCACCCGAAAAGCGTTCTCCGGCTGCGCTGCCAGTTCCGGGTGCAGAAGCAGCGGTAGCCCGAGCGCCTCGCCCGCGGTGCGGTAGTTGTTGCGCCCCATGATCTGGATGACCCCGCGACCCTTGAAGCGGCGTCCGTCTCCCGGCTGCGTGTTGCCGAAGTCCGCGCGGCCCTCGTAGCTCGCCTGCTGCGCGGTCGTCCCCCAGATCTCCTCCATCACCCTGAATTCCTCGCTCTTGTGCGCCAGCTGCGCGAGGTACATCGCGCCCCTGCGCGGCGTATCCACCTCCGCCTCCGGCAGCGAGGCATTCAAGCGCGGGAACATCACCGCGAGCCTGGCCGTGCGCGCGTAGCGGCAGACCTACCGCCGCCAACGAAGATGGACGGCGAAAGCGTCAAATCGTGTAGACCAGTGCCGTTGACTAACGCCTGACACGGCGGTGCGCCAATGATACCGGAACCGACCTGCGGGCGGATGGAAGTCGTCTTCCTCGGCACCATCTTGCGGTCGCTACGGTGCGCGACCGGCACCGATGGCGCGCCTTCCGGCGTTGCTCTGCCCGCTCGAGCACGTGGACCCCGGCGAGCAGTTGTCGAGGTCCACCGGCCGATCCCGTCATGCTGCCACGCCCTGCCTCGGCGGCGGCGTGGCAATACGGGGTGCCATGCGGTATCAGGCACGCCCGGGCGCCGACGCCCGTGCAGCGCAGCGCGCGGTGGCTGCTCGCGCTCGCCGGCTGGAGCGTGGACCTGCCCTGGCCGCCGGAGCCGCGCGGCATCATCGTGGTCTACCCGCATACCTCGAACTGGGACTTCGTAGTCGGCATGCTCGCGCTGGGGACTTCGTAGTCGGCATGCTCGCGCTGCTCGCCACGCGTCTGCCCGCGCAGTGGGTAGCCAGGGACACCGCTCTTTCGCTGGCCCTTCGGATGCCTGCTGCGGTGCCTGGGCGGCATCCCAGTGAACCGGCGCGAGCACACCGGCTTCATCGAGCAGTTCGCCGCCGAGTTCCGTCGCCGCCCGTGGATGTGGCTCGCGCTCGCGCCCGAGGGCACGCGCGCGCGCACCGAACACTGGAAGTCGGGCTTCTACCACCTCGCGCTCGCCGCCGGCGTTCCGGTGGGGCTCGGCTTCCTCGACTACGGGCGGCGCATCGCCGGCGTGACCAGCTGGCTGTCGCTCAGCGGCGACCAGGGCCAGGATCTTGCGCACATCCGCGCGTTCTACGCCGACAAGACCGGGCTCCACCCTGCGCTGGCCGGCAAGATCCGGCTGCGCGACGATATCTAAGGCCGCGCTTTAGTTCATCCGCGAGCGGATCGTGCTGAGGGCTTGGTGGTGCCCAGGGGCGGAATCGAACCACCGACACGGGGATTTTCAGTCCCCAGGTCAGGTACACGCGGACCAAAATAGCCGGCTCGCCGGAGCGTCGAAGACACTCTCGCAGACAGTCGCGCCTGTCAATCGGCGGGAGAATCTCAGGCCGACCGTTTCGCCTTCCACGCAGGACGCGGCCCGCAACTTCGAGGGTGTCTCTCAGTCGGACCGGGCATGGATGCACTTTCCGATCTGTGATACTTCGCTAGCGCGCCCTCCGCGCGAAGGAACTCGATGGCGGGTACTGACAAGAGGAAGCAGAGTCTCTACTTCCCCGAGGACATGCTGCGGGAGATCCAGGAGGAAGCGAACCGTCAGGACCGCTCTCTCTCTCTCTCTCTCTCGTGAATCGTCCAGCAGGCGTGGAAGATTGCTCGTGGTGAAATCACGCGTTTCCCATCGGTGAACGACGTGATCGGTGGAGAGGGGCGCGGCAACCAGGGGGGCGAGTAGAAATGTCGGCCAACGACGCCCGCAAGCAGAGCATCTATTTCCCGGAAGACATGCTCGCCGAGATTCAGGCGCAGGCGCAGCGGCTCGATCGCTCTCTTGGGTCGTGCAGCAAGCGTGGAAAATCGCTAAGGTTGAGCTACACAAGGTCCCCTCGCCGAATGACATGCTTGCTGACGATCCGGGGTCGCGGCCCGGGTCGTGGGGAAAATGAAAATGGCGCATTCTTCCGGTTGGGCGCGCGCGCCGCCTTCCCTGAGCCGGCACCGGAGGTCGAGCAGGAGCGAGGATCTGCACCTGGTCGTGCGGGAAGACCACCGCCAGGAACGCGTCGTGCTCGCCGGAGCCTCCCTTGCGCAGCGCCGCCACGCGCGCGACGGCCGCGGTGCGGTGATGTCCATCGGCCACGTAGAGCGCGGGGACGGAGCGGAACAGGTCCTCGAGCTGCGTCTGCTCCGGCGCGAGCCACAGCGCGTGCTCGACGCCGTCCGGCGTGGTCAGGTGGATCTCAGGCAGCGCTACTTCACTTTGGGACTTCGGGTTTTCAGCGACCTGCTAGACAGAGCAGCAGCCTGCCTTCGTCGCCGTTGTAGTGCATTGCGCACGTCGAGCGGGGTCGTGCGCCCATCCTCGACGAACTGCCGCCTCAGGGCCGCAAATAGTCCTTCCCCTGCGAGGGTGTCGGAAGCGACGTTAGCGAGGATATCCAAGAGCAGCACGGAAGGGAGGATAGCCTGACTCAGCGCCGCTTGGGAATGGGCAACACGTGCACGTCGAGATTCACTCACGTCTGCTCCATCCTGATCAGATCTTCGCCGGCTTGAGGGGAGGGGATCGAGTAGTCCTGTGGCTCGCCATTGTCCGTCCGGGCACGTCGGGCTCGGGGGGGCCGCTGCGATCGGGCGCATCTCGGGCCCGAGGTCGCAGAGCTCGGCCCTGGACGGGGGGGGGGGGAAGGCGAAACTCGACGAGATTCGTCTCGAGCACCGAAACGATCCTACGCCGCTACTTCGTAACGACGATGCAGCCCGCCGAGTCGCGGCACGGCTACGACGGCCCAGACGGAGTTGACTGGCGCAAGGGCCCTGCGACCTGCAGGCGTCTCCTTGGCAAGCGCTAAGTGTGTTCGGTCGTCGTGGTAGTAGGTGATGTATTCTTGGAGGAGTCGTCGCAGATGGAGTTCGCTGAAGACGACGACGTGGTCGAGCAGTTCGCGTCGGACACTCCCGATCCAACGCTCGGCGACGCCGTTTTGCCAAGGACTGCGATACGCCGTCCTCGCCGGCCGGGTGCCGAATGACCTCACGGCCGTGCCGCACCGCGAGCAGCGTAACGAGCGAGCGTCGCACCACTACCGATGAGCGCGCCGACGGCGCCTGACCCGTTGGAAGCCAAGATCAAGCTCCTTGAAGCACAACGACGAATCGCCGGATGGACAGCTTCGTCCAGGACTTGAAGTACCGCATTACCGGGGCCGGGCCTGGACCAGCAGGTTCATGACCAGCACCTGCACCGGCTCGCCATTCTGGTTCAGCGTGGTGGTGCGGCACTTTACGAAGCCCTGGCCGGGCCGGCTGAGCGGGACCGACTACGTCAGCAGCGGCGTCGACTTCCGCCTCTTCGCCGACGCGCACGCCCGCGCTCTCTTGCGCGAGAAGAAGATCGGCATCTGGGGCACGAGCGAGTCGCGCACGATCCGACCGGGTATCTGGGCTGGTGGCGGAGTGCACGGCGTGGCGTGCTGCCGAGCTGATTCACGAACCAGGTCAGGTGGATGGCCCGTGCGACGGCTCGAACTACAGCCTGATCGCGGGCACGTCCCAGCTGGCCGTATCGGCCGGTGACACGGCCGATCTGCAGGGGCGCTGGTCAGGAGACGTGCGCTGTCAGACGGGCTGTCATACAACTCCAGCCATGGCAACCACGCTGAGCGTCAGGCTGGACGACGCGGACGAGCGCGACTTGCGGTCTATCGCCGCCCGGTTGAACGCGAGCGCGAGCGACGCCGTGCGCCGCCTGATCAGGGCGGCCGCGCAGCCCGAGGGGCTGGAGGTGATCAAGAGGCTCAGCTGGCCGGCCGGGCCGCCCGACCCGCAGGTGAAGAGGTTCCGGGTGGCTCGCTCCTGGCGGGGCTTTCTGCCGCAGATGGGGAACACTCCGGCGGGCGAGGCCGCCTTCAGGGCCGGCACCGTCCTCCAGCGCAGCGACACCATGCCCGACCTCATCTCGACGCTGCACGCGCGAGGCGCGTTGCTGGAGCCGTTGCCGGACTGACCGCAGCGCCTCGCTCATCATCCGCTCGATACCGGTGCGGGAGCCATCGACCGCGCGAGGTAGGTGCGCCGCCCGATGGCGAGGGCCCGACCCGAGCGGGGAAGTCCAGCTGCGGTGATATACTGGCCTTTGTGGACCCGACGCACTGTCACGTCGACGAGCGCGGCATCGCAAGCTGCGCCCGATGCTACGGAAAAGTGACCGAGACCAGCCGCCACCCGAGCCACATCGAAGAGCGCGACGGAAAGCGGATGGATATCGACCGCGTCTGGGGTCAATGCGAGCATTGCAACAGTGAAGGCTGGTGGAGAGCCGCCTCCATCCGAGACGCGCACTGACGCATCGGCGAACAACGCGATAGCCCTGGAGGGCGTAGGCCCTTGCGCGGGTCTCTATTTTGCCCGGGCGAGCCGCAAGCCTGCTCGACGCTTATCCTTGGTCGCGCCCGAGTGAGGAGAGAAGCATGCGCGAATTCGGAGTCCGGCGTTACGGCGACACCCTCTACCATCACTGCATGGCGGATTCAGCCGCCGATGCGGCGAACTGGTTTGCGCAGTTCCAGACCGGCATCGAAGGCAAGGATTTCCAGGCGCTGGTGAAGGACGTCGCGCGGCCGGTCAGCGACGAAGCCGGTATCGGCGGGAACCCAGAGGTGGTCGTCGTTCGTCACGGCCCACTCACGCCTGGAGGGCAGGCAGCGATCGACTTGAAACGCACCAGCTCGCTGCGCTGAAGCTTCTCCTGCGATCTCGGCCGCCGGCGCGAGCTTTGCGCGACGGGATGCGGGCCGAGCGCCGGCACTCGATGCTGCTGCCCCGGTTGGAGCAAACGTCGTCGGCGCGAGGACGATTTCGCAGACAGTGCTCCCTCTGGTGCGCGCGCGAGGTCGCGCGAAATGCGGCGACGGAACCAGGTGCAGCAAGGTCCGCGCGGAAATGTTCTTTGCAAGAACGGTTGCCTCTAGCTCGAGGGAGTCGGCACGCTCTCACCGCGGCTTGTTCGAAGCGGACTCCTTCCCGGGTATACTATCTGCAGGCCAGCCGCGGTGCGCATGCGGTGAAAGGAACACCGTGAGCGGGACCGACTCAGGAACACCGCGGACCAAGTGGAACCGATCGCAGCGCTTCCAGCTGTCGCCAGCCGGCAGGGAGGCGGGGCTCAACTACCGCCAGGTCATCGTCGGTTCGCGGGCCGAGGCGGGTCGCAAGTCCTTCGACGTGGCCCGGACCGAGTGGGCCGCGCGGCTGGGGCTGGAGCCGACCGACGGCCTGTACCTCGGTGAGTTGCTCGAGGCGCCTCGCACCATCCCGGAGATCGCTGCCTCGCTGGATGGCTGCGGGCCGCAGCGCAGCGACGTGCGCGCGGCGGTCGAGCGACTGGTGCAGATGCGGATGATGGAGTTGGTGGTCCCGCCGCCAGCGCCGCCTCCACCGCCACGACGCTGGTAGGAAGTTGTTGTTGTTTTCCTTCGCTGCCGATAGGGACCTCCATGATTACCGGCGCTCACTCGATCATCTACAGCACCAATGCTGAGGCTGACCGTGCGTTCCTTCGGGACGTGCTCAGGTTCCCGAACATTGATGTTGGCGACGGATGGTTAATGCGCCGGTTCCGCACCCGGAGCCGCCGCCGATCGCAGCGCCGTTCCCATCCGATACTTGCGAGCGTCGCGGCCCCGGTCGAGTCGATCAGCGAGGCGACAGCCTGGGCGCCCGGAGCGAGCCGGACCGCGTAGTCGAGGGAACCGCCGGCGTCCACGCGGTCAGTGACCACCGAGCCGAGCGTGAGCTGCACTGGGTTCGAGGGCTGCGTCCCGGTGGCGGACTTTTTCGAGCCGCCGCAGCCGGCCACTGCCAGCACCGCGTCCAATCGGAGATTCCGTCTCTCCGTGTCGCCGGCATCAACGTTCGCGCAAGCTCGAGGACGACAACCTGCGACGAACCGGGGCGGACCGTGCTTCGAGAGGATACGCTCGAAGCACGTTGCCGATACTGAATCGATTTTAGCTCCAGAAGATCTGCGTGATTTCGTCGGCTTGAAAGTGCCCAGGGGCGGAATCGAACCACCGACACGGGGATTTTCAGTCCTCGCGCTGGAATTCTGTCACCCGGCTGCCGCCGGCCTCGGATCGGCCAACTGAGCCCTTCGCAGCGCGTCGGGCATCATCCTGGCAAAGCATTCGCGTTGGCCCACCCAGCTTCTTGCGCGGCAGACTGCCCGAAGATCGCGCTCCCGCATCGGCTCGACCGAATTGATCGCTTCCGACGTGAGGACCAGTTCCTGAATGTCGGGGGCGAGCAGCAGCAAGTCGAGGAGTTGAGTCACGCGAGCACGGCTGAGTCCAAACGCACGAGCGACCGTCGCGCGGTCAGCAAGGACACCGTTGTCGATGGCGCGCTGGAGGTGATAAGCTTTTTTGAGTCGAACAGATGCATCTCGATCCTGCCGCTCGAGGTATCGACGACGATGCGATCGACCACGACGTGGAGCACGCGCCGTCGATCGGCGAGCGGCAGAAGCAGCCACGCCTGAGCAAAGTTGGCGAGGACGGCTTCGATCCAAGTGGCCGCTTCCTGGGCACCGACGCGCAAAGTGTCGGCGCGAGCCTTTCCGATCTGTTCGATCACATGCTCCTCGAGTGCCGGAGCAGAGATGGGCTTGGCCTCACATGCTCCCCGCCCGTTCCTGTCGCGCTTGGCACAGCGGTAGTAGCGATACTCTTGTCCGTGAAGACGAGTGGATCCGGGAGCGAGTGCCCCGGTGCATCGGGCGCAGCGGAGAAGTCCCTTGAGAACATACGCGGCGTTGCCTGGGTGCGCCCTGAGTGGATCGCGTCTAGGCTCGGCAATCAGCGTTCGAGCACGCTGATGCATCTCGATTGTGACGATGGGCGCGTGCTCTCCTGAGCTAAGCTCGGTCCCGCACTTCACTTGCCCCGCGTAGATCGGATTTCGCACCATCCGAGCCACGGTAGCCTTGGTCCAATGTCGCCGCGCCCCGCCCGAAGGCGCTCGTGGCAGATGTCCTCGCTCGTTCAGGAACTGTGCAATGACAGCCGGGTGCCGGTGGTCCAAGAAGAGGTCGAAGGTTTCGCGTACGATCGCTGCTTCGCTTTCGTTCACGACGAGGTGCTTGTTCTTCACCTCATAGCCGAACGGGATCGGGCCGCCGGTCCACTTTCCTTTCCTCCGTGCGGCGCAGATCTTGTCGCGCGTGCGCTCGGCGATCATCTCCCGCTCGAACTCGGCGAAACTCATCAGCATGTTGAGCGTGAGCCGGCCCATCGCATCCGCCGTCGAGAAGTTCTGCGTGACCGATACGAACGAGGCGCCCCCGGCGGTGAGCCGCTCCATCACCTTGACGAAATCGAGCAGCGAGCGCGAGAGGCGATCGACCTTGTAGACGACGACGATGTCGACGCGGTGCCCGTCGACATCGGCGAGAAGCCGCTGGAACGCCGGTCGGTCGATGTTGGTCCCGGTGAATCCGCCATCGTCGTATCTCTCTTCGACCGGCTGCCAGTCAGTTCGCTTGGTGATGTAGGAGAGGCAGGCTTCGCGCTGCGCATCGAGCGAGTTGAATTCCTGCTCAAGGCCAATGGTGGTCGACTTACGGGTGTAGACCGCGCAACGCTTCTTCTCAACATGCGCATCGGTTGCGGAGAGCCGTTTCACCTCTTCGCTCCGCCTCTCGTCTCAAGTCCGAAGAAGAGAAAGCCGTTCCAGGAGGTCCCCGTGATGAGTCTGGCGATGGCGGAGAGGCTCTTGAATTCCTTTCCCCCATAGACGAAGCATTCTTCGCGAACGCTGACCCGGTGCCGCCGGCCTTGGTACTCGCGCGTCAAGATGTTTCCCGCAGCCGGCAGCCTCGAGTCACGCTCGGGTACGGTGCTGGTGGCCGCCAGTCGCCGCCGCCACTTCTCCGGGAGCTGATCGCCGAGCTCCGCAATCTTCGCGAGCGCGCTCTGCGACAACCCACCCTCGGCGAGTTCCTGGACGCGAAAGGCAAGCCGCTTCTGCAAGTAGGGCTTGTTGCGCGAGCGCGTCGGCTGGCCGAACAGCTCAAGAAACGTCTCCGCGAGCTGGCCGACCGTCATCTTCTGCAGCGCCGCCAGCTGCTGCGGCACTCCGCCCGAGGCGTGCACTACATTCGCTCGTCCGTTCTCTGCTCTGGGCATCTCTGCCTCCATTCCCGCGGGGCAATGCCCGCGGTCTTCAGCATGGACGCTCTGTCTCAAGACACTAGCAAGGCCTAAGAGCAGTTATTCCAGCCTCTGGGAAACTGCGCCAAATTGCCGCTGGGACGCCCTTACCGACACACGCGAGGGGGGGGTCCGCCTTCGAGGCGGGGACGCCAGGCAGAAGTCCTAATTCCACGCAGCGAGCATCCGGAAGTGCTCCACGGCACTCATCGGCGCAAGTGCGGTAAACGCGCCGCTGCTCGTGTCCACCTGATCGTCGTGCACGCCGTCAGGAAACGCCTCGTGCTCTTGAAGCCAGGATTCGTTCCAGGTTCCTCGGACGAGTTTGACGTTCCCCCGCTCCGCCTGCGCCGACACGGGCCGCGCTCGGGTTTCCTTGTCGCCCGTCTCCCGAAGCGCGTGGATATTGAAGCCGGCGAGCAGTCGGATATACGAGTCCGCTTCAGCGATGCCGGCGGCGCCGGGATCCTGCGGGATGTGAATCTCTACCTCGGGTCCGTCGCGCTCGGCGGTCCGCTTGATCGCCTCTTGGACCTTGAGCGGCCGGCCTCGAAGGCGCACCACATCTTCAACGTAGAAAGTCCCGTCTTTCGCTCGCGACCACTTCGCGCCGACCGTCCAGTCTGGATCGCGACCGCTCTTCGCTTCGCTGGCTGCGAGGTCCCATCGCCGGACGCGGCCGGTGACTTCGCTTGGAGGCGCGCCGACGATCTCGAACCAAGCGCGCTTGAACAGGAGGCCGGCCGCTGGCTTCACCAGCCAGTTGCCGTCGCGGAGCCGGGCGCGCTCGACAGGATCGAGCCCAGAGAGACGCGTCTCGTATTCCGGATCGTTCCTGGCCAAGGTCGGGTTGTCTGCCAGCCGAGCGGGAATGAAGACCCTGCTCAACGCTCGCGGTGTTCCTCGTTCGACCCACCTGTCCGTGCCATCGGCCTCTGGGAGGTAGCATCGGGCGCGCCCTGGCTCCGCCCTCGCCCAGCAGTTCGGATCCAGCCAGGGTGCCCACCGCCGGAAGACCCAGTCGTGCCCTTCTCCACCGGGGTTGGTGGCGGAGCGAATGTAGACGGGAATTCCGCTCGGCGATCTGGCCCTGCTCAGCATGAACACGTATTGCTTCTCGGTGAACGTCGTCAGCTCGTCGAAGCCGATGTACTGATATTGAGCGGACTGATGTTCGTACACGTTTCTCTCGTGCTCGAGATGGCCGAAGTGGATTCTTGCTCCGGAGGGGAAGAGCCACGCTTTTCGCTGATCACTATACTTGGCGCCTTGAAACGCTCTGCGAAAGAGGTCATGCGAGCGAGGAATGAGGTTCTTCTCGAGCTCGGGAAACGTGCGCCGAAAAAGGATCGCGCTATAGCCTGGCAGATGCACTCCCCAAAGAGCCCCCATCAGCAGCGCGTCGCTCTTGCCGCCGCCCGCTGCACCTCCGTATAAAGCCTCGTAGGTAGTGCTGTGAAGAAACGCGGTCTGCGGTCCCGGATGAGGCCGCCAGATCGTTCTCTCAGGTAGGTCACCTTCAACCGTGAGCATTGCCTAATCCTCCGTGATCCCGCTGGCAATCGGCAGCGGGTCTGAAGCAGGGTCCATTTCCTTCACCGGCAACGCGATGACGCCGCCGCTCTGCAAGAGGCGCAGCCCCTCTGGGACCGGTTCACGTCGCAGCGCCTCGAGTTCCCTCTCCGCTAGCCGCTTGAGCCTCGGATACCGCTTCGCCCCCGAGCCTCCAGAGGGTTCTTCGAGGAGGGCCTGTAACGCTCGCTCGTATTCGAATCGATCGAGCCCTACCTTCAATCGATTGAGAATGATTTCCAGCTTCGACGTCTCGAGCTCCTCGCTCTCGTTCGCCTTGCTGCCCTGATCCATGATCGTCCGTGCAGCAGAGATCCGAGCCGACGGACTCCTGGTGTCCTTGACGCCATCCTCGAGCGCGCGCACAGCGAGCGAGCCTGCTGCCAAGATCCGGGCGTTCTGGCGCTTGCGCATTTCCTCGCGTGCTCTCTCCAACTCCTCAGCGAAAGCCGATGCGGGGTTGTTCCTCCACTTCGTCACCGTGGAACGGCTCACCTCGGCCTTCTCGGCAGCCTGCTGATCGGTTCCCCCGATCAGGAGCACCTCAATCGCCTGCTGCTGCCGGACCGTCACCTTCTTCCTTCCTTTCGCGCCTCCGCGCTCATTCGTGTTCTCAGGCATTCGCTACGTCACCTCCGCCTTGGTCGCGTTCTTTCCCGTCAATGATTCCGAGCGTCACCATCACAGGCTCCTCTCCCACGCCTCCCAGCGGCGCCGGATCACGTCGGCGAACGCTGGCGACAACTCCATGATGCAGCACCGCCGTCCAAGCTTGTCCGCTGCGATGAGCTGCGTCCCTGAGCCGCCGAAGGGCTCGTAGACGAGCTCTCCCGGCTTTGTGTGGTACTCGATCGGCCGCTCGAAGATGGGCAGTGGCTTTTGCGTCGGATGAATCCCGTCGTGCTCGCCGGCGATTTGCCACACGCTGGAATGGTCGCCCGAAACCGGCGGACGCCGCTCCTTGTCCGGCTGCTTGCCGTCGAGCCATCCGTAGAGACACGGCTCGTGCTGCCACATGAAGTGGCTGCGCGTGAGGGTTGGTCGCGGCTTGACCCAGATGAGCTGCTGATGCACGAGCAGTCCGGCGCGCTTCCACGCCTCCTCGACGAGGACATGGCGGCGCGATGCGTACCACTGGTAAATGAACGGCCGTTCGACGAGCGCGACCTCGAGAGCGACCTTGATGAACCGGTGGAAGAAGTCGACGCTGGTCTCGGGATCGATGTACGCGTCCCAGCGCTGGTTCGGATCGACGTCGCGGGCTTTGCGCTCCGCGCTCTGCGGCTGGTTCGTGCGGTCGTAGTCGACGAGGTACGGCGGATCTGTCGCGCACAGCAGCGCGCGCTCGCCGCCGAGGAGCGCGGCAACGTGTTCGGCGTTCGTCGAATCCCCGCACATCAGCCGATTTGGTCCGAGTTGGTAGATGTCGCCGAGCTTCGACTCCGGCTCGTCCGGCGGCGTGAGGTCGACCTCCGGCTCTGCATGATCGCGCTTGCGCTCCGCACCGACCTCGAAAAGGAGGCGCTCGACGTCGTCGTCGACAAAGCCGGTGCCGTCGAGCGCATCTGCCGCGGCGAGCGACTGGAGCATCTCCGCCAGCGCGGCGTCGTCCCAGCCACCGAGGTCAACGTGGCGGTTCGACGCAACGAGGTACGCCTCGGCATCCTTATCGCTCTTCGAAGCCCAGCCCCGGACGACCGGGACCAGCCAGTCGTTGTCGCCGCTGCGAACGCCGCTCGGCGGCATCTCGCCGGCCGCGCGCATTTTCAAGAGTGACTCGCGGCGGCCATGGCCGGCGACCATGCGGCCCGTCCGTTCGTCGAGGATGATCGGCTCGACGTAGCCGAAACGGCCGATGCTCGCGCCGAGCGGCTCGAGCGCGTGCTTTTTGGGGTTGCGGGCCGCCTCCACCAACTGCGACAGCGGGAGATACTCGATGTGGAGTTCCGACACTCTGACCCTCCGTTCGTGAGGACCGATGCGCCGTTCCAGCGGGACAGACCATCTGTCCTTGGACGCGCTCGTCCTCACTCGATGCGCACGGGGAAGAGTGTCGGCGCAGCTGTTTGTGGGCATCAACGGGGGTCGTTGCCCACTCTTGCTTCCTTCGAAGCAGGGGGCGGACGCACCCGCACGGGAACAGCAGGAACGTGGCGGCCGAACTATCGACGGCGCCGCGGCTGGCCGCGCCGAATGTCGTCCTTGGACAACACCGGCATCGCTCGCTGCACGAGCGTCGCGGCGATTGCCGCAGGAGTGCTGGCGCCGCGAGCGGCACCCTTGCCGATGACCATCGACACATCCTTCGCGGTGCACACCGGCGCGAGACGCTTCCGCTTGAACTCGCGGTTGACTGCTGTCACCCACTCCTCGATGCCCTGCTTGCTACCGCGGAGGTCGTTACGCGCACGCTGACACTCAACCCTGGTTCGCTGAAGCTCACGACGTACCGCCACGAAGAGCGCGTGCCCGATCGGCACCGCAAAGCGCCGCGCTGATTCCAGTGGATGTCCTCGCCTGTCGGCGACAGACTGCTCCACGGTCTTTGCCATGCTGCCGACGAACGCCCGCGCACGCCGCCGCGTGGTTTCTGGAGCCTCTGGATCGACCAGATCGTGAACTGCGTTCTGCAGCTGAAAGACCTGCGCCAGCGCCGCCTTTATCGTCTGCCGATCCTCTGCCGTCACGGCCAACCACTGCTCCTTGCCAATGCGGAAACGGTGCAGCAGCTCCCGCGTTGGACCGTCGCCGAGATAGACCCCGGCGACGTCGACGTGGCTGGGCGCCAAGTCTGGCCACGGCCCCATGTCGGTGAAGTACATGGGCAGTGGCTCGCGGACGAGGTAGGGAGCCGTCGGGTCGAAGCAGAGGTAGCCGCGTAGGCTCGGTACCTCATCGATCCGGTCCGCGGCACCATGTTCCGCGCCGCTCTGGTTCGTGCTCGGGGCGCGAGCGGATTTCCCGTCTCGTGGAGGCTGGGCGGTCGACATCGGCACGGATCTCCAGTTGTGGCGGCGAGCGGCGCCGCACCGCGGTTGGAACGACGTGCTCCGCAATTCACCACCCTACTCTGCGCTTCCGACATCACAGCCCTTTTCGCCGCGCGCGGGCGAGTCCTTCGATGAACTCACGAGGCCGATGTGAATCAAAATCATAAGCATTTACAGATGGTTGTGGTGGAAAATTCACACCGACGGCTCGGTGAATCGCACTTTATTTACGTAATTACGATAGGTTAGGCAGGGATCACGCGGTCCGAAATTTGTGCGGTTTTGTGAATTCTCACTCTGAAAGGAGAGAGCGCATTTACAGGTCGATTCGAGTGGGGAGCCACTCCCTCCGTCCAGTAGAACATCGCCCGGTCGGCGCTTAACACAGCCGCACCGGCCTGCTCCTCGCGCGAGCCACACTTTCCGCCCTGAACTCCGCACGCTTGCGCTGGGCGCGGCCCCTGCCCGCGCATTCTCTGTCTGTTCGCACTCGTTCTGGGGGACCGGAGAACACTGGGGAGTGTCCTGCGGTGCACCGGAGGACACCGATTTAGAACTCTCGCGGGGAGAGAAAGGCAGAGAGCGAGTTAACACAGGCTCGGAACTCCGCCAGTCGGCAGCGACGCCAGTCAAAGGCGGTAACTGATCCGGCCCTCTACGTGGTCGCGTCCCGGGTGATGTGGAAAATGAAAATGGCGCATTCTTCCGGTTGGGAAACCACCAACCCGTCGCCGGCCAAGGCGACGACCGGAGGAACGCGCCGTGGACAAGGCTATCAAGAAGCTGAAGCTCGTGCATGAGCGCTTCGAGGCGCCATATTTTCGCGCGAACCGGAACCCCAGCCACGTCTCGATGAATTCGCCCAGAAGTGCAAGCGCGAGGACGAGCGTAGTGGTCCAGAAACCCACGGTCTGGAAGTCGGTGAACCAGCCGTAGCCCAGAAGGCCCATTATCATGACCCACAGTCCGGGCAGTCCCAGCGGCACCATCAGGAGGCCGGCCAACTCGACGATGGCGAGGAGGAGAATCGCGACGGTGTCTGTCACGGTAGCCTCGAAGACCTGCCGGCCAAATCAGCGCGTTCCCGCCGGCGCGCGCCTGGAGCGTGACGAGGCGCGCCTACTGCATGCCGAGCTTGAGCTCCTGCTCGGCCTGCTCCCAGTCCTCGAGGTGCCGGCCGTGCTCGCCGCCGCGGGCCTGGAAGATCTGGTAGGCGCGCTTCGCGACTTGCTCCTGCGAGGGCGACCGGTTCGGGTTTTCCGTCCGCGGCTGCGTCTGGGTCTGCGAAGGCGTCTTGCCCTGCGCCGGAGGCTGGGCCTTGCCCTGCATAGAGGCCGCGGCCGGGGGTTGGGCCGCGACGGGGCTGGCCGCGGCGGCCTGGGCGCCCGGCTTGGCCGTCTGGGGCGGGGCCGCGTTCGCGGGCTTGCGGCGCTTGTCGTTCCGCGTGGTTTTTTTCGAAGGATTCGCCATTGCGTGCCTCCAGGAGGTTCTTGAAGAACGTCGATCACCTAGCGAGCCAGAGCCGTGCTCCGGATCTTCCCGTCGCGGCCGGCCGCGACGCCGTGCGTAGCACGGGGCGGGAGCGGGTCAACTTTGCGATCCGGAGCCTCCGACCTCGACCTCGACCCCGCGTGGCGCGCGGGTGCAGCGCAGGTGGCCCTCTAGCCCGACCCCCTCGGGCTCGGCGCACGCGCGTGGGCCGCCTCGCGCGGCCTGGGGAACCTTGAGCACCTGGTGGATTACCAGGCGCCCACGGGTCTCGCCGCACCGCGCATCTCGAGCGCAAGGCATGTCAGCGTTAGCGCCACTCTGGCTCGCAGAGCAGAACCGTTTGGTGGAGAATCGCGAATTCGCTCGTGAAGGAGGTTGGCTTCATGCTGATGATTGAGGGTCGGCGGGTCGATTTCTCGAGGGCCGAGTACTTCGGGGGATGGAGAACGACGGTGTCTTCGAGGATCTCTTCCGGATGCCCGACGGCAGCTGGTCGCTTCTCACCCGGCATATCGTCTTTCTCAAAGAGCCGACACTTCAGACGATGCCAGAAGATGATGCGGTGGCTTGGCTCATCACTCTTCGCCAGAGCTCGAGGGCGAACGATCCTCCAATTGGGTGTCGGCTCTCACTACCTATGGACCACCGATTCTCAAAACCATTCCCCCACCCCGGTCCACGTCCGCGACGCGAATGTGATGTGCCCTACGCCGCTCCCTTTTGTCCAGCCTTCAGCGCCGGCTTGAGACGCTTGCGG